>Ga0068857_100003552_pt1 | contig 13042 bp, 10 predicted proteins | sample KBSCornC72_FD_66591 | JGI IMG/M metagenome (GOLD analysis project Ga0068857, IMG submission 66591) | Corn rhizosphere microbial communities from Kellogg Biological Station, Michigan, USA - KBS Corn C7-2 | ecosystem: Host-associated > Plants > Roots > Rhizosphere > Soil ...
ACATTGATCCCCTGGGAGCGTGCATGAGCCGGTTGGGAGTCTGCTTCGTCGGCGCTGGAGGAGCCGTGGCCAGCACGGTGATCGCGGGCGTCGCCCTGATGAAGCGAGGGCTATCTCCGCGCATCGGCATGGTCACGGAGACCGGAGGTCTGCCGCAGACCCTCGGTTGCGCCCCGCTGGACAGCCTGGTGTTCGGTGGCTGGGACATCCGGGACGCCAACATCTTCGAGGCCGCGCTCCGTGAGCGCATCGTCCCCGAGCAGCTCCTCCGCAAGGTCGAGCCGGAGCTCCGGGCCATCAAGCCCTGGCCGGGGGTGGTCTCCGAGAAGTTCCTCGGTACCGCCGACGCGAACAACGTCGTCACCGCCAAGGGGCACCGCGAGGAGCTGGAGCTCCTCACCCGCAACCTCAAGGAGTTCAAGGCGGCCAACAAGCTGGACCGGTTGATCATCGTGAACCTGGGCTCGACCGAGCGGCACACCGAGGTGGCCGACGTCCACCGGAGCATCGCCGCGTTCGAGCAGGGCCTGACCCGCAACGACGAGCGGATCAGCCCGGCGATGAAGTACCTCTACCTGGCCTGCAAGCTCGGGGCGGGCCACGTGAACTTCACTCCCAGCCTCACCAAGGTTCCGGCGCTGGAGGCGCTGGCAGAGAGCGCGGGCATCCCCATCGCCGGGGAGGACGGGAAGACCGGCCAGACCTTGCTCAAGACCGCCCTCGCGCCGGCCTTCCTGGTGCGGCAGCTCAAGGTCGAGGGCTGGTTCTCCACCAACATCCTGGGCAACAACGACGGCCGGGTGCTGGATGATCCGGAGAGCAACAAGACCAAGGTCGCCAGCAAGCTCTCGGTGCTCGACGAGATCCTCGGCTACGAGGTGACCGATCACCAGGTGCACATCAACTACTACCGCCCGCGCGGGGATGAGAAGGAGGCCTGGGACAACATCGACGTCCTGGGGTTCCTCGGCGAGCGGATGCAGATCAAGATCAACTTCCTCTGCAAGGACTCGATCCTCGCCGCCCCCCTGGTGCTCGATCTGGTGCGGTTGATGGACGTGGCCCAGCGCTGCGGGGAGCGTGGCATCCAGCGCCAGTTCTCCCTCTTCTTCAAGGCTCCCTACCACCGGGACGACGAGCGCGCGGTGAACGACCTGTTCAAGCAGAGCGCCCTCCTCCAGGAGTGGGTGGAGAAGGTGGCCCGCTCCACCGTTCGCGCCGCGGTCTAGCGTGCACCCGCTGGCCATCCAGGGCGGCACCCCGGTCGTTCCGGCGGAGTCGCACGTGCGCTGGCCGGTGCTCGGCGAGGAGGAGCGGCGCGCGGTCCTGGGAGTCCTGGACCGGGGCGTGCTCTCCGGACAGCTGGCCCCCGAGGTCCGGGGCCTGGAGCGAGAGTTCGCCGCCCTCATCGGCTCGCGGTTCTGCCTGGCCACCAACAGCGGCACCTCGGCGCTCCACCTCGCGCTGATCGGCGCCGGCATCCAGGCGGGGGACGAGGTCGTCGTCCCGGCCTTCACCTTCGTGGCCACCGCGATGGCGGTGCTCCACCAGGGCGCGGTCCCGGTCTTCGTGGACGTCGAGCCGCGGACGCTGGGGATGGACCCGGCGAAGGTCGAGGCAGCCATCAACCCCCGCACGAGGGCCATCGTCCCCGTCCACCTGCACGGGGTCCCCTGTGAGCTGAAGCCCATCTCCGAGCTCGCCACGCGGCGGGGGCTCGCGCTCATCGAGGACTCGGCACAGGCCATCGGTGCGCGGTACCGGGGGCGGATGGCCGGGACGATGGGGAGCGCCGGCTGCTACAGCCTGCAGTCCAGCAAGAGCATGGCCTCGGGAGAGGGCGGTCTCCTGGTCACCGACGACGAGGACCTCTACCGGAAGGCGCACGCCGCCCGGATGTTTGGCGAGGACAGCCGTCCCGAGGACGAGGCCAGCTACTCGCTCGCCCACGCCCTGGACGGCAACCGCGCCTACGACTCGGCGGCGGTGGGCTGGAACTACCGCACCAACGAGCTGTCCGCGGCGGTGGCCCGGGCCCAGCTGCGGCGGCTCGAGCAGTGGAACGCCCAGGCCCTGGCCAGCGCGGAGCTCCTGGGCCGCAGGCTGCGGGAGCTCCCCGGCGTGACCCCGCCGGAGGTGCCCGCGGACCGGGTGCCTGCCTTCCACAAGTACCGGGTCCAGCTGGACGCCTCGAAGATGGGAGTGGACGCTCCGCCCGCGGTGGTCCGGGACGCGGTCGTGCGGGCATTGCGCGCCGAGGGGTGCGAGGTGGTGCTGTGGCAGACGCAGCCGGTTCCGGGACAGACGCTCTTTCGCCAGATGGAGGCCGCCTCGGCCGGGCGGTCGGAGCGCCGCGTGAGCTACGACCTCGCCCAGTACCCGGTGACCCGGGCCATCCTCGACCGGTCGGTGGTGCTCTTCTCGCAGACCTACCCCCTCGCTCCTCAGCCGCGCCGCCTGGTGGAGGCATACGCCGAGGCATTCGCCCGGGTATGGACGCGGCTGCCCGAGGTGCTCGCGCGGTGAGCCCGGAAGCGCCGGGGCTGCTCGCGCGACCGTGGGTGCGGATCGGGTGCGCGATCCTCGGAACCGCGGTCCTGGCGGCGTCGGTGTGGGCGGCGGGGGCGCCCGCGGTGCTGGCCTCCCTCGGGGCCAGCGTGCACGCCCTGCCGCTGCTCGCGGTGCTCGAAGCGGTGATGGTGGGCTGCAGCACGCTCGCGCTCCGCGCGCTCTACGGCGAGGCCGCCCCCCTCGTCCCGGCACGACAGTGGGTCCGCGCCGGCGCGCTGGGCTACGCCCTGGGGCTGGTCCTGCCGATGGGGCGGGGCGCCGGTGAGGCCGCGCGCGCGGTCCTGCTCTCCCGGAACACCGGTGGAGCACGCGCGGCGGTGGCGGCGGTGCAGATGCAGGGCATCGTCCTGCTCTCCACCACGGTCATCACCGTTCCGGTGCTGGTGGCGACCGTGGCCCTCCTCGGTCCCGGCGCGGCGGCCGGGCTCATCCTGGCCAACGGGATCGTCGCCGGGGTGGTGGGGATCAGCATCCTGGTGGCGCGCGAGCGGGCGAGGCTGGGGCGGCTCCTCGGCGGGTTGATCAAGCGTCTGGAGCGGTTCGGCCTCGCCTTCGACGCGGTGCCCGGCGCCTCCCCGGGGAACCTCACCCGCTCCCTGGCCTGGGAGTCCCTGGGGCGGGTGGCCCAGGTGGTGCAGTGCGGGGTGGGGCTCGCCGCCGTGGGGGAGCACACCGGACTCGGCCGGGTGCTGGTCACCCGCGGGGCGCTCATCCTCGGGAGCGCCGTGGGCGACTTCATTCCCGGACAGCTCGGAGCAACCGAGGCGACGATGGTGCTGGGAGCCGGCGCGCTCGGGCTGACCGCGGCCTCGGCAGCGACCCTGGCACTGCTCATCCACGCGGCGCAGATCCTCCTCGGGCTCCTCTGCGCCGGTCTCACCGTCGCGCTGCCGGGGCGGCAGGCCCGTCCGCGGCTTCCGGTGGAGGACCTCCCCTGATCATGAGCCCCCCGCCACGGCCGTGATTCCTCCCGTGGTCGCCGGCGCGGCGCGCCTGGGCTTCGTGCTCCCCGACCGGCTCGCCCGGCGGTCGCGGCGCGAGGAGGAGCTCCGCACGCTCGACGCGCTGGTGGAGGCGGGCTGCAGCGCCTTCGACCTCGCCGCCTCCTACCAGCTGGGCGGAACCGAGCGGCTGTTCGGAGAGTGGATGGCCTCCCGGCGTCTCCGGGACCGGCTCTTCCTCATCGGCAAGGGCGGACATCCCTACCCGGGGGTGCGTCCGAACCGGCTGACCGCGGACGCGCTGGCTGCCGACCTCCAGGCGAGCCTTCGGCGGCTGCGGATCGAGCGGCTCGATCTCTACCTCCTCCACCGCGACTTCCCCGGTGCCCCGCTCGAGCCGATGGTGCGGATGCTCGGCGCGGCGCAGCGGGAAGGGAAGATCCTCGGCTGGGGCGTCTCCAACTGGAGCGTGGAGCGGATCGAGGCCATCCGGGCCGCGGCCCGGCCGGAAGGCCTGCCGCCCATGACCGCCAGCAGCCCTCACTTCTCGCTCGTCGACTGGGCCAGGCCGCCCTGGACCGGTTCGGTGAGCATCGCCGGCCCGGCCGGCCGGGAGGCGCGGGCCTTTCACGCCCGGACGCAATTGCCTGTCCTGGCCTGGTCTCCGCTGGGCGCGGGGTTTCTCACCTCGAACGAGACCGGCGGCTGCTATGGCAGCGGGGCCAACGTCGCCCGGCGCGAGCGGGCTCGCACCCTGGCGCGACAGCGGGGCTGGACGGTGGCCCAGGTGGCGCTGGCCTACCTCTTCTCCCAGCCCTTCCCCGTCTCGGCGGTGGTGGCGGCGAGCACCGGAGCGAAGATGCGGGAGAACCTCGCCGCTTCCGCCTTCCGTCTCACTCCGGCGGAGCTCGAGGCGCTCGAGGCGTAGACACCATGGAGGTCATCCGCAAAGCCGAGGAGTGGGACGCCATCGTCGTCGGGTCGGGCGCGACCGGCGGAACCGCGGCCTGGCAGCTCACCCGTGCCGGGCTCCGCGTCCTGGTGCTGGAGGCGGGAGCGCCGGTCACCGGGCGCCGGGACCACGGCTCGTTCGCGAGCAACGCGGCGAGGCAGCTGTGGCGCCACCTCGTCTCCCACCGCCAGGACGTGCAGAAGAGCCACCCCACCTGGTGGGCCACCAACCCCGACTTCTTCGTGGACGACGTGGACAATCCCTACTCCACGCCGCCGGACCGGCCGTTCCGGTGGATCCGCTCGCGGCGGGTGGGAGGCCGCTCGCTGGTCTGGGACGCGGTCACTCCCCGCTTCTCGGACTTCGACTTCAAGGCCGCGAGCCGGGACGGATTCGGCCCGGACTGGCCGCTCACCCACGCCGAGCTGGCGCCGCACTACGCGGAGCTGGAGCGCTTCCTCGGCGTGCACGGCTCGCGCGAAGGGCTGCCCCAGGTGCCGGACGGCGAGTTTCTCGAGCCACGGCCGATGACTCCGGCGGAGCGCCTCTTCAAGGAGCGGGTGGAGCGGGTGTTCCCCGAGCGGCGGGTGATCATCTCCCGCGGCCTGTTCGCGCGCCGCCCTCCGGAGAAGGGCGAGGCGCTGTCCCGCATCTCCAGTCCCGCGACCACGCTCCGGGCGGCCCAGGAGACCGGAAGGCTCACCCTCCGGAGCGGGGCGGTGGTGGCGCAGGTGCTGGTCGGCGCGGACGGGAGGCGGGCGACGGGAGTGGCGCTGGTGGACGCGGAGACCGGGCGGACCGAGGAGGTGCGGGCGAGGCTGGTCTTCCTCTGCGCGTCGACTCTGGAGAGCGTCCGCATCCTCATGAACTCGCGCAGCGCCGCGCACCCGCAGGGCATCGGCGCCTCGTCCGGGGTGCTCGGGCGCTACGTGATGGACCACAGCGCGGGCAACGTCTACTTCTACCTTCCGGACGTGCCCGACACCGGGGGACCGTTCGATCTGCTGGGCAGCGACAGCATCATGATTCCCCGGTACCAGAACCTCGCCGAGCACCGGGAGCCGTACCTGCGCGGCTTCGGGCTCTGGGGCGGCATCCAGCGGCTGCCGGTGCCGAACTTCCTCCGCAAGCACAAGGAGGTGGCCTTCGGCTTCCTCTGCGCGCGCTCGGAGACGCTTCCCCACCGTGACAACCGGATCGAGATCGATCCCTCGCTGAAGGACCGCTGGGGCATCCCTGCCGCGCACATCGTCTGCGAGTGGAAGGAGGAGGATCTCCGGCTGGCGCGGGCGGCCCGTGCGGCAGCGCGGGAGATCGTGGAGGCGGGCGGCGGCGTCTGCGCCGAGGTGACCGAGCTGTTCCACACCCCCTTCGTCACCGGGCACATCCGGAAGATGCAGAAGGAGTGGACGCTCTCCACGCCGGGCATGTTCGTCCACGAGGTCGGCGGCGCCCGGATGGGAACCGACCCCCGGGAGTCGGTGGTGGACCCGTCGTGCCGTACCTGGGAGGTGCCGAACCTGCTCGTCACCGACGGGGCCTGCTGGCCCACCTCCGGCTGGCAGAACCCGACGCTCACCGAGATGGCGGTCACCGCGCGCGCATGCAGCCATGCGGTGGAGGGGCTGCAGGGGCGCTGAGACGGGTCAAGCGGCGGGGACGAGCTGGGCAGGCGCCGGTGCTCGCGCGTCCTCCAGCCGCGTGCGTGGGTCCGGCACGAGGATCCACACCGCCCAGGCCATGACCAGTGCGTTCCTCAGGAGGATGAGCACGCCCATCAGCGGGTCCGGGCCCTTGCCCAGCAGGCCGTAGAAGACGTGCTGGTTGAGCTGGGTGAGCAGCATGGCTCCTCCGAGCAGAGAGATGGCCATTCGCCGCCGGCTGCCGACGTCGAGAACTGCCACCAGCGCGCCAGCGGGTAGCAGCCAGGTCAGGTACTGGGAGCTGAAGACCTTGCCCAGCGCCATGCTCGCCGCCAGGGTCGCGCAGCAGGCGCGCACCAGCACCTCGCCGGCGAGCCGCTCACCGTCCGGCCCCCGGAGCGCGGCCCGGGTCTGCGCCAGGCTCCAGGCGAAGATGGCTGCGGTGGAGAGCAGCGGAGCCAGACTGGCCGCGGGCAGCAGGAAGCGAGCGGCGGGCCCGACCACGTTGTCGAAGCCGTAGGCGTCGAACCGCCACGCCGATGCGGGATCGAAGAACCGCCCGATGGTGAGCAGCGCGGCTCCCGTGCTCTCGATCTCCAGAGGTCGCTGTGCGTGGTAGCGCGCCAGGTCCAGGAGGTTCCCGCCCCCCACGACGACGAAGGGCACGCCGACCGCGACCACGACCAGACCGGCCACCAGCCCCGTCCCCCCGAGATCCCGCCATCGTCGCTGGGCAGCCCAGTAGACGAGAGCGAGTGGGACCAGAAGGAGGGGAACGAGCTTGGTCACCACGCCGACGCCCAGGGCGAGCCCGGAGAGCACCGGTTTGCGGCGCAGGCATCCGTCGAGGAAGAGGCACAGGGCCAGGGAGACCATCGCATCGAAGCGGCGTACGGCGATGGTGCCCAGCGCCAGCGCGAGGAGCGTCGCCACGGCGACCGGCGATGCGTCGGCTCCCGGCGGGCGAAGCACGCGGCCGATGCGGATGGCAGCCAGCAGCGCCGCGGTCAGGAGCAGCGCCATCCCCACCGAGAACACCAGCCGGTAGCCGTCGAGATCGAGCCCGAGCAGCGCAGGGGGCAGCGCGATGAGGAAGAAGCCCGGGGGGTACTCGACAGAGAAGTCGCGGTAGGGCCGGAGGGGCCGGTCCGGACGGACGGGCGGCGTCTGCTCGGGGTCGTCGGGGTCCAGTCCCGCGCCCCTGTCCGGCTGAGGACCGGTCCAGCCCTCCAGGGGGCGCACGTAAAACTCCTGGTAAGGGCGACCGAGCATGGCGTTGGCGTAGGCCAGGTAACGGCTGATGTCGCCGTCGTCGGTGCCGGCACCCCGCAGAGCTGCCAGGGCGAACGCCGGGGTGCGGGGATAGTCCCCTCGGGAAAGCAGCCCATCGCTCCACCGGGCACCGGCGTGGGAGGCACAGCCGTTCCAGAGGCCGAAGGTGAGGACGAGCCAGGCAATCCACGGCAGCGCGGCCGCCCCTCGCCCGCCGATCCTCGCCGGGGAGGTGCGCGCCTCCGCGGTGGCGTCGCCGGCGGGGGGGAGAGGGCGCTCCGGGGAGGGGAGACTCATCGCTTCGTCGTGGAACGCATCGCCGCTCGCGGCTTCCCGCCGATGCACCGGACTGGACTACCCGGAGGGACTGCGAGAGCGCAAGGCGGCGTTGACGGTTGCGGGTGGCCGAGGTCAGAGTGGCACGGTGTGCACACCCTCCGGGGGAATCGTCGGATGAGCTGCAGGCCGGAGGGCCTGTGCCCGCGCACTCCCCTGCCCACCCCGTGAGGTACTCCACCGGTACGGAGTCCTCCTCCGCCGAGCTCGTCGAGGGCGTCCCGGCCCTGGCCCCCAAGCCGGCCCCCCGGTACGGTCGCCGCGCGGCGCTGCTCATCGCCGTCGCCGGCGTCTTCTACGGCTCGCTCGCCTGGTTCGCGCTGCAGGGCTACCCGTTCTCCGGGGACGAGTACTCGATGGTGCTCCAGGCCGAAGGCTTCGCGCGCGGCGTGCTCAAGGCCCCGGCGCCGCCCTACGCGGACTGGGCCACCGTCGATCACCTGGTCATGGACCAGTTCGTCCGGAGCAAGTATCCGCCGGGAACCGCCGCGCTGCTGTCGCTCGGCGTGCGGGCCGGATTCCCGTGGCTGGTGACCCCGCTGGAAGGGATGCTGGCGCTGGTCGCGTTCTGGTTCGCCTGCCGGGTGGTGCTCGACGAGCGGCGTTCCTTCCTCGCCCTGGCCTTCCTGGCGGCCATGCCGCTCTTCGCCTACCAGGCGGCCACCTTCCTCTCTCACGTCCCGACTCTGCTGTTCGGCGCGCTGGCGATGCTGGCGGTGGCGCACTGGGGGCGGTCCGGTGGCGACGGCTGGCTGGTGCTCTTCGGGCTCTCCGTGGGCTGCGTGTTCCTCATCCGTCCGGTGGACGGGGTGCTCCTGGGAGCGGCGCTGCTCGCCTTTCGGAGCCTGCGTGCGCTGCTCATCGCAGGAGCGAGCGCCAGCCCGGCGGTCGCCCTCACCCTCTGGTACAACAAGCTCCAGTTCGGCTCGCCCTTCATCGACGGGTACGAGGCAGGCAAGCCGGGCTTCGTGGCCATCTACGGGGAGAGCGGCGCTTACAGCAACATCAGTCTCCACCACGTCTTCGCGCCGGTGGAGATCTTCCACCACCTCGCCGAGCTGGAGACCTTCTTCTTCCAGTGGACCGTTCCCGGCGCGGCGCTCCTGGCCTGTCTGGGGTGGGTGGCGCTCCGGAAGGAGCAGGCCGCGGGTGATGCGCGGACGGCCCCGCTGCAGCGCTTCTTCGGGACGATGATGGTCCTGTTCATGGTGGGTCTGGTCCTGACCTTCAACGAGCCCGACGACAGCCCCCGACCGCGCTATCTCTCCCTGGTCCTCCTGCCGGTCGCCTTCCTGGCCGCGGCCGGCTGGAGCACCGCGGCGGCCTTCGTCCGGGAGAAGCTCGGAACGCGCACCGCCTGGCTCGTCGCACTTGCAGTCTGGATCGCGCCGGTGTTCCTCATCGCCTCGTACCTGGAGAAGCGGGTCCCCGAGGTGGAGGTGCACACCGGCCTCCCGAAGGAGCTGGCTCGCCAGGGCGTGCATTCCGGGGTGGTGATCGTCCGCGCCGAGTGGCCCACCCGCTACGCGAGGAACGGCATGTTCTTCGACCGCTCACCGATTCTTCTCTCGGTTCCGGCGAACGTCCCGGCCGCCGAGGTGGTGTCCCGCTTCCCGGGCAAGGCGGTGTACGAGGCGTTCGAGCCCCACGGCCTGAATCCCTGGAAGCATCCCTGGGTCATCCGTCGGGTGCAGTGAGACCGGAGGATGTACTAGGAGGGGGACGTGGCCCCGTTCGTCGACAGCTCCGATCCCCGTGAAGCCTGCGCGCTCCTCCTCCGGGACTGGTTCCCGGAGGTGACCATCCATGCGGGCGCCCCTCGCTGATGTTCTCGGGGCCCATCGCCAGCTTCTCCGGACGTCGAGTGCTGGTGACGGGAGGTGCCGGCTTCGTCGGCAGCACCGTCGCCGACCGGCTCCTGGCGCAGGGGGCCGAGGTCACCATCCTCGACAACTTCTCCACCGGCTGGCGCCAGTTCCTGCCCGCCAGGGCCCGTCTGGTCGAGGGAGACCTCCTGGATCCGGCGGCGGTGAGGCGCGCGCTCGAGGGATGCGAGTTCGTCTTCCACCTCGCGGCCAACGCCGACGTGAAGGACAACCTGCTTCAGCCGCGGAAGTGCATCGAGCAGAACGTGGTGGCCACCCAGAATCTTCTCGAGGGCATGCGCGTCGCCGGTGTGCGCGAGCTGGCCTTTGCCTCCACCGGGGCGGTGTACGGCGAGGCCACCGTGGTACCCACGCCGGAGCACGCGCCCTTTCCGGTGCAGACCTCGATCTACGGAACCTCCAAGCTGGCCGCCGAGGGTCTCCTCACCTCCTACGCGCTGGGCTACGGCTTCCGGGTGTGGATCTTCCGCTTCGTGTCGCTGCTCGGACCTCGCTACACCCACGGCCACGTCATCGACTTCTGGCGGCGGCTGAAGCGTGACCCGACCCGGCTGGACGTCCTGGGCGACGGCCGGCAGAAGAAGAGCTACCTCCACGTCGGAGACTGCGTGTCCGGGATGCTCATGGCGCTCGGGGGTTCCTCCGAGCCGATCAACGTCTTCAACCTCGGGCACCAGGACTGGATCGAGGTCGACGAGAGCATCGCGGTGATCACCGCCACCCTGGGGGTGAACCCGAAGATCGTGCACGCCGGTGGCGAGCGCGGCTGGGTGGGGGACTCGCCACGGGTGCTCCTCGACGCGTCGCGCCTCCGGGCACTCGGCTGGGCCCCCACGCGCAACATCCCGGAGAGCATCGTCGAGACGCTGGCGTTCCTCGAGGCCAGCCCGTTCGTCAACGATCGGGTGAGGCGGGCGGAGGGATGGACCCCATGACCGGGTCGAACGGCACCGTGCGCTCCTTCCAGTTCAGGCCCACCGCCGCGGTGCGAGCCGCGCGCGCCCACAACCGGTTCGTGGACTGCCCGGCCTGCCAGGCCGACCGATCGAGCTACCTCTTTCACCGCGCCGGGGTCCGGTTCGTGCGCTGCACGGCCTGCGGCGCGGTGTACGTGAACCCCACCCGCGAGCGGCCGTTCAACGACCTGGACATCGAGCGCATCCAGACCTTCCCCCATCCCCGCGACCGGGCGCTGATGTCCGAAGACTTCGAGCGCCTGCTCCGGCGGGTGGAAGACGATCACCAGCGCATCGTGGGAGCGCCGCTGCGGCGCACGCTGCTCCTCGGGAGGTACCTGCCGGAGTTCGCCCGCGTACCGTCGGCGGAGCGGCTCGGCCTGGAGGTCGCTGCGTTCGACGACGCGCGCTTCACCCGCCTGGCGCTCGACTCCGACATGGGGTGGGCAGCCCCGTCCCTGGCTCGCGAGCCTCAGGTGGTCATCCTCGCCGAGCTGCTGGAGAGCCTGGCCGATCCGCACGCCGTGCTCTCGCACCTCGTCTCGGTGCTGCCCCCCGAGACCCTGTTCGTGATCACCTACACCAACGCCGACTCGATCCCGGCGCGCCTCATGCGGAGGCACTGGGCGCAGCTGTTCGATCACAAGTCGGCATTCCTCAGCACCGGCAACCTCACCGCGCTGGCGGCCCGCTCCGGCTTGCTCCTCAAGACCCAGTACCCGCTGCCCGTGACCCGCACCGCCCGCTACGTCGGCGACATCCTCTCCCGTGCCGTGGACCAGCCGGCGCTGTCCACGCTTCTGAACACGACGCCGCTGGGAGGCGTGGAGATGCCGGTGCGCGCCGGAAACCGGGTGGCGGTGTTCGGCCGCCGGGCGGGAGAGACTGCCGCCCGGGAGAAGCTGTCCATCGTGATGCCGGTGTACAACGAGGCTCGCTACGCGGCCGAGGTCATCGATGCGGTGCTCGCCAAGCCGCTGAAGATCGACCGCGAGCTGATCATCGTGGAGAGCAACTCCACCGACGGAACCCGGGCCATCGTGCAGAGCTACGAGGGGCGCCCCGGGGTGCGAGTGGTGCTGGAGGACCGGCCCCGCGGCAAGGGCCACGCGGTGCGGACGGGCCTGACACAGGTCACCGGGACCATCGTGCTCATCCAGGACGCCGACTTCGAGTACGACATCGAGGATTACGATGCGCTCCTCGAGCCGCTGCTCCAGCACGAGGCCAGCTTCGTGCTCGGCTCGCGCAGCCTCGGCCTCGACGACTGGAAGGTCCGGCGATACGACACCACGCCGGTGCGTGGGCTCCTGCTCAACTTCGCCCAGCTGGTGTTCGCCCGGACCTACAGCGCGCTCTACCAGCAGCGCGTGACGGACGTGAACACCATGTTCAAGGTCTTCCGGGCCGAGTGCCTGGACGGGCTGGATCTCCAGTCCAACGGCTTCGAGCTGGACATGGAGCTCGCCTGCAAGCTGGCGCGGAACGGCCACTCGCCGATGGAGGTACCGGTCAACTACGTGGCCCGCGGCTTCGCCGAGGGGAAGAAGATCCGGTTCTGGCGCGACGCCGTCCCGTCGTACGTGTCGCTGTTCTGGCACCGCTTCTGAGATCTCCCTCGAGGTCAGGGTCCGAGCACGGTGTGGAAGACCACCGCCGCCCGTGGCCCGCCCGAGCTAGCGGCCGAGTCCGGCCGGGGGGCAGCGCCGCGATGCAGGTCAGTGGCGGGTGGCCCCGCGAGAGCCGAACGGCGGATTCAGCCGCGGGTCAGCACGACGTGGGCCGCCTTCTCCCCGGGCACGTGCTCGGTGATCCGGAACCCCAACCGGGGGAGGTCGAGGCCAGCGAGGAGGTTCTCGCCCTTCCCGAGGAGGACCGGGGAGAAGGCGAGATGCATCGAATCCACGAGGCCCGCATCGAGGTACTGCCGGAGGGTGGACACGCCTCCCCCGAGACGGACGTCGCGCGGTCCTGCTGCCTCGCGGGCGCGGGCGAGCGCCTCCTGGATTCCGCCGGCCACGAAGTGGAAGGTGGTCCCACCCTTCATCGGCAGGTCGCGGCGCGGATGGTGAGTGAGCACGAACACCGGGACGTGGTACGGCGGCTCCTCGCCCCACCAACCCTTCCAGGATTCATCGGGCCACGCGCCACGGATGGGGCCGAACATGTTTCGCCCGAGGATCCACGCTCCGACGCCCTCGAAGCCGCGAGCGGCAAAGCGCTCGTCCACGCCGGTGGTCCCGTCCTTCCCCTCGAACATCCGCCGGAAGGTCCGGGTGGGGAACGCCCAGGCAAACAGCGCCTCTCCACCCACGCCGAGCGGATTCTCGAGATCCTGAGCGGGACCGGCTCCGAAGCCGTCGAGCGAGAGAGAGAACGATTCGACGCGAACGCGAGACATGGGGCTCCTTGGGGATGCCGGCGACGCTGCCGGCCGCATCGAGACGTTGACGGCGCGGGGTAGCAGAACTCATCGGCGTGCGAC
>Ga0068857_100003555_pt1 | contig 13039 bp, 17 predicted proteins | sample KBSCornC72_FD_66591 | JGI IMG/M metagenome (GOLD analysis project Ga0068857, IMG submission 66591) | Corn rhizosphere microbial communities from Kellogg Biological Station, Michigan, USA - KBS Corn C7-2 | ecosystem: Host-associated > Plants > Roots > Rhizosphere > Soil ...
CGATGATGAAACGCTCCTTAGGGTCAGAGTCCGGCGAGAGCTTCCAGACTTTCCACGGCAACGGCGTGTGTCCTGCCGCTGGCGCCGTGCTAACGACCGTGTTGCCGCTTTCCCAGTCGGCGGCGTGTTCAGGGTTACGAAGTGTTTTCATGGGTGGGTTAGGCTTGGCGAAGGTTATCCACTCCGCGGGACCAATCTGTTTCGTGAAAGTGGGCAGAACACCGAACAATGGCCCGCGCCTCCAAAACATTGAATGTGCGCGGCCCCTTAAACAGCGAATCGAGAATCACCGCCTTAACGTCTCGTGCCGTGTATTTGCTTTTGCGGGGAAGGATAAGCCCAGCGGCAACTATTCCGCTATAAGAACTCAGATCGGGAGGTGTTTTCATAGATAGATATTGGTTCAGGTGCTTTCTGTGCCTGTACCAAATAACATTCACCAACCCTTGTCAACAATAAATGAGCACTGCTCAAATAGCAGAGGCTAAGATATTGCCCACCTAATCAAATAGAGTTGCAGGTTTTCACCCCCTTCTTTCATTCCCTGTAAATGGTTGCTGAAGCAGAAAAGCCTTCCTCTAAGCCTGCCAAGCGCGCTCCGCGCCAAAGAATCCCCCTTTACACCCGCATTAAGGCGAAGAACATCTATGTGGGCCAAATGGCTTCTGCTGCGGTTGTTGCGGCTGCTACAGGCCTAACAGATAAGCAGGTTTGGCAACTGGCAGACCGTGAAGGATGGACCAAACTGAGGAACGAAGTAAAAAGACGGGCAGAGGAAAGTGTAAACGCCCGCACAGAAGCAGATATAACAGAACTTGTTGAACACGTAGCAAATGAGACAGCCGAACTGTCTCTGGGAACACTGGCCAAAGCCAAGAAGACCTTGGAACGAGACGACGAATTCGCGGCGAAGGACCTACAAGCCTACAGCGTAGCAGCAAAGAACTTTGTTGGCATGTACCGTCAGGCAAAGCAGCTCGACGCCGCACAGTCGTCGGAAGGTTCCACTACGACCAACGTCTTCTTCCTGTCCGCTCTCCCTCCTGCTCCGCGTATCACCAAGGATGTTACGCCTGCTCCTCCTGCCATCGAGCTTACAGCTCCAGCAGCAGTGGAGCAGCGTAGTGGTGAAGCTGCTACGTAGGCCAACCACCCCCCGGTGGGGTAGGACCCCCGCGATTACGGGGCCGGTCTGCGCGGTATAGCTGGGCTCACAAATTCTGCCTACTGCTACACGGGAAATTCTGGGAGTACTGGGAAGAACAGGCGCTACGCGGTAGATCAGGATGCTCGCTGCGCTCGGAGGTTCTAGACTGGGATTGGCTCCCCCTACCCCCTCGTGGGATGTGAGGAGAAGATTGAAGGTTTCCCGTCTGCTTCTCCGCGTATTAAGGCTGGAGGTTCGGAATTTCTTGTCGCTCCCCGGTCCATGCCAGCGCGGTGGTTAGCCTGGTGTCCATGTAGAGGCGGGGCGGGTCGAAGAGTCCTAGCTTTCGAGCGTTCGCTTTTTCAGCGTCCGGGGCCAATCTGGGCGTTACGTGGCCGGAACCCTACGCTATTTTTATTCAGGTATTCGCTGAGTTGATCGGTTAACTGGTCAGCCGCTCGCTACCCATCTCCGTTTAGGTGAGTTAAACCTCACTTGGAGCCGAAGCCTCGTCCGCTGTGCCAACCGATCAACTCAAAGAACGCCTCGGGGAAAAGAGAAACCCCGGTCAGCGGTAGTAGGCGCGGGCCGGGGTTTCCAAGACTGACGGGAAAATCGGAACGTGGCTACTACACCAACGAACTCGGAGAAAACTCAGGATAGGGCCGTCCGCAAGGAAAAAGTTTGTGGGTGTTGAATGCGGGTGGAAAGATATTGCTCAGCTATGCAGGCGATGAGGGCGTAGGGGCTGGCAGCGAGGTTGGCCCAGTGGACCAGTTCGTCGAGCTGGTCCGAGGTGGCGTCGTGGTAGAAGTTTTGCCAGTGGATCATCATGAGAAGAAGACGAGGATGATCCCGGCAAAGAGGGCCAGGGTGAGGATACCGACGAGGAGGACGAGTTTGGCGAACTCCCAGGGCACCCAGTGGAATAATGCGGCGAGGGCCAGAGCGATGATTAGAATCCCGATAATGCGGGAAAGGGAAGGCTTGGTCATGGGTGGTCGTCTTCAGCGTGTTCCTGCTCGGTGGATTCCTGGCACATTAGCCACGCCTTCATGTGAAGAGCCCCGACAACCGAGGCGTACGTCATTTCGTATTCGTTGCGGTAACGCTCAACGAGGTTGTCGAGGTCGTGGCAGAAGCGGTCGGTCTGTTCCTTCTCGGTCATGGATCAATCTTCCATGATGTTGATCGCACGTAGCCGTCCTTAAGCGATTCTAGTGTTGGTAGAGACCATAGAGAAGCTTGTGATTTTAGCCAATTGTGGTGGTCGCGGCATCTCGCTCCTGCGGAGATAAGATGATCCATTTCCTTGAAAAATGCAGGCGTGAAAACCTTGGTGTCGTAGGTCGGTATGGCATCTCCGAACAGATCGAATTCAGGAGTCATTTCTGAAACAGGTCCTTGTTGTCCTTTTTCGTATTACGGGAAATGCAGCGCAGGTGCCAGTCGATCCGCAGGAGGATCAGCACAATCACGCAGTCGATGATGTAGAATTGAACGTCGTTCATGGAGTTGAGTTCACGGTTGTACGGCGGGGGATTTATTCCAGCAAGACTGGCACGAGTCGGTATCATGAAAGAAATTGGCGTGCTTCCACTCGTTGCACCGTTCGCACTTCATATAACGATTCCAGTCCATGAATTTTGCGGCGTCTTCGTAAGACTTGAACCCAATGTAGTCCCGGTTTTCTGGGTTTTGGCTGGTTCGGCTTACGCCCCACTCGGTACCGGTCGTTTCAATGGTTTCGATTAGGATTAGATTCATGGGCACCAGTCTTTGATGTGAGGCCACACGGCGGCGGCGTAGGGATAGAATTTCGCCCCGTTTTGGGCAATGGAAAGGGAATCGTATTTTTCGTCCGCGCCTTCGCCGATCCCAATGTACGCCTTGTGGCCGTGCATGGTTTTCACGAGGACAAGTCCAATCGTGTCGCGACCGGAAAACCACTTCACGTCGCAAATCATATCGAGGGTTATCATGGATCAGTGATTTCCCGAGATGATGTTGGTTTCTCTTTTGTTGGCGACCGACAAAGCGCCGGGCGTAACCAACACGCTTCCCGCTAAACGAATCCCAGGGTCCAGGCATTTTAGGTGTCCTGCCGAGACAGATAAAAGCGTGGGCTTAACACTCCATTCGGAGGAATAAATTGTGCCTTCATGAATGGTGGCGCAGATTAAAATTAACGCCTGATTTTTCATGCGGATTGAACAATGAGCTGTCGGATTTGCTGGGGAAGTTCCTTCCAGTCGGAAGCGCAGAAGGCATCAATCTGTTCGTCGGCAATCCCCGTCACCTGGTTGCGGAGAATGAGCGGCCATCCTGGAACGGGTTTCTCGGGCGTCAGAACAGCCTTTGGGACCTGGATTCGTGGTTTGGATGTGGCTCCATCATAACTGCGAACAACCGGTCCTTTCTGAGCTTCCCGAATAAGCCAGTCGTTGAAGAATCGGCGTGTGCAGATGCGGTTTCTATCTTTGCACCAAGTCTGGGCTATCCCGAGCTGACGCCGAATATCAATGCCGGAGAAAGCCGGATCGCCCTCCTTCTCCTTCAGCCACTCCTCTTCGGAGGCCAGTTTCTTCAGGGTCTTGTTCGCCGCCTCATCCTTTTCGTGGAAACGCTGTGAAAGTTCTCCAAGGATTTTGGCGTTGATTTGGCCCAAGGATTTCAGGCCGTTTTGGTGGAGGTATTCCCGGACCGCCACGACGAAGCGGTCGCCGTACGTTGAAGCTGGAAGGCTCATGGAAATTAAACGTCCGTCACGTTCTTGGGTTCTACACCGTCGCTCGGCGCGGGAAGCGATAGAGAGCCGCGCTGGACGATGCGATCATAGAAGGACTGGCCGTTGCCCGCGTCTGCGAACGGCAGCATGATCTGCTCTAACTTTGCCGACCCGATGGTGTGGATCGCCATTTGCGCCTCCAGCCAGTCCTTCGCGATGCGCCACGCAATCCGCTCGGCCTGCTCCTTGTTGTTGAATAGACGAAGGGGAATTTTTCGCGGGCCCCGTTTCTTTCCTTCTTCGCGAATCTGGGAGTTGAGGGCGAGGATCACCGCGGGGATGTTGGCCGGAATCCGAAAAGGCACCCGACCAAAGGTAGTGACCAAGATAAAACTCACCGCCACAATTTCCCGATCAACGCCATTCTCTAGCATGATCGCCGAAGCCCCTCCTTCCTGGAGAATTCGCGTGATTTCAGCGATGCTTTTTGTGGCCGGGATTTCCGTGGTGTAGTTCAGCAGGGGCATGCCGAAGATAAATGAGCCCGATCAAATAACGTCAAGCAAGTTATTTGTTACTTGATAAAATAGCGTTCCTTCCTTTTCTAACCCCTATGGAATTTGATGCAATGGCGACTCGAAAGGCTGTTACCCCCCGCCTGAGCCGCTATGAAATGGCCCGCAAGATGGGGATTAGCTATAGTTTCCTCCGGACCATGGAAGAGGGTTTCTGCAAATGGCCGGCACCCCGCAAAGCGAAGTTTGAGGAGATTATTGCGGCGTGGAAGGAAAAACCCGTCCGCACCCCTAGGAAAAAGCGCAGCGACGCCGGCAAAAAAAAAGGCACGCGCCAGCCAATTCACAGGAACCGCGTTGTGCCCATGCCAACGCCGGTCCCGCACGAGCACGGCGAATTAGTTGGCATCGGGTAATTCCATGCCTTCCGCCCCTGTCGCGGCCCCGGCCAAGAAGGCCCGGCCTGTTTCCGCCCACCCTGGGCAGGAAGAAAAGTACGGTTATCTTCACCCGGATGGCGCGACCCGAAACCGGGAATACCTGTTTGCACTAGAGCTGAAGTGCTACCGCGAGAATCATCCTACTGAGTTAGGCGGACTGGGTGCCGAGCAGCATTTTAAGAATGCGTGGAGGCTGATGTGGCCGGAGTACCAGTGGAACGATTGGGTGGAGATGATGGTGCATGCGTGGTGTAATTACAAATACATCTCGATCATCGGCCACCAGCGCGCCGGCAAGACCTACAATTCCGCGCACATCGCGTGGCTCGATTATTGTGCCAATCCTTTCGAGACGCTTTCCAATTTCGTCACCGTGACCTTTGAAGGTCTCCGCATCCGCATGTGGTCGGACCTGATGAAAGCCATCGAGACGGGAAAAATAAAACAGGGATTCACGATCCGAAATACGTCCAACGAACTCCGCGTGTTTCCCGAGCAGGCGGGCCGTGAGTCGGGAGAAAAATATCAGATTCGCGGCATGGCGGTGGACAAAAACAAAGACGCTCCCGGCAAGATTAAGGGTGCCCACGCTCCCCGCGTGCGCCTCTTTATTGACGAAGCGGAAAACGTGTCGGATGCGATTTACGATGCGATGGATAATCCTATGTCGGCCCCCGACGCCAAGGCCGCTATGCTGTTCAATCCACTCCTTTGGAATAGTCCAGCGGGTCGATTGATGATTCCGAAGGCGGGACTTTCATCCATTTCAGCTAACGATCTTTTCTGGGAGACGAAGCGCGGAATTTGCCTGCATTTCGACGGCCTACAGAGCCCGAATCTCACGCAAAACAAGGTGGTTTTCCCCGGAATTCTCACTCGTGAGAATGTGGACGAAGCACGACGCGATCTAACTGAGAATTCGGTCGCATGGTGGTCGCGTATTCGCGGGTTTCCCCCGCCTGACGGCATGGTGAGCCAGATTTTCCCGAGCCAAATCGTTGAAAAAGGGAAGCCAGCCATCATTTTCGACTTTGCCACCGAGCCCTGCATCACGCTGGACCCCGCTTTCGGCGGAGATGACTGCGTGGTTCACTTTGGGCAGAAGGGAAAGCTGCGTGATGGCCGCATGGCGATCAATGCCACCGGCTCCGAAGTGATAAAGTTCAGTGTTGGGGAAAACGCCGCGCTAATCGACCACCAGATCACAGCCCGAGTCATCGAACTCTGCAAATCGCGCGGCGTGAAGCCATCGAACTTCATCATGGACCGTTCGGGACCGGGCCGAGGCGTCTACGCCATGATTCACAAGAGTTGGTCGCCAGAAATTCACGGGATCGACTACGGCGGCGCGGCGACAGAACGCCCCATTCGCAATGACGAAGACGATAAAGCATGCGACGTGTACGAAAAGTTCGTGAGCGAGCTGTGGTTCCGAGCCAGAGAATCCATTGCCGATGGAATTCTCGGGGGATTATCGTCATTGAACGAACTCACCGTTGAAGACCTTTCTTCCCGGCTCTACGAAACAAAGGTTGTGACCGACGGGACCAAGATGGTCGCAGAAACCAAGGCTGAAATGAAGAAGCGCCTTGGTCGATCACCCGACAACGGCGACGCATTTGTTCAATTCGCCGAGCTGCTTATTCGCGAGGGGCACGGGCCAGGTCGATTGAAACCGAAGGCGGCGTCTGGCTCAAGGTGGCAACGGCAGAGGACACGGGCAATTGCGGCTGGAAAGCGCCATTCTGAAAAGAATGAGTTCGCGCACCACTGAGACTCGGTGCGGCTATTTTGTATTTTCTCCATAGCCGGCGAATGGCCTCGATGTATTCCTCGTCGCTCACCGTTTCTTTCCAAACAGTTTTCTTACGACTGGCAACCCGTGCTTGATGGCCTGCCGCACCGTCTCGGCGTGAGGAAGGCCGGTGAACTTGGCTGTCGCAGCCATTTCTTTCCGCTGCTCTTTGCTGATTCTCACTGGGTACATCGGATCGGCTGGCATTGCCCACAGAAATTATGCCTCGACTCATTTCTGTCCAGTGTATTCATTCCGTATACCACCATGAAAAAATCCGCCCGATTCGAGTTCTGGCAATCTCCGATCAGCAAGCAGTGGTTCTGGCATATCCGCGCTGGTAACGGCGAAATCATCGCCAACGGGGAAAGCTATAAGCGAAAGGCTGGCGTCATTCGCGTGCATGCGCTCATTTGCGGAAATCGCATGGCGCTCGTGGAGGTGGACGCCAATTTTAAGCCCAAGCACTTTGAAGGAAACCTGAAGCGCCGGTTTCCCTGACGGTTTTGCATTGAGCTAGGCTTTCAGTTGGCCCATTGGTGCGGGCCAAGATGATTTTCCGCACACTCGGCCAAGTCCGACCGCAGATTGCCCGCGTCTGTGGAGATAGCGGGATGCCGGTGACGAACACCCTCGTCACGGAATACATCAACAACGGCATTCAGGAGCTAGCTAACGAAGGAGCGTGGCCGGGCGTGGTTGATCGGTGGCATATTTTGGCTCGCGACGGTCATATCGTTTTGCCTCCGCAGTTCGACATGATGCTGGAGTTTACAGCGGATGGCGTACCGCTTCAGATTATGAGTCCTTGGGCCGAGTTCGTGGCCTATGGTCCTGGCCCGGCTTCAGATTTGATTGGTCGTGGCGGCGGTGAGAATCGTCGCCGCTGGTGGGGATGCGTTGGTGGGCAAGATGTGTTCGACCGTGGCGAGTCGCCGATTCACACCGATATTCCAGTTTCTTCTGGAAGCTCCTGCGTTTGCACTGACGGCACTGGGGCGGACTGGGATGGACCGTGGTACATTCGCCAGTACGCCGATCCTGCCACAGATGAGGCAGCGGGAGCCTATTCAACGATTCAAGGGCTCGATGCCAATGGCAGGATGGTGCGGAGCGCCATTTCCGATGGCAGCGGCACGGAATGGATCAATGGGGTGCGCGTGGAAATTACGAGTGGTTCGAGCTTCGTCGAAACGACGCAGGCCTTTTCCAAGATCACCTCGTACACGAAGCCAGAAACCAATGGCTACGTGAAGATAACGGCATGGAACGGCGTGAATGAGGTGGAGCTTTCAAACTACGAGCCGTGGGAGACCCAGCCATCCTATCACCGATACTTTTCTCCGTTTCTTCAGTCGCGGCGGCGCAACACCGATCCTTGTACTCGGGTGGTGCTGGCTCGGGTAAGAAAGCGGTTTGTCCCGGTAAGCGAGGATACTGATGTTCTGATGATTTCCAATGTCCTTGCGCTAAAGGAAATCGTGATCGCTCAGTGGAAGCGTGATGCGGGCGCGCTCGATGAATACGCAGCGCATAAGCTGACCGCCGTGGACATCATGCGAAAGGAATCAGTCGCTTATCTTGGGAAAGTCCGCTCTCCGGCCCTCACTTTTCAAAGGGGGTTTAGCCTCGGTGAATTGCCCGCCATCAGGTGAGCTGGGTCGCGAGAGCATCTTGGGCTGCTGGTTGTCCGTGGCTCGGTATCACAGGAAAACCGGAAACCTTCGGCGTCACAGATATCGGCCAGCTAAAGGCAGCGGGCTTTGCAATCGGACAAGCCCCAAAATGGAACGGGTCGAGGTTTGTACCATTCACACCTACCGGAACAAGCCCAACTCCGCCTGCCGGGTATGTCCTTCCTTCCCTGATTTATTTCACTTGGGACATTCCTGAAATCCTTCCTTTGCAAACTGCATACGAAGACTTCAATTTCAATGGCGTTGTGCCCGGTCAGCCAGTGGTGTGTGGCGTGCAGTTCGATCCTGGGTTCTGCTTAACTCAGGCCCGCGTTATCACGATTAACACGGTGCGGCTCTATGCTACGAACATGGATGCGGTTCCGATAACGCTTGGCGTGGGAACGTGGGCCATCCAGAGATTTACCTAATGGCGAATTGGGAACAGGTATCTTTTGAAACGTGCCCAGGCGGGGTTTCTAGCGCCGTCGCCCCAGAACTTCTTCCTCCAGGACAATTCGCGTGGGGGGCAAATATCGCCATTCGAGGAGGAAAGCCGCATACCCGGCCTCCGATTCTGGAGCGGATGCAGCTTCCGTCGGGACTGCATCAGGGCTCGTGCTACTTCGGAGTGCAAGGCGGCATGATTATCACCTCGATTGAGGGAAGGATTTATCGTCTGCGCATTGGTTCATCCACTTTTAGCTATGAGGAAATCCCGCTCTCCTTCGTCAACTCGTCGCTCATAAAACAGGTTTGGATGCAGCAAACGATTGAGACCTTGGTGATTCAGGACGGGCAGAGTAATGCGATTTTGTACAATGGTTCAACAGCTAGACGGGCTGGACCAGATGAGGTGCCACGCGGAACAATTATGGCCTATGGAAATGGTCGTCTTTGGGTGGCGATCAACCAAAAGGAACTGGTCGCAGGAGATATTCGCACCCGGACGGCGGGCTCAGAGCTAAAGTTCACTGAAACCAACTATCTCTCGGGCGGCGGGACGCTTTATTTCCCGCGAGGAATCACTGGCCTTGAATTCATTCCGATTACAGGCGCAGCGGATTTCGGAACGCTGATTGTTTTCAGCCGCGACAGCGCCGATTCCATTCGGGCAGACGTGACTTCTCGCGATATGTGGCCGCAGATGGCGGGTTTCGTGACGAGCGTCTTTCGCGACATTGGTTGTTCTGGAGACTGGTCGATTACGCAGGTAAACCAAGACCTGTACTGGCGCGATTCAAAGGGCGACATTCGCTCCCTAGCCAACGCGATTTCCACGAACAACACACCGGGATCGACTCCGATTTCTCGCGAAGTTCAGCGCCTTGTGGATTTCGACAGCGATCAGCTTCTACCGTGGGTTAGCTCGATCTATTTCGACAACCGTTTTCTCCAGACATCCTCGCCCTACATAAACGTCAACGGGGGCGTTTCATTTAAGGACCTTGTTTCGCTCGATTTCTCTCCGATTTCGACGATGCAGGCCAAGGCTCCTCCCGCCTATGATGGTCAATGGACTGGAATCCCTGGAATCGCTCAGCTCGTCGCCGGAGAGTTCAACGGTGTGAACCGGGCCTTCGCGATTAGCAGCGGAGAGGACGGCGTAAATCGCCTTTGGGAAATAATGACGCGTGGACGGGATGACGCTTATTTATCCTGCGGAAGCGGGATGTTCAACAGTCCGATTGAGTCTTACGTCGAATATCCATCTGTAGATTTTGGGTCCATGAAGCAGCGCAAGCGGCTTCGTCGCTGCGATGTTTGGCTGTCTGGACTGGTTGGAGAGTTAGGGCTGCGGGTTTACTGGAGAACCGATAATTCCCAAAAGTGGTACGAATGGGACGCGGCCGAAACGTGCGCCAAGACAACGGACGATGCGACGAATACGCCGCACACGTGGAAAAACCTGCTCTCGGAGCAGCGGCCCCAAATTAAGAGCTTCACGATTCCAAACGGGATCGACGACGTGACGAAGTATTCGATCAACGTTGGATTCGAGTTTCAGATCAGAATCGCCGTGACGGGACAGGCCCAAATCGAGCGCATGATGCTGCTCGCAAATACTCTTCCCGATCCAGATTACGCCAATCGCGAGACGCTGACGGACGAATGTATCGAAAACGATGTTACTGGAAACACGCTCAGCTACGTGATTCCAACGATGGTATGCGAACCTCCGCCGTCGGTGCCGATTTTCGAGCAGTACGATGGGCCTTTCGAGATTCGTTATCTCACCCAAACAGTCGAAGGCGAAAATCGGTCGCTGTTTTCATTTTCGTTCCTTGGAATGGATCATTCCCATTCCGCGGGTGAAGCGTTGGGTGGGACGACCGACGGCATCGCGATTATCCAATTCTCGGGAAACTCCACCTTTGATCCAAATAGTTCCACGTATACCGGGCCCGGACTTACGGTGGATGCGTCCTGGCTAGGAACCATTCCAGCCGGGGTGAATTACGTCATACCTGCTCCGGCTCCTCTTTCGTTTACTCGAAATACTTTCGAGGCGCTGATGACGGCACTAACTGGATCGGCGGGAAACACTCCTCCGTCGCGTTCGTATTCCGAAGGTCCGATTGCCGATGGCACGTTTGTTCGGAAATGGTTTTCGGAAACTCCGGGACCGGCGATTGGTGGATTCTTCGCTGGTTATACGATGAGCCGCATTTGGTCGGATGGATGGACTGTAACTCTGACCTACTCCAATCAGCAGACTCCGGCGTCGCTCGGAATTCCAATCGCCCGCACCGGAGTCCCGGCCCAATGCCAGCTCGTCGCCACTTACAATCCCGTGACATTCACGTACACGGGAACTAAATCTAGGGTTAGGCAGGATGTGGTGATTCCGGTTGGGAAAACCAAGCTCTACGGAGATTTCGTATATCTTGTTACCCCGCAAAACGGAGACCCTGCCTACAATTATTACGACAGCCAAGAGTACGATGTTCTGGGTGGGACTACTTACAATGCGGTGACGTGGTTCCCGTGGATTGTGGATGCGGAAGTGTGCTACGTTTCCGGAGAATTCTCATTCACCCCGTCCTATTTTCTTGGTTACACGACGCCATCCACAGAAACCGAGTACACCGAGCTTCCGGCTTCTTCGACGTGGCCCGAGCTGGTCGTTTATGGAATGCCACCAAAAAACGGCGAGGTGTGGGACGACTTCCAAGATTTCGGAGGAACAGACACGCCGAACGCGGAATATCTTATCTCCCTTTTCACGGGCTACGGGTGGGCGGCTGAATGGCAGTTCAATAGCACCGATCCGATTGACGCCTACGATGACTTCCAAAGTTACAATGATGGCCCAATTGCACTGACAACGCAGGGCGTTGGTTGGGCCGCTCCAGGATTCTTTTATCAGGTTCCACCGTGGGATGTTTCGGATGACTTCCAGACCTACTCTGTGGGGGCCATCACATCGTGGAACGTTCCCGGAGATTTCTGGGTTGTCCCCGGATTCTTCCTTTAAGCCATGCTCCCCTACGAAAAAGAAGGCGTTGCGACAGCAATCTTGGCGGTTCGGGAATTTCAACGGGCTTCGCTCACGGCAAAACTCGGCGACGATTGGACCGAGGCTAGGATCGGCATGTACTTCACGGGCGTTGAGGCCCACGACAACAACCTCGCGCCCCCCGATGAAACACTGGTCGTCGATGATGTTTCCGATTACGTCACCTTCGGGCTGAAAGACGCTAACTCCTATTTTCTTCCCGGAGAAGCTGGCTCCCTCTTTTTGGGAGTTAGGTCCACGACTTCTATCAGTAAGGTGTCCGCTCCTGGATTGGGCGCGGGATGGTTTGCGGACTCCAATGAGAAATGTTCTGCCATCGGGTACGCCGGTACGTCGCTGGCTGACGGCGGAATTGTGGCCAATGGACCACTGCTTTTCCCTGACGCCCAAGCCTCGACCGGATTCAACGGGTTTTATTGCGTGAAATTCACGGTCAATAATCGCGGGGCAGCGAATCAGTCGGTCGCAATTTCCGTGGCGCGTTCAGGGCAGATTTCAGGAACCGATTACGGAAAAGCGGCGTTATATCAGGCGATCAACAATTCCTCTTTCGGGGCCGCGAGGAATGTTATTTGGAATACTGGCTCGATTGCCAGAGCACTGCCTGATGCCGCTTGGGTGCGGATTCCATTTTACAATGCGCGCATCCGGATTCAGGAAATCATGGCCGTCAAAATTTCACCCTAACCCCACATGGCACTAATTTATACGAAATTGACGGATAAAACGACGGTGCTTGCGCCGCGTGAGGGTGCGTGCCGCCAATTCAATTTTGGCACCGATTGGACCGAGGTTAGACTTGGAGGATTTTTTTCCGCAGTAGCCGCAACGGGATCGAATGACGATAACGTGAGCGAAACGATCGTGCCATCGGGGATCACCGATTACATTACTTTTGGCCTAAAGGACAACAGCCAGACTTATCCTGGCCAAATCGGCTCTCTCTTTTTGGGAGTAAGAAGTCACGATGATACCGAGGTGGATTCTTTCGTTGGAAATGGATTTGGAGATAGCGGAGGAACGTGGGACGCCTGTGGTTATTACGGTGCGACCCGCGTGAATGGAGGATCGGGCGTCCAGGGTGGTACCATTGCATCGGCTACGGCATCGGGATCGAGCGCCTACGCTGCATTCATGGCCCTGAAAATTATCATCAACAATCGCGGCCTGTCTTCGCAAACCGTGACCGTTCGCACGGCGTTCACTTCGCCTGTAACC
>Ga0068857_100003561_pt1 | contig 13027 bp, 9 predicted proteins | sample KBSCornC72_FD_66591 | JGI IMG/M metagenome (GOLD analysis project Ga0068857, IMG submission 66591) | Corn rhizosphere microbial communities from Kellogg Biological Station, Michigan, USA - KBS Corn C7-2 | ecosystem: Host-associated > Plants > Roots > Rhizosphere > Soil ...
GCGAGGCGATTAGCGCACCGAAGCGCGCAGCTTAAGTAATTCCATTTTATGCCGTGAGGCGTTGGGCGCGCGCCTGTCACTTTTGACAGGGATGAAGGAAGAAAGAGTCGGGAAATCAAAAACGTAGGCAGATCGGCAATGCGAGACCGGTCAGTACCGAATCGCGGTAGCGTCGGGTGAGTCTCGAGGATCAAGCAGTTGTCAGAATTTTGAGACTCACCCGACGCTACCGCGATTCGGTACTGATGACCGGTCTCGCAACTTGATCGTTTGGTTCGGCCTAAGCCGCGCTGTGTTCTCCGTGACTCCCTTGTGGTAAAGGAAATTGCCACTATGGCACCACAGGAGGCCTGGAGAACACAGAGGTGGCGCAGAGAAATCCAAATAAGGAGACCGCTCAGCGAAGGCTAACTCTTCACCGTGTTGGCTATTCCCTTATTCTGTAAAATTCTGATCTCAACGCGCCGATTTTTCGCGCGACCGGCGGCGGTCTTATTATCAGCAACTGGTTTCGATTCACCGAAGCCGAACGGTTGGACCAGGCGTCGCAGATCCAAACCATGCACGCCGACCAGGTACTGAATCACGGCTTTCGATCGTCGCTCGCTGAGGGCGCGATTTTTCGCTGTATTCCCGGTCTTGTCTGCAAAACCAACTACTTCAACGAGCCATCCATTTGCGTTGCCCTTGGCCTTTTCTTCCTTGGCCCAGGCTGCAGCTTCGTCGATTGTTTGACGTCCCGCTTTGTTAATGACTGAGCTATTAACTGCGAAGAGCACAGGGATTGTTTTGATGGTGTCGTAATCATCGAGACCGTTGATTCGGTTATTCGCCAGTGCCGCAGCCTTAAACGCATCGTCAGCCTGTTTTTGTGCTGCTTCGGCTTTAGCTCTTGCGTCGTTTGCCAAAGCGGTGTTTTCGGCAATTTGTCCCGCCATCCGGCGCGCGTTTTCATCGGCGAGTCGTGCTGCTTCCTCTGCAGCCTGGATTCTGGCCAGGTTCTCCTTGGCCAGTTCATCCGTTTGCTCCAGAGCCTGGGCGCTTCTTAGATCCTGTTCATCAAACCTGACCCATTCGGCCACAAGGTTACCGTCGGCATCGCCAGTCCCCTGTGCCTGCAAGCGCAGACCACGCATGATGTAAGTGACCGGGTAATCTTTTTTTCCACGCAGACCGCGGGAGTGCGAAGTAACGTCAGTGCTTGGCGTTAGGAGGACGTTGGTCTCCCCACCCGAGGGGTCCCGGACTTTGAATGAATCACCGCTTCGGATACTGACTACGCCCTGAATCTTTTGCTTAGCGCCCTGCGGTACCTGGAGTGGATGCACGTTGGCGGCATTTTGAGCTGAGGCGTCGAGGGCATTCATCGCAAGAAAAGCGACGACGATTGCCACGAGCCACGCGGTTGATTTGATGTTTCTCATGACTGTACTCCCTTCCAAATGCTTTGAATTTACGAATGGATTTCTCATGCAGGCGATTGTAGGGAGGACGGAAAGCGAGGTTTGCTAGTAATTCTTACAGGATCGGAGAAGGAAAAGTGACGAAAAGCAAGCCCTGTCAATTCTTACAGGTCGATCTCTTTGAATTGAGAGTTAGATTCAGTAACCCAGCAACACAGGAGGAACGAACGGCCGGTCGAAGTGGGGAAGCTTCTCCGGCTGTTTGTTTGTATTGAGGTCCTACCGTCCTGTCAATTTTGCCAGCATCGGTTTTGCGAATCATCTATTAGGATGGTCTATACAACGCAGAGGAACGAGCTTATGTCTTCAGGCCGGAAACCCATAAAGATCATAAAACGTAATGCGACTGAGCCTTCCGCTCAATCTCGGGTCGTATTAAAAACAACCAAACAATCAAGACGCGAAATGGCTAAAGTTGTGGTTTCCTGGATCAACGAGCGAAGGCGAACGCAGACAGTCTCATTTCAAAGTACCGCGACCAACCTTGGAGTGCGGTGACCTGGCACCGCTTTGTAATATGGAACAAACTGAAATGTCGGAATTAAAAAGCGGCGCCAGGCCAACGCACTCCAAGGTTTAATCTAAAACTTCCATCCCACAGACGCGCTGATGCCTAAATCGTTCTTGTCGGCCCGGACTGGCGGTTTGCTATCAAAGTTTTCGTAGACGTGAAAACCCCAGTAAAGATCTGAGGCAATCTTGATGCGCATATCAGAGTTGAACTGCATCCTCATCCTGCCAGGTGTTGTCAGACTCGGAAACATGCTGAAGCGAGAGGTAATGTCGGTTGTCGTAAAGCGAAAGGTAGCGAAATCCAGTCCAGCGATTCCATCAGCATTTGTTGCCCGGGGCGTCCCTACTGTTGCGAAGTATTTTTCCCGCGTTGCTGCTACACCACCAAAAACTGAGAATCTAGTTCGCTCTGTTTGCCGGATGTTCCTTCCCAATATTCCTCCAACCGTAGTCCGCAGATCGAGGCTCTGCTGATCGCTACTTAACAGGCCAAAAATTCCGCCGGAGTACCATTTGGGAGACAATTGCTTTCTATAATCAAGTACGAATTCTCGACGTGCACTACTTTCTCCCTTGGTTTGTCCGCTAAATGCAGCATCCAAACTACCCGTTAACGAGTCGTCCCCTCTTCGATAGGTTGCAGTTGCAACTAGTTCAGTCTGGTACTGATCGTTACCGCTAGTAAAACCGAAACCCAGATCAACCGATCCTTCCAACTGCCGCCAGAATCCTGTTTCGACTGGCGTTATCCGCAGCACGTCCATCTGCTTCACTCGGACTGCTTTCTGATCTCCGCCAATAGCAAAGTTGTCGGCCTCAGCTGTGTTTGCAGGCCGCAACTGAACAGAGTTTGTAAACAGCGTTCCATCTATTAGATAAACCAGGAATGTTGATTTACTTTCGAGTCGCTCCACCCTGGCCCAATCAAGTCGCACCGCTTCAGCCATGTAGCTCGCTTTGAATTTAAGCTCTCCTCGTTGCAGACCTTTTATTTCACCGGTGAGCCGATCGCCATTCTTAAGAATCACCACATCGTCAACATGTTTGGCCTCAGCGGATGACACGCAAGCGGTGACCGTAAGCACCAATGACAGTCCAAGACGGTAAAACGTAGTTTGTTTCATCTTCAATTCCCTCCGAAACCACGAGGTTGTGGATCAAGGACCAAGCCACAAGTCGTGCGGTCCAGAAACAGTCCAACAATTAGGAGACGGAGCCTCCGCGGAAATGATGCAGTCATTGGAATTCACTCGATACTGTCAAGAAGTACAGGGTTGCCAATTGCGCTCCTTGTTTTGTCTTTCAAGCGGCCTGTCAAAAGTTACAGGCGATCAAATTCCTGTCCTTCTATAGGATCGTCGTTGTCATGAATCTTAGAAGAAGGTGGTGCGAAAGATGAAGATAGTCAACAGATCACTACAAGTGGGTCTAACTGGATTCGTGTTGCTGTTATGGTGTGGGTCTGCCGCTGCACAGGACATTAGGTTCAACTATCTTCCGGGAACGGATTTCTCGAAGTACAAGACCTATAAATGGGTCCAAATACCGAATGTTCAATATCCCAACCAACTCGTTGACGGGCAGATAAAAAGATCGATTGAGACACAACTAAGCCTCAAAGGATTAACCAAGACTGAAGAGAATCCTGACCTTTATGTAACCTACCAGGCTGCAGTCAATCAGGAGAAACAGTGGAACTCCTTCAGCACAGGCGGAGACATGTGGGGTTACGGCCGATGGGGTGGCTGGGGCGGTATGGAAACCACCACGACTACAAGTAAGACAATCAACATCGGAACGCTCAACGTAGATTTTTATGACGTCGCCAGGAAAGAGCAAATCTGGCGCGGCTCCGCTAGCAAGACCCTGGGTTCCGGCAAAGATCCGAACAAGGTCCAAAAGAATCTTGATAAGGCGATGGCAAAGTTATTCAAGAAGTATCCGCCTCCCGCGAAGTAGAGATGCCTTCGGAATTCTCTTGAAAGGGTCAAGGGCGACGGAGCGTGTGTGCACCTTTTTGTCTGAGTGTGTCTAGAACCCGGATTACTTCATCGTGTTACTTCGTGCGTCTTAGAGGTTCGTCTGTTACGTCCGAGAAAAGCTATCTACTAAACCACATAAACCAAACGCAGTTCCTGGACAAACTAGATTTTTGACGGAGTCTCCATCGGGAAGGTGGTACCGATTCTGTGAGAACTTCCTCAAATCTCAATCAATCCTGTCACTTTTACTAGGAACGGACAGTTTGACTGTTGCTTAGTCTTTCATACGAACGAATTCAGATGTTGGGCAGTTTGTAGAACACCCGTGAAGGAGACGGCATGATGACTAATCATTTCAATGCTTCTTTTAGAATCGCGTGGTTCGCTTTGGTCGCGATCACTCTCTTTGGGTCATCGACGCACTTGATCATCGCGCAATCTCAGGAACCTCAAAAGCAAACACCGGAAGTGCAACAGCTAAAAGAGCGACTGCAACAACTGGAGCAGACGGTCCAAGAGCTCAAGGGGCAAATCAATGCGATGGAAGAAACGAAGAAGAATCCAGTGCCGCAAATTGTCCAGGCTGAGTACGCTCCAGCAGCCCCAGCGCCGCCACCTCCAGACACCACTGCGTCCAAGCCTCAAGATCCGAAAGGAGAGAGCACTTTTGAAGTTTATGGTTTTGCGATGCTCGACGCGGGCTATCAGTTCAAGCAGAACGATCCGGACTGGTTCGATGTAGTTCGACCAACAAAGTTACCGTCATTCCCGAACGAGTTTGCGCCTAATGGCAATACATACTTTAGTGTCAGACAAAGCCGGTTCGGTGTTAAGTCGTCAACCCCAACCAAATACGGCGAACTAAAAACACAATTTGAGTTCGAACTGTTCGGCACTGGTGCGCAGGCCGGACAAACAATTTTCCGATTGCGCCATGCCTGGGGAGAGCTGGGCCAATTCGGCGCCGGCCAGCAGAACACTGTATTCATGGACGGCGATGTGTTTCCCAACACGATTGAGTATTGGGGACCAAACGGAATGGTCCTGTTCCGGAACGTGCAGTTCCGTTGGATGCCATTGAAAGGACGCAACGCCGTATCGATTGCTCTCGAGCGGCCGGGCGCCAGCGCTGACCAGGGCCGGTTTGTAGATCGGATTGAGCTACAGGGGGTGCGGGGGCACTTTAATCTGCCGGACCTTACCGCGAACGTTCGCTTCACTCGCGACTGGGGTCACTTCCAGGCAGCGGGACTCCTAAGGCGAATCGCATGGATCGACACCAATAACGACGCGTTCGATTTGGGTGGAAGCGCAGTCGGAGCCGGTCTCAACCTGACTTCCGCTCTTAAGTTTGGCGAGCACTCCACCGGAAAGTTTGCGTTCGTTTTTGGCCAGGGAATCGAAAACTACATGAACGATGCGGATGTTGACGTCGGCATCGAGACGAATCTTGCTGCTGGAGATCCACGACGCCCGATCGTTGGTAAGGCCTTACCGATGTGGAGCTTCATTGCTTATCTGGACCACAACTGGAACAAGCGCTGGAGCTCGTCTGTCGGATACTCAATGATGGATGTCGACAACTCCAACGGTCAGGCAGCCGACGCCTACCATCGCGGCCACTACGCTTCCGGCAACCTGCTCTACTACCCGTGGGAGAACGTGCTGATGGGCGGGGAGTTCATTTGGGGTCGTCGAGAGAACTTCCTGGATGGTTTCAAGTCTGACGACTTCCGCATCCAGTTTTCGTTCAAATACAACTTTTCAAAGAAGTGGTCATTCTGATCGTGTTGGACCAGACGGGACTAGCCGTCGATATGAGAGGAGAGAATTTCCATGTTGAGAAAGACAATTCAAACACGAATGTTGGTCGGGTTGTTTGTTGTGACGACGTTTGCATCAGCGCCACTGTCGGGTCTGGGCCAGAAGGCGAGTCCTGTTGCGCCAGCGCGAGCGCAGGTGGAAGCCGTCGTTCGTGAAGCGTACGACAAGTTCAAAAACGATACTGGCGGTAAAAACGCTGACTACATTCCATATCTCGCCAAGGTCGATTCAAAACTGTTCGGCATTGCAATCGTAACGACGGACAACCAGGAATTGACCATGGGAGACATCCAATATTCGTTCTCCATCCAGTCGATCTCAAAAGTCTTTTCTCAGGCCCTCGCCATGGAAGAACTTGGTCCTGACAAAGTCTTCGAAAAGATCGGCTCCGAGCCGACTGGGCGGGCATTCAACTCGGTGTTTGCTGTGGCTGACATGCCTTCACACACTGGTAACCCGTATGTGAATGCCGGAGCGATAGCCACGGTTAGTTTGATCGCCGGGAAAACTGCAGATGAAAAGTGGAACAAAATTCTGACTTTCTACAGCAGATGTGCAGGCGAAAAACTTTCGCTTATCGATGAGGTCTATCAATCCGAAGCGGCCACAAACACCGGCAACAAAGCATTATCGATGTTGCTGGCTAAATACGATCGCATATATGCAGATCCTTTTGAGTCGGTGGATGTCTACACCAAACAGTGTTCCGTTGGTGTGAACGTGGCTCAACTGGCCCGTATGGGAGCGACGCTCGCAAATAATGGTAAGAATCCAAAAACGGGCGAACAGGTCATCAAGGCCGCCGATGTTCCCTACATCCTCTCAACCATGACCATGGCCGGTCTCTACGACGGCTCCGGAGGTTGGGCGTGGCACGTAGGTCTTCCGGCGAAGAGCGGAGTCGGTGGTGGCATCGTAGCAATTGTGCCGGGAAAGGGCGCGATTGCAGTGTTTGCACCGCCACTCGATGAAGCGGGAAACAGCGTGAAGGCTCAAAAAGTAATCGAGTACGTCGCGGACAAACTCGACTTAAATGTTTTCTCTCCACGATCAGTGGGCTTAAAGGGCGAGTAGAACAAGGGACGTAACGAACTTAAAGGGAACCAAATGAGAATAAGCCTTTGTCGATCAAAGAAAACAACCCGGCGTCATCTTCCTAAGCGCGCCGGGTTGCTGGTCGCACTCGGATTATTTTGTAGACTGGTCAGTTTCGCTCAGGGACCAGCTGAAAACCTCAACGCACCCGTTACGAACCCGAATCCAAAGCCTGCTCCCAGTGCCGTGCCGGTAACTACTGACGAACGCGCTGAATTGCTGAAACTGATCAAAGGCCTCCAGGACCGCCTCGAAAAACTCGAGGCAGCACAAGCAACAAGTACAAAAACTATCGCCGATTCTGAGACGGATGCGACGCCCGCAAGTGTGCCGGCGACATCTGCGACCCCAGCAACAACGAACGCCGCAGAAAATGCAATTCAACCTGAGGCGGACGCGTCAACGGCGAAGCAAGATGACGACGGAAAGAATTTCTACGGACGTTACACTCCGAACCTGGGTTTCAAAGTAGTAAACACTGAATACGGCGACATGAACGTCAGTATCTACAGTTATGTCAGATATCTGAATCAACTCGGACTTGATAACAACTACACTGATGCTTTCGGCAATACAAAAAGCGTTCAGAATCGCCAGGACATTCAGCTCTTAAAACTTCAGATCAAATTTCTTGGCTGGATGTTCAATCCGAAGTTTCGCTATTTCCTTTACGCGTGGACCTCTAATGCTAATCAGGGCCAGGGCGCTCAAGTAGTTCTCGCCGGCAATCTGCAATACACCTTCAATAAGTACTTCACACTCGGCGGTGGCATAAGATCGCTGCCGGGCACCCGGAGCGTCGAAGGCAATTTTCCATTTTGGCTAAGTGTGGACAGCCGGCATATCGCCGATGAATTCATGCGGCCTTCTTACACGTCAGGAGTTTGGGCCACTGGCGAGTTGGCGAAGAGACTGAAGTACCAGGTGATGCTCGGCAACAACATGAGCACACTCGGTGTTCCAGCATCGCGTCTGGACAACGGAATAAATACGTTATCGAGCGCCCTCATCTGGTTTCCCACTGGTGATTTCGAAAAAGGTTTTACGGGCCAAGGCTGGGGCGACTTTGAAAAGCACGACAAGTTTTCCACTCGCCTGGCAGTCCACTTTAGTCGCAGTAACGAAAACAAGGAGAGTCAACCAAACTCCGAGCAGTTTGAAAACACTCAGCTCCGCCTCTCCGACGGGACTGTAATTTTCACTGAAGATCTTTTCGCCCCGGGCGTGACGATCACGGATGCAAGGTACCGCATGACCACAATCGACGGCGGATTCAAATATCGCGGTTTCTCGCTCGAGGGCGAATACTTCTGGCGCTGGTTGGACAACTTCAAATTCCTTGATGAGCTCAATCCGGCACAAGTTCAGAGCGTGCCAACACGACTCTTTGATCACGCATTTCAAATACAGGGTTCGGCAATGGTCGTTCCTAAGTCACTTCAAGCATATGCCGGCTTCTCAAAGATTTTTGGGCAATACGGTCAACCACGGGATTTTCGATTCGGAATGAATTTCTTTCCGTTCAAAAACAAAGTTGTCAGATGGAACACGGAAGCTCTTTACCTTTACAAGTCACCGGTAGGGTACACATCAGTTCCCTTCCCGATTGGTGGTAGAGGATGGGTGCTCCACTCAAATATGGAGCTGGCATTCTGATGGCAACAATACGTAAGTCAATTTCCATCGGTCTGCGCTCTTCTCTATGCAACCTCCGCGTCCTTTGTGTCTCGGTGGTTGACGGTCTCCTACATTTGACAACCACAGAGTCGCAGAGGACACAGAGGTTGCACAGAGGCATATTCAAGCGGTTTACGTCAGTCTTGATTCTCGTCGAGCTTCTGTCTGGCTCGTCAATACCAACAAGAGCTCAGTCGACACCAAATGATTATCTTTTCAACGACTCGCACTTTCATCTCACGAACTACATCCAGGAAGGCCTCGACATTCACGACTTCCTGAAAATTATGGGAAACAAAGCTGGGCGCGTCGCCATCTTCGGCATACCACTACAACAACAGTGGTCATATCGCGTCGATGGTGATCGTGGTCCAACTTACTACCTGAATTCCGACGCACCTCTCTATTACTACTCCTTCACTGACGCCTGGATCGCGACTGCATATAAGTCTCTTTCGAAAGAAGACCAGTCGCGTTTCGATCCGATGATCACCGGATTCAACCCGACTGACATGTACGCGGCCGATCATATTCGCCGGGTACTCAAGGCTTTTCCCGGAGTGTTTACAGGCATCGGCGAATTCAGCATTCACAAGGAGTTCGTGTCGGCAAAGATCAGTGGTGAGGTTGCCAGTCTTCAGGATCAGGCACTGGATCGTTTAATCGACTTTGCGACAGAAGTCGGATTGGTTGTTCTAATTCACAATGACGTCGATGTGCCGTTTGCGAAACCCGGATCCGAGCCTGCGTATGCTGCACAGATGAAAGCACTCTTTAAACGGCATCCAAACACGACCTTCATTTGGGCCCACATCGGGGTCGGACGGATTATCCGGCCCGTCAAAGAACAAACCGCAATCGTCCTGGACATCATCAACGACCCGCAACTCACGCACGTGAATTTCGATATCTCGTGGGATGAAGTAGCGAAGTACGTAGTCGCGACTCCTGAATCTACAAAGAATGCCGCCGATGTAGTTAACCGCTATCCCGACCGCTTTTTGTTTGGCACTGATGAAGTGGCACCGCCAAATCAAGAAAAATATTTGAAGGTTTACAACCAGTACGAACCGTTCTGGAAGTTGTTGACCCCAGCAACCAGCGAGAAAGTGCGCAAAGGCAATTATCTAAGAATCTTTGATGAAGCAAGACGAAAGGTCCGCAGCTGGGAGGCAGCAAACCTTAGGTGAGTTCTGAGTGGCATTCTGTGACGATTTTGTTGTGAGCATCACAAATAATTGCATACAGCACAGACACGAGGTATAGATACGCAACACACGTCAAAACCTTTCCCACGCGGAGGATGCGCGGGTCACCATCGGCACCCTTTTAAAGGCCGGATCAGGAGGCATCCAATGAATACTAAAACACGACCAGGTAACCATTCATTGATAATGGTTCGATGCATCGGTTTTATCACTTGCACAGCCTTGATTCTCGCTGGACTTCCATCGGCTCGAGCGCGTCATGTGCAACCGCAAGACGATCAGCAGCAAGCCGTGAAGATCCCCCCCGAGCAGTTGGATTCACTGGTCGCACCGATCGCTCTGTACCCGGATAATCTCCTGAGCCAAACTTTGGTGGCCTCAACTTATCCACTGGAGATCATTCAACTTCAGCAGTGGCTGGAGAAGAATCCTGACCTTGGAAAAGACCAAAAGAAACTGGCTGAGGCAGTCAAGAAACAATCGTGGGATCCCAGCATCCAGGCCATGGCTGTGTTGCCAGATGTGGTGAAGCGTCTGTCCGACGATATCCAATGGACCACAGACCTTGGCAATGCATTTCTCGCTCAGCAGAGCGATGTAATGCAATCGATTCAACGAATGCGCAACAAGGCCAAAGGGACGGGCGCCTTGGCCTCGAACCAACAACAAAAGGTTGAGACTCAGGTTGTTGAGAGTAAAGAAGTGATCGTAATCGAACAGGCTAACCCGCAGGTTGTTTATGTACCTTCATACAACCCGACTGTCGTCTATGGCGCTCCCGTTTATCCTTACCCACCAATTTATTACCCGACTTACTCAACCGGAGCAGTGATTGCGGCGAGTGCTATCTCCTTTGGTGTCGGCATGGCCATGGGTGCAGCATGGGGCGGCGGCTGGGGTTGGGGTTGTGGATGGGGAGGCAATGACATCAACGTCAACATGAATAACAATTTCAATCGCAACACCAATATCAGCGGCGGCAATCGCGTGAACAACATACAAGGCGGGAACCGCACCAATGTGGGCGGAGGTAAGTGGCAACATAATCCACAACACCGCGGCGGTGCTCCTTATGGTGATCGCAACACTGCGAACAGATTCGGGGGCACTGCTCGAGGTGATTCATTACAAAACCGGCAACGCGCGGCGCAGCGAGACATAGGGCGACAAGGCGGCAACCTCGGAAGCCAAAGGGGTGACCGCGGTGGTGTCGGTGATCGCGGAGGCGTAGGAGACCGAGGTGGCGCGGGCAACCGTGGCGGTGTTGGAGACCGTGGTGGTGTTGGAGATCGAAACAACGCTGGCAACCGCGGCGGTGTTGGCGATCGAAGCGGCGCCGGAAATCGAGCTGGCGTGAGTGATCGTTCGAGCGGTATTGGCGATCGCGGCAGCGCTGGCAACCGAGCTGGTGTTAGTGATCGTTCGAGCGGTATCGGCGGTAGCAACCGAGGCAGCGGTTCATTTGGCGGCAGCGGCGACCGCGTGGGCAATCGCAGCGTTGGGAGCTCCAGTGGAAGTCGCGGTGGTGGTTTTGGTGGTGGTTCTGGTGGCTTCAATGGAGCAAGCGCACGCTCCAGCAGCAGCCGGGGGTCTTCCAGTATGGGAGGTTTTGGCGGCGGTAGTCGCGGTGGCGGCGGCGGCGGTGGAAGTCGTGGCGGTGGTGGTGGTGGTCGCGGCGGTGGCGGCCGCAGGAGGTAACAAATTATGAAAAGGAGCAAAACAATGAAAACGGCATCCTTGCCTACGCATATTTCGAGACTTGTGTTGGCTGCAGTGCTCGTTACGTTAGCCTTTGCATTCACGGCCAATGCGCAAACATCAACAACCGCCAAACACTTCGCTACCGCGGATCAAGCGGCCGATGCGCTCATCGACGCTGCGGAGAAGTACGACGAAGCGGCACTGACGGAAATTCTTGGTCCTGACAGTTACGACATCCTTCACACCGGTGAACCAGCGCGTGATCGCGAAGTCGCACAGGCTTTCGCAGCAAAAGCACGCGAGAAGAAAAAAATAGCAATCGCGAAGAACAATCCCCGACGTGCGATTCTAGAGATTGGTGACGACGACTGGCCTTTTGCTGTACCGATCGTGAAGACCGGTGGCACGTGGTCGTTTGACAGTAAAGCGGGACGTCAAGAACTTCTTTACCGGCGTATTGGAGGTAATGAGCTGGACGCAATTCAGATCTGTCGGGGATACGTTGAGGCGCAACATAACTTTGCGTTGATGAAGCGTACCAACGGTGTGAATCAATACGCGCAACGAATCATCAGTACTCCGGGTCAGCAGGACGGCCTGGCGTGGAAAAACGAGGACGGAACCTGGGGTGGACCAGTCGGTGAAAAAGTCGCTGCTGCAATCGAACGTGGCTATTCAAACCGCAACGAACCTTATCACGGTTACTTTTTCAAAGTACTGAAGGGTCAGGGACCAGCAGCGCCAATGGGTGAGATGGACTTCGTTGTGAAGGGCGTAATGATCGGTGGCTTCGCGCTCATTGCTGCTCCAGCGCAGTATCGCGTAACTGGGGTGAAGACTTTCATGGTGAGTCACGACGGCGTGGTCTATGAAAAAGATCTTGGACCAGGCACGCTCGAGATCTTTCAAAAAATCGATCGTTTCAATCCGGACAAGAGTTGGTCCCCGGTGTCGGACGAGATGGCTTACAAATTGAAAGGGGGTTGGCGCAGCACATTTCGTGAGCAGCCTTAGGAGTGAATCATAAAAGTCTGTGCGGGCCATTACGATCCCAAATGAGAACTCTGATGAAGTCTTCTGGTTCGTGATGGCCCCTCGTGTGATGCGCGTGGATCGATTGTTAAGCAGCCGAGAAATGCGATCCCGCGCATCACATCATGCCAGCGAAACTGTCTAACAACTCAACCCTTCTCATTCTCCCCAAGCTTCAGCTTGGGGTACGAGACGGCCGATCAGATCCGGGTCAAATGTTTCAACGGTTTATTGTTCAGAACGGCCATGCAGCAGTGTCGATACGTCCTATTGTGAGACGATGCCACACGACAATCACGCCTGCTGACGAAATCCTCTCAATTTTTACAGTCCCATTCACGCCAGCCGGCGACTAAGCTGCAATCGCTCAAACATTCGACCACGATTAGGAATAGAGAAAGCGAGGCAGATGATGAGAATAATCTATGATCAAGCGATGGGTCGAGATTCAGAGAGGTCGAATCCATGTACAGTACCGCGAGCGCAGCGACCGGATGGCACACTCAACATTACGCCTAAATTCTGATGGTTG
>Ga0068857_100003567_pt1 | contig 13014 bp, 12 predicted proteins | sample KBSCornC72_FD_66591 | JGI IMG/M metagenome (GOLD analysis project Ga0068857, IMG submission 66591) | Corn rhizosphere microbial communities from Kellogg Biological Station, Michigan, USA - KBS Corn C7-2 | ecosystem: Host-associated > Plants > Roots > Rhizosphere > Soil ...
GGGTCGCGGTTTAATGGGGGCGGGGGGAGCGTTAGCCGGAGCGTGGCGCGGTCGCTGAGTGCGGGGGTGGGGGAGAACGAATCTACCAACATTCATGAGCGGAAGCATGAGGCCATGGCTACTGTGCGGTTGGTGAATAAAGATGGGGATGTGATGTGGTCTACTACGCAGGAAAGTAATGGGGCTAAATTTAGAGGCGCTAGTGCAGACGTGGCGGATAAGATTACGCGGCAGCTTACGGCGGATTTGGAGAGACTGCGAAAAAAATAGGGACGGAGCCTGATTTCGCCCGTGCCCGCCAACAAATCAGGCTCCGTCCCTATTTTTTTGGCGTGTCAGAAGTTGAAGGAGGTTTTGGGAGAAGGCGGAGCGGGCTAGGACCATGTCGCAGCCGGCTTCTTGCGCCTGCTGCTTAAGGTCGCCTTGGACGTGGGACACATAACCTATTAGCTGGATTTTGGATAGGGCGGGATCGGTCTTAAGTTTGCGGATTAGGTCTACTGGATCGATGCTGGCGAAGTTCAGGTCTAGGATGATTAATGACGGGGGCTCTGCGGCTTGGGCTTGATCTAGGGCATCGCGTTGGCTCTTCACAAATGCTACGGGGACGGCGGCGCGTTTGGCGGACTCGTTGATCTTTACGGTGAAGAAGAGATCTTCCACTACGGCCAGCACTTTCTTGGTTGACATCGTTACTGGAATCCTAGCATGGTAACGTGAAATCACGTGCCCGATTCCAATCCTTTTGCGGACCCGCTGCGCTTTCAACGCCAGGTTCCGGAGTGCGCTATCGTCATTTTTGGAGCTAACGGAGATCTCACCAAGCGTAAGCTGATTCCGTCCTTGTACCGGCTGGCGTATGAGCGGCGATTGCCGGCTACGGTGTCGATTATAGGCACCTCGCGCACGGCGATGAGCGACGACGAATTTCGCGCCAAGATGCACGATGCGGTGAAACAGTTTCTGGAGGATAGTCCGTTTGACGAGGAGCAATGGACGGGCTTTGCGAAGAGTTTGCATTACGTTGCAGGGGACTTGAGCGATCCGGCGCTATACACCTGTATTAAAGAGAAATTAGCCGCGCTGGGGCGCACGAATGTTTTGTATTATCTGTCGACGCAGCCTAGCTATTACGGGGAGGTCGCTGAGCGGATCGGGGCCGTGGGGCTGGGGCATAGCGACGTTAACGGATGGCAGCGCATTGTCATTGAAAAACCGTTTGGCCACGATCTGGAGAGCGCGCGAGAGTTGAACCAGCGCGTGCATGGCGTGTTTGCGGAGGCTGACGTCTATCGCATCGATCACTACCTCGGCAAGGAAACGGTGCAGAATATTTTGGCGTTCCGCTTTGGCAACGGGATTTTTGAACCGTTGTGGAACAGGCGCTATGTGAATCATGTGCAGATCACTGCGGCGGAATCGATTGGGGTGGAGGGGCGGGGCGCTTACTATCAGGAAGCGGGCGCGGTGCGCGACATGATCCAGAATCATCTGTTACAGGTGATGGCAACGGTCGCGATGGAGCCATCGGCGGCGTACGAGCCGGATGCGGTGCGCGATGAGCGCGCTAAACTGCTGCGGTCGATTCGCATTTTGAGTCCCGAAGAAGTGCCTCTGTACTCGGTGGCGGGGCAATATGCTGGGTTCCGGCATGAGCCGGGGGTGGATCCGGCTTCGCAGGCGCCTACTTACGCGGCGGCGAGCTTCTTCATCGACAATTGGCGCTGGGCCGGAGTACCGTTCTACATTCGCAGCGGGAAGAAGCTGCCCAAGCGTACTACCGAAATTGCGATTCAGTACAACATGGCTCCGCATGCACTGTTCTCGCCGGGCGAGGGCGGTGTGACCATGCGCCCGAATCTTTTGATCCTGCGCATTCAGCCGGAGGAGGGAATTTCGCTGCGGTTTCTCTCGAAACAGCCGGGGAGCGGGATGCGGCTGCGGCCGGTGTCGATGGATTTCAATTATGGGTCGAGCTTCGGAGAGCGGTCGCCTACAGCTTATGAAACGCTGCTCGAAGACGCGTTGACTGGTGACGCCACGTTGTATACGCGGCAGGACATGGTGGAGGCTAGCTGGCGGGTGGTGGCGCCGATTCTCGAAGACTGGGCGAACCGCAAGTTTGAATTTCCGAATTACGATCCGGGCACGTGGGGTCCGGCGGCGGCGGATGAAATGCTGGCGCGGCAGGGGCACGAATGGAGAAACAGTTGACCAACGCCATCGATCCCGAGAAAATCCTGCGGGATTTGCGCGACCTATGGACGCAGTTGGCGCACGACCAGAGCGGCCCGGGCGGCGTGCTGCGGGCTTGCTCGATGACGCTGATCGTGGTGGCGGAGCACGACGACGCGTTGGACGCCGCGCAGGCGCGCAAGACCATCGGCGTGCTGATGCATGGGCATCCCAGCCGGGCGATCGTGCTGACTCCGCGCGAGGACGGCGAGTTCAGTGGACGGGTGTTCGCGGAATGCTGGATGCCGTTCGGCGGGCAGCAGCAGATCTGTGCGGAGGGGATCGAGATCACGGCGGACTCCGAGCAGACCGATGAAGTGGCCCGGCTGCTGGTGCCGTTGATGGCGCCGGATCTGCCGGTTGTGCTGTGGTGCCGGGGGCCGCGCGCGTTTTTGGACCGCTCGCTCGATCCGCTGTTTCCGCTGGCGAATAAAATCATTTTCAACACGCGCGCGGTGCGGCATCCGAGTTCGGCGATTGAGTTCTTGCGGCGCATGCAGAAGGACGGACGGCGGGTGGCGGATCTGGCGTGGACGCGGCTGACGGGATGGCGCGAAGCGGTGGCGCATCTGATGGACGCTTCACCCGATGGATGGCTGGCGGCCGACCGCAGTGGAACCGTGCGCATCCAACATGGCGGGGCGCGTCCGGGAACGCGGTCGCTTTACTTCGCGCGCTGGATCGAAGGCGCGCTCCCGGGGATGAACGTGACGCTCTCGCCGGTGGCTGGGGATCCGGGCGTCCACTCGGTGGTGTTTGCGGGCGCGGGTCCGGAGATGTCGATTCAGCTGGGGGGCACGGGCTCGCTCGAAGTGAGCACGGGGGAGCGCGTCTATTCCGCGTTGCTGCCGCCGGATTCCGAGGAGTGTTTGATGCGCGAAGAGTTGTCGATCCTGGGGCGCGATCCGGTGTTTGAGCGGGTGCTGGGCTGATGGACGTCCGGCAATTCGCCGATGGGGCGGCGGCGGTGGAGGCGTGCGGCGGGCAGATTCTCGACTGGTTGCGAGAGGCAATCGCGGAGAAAGGGCGGGCGGCGTTGGCGATTTCTGGAGGGTCGTCGCCGCGGCCGATGTTTGAGAGATTTGCACAGACTCCCTTCGAGTGGGAGCGGGTGCACCTGTTTTGGGTGGACGAGCGTGGCGTGCCGCCCACTGACGCGCAGAGCAATTTCAAGTTCACGCAAGAAACGTGGTTGCGGCCGGGCCATTTTCCGGCGGCGAACATTCATCGCATCCAAGCGGAACTGGACCCGGCCGACGCAGCGTCACGCTATGCCGCCGAGATCCAGAAATTCTTTAGTTTGGCGGAGGGCGAGCTGCCGCACTTCGATGTGATCCATCGGGGGATGGGTCCGGACGCCCATACCGCGAGTTTGTTCCCCGGGGAAGCGCTGATCGATAACCGGACGGACATTGCCGCCGCGGTGTGGGTGGAGAAATTTCAGCAGTGGCGCATCACGCTGCTGCCGGGAGTGCTGCTGGCCGCGCGGCACACCGCCTTGCTCGCGACGGGCGCGGACAAAGCGGCGGCGCTGCGGTCCGTGTTGCATTCGCCGTTCGACCCGCGGCACTACCCGGCGCAGATCGCTTCAGGAGCCGGCGCTGTTTGGTTTGTGGATGCGGTGGCGCAGAAGGGCTAATAGCAGCAGTCCGCTTCCCAGGAGGGCCACGCTGGAGAGTTCCGGTGTGGGCGATTCCTGCCCGATTTCAAAATCATTGAGCTGCAGGCGTCCCCCGAAGATCTGACCCACGAATAACTGGTTTAACGGCGTGGTGCTGATGATGCCAAAAAACTGTGTGTTGGATGCCCCCCCCGGGCTTGGGATCACGATTTGATAATTGGAGTTGCTGATGATGTGATCGCCCAGTTCCACCATCGGGCTTCCAAAGCCTGACAGCGTCGTGATACTGAAGGCCAACGCATACGTATTCGCCGGGAGAATGATTTCGATTCCGGCGCCGCTGCCGCCGACGCTTTGCACCAACGCGCCGCCCGAGACGATCATGCTGGTGTCGAGAGTGCTGGCATTGCTATAACCGGTGAAGATGGCCCCGGTGGGATCGAGGTACACTCCGCTGGTGAGGTTGCCTGGCGCGAAAGTGTTGGGCGACATGGAAAACGTCAGGCCGGCCGAGCCGGGGTCGGATTGCCAGGCGTTGTAGGTGCCGCTGGAGCTACTGCATCCGCTGGAACACGAAGTGTAGGCGATGGAGGCGTACGTGGGCGCGGCTAGGGCGGCCAGCAACACGGCAAGAAAAGTGAATTTTGGGATAGTGCGGGCGAGGTTCGTCATTTCGGGATCTCCGTTAGCGCAGTGCGAACCCTCCACGGGCCGGGAAGACAGCTCCGGTAAGCCGATTTGGGATTCGCCTTCGCTAAATGGTCCCGGAAAGGGAGAAATTCTCTCCCATGCAGACTTTAGGATCTGCCCGTACTACCCGTGCGCGAAATCCTTACGCCTTGGGCACGGGAGGCGGCAAGGCGCGAGCGGGGCAGGCGGATTGGAAGCCGATTTTGGCGTGGGTGCCGTCGCAGAAGGGCTTGTTTTGGGATTGACCGCAGCGGCAGAGGCCGATGGTTCCACGGCCCGCGAGGTCGAACGGGTTGCCGTTCACGTCGTAAATGGTAAAGTCTCCTTCGACGCGGATCGAGCCGTTGTCGCGGATGGTGATTTTCGTTGGCATTTTTCTGATCGTAGCACGGGCGGCCAGCGGCCTATAATGAGAGGCAATACATGATTCATCTTTCTAGCGACACCGGGGAGTTATTCTCGCACTCCTATCAATTCGCGCAGCGGCAGGTGAAGAAGCTGATCGAGAAGCATCCCATGCTGTATCCGCTGCACACCAAGGATGGCGAGTGGAAGCATGAGGGGCAGGTGTGGACGCATTGGTCCGATGGCTTTCTGCCGGGAATGATGTGGATCTTTTACCGCCATGCGGAACCGGATTCGGCGGAGGCTAAATTCTGGTTCGAGAACGCCGTGCGCTATACGGAGCCGATTGAAGAGCGCAAGAAGGATCGTGATGCGCACGATCTGGGGTTCTTGTTTTTGTCGACCTACTATCGCTGGAACCGGCTGCATCCGGATGCGGCGCGGCGCGACGTGCTGATCGATGCGGGGCGCACGCTGGCGACTCGTTTCAAAGAAAAGGGCGGGTATCTGCGGTCGTTTGTGGGCGATAATTCGCTGTTCATCGACACCATGATGAATGTCGGCATCATCCTTTACGCGGCGCGGGAAAGCGGCGACCGTAAGCTGCGCGACATCGCTTTGCGACATGCGCGGACCACGCGGCGGGTGCTGGTGCGTGGCGACGGTTCGACGGGGCATGAAGGCGTCTTCGACACCGACACCGGTGAATTTCTGCATCAGGCGACGCATCAGGGCTATCGCGGGGATTCCTGCTGGTCTCGTGGACTGAGCTGGGCCATGTATGGCTTCACCACGGTTTACGAATACAGCCGCGACCCGCATTATCTGGAAACGGCTCAAGCTTGCGCTGACTTTTACATCACGCATTCGCCGCACGATGGCGTGCCGCCGTGGGATTTTAATGCTCCGGCGGAGAACCGGACGCTGCTGGACACTTCGGCGGCGGCGATTTACGCGGCGGGGCTGCTGCGCTTGTGCCGGCTGGTGCCGGATTCGATGAAGGGGCATCTGTACTGGTCGACGGCGGTGCGGATTTTGCGATCGCTGTGTGAGAAGCATTTGGGAAAGCGCGATCTTAAGTGGGAAGGGATACTCAAGGGCGGGGTGTACCACGTGCATAAGGGGCTGGGCGTGGACGAATCGGTGATGTGGGGCGAGTACTTCTTCTGCGAGGCGCTGGAGCGGGTGCTGTGGTAGAGAGCCGGACAAACTAGTTTAAACTAGTTTAGGGAGGCTCTATGGAAGTCGGGATCTTCGAAGCCAAGACGCATCTTTCAGCGCTGCTTGACCGCGTTGCGAAGGGTGAGAAAATCACCATCACAAAACATGGGGTTCCCGCGGCGATTTTGATCCCGCCAGGAGACGCACGGCCGAAGCTGTCGCACGCCGAAGTTGTCGAAGGCATGCGCGCGTTGCGTCAGCGGGTGAAGCGCGGCAAACCTGGGATCCGCGAATTAATCCAAGAGGGGCGGCGCTTCTGAGCGGGATCGTGGTGGACGCCTCGGTCGCGATGGCATGGGGCTTCCCGGACGAGGGTAGCGAATATGCGGTCGCCGTGCTGCTGAGGCTAGAACGCGAGTCCATGCTGGTCCCCGCTTTATTTGCTCTGGAAGTTGCCAACGCACTGGTGATGGGCGAGCGTCGCAAACGTCTTCGGCAAGCTGAAATCCAGCGGTTCGTCGACCTGCTGGAGGGGCTGCCGATGGTTCAGGATGTTCAGCCGCGGAACGTGATGATGAATGCGGCTCTTGCAATCGCTCGCGAGCACGGGCTTTCGGCTTACGATGCTGCGTACCTGGAACTGGCAATTCGCGCGGATGCTCCGCTCGCGACTTTGGACAAGGCTTTGCGAGCCGCGGCCCGGATGGCGGGCGTCACGGTATACGCGCACTAAGGTGTTCGGCTTTCCAGCGCATGGCAGAGAAGATGCGGGTGCGGCCGGAGGGGTGGTCGAACAAGAGCATTTCTTCGATGGGGACGGGGCTGAGTTTGCGGTATTCGCCTAGCTTGAGCGCGATGGTGGCGAAGGCGTCGGGTTGGCGGACGGTGTTGAGGCCGTACATGTCGGCTTCGTACTCCATGGTTCGCGTGATGGTATTGCCGATGGGCGTGTAGAGAAAGCTGAAGACGGAGATGATGAGAATCGCTAGCGGCAGGACGGCGGTATCGGACACGCCGCGGATTTCCCAACGGGCGCCCCAGCGGGCTAGCGACCATTTGAGCGCGTGGCGCAGGCCGGCGAAGAAAACCACCAGCACGATCAGCGTAAACAGCAAACCTTTGTAGACGTGATTGAGAACGTAGTGTCCCATTTCGTGTCCCATCACGGACATGATCTCGGGCAGAGTGGAACGCTTCAGCAGGTTGTCGTTGAGGGTGATGCGTTCGGTTCCCAGGAACCCGGACACGTTGGCGCTGATGCGCGTGGTTTGGCGGGAGGCGTCCACTTCGTAGACTTCTGTGGCGGGGATGCCGTTGGCGCGGGCCAGGCTTAGGATGGGGTCGCGGACGGTGGGGTCCGTCAGCTTGGTGTATTGGTTGAACAGCGGCGCGATTGAGACCGGGAAGATCACTGCGAAGAGTGCGGTCAGGACCAGTCCGGTGACAGCTCCCCAAATGTGCCAGGTGCGCGGCAGGCGGCGTACGATCCCGAAGAGGGCGGTGACGGTGATGCCGCCGAGTAACAGTCCGACGCCGAGCGATTTTAGTTGGTCTCCTAGCCAAGGGGCGAAGGTTTGCGTGGCTAGGCCGTATTGGTGTTCGCGAATGAAGCCTTCGTAGACGGTGAGCGGGAAGGTGATCACGGAGGTTATGAGGAGATACTGGACCCAATAGGCGAACGTGCGTAGGGGCTGGAAACGAGTGAGGCGCTCAGAGGCGGAACGCATACGGGAGGAGAGTCGTGTTGTCAGAAGCAGTACGGCGATGGCCGCGCCGTAGAGGAAATCCCACAGGATCAGCCAGTAGCCGCCTTCAAAATAGGCGTCTGAGTGGGCTTTCTTGTCGGCGGGCACGGTGGCCAGGTAGGCGTTGGTGGCTGCGACGGCGTCGAAGCTGGTGGCGGGCGAGGGTGTGGGCGGCTGGCTCCACAGGAGGGAGGCCGTGAGCATCGTGAGCGCCAGCAAAGGTAGCGGCAACCGTGACATGCCTGGAGTATACTGGCGACAAGCTGGGGATTCCAAGCCCGGCCGGGAGGATGGCTATGTCCACTCGTCGAGCGCTGCTCGCCGTGTTGATGGCAGCGAATGTGTTGGCCTCGGAGCCACTTTTTCAGGCGATTCAGAAAGCGGACAATGCGGCAGTGAAGCGATTGTTGGATGGCGGGGCGAGTCCTAACGCGAAAGACGCGGACGGGACTCCGGCGCTGATGACGGCGGCGCTTTTCGGCGGCGCCGATAGCGTCAAACTGCTGCTCGATCGCGGGGCGGATCCGAATGTCTCGAACGCAGTGGGTGCGACCCCGCTGATGTGGGCGATCCCGAATTTCGCGAAAGTGAAGTTGCTGGTGGAGCACGGCGCGGATGTGAATGCGCGGTCAACTAATCTGGAGCGCACGCCGCTGCTGGTTGCGGCTAGTTTTCCGGGGACGGTCGAGATCCTGCAATTACTGCTGAGCAAAGGGGCGGATATCCACGTCAAGGACAAGAGCGGGATGCACGCGTTGGGGCGCGCGGCTACTTACGCCGATGTCGACGTGGTGCGATTTCTGGTGGAGCATGGCTGCGATCCGAACGAGCCGGGGTACGGCGGGGCGCGACTGCGGGTTTACGCTCGCCATTATGTGCCGACGATCGAGTACTTAATGTCCAAGGGGTTGAAGATCCCGGCGGAAGCGCTGACGGGCGCGTCTCACTGGGAGCCACCGGAGCTGATCGAAAAGTGGATCGCACTGGGGGCGGATGTGAACGGGAAGCTGGCGCCTTATCAGCGCACGCCATTGATGACGGCGGCGGCATCGGAGCAATCGACGCCGGCGACGCTGAAGCTGCTGCTGGAAAAAGGCGCGGACCCAAATGCGGAGGACACCGAGGGTGAACGTCCGCTGGATTGGGCCGTGTATCGCCAGGATCAGGCGCGCATCGATTTGTTGAAGCAGTATGGGGCGAAGCCGGGGCATGGTCCGCGGCAGGAAGTTTATCCGGGGCCTGAAGGCGTTGCGGACGCGCGCACCTCTCTGAGCCGCGCGGTGGCGCTGCTGCTGCCTGCGGCTCCGCTGGTGTTTGACACGCGGCATTGCGTGACCTGCCATAGCCAGGCGCTGCCGGGGCAACTGACAGCGGTGGCGCGGGCCAAGGGGATCGCGGTGAACGAAGAGCTGGCGCGCAAGAACATGCAGCAGATGTTGGGGTTCTTCAAGACCGCTGGGGAGGCCGCCATGCAAGGCGATCGCACGGCCGGAGACTTCGTCACGATGGGCTACGTGATGTCGGCGTTCGCCGCGGAACAATATCCGCTGGATACTATCACGGCTCAGTCCACGCACCTGCTCCTGGGCCAGCAGATGGCGGACGGGACTTATTTGGGGCAGGGTGTGTCACGGCCTCCGATGGAAGACACAATCGTGAGCCAGACGGCGCTGGCGGTGCGCGCCATCACGTTGTATCCGATTGCCGGCCGCAAGAGCGAAGTGGACGAGAAGCTGCGGCGGTCGCAGCGCTGGCTGCTGGCGGTGGTGCCGAGCACGGCGGAAGAGCGCAATATGAGGCTGATGGGATTGGTGTGGTCGAAGGCTCCGCGCGCCGACATCAACGCTGCGGTGCAGCAGATCATCGCAAAGCAGAGAGCGGATGGCGGCTGGGGGCAGCACGATGAATATCAGTCAGATGCTTGGGCGACGGGAGAGTCGTTGTATGCGTTGCGGCAGGCGGGGACTGCGGCGACGGCGGAGTTGTATCGCAAGGGCGTGGCGTACCTGCTGAAGAACCAGTATCAGAACGGGGCGTGGTTTGTGAAGAGCCGGGCGTATCCGACGCAGACTTATTTCGATAGCGGGTATCCGTTCGGGCATAATCAATGGATCTCGGCGGGGGCGGCGAGTTGGGCGGGGCTGGCGATTGCGGAGACTTTGCCGGATGTTAAGGTGACGGCGGCGGTGAAAGGCCGATAGTGGGCTACCGTCCGTCCTTTCTATAACTAGACTGCCGTTCGATCAACAATTCCGAGTGCAAGCGGTTGCTTCAGGGAATGTATGTTAACCTTCCCCGAGGAGAACTCGCAAGTCCAATGGGAGACTTTCCATCGAAGTGGGTCCACGTTCGGGATCTAAGAGAGGGAGGACAGGGTCACACCTATATTGTGAGGCGTTCGGATGGCTCCGACGCTCGGGAATACGTACTTAAGCGCCTAAAGAATTCAGATCGGGAAGCATACTTTGAGCGTGAAATCGAGGCGTGCGAAAAACTTGAGCACCCCAACGTACTGAAAATCATCGAGCACGGGAGAACTCCCAAAGACAAACCATACTTGATAACACCCTATTGCGATGGTGGCTCTCTCGACGGGCGACACCCGTCGCAGTCGCCACTCGAAGGGCTTCGTTTTTTTCGTGGCATTTGCGACGGTGTCGCGCACGCACATGACTCGAACGTGTTTCACCTCGATATCAAACCTCCGAATATCTTTCTGCGAGATCAAGTCCCGGTAGTTGGTGACTTTGGGATTTGCTTTATTGCGGGAAATGAATACATCATGACGAGCGAAGGGCCGCGTGGTTCACTCTACTATTGCGCCCCCGAATTACGGGGACCCGAAATTGAAGGGGCAGTAGGGTTGGCGACTGCAGACGTGTATTCGTTAGGCAAGGTGCTGTACTGGATATTCACAGGGAAGGTCTATGATGGCCATCAAACGGACTATAGCGAACGGACTGATCGACATTTGGCTGAGTTATACTCTAATGTTCCCGAGTTTACCTTCATCGATGAGATCGTCGAAGGCACTGTCCAGCTAATGCCGGAACAGCGCATACTGAAGGGATTTTCGACTGCAACAAATTTACGTAACCAGGTTCAGACGGTTATCGATCGAATTGAAGCACGAGGCCGTCCTCTCGATTTAACGAAGCCTTTGCGCTGTCTTTTTTGCGCGCACGGGCTGTACAAGACGTGGGCGAAAGTTCCGCACCTTGCAGATCGCCTTGAAGACAAACGAGGAGGCAGAGAGTGGAACTCCTCATCTTCGATTTACCAAGACATGCGAAACGAATATAAAAACATGTTCGGCTCAGGTGGTGTAGGGACTCCTGTCTCACTCGTTCTAGTTTGCCAGCATTGTGGCAATGTCCAAACATTCCGATTTGATTTAACCCCCAATGCGTTGGGCGTCTGGAAGCCCTAAATCACAATGGAGCCCCGCTAGACCTCGCTAGCGGCACGATGTGCTTCTGCGACTGTCGATCCTGCCTGTTACGGCTTAAACGCCACGACAGCCAGTGGGGGGATGGTTACGTTTATGCTGGCGGGGCGGCCGTGGAAGGGGATTTCTTCTGCCATCACGGCACCGGCGTTGCCTAGGTTGGCGCCGCCGAATAGGTCGGAGTCGGTGTTGAAGAGTTCGCGGTAGAGACCGGCCCTTGGGACGCCGATGCGGTAGCCTTCGCGGGGGACGGGGGTGAAGTTGCACGCGAAGACGATGAAGTCTTCGCGGTTGTGGGCGAAGCGGAGGAAGGTGATGATCGAGGACTCTGAATCCTGCAAATCAATCCACTCGAAGCCGTGGTAGGTGTCGTCCACTTCATAGAGCGCGGGCTCGCGGCGGTAGAGCCAGTTCAGTTCCTTTACCATCGTTTGCAGTTTGTAGTGGATGGGGTATTGGAGTAAAGACCACTCGAGTTGCGCGTCGTGGTTCCACTCGTTGGTCTGTCCGAATTCGGTTCCCATGAACAGCAGCTTCTTGCCGGGATGCGCGAACATGTAGGCCAGGAAGGCGCGGGTGTTGGCGAAGCGCTGCCATTCGTCGCCGGGCATCTTGTAGATCAGCGAGCGCTTGCCGTACACCACTTCGTCGTGCGACACCGGCAGCATGAAATTTTCGGTGAATGCGTAGAGCATGCTGAAGGTGATCAGCTGCTGGTGATATTTGCGGAACACCGAGTCTTTGGCGAAGTATTGGAACATGTCGTGCATCCAGCCCATGTTCCACTTCATGGTGAAGCCCAGGCCTCCGGTGTAGACGGGGCGCGAGACGCCGGGCCAGGCGGTGGATTCTTCGGCGATGGTGATGGCGCCGGGCTCCTGGTGCGCGAGCTCATTGAAACGCTTCAGAAAGTCGATGGCTTCGAGATTTTCGCGGCCGCCGAAGCGGTTGGGGATCCATTCGCCTTGTTCGCGCGCGTAGTCCAGATACAGCATGGACGCCACGGCGTCGACGCGGAGGCCGTCGATGTGGAATTCGCGTAACCAGTAAAGCGCATTGGACAGCAGGAAGTTGCGTACTTCATTGCGGCCGTAGTTGAAGATGAGCGTGCCCCATTCGCGATGCTCGCCTTGGCGCGGGTCTTCGTGTTCGTAGAGTGCGGTGCCGTCGAAGCGCCACAAGCCGTGGGCGTCGCGCGGAAAGTGGCCGGGGACCCAATCGAGAATCACTCCCAGGCCAGCTTGATGGCATTGGTCGACGAAATAGCGGAAGTCGTCGGGAGTGCCGAAGCGCGAGGTGGGCGCGTAGTAGCCGGTGACTTGATAGCCCCAAGAGCCGGAGAACGGGTGCTCCATGATGGGCAGCAGTTCGAGATGTGTGTAGCCCAGGTCGCGCACGTAAGTGACCAGGCGGTCGGCCAGCTCGCGGTAGCTCAGCGATTCGTGTGACGGATGGCGCATCCAGGATTCCAGATGCACTTCGTAGACGGAGACAGGCTCGCGCAGAAGGTTGTGCTGGGCGCGGGCGTCCATCCATACTTGGTCACCCCAGGTGTGATTGGTTAGCTCCCAGACGATGGATGCGGTGCGCGGAGGGGCTTCGGAGAAGAAGGCGTAGGGGTCGGCTTTCTCTTGGACTTCGCCGGTGCGCGAGCGCACGCAATATTTGTAATGCGTGCCGGGGCCGAGCGCGGGGATGAAGAGTTCCCACACGCCGCTGTCGCGATGCTGCATGGGGTGGCTGGCGCGATTCCAGCGGTTGAAATCGCC
>Ga0068857_100003572_pt1 | contig 13005 bp, 11 predicted proteins | sample KBSCornC72_FD_66591 | JGI IMG/M metagenome (GOLD analysis project Ga0068857, IMG submission 66591) | Corn rhizosphere microbial communities from Kellogg Biological Station, Michigan, USA - KBS Corn C7-2 | ecosystem: Host-associated > Plants > Roots > Rhizosphere > Soil ...
GGTCGGCCACGAGGCCGATGCCACACGCGCTTCGTTCACGTCGAGGGTCGTAGAGGAGCCGCTGCCGTTCGTCCACCGTGCTTCGCGCCTTTCGCGTCTGAGAAGGACATCTCCCGCCGGTTGCTTCTGAGCTAGTCCGGCGGAGGCGGGAAGAGGAGGTCGCCGGCTAGCTGCGCGTGTACGCAGCAAAAATCGCGAACGAGATAATCGGCGTCCGTACCGGTGTGGCGTTCGCGATCGTGCTCGGCATTGAACTCGGCAGAGTAGTGCGCGCGGCGGGCGAGATCAAGCGCGCTTCACCAGACCGTCACGCGTTGTGGGCTTGACAACGCTCGGGTTCGCCCGCACACTCCGTCCTTCGATGCCGTCCCGGGCGCTTACATCCGTACCCGTTGACACCACAGTCGTGGCCGTACCCGGCTGCACAGTTTCGAGCTGTGGTACCGGCATCGAGCTGCTCCTGATTCTCCCCTTCTAGGGGAGATCGCGCTCACGCGCCGCGAGGCGCAGACACCGACCGAAGCGCAGGAGAGGTACGCCTTCCGGCGACCCAGACCGAAGGAGCAGCCAGTGCGGAACCGCAGGATCACGATTCTCGACACCACCCTGAGAGACGGCGAGCAATCGCCGGGCATCGCCCTCTCGCCCGACGAGAAGGTGGAGATCGCCCACGCGCTCGACGCGCTCGGTGTCGACGTGATCGAAGCCGGGTTCGCCGTCTCCTCTCCCGGCGACTTCGAAGGTGTGCGCGCCGTTGCAGCGGCCGTGAGCCGACCCACCGTCGCCTCGCTCTCGCGAACGCGCCACGAGGACCTCGACGCCGCAGTCGAGGCGCTCGCGGTCGCACGCGGCCGGACCCGCGTCCACATCGTGCTCGCGACGAGCCCGATCCACATGGAGTTCAAGCTCGGTCTCGAGCCCGACGAGGTCGTCGCGCAGGCGCGTGACTCCGTCGCCTACGTCCACGGGCGCGTCGACGAGGTCGAGTTCGCCTGCGAGGACGCGACCCGCTCCGACCCGGCGTTCGTCGCTGAGGTGTGTCGCGCAGCGATCGAGGCCGGCGCGACGACCGTCAACCTTCCGGACACCGTCGGGTACTCCCTTCCCGACGAGTACGGGTCGTTCGTCGCCGAGGTCCGGCGGCTCTGCCCCGAGCTCGATCGGGTCGCCCTCGCCGTCCACTGCCACGACGACCTCGGCCTCGCCGTCGCGAACACGCTCGCCGGCGTTCGCGCCGGTGCGTCGCAGGTCGAGTGCACGGTGAACGGCATCGGCGAGCGAGCCGGCGTCGCGGCGCTCGAGGAGGTCGCGATGGCGCTCCGCGTCCGCTCCGACGCCTACGACTACGAGACGGGCATCGACCCCGGCCGGATCGGGCACGCGTCGCGCCTCGTCTCCGAGCTCACGGGCTACGCGGTTCAGCCGAACAAGGCGATCGTCGGCGCGAATGCGTTCGCCCACGAGGCCGGCATCCACCAGGACGGGATGCTGAAGCACGCGGGGACGTACCAGATCATGGATCCGGAGGAGCTCGGCCTCACGATGACGCTCCCACTCGGGAAGCACTCGGGCCGGCATGCCTTCCGCCGGGCCGTGACCGAGGCGGGCATGAGTCCGAGCGAGGACGAGCTGGCCGCCGCCTTCGCCCGCTTCAAGCTGCTCGCGGACGCCGGCCTGGACGTGACCCTCACCGACGCCTTCGAGGAGGTCGCGGCATGACCGAGCGAACGACGTACACGATCGCCTGCCTCTCCGGGCACGGCATCGCGCCCGAGGTCATGGCGGAGGCCAGCCGGGCGCTCGCGAGGGTGTCCGGCCTCCACGGATTCCGGATCCGCGAGATCCACCCGCCGTTCGGCAGCGAGGCGCGCACCCAGTCGGGACACGCCTTGCCGCCTGCCACACGCAGCGCGACCCTGGGCGCGCAGGCGGTGCTCGTCGCCGTTGCGTCCAGTCCCGCGCTCGCCGACGTCGAATCCGAGCTCGACCTCCGCGCGCGCCTGGACCGCGTCGTCTTCGCCGAGCACGGCTCCATCGCGCTGCTCAGCCCGTTGACGGACGCCGCCCTCGAGTGGACGCTCGCCCGGGCGCTCGACGTCGCGCGCTCGAGCCGTGCGCGGGTCGCCTCGGTGGGCGGCGACGAGGCCTGGGAGAAGGCGTTCGCGCGCGAGGCTGCGCGGCACGACGGCGTGCAGACGGAGACGTTGTCCGTGAAGGAGGCCGTCCACGACCTCGCCTTCGAGCCGGAGCGCTTCGACGTCGTCGTCACGCCGGCCGCCTACGCGGAGGCGCTCCTCGGCTTCCTTGCACACGGAGAGGCGCCGCGCGTCGCGGCGTCGAGCCGTCTGGCGGGCTCGGGGCCGAGCGTCTTCGCTCCGGTCCACGGCGCCGCCGAGGACATCGCCGGCCAGGGCGTCGCGAATCCCGCGTCGATGCTTCTCGCGGCCGCGCTCATGCTCGGCGAGGGCCTCGGCGAGCGCAGGGCCGCCGAGACGCTCACGAACGCGGTGCTGGAGGCGAGCGCGAACGGCGTCCGCACGCCCGACCTCGTGCGCGTCGGAGTCGGCGCGACGACGCGCGAGTTCGCCGACGTGGTCATCTCGCACCTGCCGCACGCGATGACGACGTCCGAGTTCTACCGGGAGGCGATCGCATGACCATGAACGGGGCAGATGCGGTCCTGCGGTCGCTCGAGGCCGAAGGCGTCGACGTCGCGTTCGGGCTCCCCGGCGGGGCGATCCTCCCGATCTACGACGCGTTCGCCCGCGGCACGAGCATTCGGCACGTCCTCGCCCGGCACGAGCAGGGCGCCGGCCACATGGCCGAGGGGTTCGCGCGGGCATCCGGGCGGACCGGCGTCGCGCTCGCGACCTCCGGGCCGGGAGCGACCAACCTCGTCACACCCATCGCCGACGCGTGGATGGACTCGACGCCGCTCGTGTGCGTCACCGGCCAGGTGCGGTCGCACCTGATCGGCACCGACGCCTTCCAGGAGTGCGACATCACGGGCATCACGATCCCGATCGTCAAGCACTCGTGGCTCGTCCAGGACGTCGAGCAGATCCCGCACGTCATGAAGGCGGCGTTCCACGTCGCCAGCACCGGCCGCTGCGGCCCCGTGCTCGTCGACATCCCGCGGGACGTCCAGGAGGCCCAGCTCGACTTCGAGTATCCCGAGTCGGTCGACCTGCCCGGCTGGAAGCCGCCGCAGAAGGGGCATCCGCGCCAGATAGCACGGGCCGCACAGGCTCTTGCCGCCGCCGAGCGGCCCGTGCTGTACGTCGGCGGAGGCACGCTCAACGCCGACGCCTGCGAGGAGCTCAGGACGCTCGCCGAGGTCGGGCGCTTCCCCGTCGTCACGACGCTCATGGGCAAGGCCGCATTCCCCGAGACACACGAGCTCCACTACGGCTGGCCGGGCATGCACGGGCCGAAGTGGTCGAACTGGGCGATGAACAAGTGCGACCTCCTCGTCGCGGTCGGCGCTCGCTTCGACGACCGGGTCACGGGCAAGCTCGCGGCCTTCGCCCCCGGCGCGACGGTCATCCACCTCGACATCGACTCAGCCGAGATCTCCAAGCTCCGTCAGGCGGACATTCCCGTGGTCGGACCCCTGAAGCAGGTCCTTTCTGACCTCGCGGACGAGCTGCGCGCACTCCACGGTACCGGCCATACTCCGCGTACCGAGCCATGGCTGCGCCAGCTCACCGCCTGGCGCGAGGAGTTCCCGCTCCGCTATCGCCGGAGCGAGGAGACCCTCAAGCCGCAGTTCGTCCTCGAGACCCTGCAGGAGCTCACCGCAGGGCGGGACGACGTCGTCTGGACGACCGGCGTGGGACAGCACCAGATGTGGGCGATGCAGTACCTGCTCTGTAACACGCCGCGCTCGTTCATCACCTCCGGCGGCCTCGGGACGATGGGGTACGGAGTGCCCGCGGCGATCGGCGCGAAGGCGGCACGGCCCGACGCGACCATCGTCTGCGTCGACGGCGACGGCTGCTTCCAGATGACGCAGCAAGAGCTCGCGACGTCCGTGCTCGAGGGGCTCCCGATCGTCGTCGTGATCGTCAACAACGGCTACCTCGGGATGGTCCGGCAGTGGCAGGACATGTTCTTCGACGAGCGCCAGTCGCAGATCCACCTGACGAAGCACCTTCCCGACTACGCGAAGCTCGCCGAGGCGTACGGCGGGGTCGGCTTCACCGTCGACAACGAGGGCGACCTCGAGGGCGTCCTCGAGGAGGCGCTGACCTGCGGACGCACCGCCGTCGTCGATGCGCGCGTGGACGCCGCCGAGCAGTGCTTCCCGATGATCCCCGCCGGCGCCGCCGCGCTCGACCTCGTCGAGTTCCCCGACGAGGTGGACGAGCAGGAAACGGTGGCCGCGGCGTGAGACACACCCTGTCCGTCCTGGTCGAGAACAAGCCGGGTGCGCTCATGCGCATTTCGAGCATGTTCGCTCGCCGCGGCTTCAACATCGAGAGCCTCTCGGTCGGCCCGACGGAGCGGCACGACGTCTCGCGGATCACGCTCCGCGTCGACTGCGAGCAACACCCGCTCGAGCAGATCGAGAAGCAGATGCACAAGCTCGTGAACGTCCTCCGGGTCTCCGAGCTCGAGTCGGGCGAGGCCGTCGAGCGCGAGCTCGCCCTCATGAAGGTCACCGCGACGCCCGCTCGGCGCGGCGAGCTGATCGCGCTCTCGCAGGCGTTCAACGCACGTGTCGCCGATCTCGGCGCCGACGCGATCGTCTTCGAGATCGTCGGCGATCCCGAGGAGATCGACTCGTTCGAGGAGCTGGTCCGGCCGCACGGGCTCAAGGAGCTCGTCCGAACCGGCAGGATCGGCCTCGGTCGCGCGACCCTGAACCCCAAACCCAACCGCCGTCAGCACGTCCTCACCTGATACCGACACCGAAGGAGATGCCCAGATGGCAACGATCCACCGCGAAGGCAATCTCGACCTCCTCTCCGGCAAGGTCGCCGTCCTCGGCTACGGAAGCCAGGGGCACGCGCACGCCCTCAACCTGCGCGACTCGGGCGTCGACGTCGAGGTCGGCCTGCGCGAAGGCAGCCCGTCCCGGGCGGCGGCCGAGGAAGCGGGACTGACCGTGGGCACACCGGCCGAGGTCGTACGCGATGCCCAGGTCGTCGCGTTCCTCCTCCCCGACCAGGTCCATCCGTCGGTGTACGCGGAGGTCGCTCCTCACCTCGCGCCCGACGCGACGCTGCTGTTCGCGCACGGCTTCAACGTCCACTACGGGCGGGTCGCCGCGCCGGAGGGACACGACGTGATCATGGTGGCGCCGAAAGGCCCGGGCCACATCGTCCGGCGCCTCTTCACGGAGGGCTTCGGCACCCCGGCCGTCGTCGCCGTCGCACAGGACGCGAGCGGCAACGCGTTCGACCTCGCGCTCGCGTACGGCACGGGCATCGGCGCTGCCCGCGCAGGGATGATCGAGACGACGTTCGCCGAGGAGACCGAGACCGACCTCTTCGGAGAGCAGGCCGTGCTCTGCGGCGGCGTCACCGAGCTCATCCGCGCAGGGTTCGAGACGCTCGTCGAGGCGGGCTACCAGCCCGAGGTCGCGTACTACGAGTGCCTCCACGAGCTCAAGCTCATCGTCGACCTCATCCACGAGGGCGGCCTGGCCGGCATGCGCTACTCCGTCTCGGACACGGCCGAGTTCGGCGACCTCACGCGCGGGCCACGCGTGATCGACGACCTCGTTCGCGAGCAGATGAAGGCGCTGCTCGAGGAAATCCAGTCCGGGGCGTTCGCACGCGAATGGATCGCGGAGATGGACGCCGGCGAGCCGCGGCTCAAGGAGCTGCGCGAGGAGGCTTCGGATCTCGAGATCGAGCGCGTCGGCAAGGAGCTGCGCGCGCTCATGCGACGCGAGACCGAGGTGCCGGCTGCCTAGGGACGCCGTCGAGGTCGGCGTCGGCCTCCTCGGCTACGGGACGGTCGGAGCCGCCGTCGACCGTCTCCTCGTCGAGAACGCGGAGGACATCGAGCGGGCGACCGGGATCCGCCTCCGCGTCGTGCGCGCGCTCGTGCGCGATCCTGCGAAGGAGCGCGCGTCGTCGCCTGCAGCCGGTGTCCTCACGACCGACTTCTCCGCGATCCGCGACGACCCGTCGATCGGGGTCGTCGCCGAGCTCATGGGCGGGATCGACCCGGCGCGGGAACACGTGCTCGAGCTCCTCGAGGCGCGCAAGCCCGTCGTCACCGCGAACAAGCAGCTCGTCGCCCAGCACGGGGCCGAGCTCTTCGCCGCCGCGGCGGACGCAGGCGTTCAGCTCCGCTTCGAGGCCAGCGTGTGCGCCGCGATCCCCGTGATCAAGGTGCTCCGCGAGGCGCTCGTCGTGTCGAACGTCCACCGCGTGCTCGGGATCGTCAACGGGACGACGAACTTCATCCTCACGGAGATGGAGGGCGGGGCGACGTTCGGCGAGGCACTCGCGGAGGCGCAGCGCCTGGGCTATGCGGAGGCGGATCCCACGGACGACGTCTCGGGCGCGGACGCGGCCGCGAAGATGGCGATCCTCGCGACGGTCGCGTTCGGTTCTCGCGTGACGCTCGCGGACGTCGACTACCAGGGCGTCGAGGAGGTCACGTCGCTCCACGTCGCAGCCGCACGCGAGCTCGAGATGGTCGTGCGCCTCGTCGGCTCGGCAACCCTCGTGGACGAGCGGCTCGACGTCCGTGTCCGTCCGGCATTCGTCGACCGGCACCACCCGCTCGCTGCGGTCGAAGGGGCCTTCAACGCCGTGATGCTCCAGGGCGACGCGATCCGCGAGATCACGCTCGAGGGACCCGGCGCAGGAGGCATCGAGACGGCGTCTGCAGTGGTCGCCGACATGGTGAACGCGATCGGCACGCAAGGACTTCTCCAGAACGACGCGTGCTGGCGCGAGCTCGAGGCGCTCCCACCCGGAGCGCTCCGGTCGCCCTTCTACGTCCACCTCGAAGTCGACGACCGGCCTGGCGTCCTCGCCGACGTCGCGCGCCGCCTCGCCGAGCACGACGTCTCGGTCGCCCGGCTCGTGCAGATGCCCGCGCCGGTCGGAGCGGTCCTCCACATCGTCGTCCACGAGGCCGCGGAGCGCGCGGTCGAGAGCGCACTTTCGGAGATCTCCGACCTCCAGATCGTCCACGCACCTCCCTTCCTCGTCCCGGTCGTCTCCGACCGCGGTGTGGCCGAGCTCGGCTGGGCCTGACAGGCTAGAAAGCGGCATGCACTCGCTGATCGATCGCTACCGCGAGCGGCTGCCCGTGAGCGACGCCACTCCGATCGTCTCGCTCGGCGAGGGATCGACGCCACTTCTTCCCGCGCCGCGCATCTCGCGCCGGCTGGGCGTCGAGCTGCACCTCAAGTGGGAGGGCGCGAACCCGACCGGGAGCTTCAAGGATCGGGGCATGACCGTCGCGATCTCGAGAGCGGTCGAGGCCGGCGCGCAGGCGGTGATCTGCGCGTCGACCGGAAACACCGCCGCCTCGGCCGCGGCGTATGCCGCTCGCGCCGGGCTCGTGGCGGTCGTTCTGCAGCCGGCTGGCGCCGTCGCCTCGGGGAAGCTCGCGCAGGCGCGCGCGCTCGGCGCGCGCGTGCTCGAGGTACGCGGCAGCTTCGACGAGGCGCTCTCGGCCGCACGGGCGCTGTCGGATCGCGGCACGCACGTCCTCGTGAACTCGCTCAACCCGGATCGCCTCGACGGGCAGAAGACGGCCGCCTTCGAGATCAACGAGGAGCTCGGTGCCGCGCCCGACGTCCTCGCGCTTCCGTACGGCGGAGGGGGCAACCTCACGGCCTATGCGCGCGGCTTCGTCGAGTCCGAGGCACTGCCTCGCCTGGTCGCCGGCGAGGCCGCCGAGCGAGCGACCACCGTCGCCTCGGCGATTCGCATCGGCACTCCGGCGCACGCGGCGACGGTGGCCGAGGCCCTCGAAGCGTCCGACGGCGTCGTCGTCTCGCTCGCCGACGAGGCGATCCTCCGCGCCTGGCGCGAGCTCGCGCGCGACGAGGGGGTGTTCTGCGAGCCGTCGTCCGCTGCCGGACTCGCGGCGCTCGAGCGCGTCGAGCTCGAGCCCGGCTCGACGGTCGTCTGCGTCGTCACCGGGCACGGGCTGAAGGACCCGGAGTCGGCCGCCCGGCTGAGCCCCGAGCCCGTTGCCGTCGATCCCGACCCGGACGCGATCGAGGCCGCGTCGCGATGAGTGCGGTCCGCGTCCGCGCACCCGCCAGCACGGCCAACGTCGGCCCGGGATTCGACTGCGCCGCCGTCGCACTCGAGCTCTGGAACGAGCTCGAGGTGTCGGAGAGCGACGGCGAGGTCGACCTCGACCACCTCGGCGTCCGGGCGTTCGCCCGGCTCGCGCCCGTGGACGGCCTGCGGTTCGCGTTCGTCGACCGCATCCCACGCGAGCGCGGCCTCGGCTCGAGTGCAGCCGTCATCGCGCTCGGCCTGACGGCCGCCAACGAGCGCGCGCAACTCGGTCTCGGAGCCGAGGAGCTCCTCGCCGAAGGCATCGAGCTCGAGGGTCACGCCGACAACCTCGCAGCCTCGCTCGCAGGCGGCGTCTGCCTCACGTGGGACGCGAGAATCGCCCGCCTGGGCGACGACGCGCCGGCCGTTCCGATCGCGCTCGTTCCCGAGGCGACGGTGTCGACCGCCGCCGCCCGCGCCGCCCTGCCCGAGTCGGTGCCGCACGCGGACGCGACGTTCACCGCCGGACGTGCCGCACTGCTCGGCGCCGCGCTCGCGTCCGGCTCGGCCGAGCTCTTCGCCGAGGCGCTCGCCGATCGCATCCACGAGCCGTACCGTGCGAACGGCGCGCCGCTGCTCGCCGCCGTCAGGGAGGCACCTCCCGCCGCCGCGCTCGGCTCGACGCTGTCGGGGTCCGGCCCGACGGTCGTCGTCTGGGCTCGGCCGGAGTCCGCCGCAACCTGCGTCGAGGAGCTCCAGGCACGCTTCCCCGAGGTCTCCGTCCACGTCCTGCCCGTCTCTCCGAGAGGAGCGCACGCCCTGTGAGCACCGATCCGTACAGCCGCAAGTCCGATCCCGCGAAGCGGCACAGCGCCGCCCTGACCGACGGCCCCGACCGCGCCGGAGCACGCTCGATGCTCAAGGGCACGGGGTTCACCGACGACGACCTGGCCAAGCCGATCATCGGCGTCGCGACGACGTGGATCGAGACGATGCCGTGCAACCTGAACCAGCGCGACCTCGCCGTCGACGTGAAGCGCGGCATCCGCGAGGCGGGGGGCACGCCCATGGAGTTCAACACGATCGCCGTCTCCGACGGCGTCTCCATGGGCACGTCCGGCATGCGGGCCTCCCTCGTCTCGCGCGAGGTGATCGCCGACTCGATCGAGCTCGTCGCGCGAGGCCATCTCTTCGACGGGCTCGTCTGCCTCGTCGCCTGCGACAAGACGACACCCGGCGCGATCATGGCGCTCGGCCGCCTCGACATCCCCGCCGTCGTCTTCTACACGGGCTCGATCGCACCCGGGCTGTACCGCGGTCGCGAGGTCTCGATCGGCGACGTGTACGAGGCGATCGGCGCCTACGCCGCGGGGAAGATGAGCGCAGAGGAGCTGCACGAGCTCGAGTCGGTCGCGTGTCCCGCAGCCGGTGCCTGCGGCGGTCAGTTCACCGCCAACACGATGTCCACCATGGTCGACTTCCTCGGCCTGACCCCGATCGGCGCAAACGGGATCCCGGCGATGAACGGCGCCAAGTCGGAGGCTGCCTTCGAGATCGGAAAGCTCGCCATGGACGTCGTGCGGCGCGATCTGCGTCCGTCGCAGGTGGTGACGAAGCAGGCGATCGAGAACGCCGCGGCAGCGATCGCGGGCACCGGTGGCTCCACGAACGGCGTTCTCCACCTCGTCGCGATCGCGCGGGAGTACGGCATCGACTTCACGATCGACGACTTCGACCGCATCTCGGCCGCAACCCCGATCGTCGCCGACATGAAGCCGTGGGGCCGCTACCACGCGACGGACGTCTACCGCGCGGGGGGAGTGGGGCTCGTCGCGCGCGAGCTGAGCAACGGCTCGCTCGTGGACGCGGGCGTCGCGTCCGTCGACGGGCGGACCCTTGCCGAGGTCGCCGGACGTGTCGAGGAGACCGAGGGCCAGACCGTCGTCGTTTCGATCGAGACGCCGATCAAGTCACGCGGCGGGGTCGCGATCCTGCGCGGCAACCTCGCGCCCGAGGGCTGCGTGGTGAAGCTCGCCGGCCACGAGCGGACGGAGCACCGCGGCCCGGCGCGCGTCTTCGAGTCGGAGGAGGAATGCTTCGCGGCGGTGAAGGCCGGCGCGATCGAGCCCGGCGATGTCGTCGTGATCAGGTACGAGGGGCCGGCCGGAGGACCCGGCATGCGCGAGATGCTCCATGTCACCGGCGCGATCGTCGGCGAAGGCCTCTCCGAGTCGGTCGCGCTCGTCACCGACGGCCGCTTCTCGGGCGCGACGCACGGCTTCATGGTCGGCCACGTCTCGCCCGAGGCGTTCCGCGGCGGGCCACTTGCGGCGCTCCGAGAAGGCGACACAATCGTGATCGACGTCGACGCGCGCGAGCTGCGCGTCGAGCTCTCGGACGACGAGCTCGCCGCACGCCTCGCGGCCTGGATCCCGCCCGAGCCTCGCTACCGCAGCGGCGTCATGGCGAAGTACGCCGCACTCGTCTCGTCGGCGTCCGAGGGCGCGATCACGCGGTCGGCGTAGCGAGCCGGACGATCGCCTCGACCTCGACCGGCGACCCGAGCGGCAGCGACGCCACGCCGATCGCCGAGCGCGCGTGCCTGCCGCGCTCGCCGAGTGCCGCGAGGAGCACCTCGGATGCGCCGTTCGCGACGACGTGCGGACGATCGAAGCCCGGACCAGCGGCGACGAAGACAGTGAGCTTCACGAGGCGCTCGACGCCGTCGAGCCCGCCTGGCACCTGCTCGAGCTGACGCAGCACGTTCCGGGCGCACGCCTCCGCGCACCGGATCGCCGTGTCGACGTCGACCTCGGCGCCGACGCGGCCCTGCGCCACCAGCGCGCTCTCCGCATCGGTTGCGATCTGGCCGGACACGTACGCGAGGCCGTCGACGATGACGACCGGGTCGAATGGCAGGTCGGGCAGGGTCACAGCCGTTCCAGGAAGTCGCGCATTCGCTCGAGCGCGAGGGCGAGGTTCTCGCGCGAGTTGGCGTAGCTGATCCGCAGGTTGTCGGTGCCGTGCCGGCCGAACGCCGAGCCGGCGAGGACCGCGACCCCTACTTCCTGGAGTAGCCGGTCCGCGAGCACGTCCGCGTCGAGCGGAACCTCGGAGACGTTCGGGAAGGCGTAGAACGCCCCACGTGGGACGCGGCACGACACTCCGGGAAGCTCGTTCAACCCCTCGACGACGAGCTCGCGGCGCGCCCGGAACTCCTCGACCATCGCGTGCGGTTCGTCCTGCGGACCGCTGAGCGCCGCGACGCCAGCGAGCTGGACGAACGGCGGCACGCACGAGGTCGAGTTGACGAAGAAGCGCACGAGCGGGTCGACGAGCGCCTCTGGCACCGCCGCGAAGCCGCAGCGCCAGCCCGTCATCGCGTAGGTCTTCGAGAGGCCGTCGAGCAGGATCGTCCGCTCGAGCAGGCCGGGGTGCGACGCGACGCTCGCGAACTCGCCGTCGTAGACCATCTGCGAGTACACCTCGTCCGAGAGCACCCAAGCCGTGCTGTCCGCCAGGAGCGCGGCTGCCCGTTCCGTCTCCTCGGGCGTGAGAGCGCCACCCGTCGGGTTCTGCGGTGAGTTGAGGATCACGAGCTTCGTCTTCGGCCCGAGCCGCGACTCGAGGTCGCCGAGGTCGAAGGCGAAGTCCCGCTCCTCGAGCAGCGGAAGCGGGACCGGCGTGGCGCCGGCCCAGCGGATCGCCGACTCGTAGATCGGGAAGCCGGGATCGGGGTAGACGACCTCGTCTCCCGGGTTGCAGGTCGCGAGGACCGTGAAGAAGAGGAACGGCTTCGCTCCCGTGCCGACGAGGACATTCACCGGATCGATCGCCACGCCGCGCGAGCGGGCCAGGTAGCGGGCGGCCTCCTCGCGGAATTCGGGAATGCCCGCCGAGGGGCAGTAGTGCGTCTCGCCCGCGTGCAACGCGGCCGCAGCTGCGTCGCGGATGTGGAGCGGCGTGTCGAAGTCGGGCTCGCCGATCTCCAGGTGGATGATCTCGCGACCCTCTCGCTCGAGTGCCCGTGCGCGGGCGAGCACGCTGAAAGCGGTCTCCGTGCCGAGACGCTCGAGGCTGTCGGCGAGGCCGAGTGAGGTCCTCGCGCTCGCGTCCACGCGAAATCAGTACACGACGAGGCGATCTCGATGCACGGCTTCGAGCCCGGCGGGACGTCCGCCGATCTCGGCCGCGGCAGCGCCGGCGACGCCGCGCGCGAAAGCGACCCCGTCCGGGCCGACGAGCTCGACCGCGTCGCCCGCCTCGAAGCGACCCTCGCAGCGGACGACACCCACGGCGAGCAGGCTTCGGCTCTGCTCCACGACGGCCCGCCGGGCGCCGTCGTCGACGTGGAGCGTGCCGGCAGGCTCCTTCGCGAAGCGCAGCCAGAGCTTGTAGGCAGAGAGCTCGCGGTCGGCGCCGTGAAAGCGCGTGCCCCGCGGCTCGCCGGCCACGATCGGCCCGAGGACGTCCCGCCCTGTCCCGTCCGCGATGACGGTCGGAATGCCGGCCTCCGACGCCATCCGCGCAGCGAGGACCTTGCTCTCCATCCCTCCACGGCCGAGCGCCGAGCGGTCCCCGAACGCGACATCGCCGACTGCCGCGCCCTCGCGCACGAGCTCCGCACCGGGCGTCCCCGGCGCCCGCGTGTACACGCCGTCGACCTCGGTCAGAAGGACGAGCAGCCGGGCGCGCACGATGATCGCCACGTGCGCGGCGAGCGCGTCGTTGTCGCCGAACGCGATCTCGTCCGTCGCCGTCGCGTCGTTCTCGTTGACGATCGGCACCGCGCCGAGCG
>Ga0068857_100003574_pt1 | contig 13002 bp, 13 predicted proteins | sample KBSCornC72_FD_66591 | JGI IMG/M metagenome (GOLD analysis project Ga0068857, IMG submission 66591) | Corn rhizosphere microbial communities from Kellogg Biological Station, Michigan, USA - KBS Corn C7-2 | ecosystem: Host-associated > Plants > Roots > Rhizosphere > Soil ...
GGGGTGACAGGAGCCTCTGCCAATATCGGCTCGATGCTGGTCAGCGACCGATCCGGTGCTTCGCGCTTCGTGCATGAGCTTGCCTCCCTGCTGGCGCTGGAAAAGCGCCTCAAGGCGGCCGGCACGACGCTCAAGGACGGCATGAGCGACGAGCCATCGGAGTTGGCGCAGACGGTGATTGCCGACTGGATCGAGGATGCCTCGTCGGCGCTCGCCCACGCGATCCTCAATACGGCAACGGTGATCGAGTTCGATTTTGCGGTGATCGACTCGGCCCTGCCGGCCTCGACGCTGCGGCAGCTGATCGAGGCGACGTCGCGCAGGATGCTGGATTACCCCAGCCTGGGCCGGCCGTATCCGGCGATCCGCGCCGGACATATCGGCCGTCCAGCGGCGGCGCAGGGGGCGGCGCAACTGCGAATGTATCGGCGGTTCTATTCGCGCGAACTCGCGCACATGGACGACAGCTGACGAAAGCTCGTCACGGTAGCGGGAACCGTGCTAGCACCACCGCGGAAGGCTTGGGGAGTAGCGAATGGGCGCGCAGTCCACCTATGAAATCATCGATCCGCGTTTCGGCGCGCTGGTCAACGGCAATGCCAAGGTCGATCAGCTCTTTACCGGCTGTAAATGGGCGGAGGGCCCGGCCTGGTTTGGGGCGGGGCGGTACCTCGTCTGGTCGGACATCCCCAACAACCGGCAGATGCGCTACGACGAGACCGATGGATCGGTCAGTGTCTTCCGCTCGCCGTCGAACTACTCCAATGGCAACACCGTGGACCGGCAGGGCCGGCAGGTCACGTGCGAGCATGGCGAGCGCCGCGTTACGCGCACTGAACATGACGGTACCATCACCGTTGTCGCCGACCGCTTCGAGGGCAAGCGCTTCAACTCCCCCAACGACGTGGTGGTGAAGTCCGACGACTCGATCTGGTTCACCGATCCCGCCTACGGAATCGACAGCGACTATGAAGGCCACAAGGCCGAGAGCGAGATCGGCCGCTGTAACGTCTACCGCGTCGACCCTGAGAGCGGCGCCGTCAGTGCGGTGATCACCGACATGGTGCGGCCCAATGGGTTGGCCTTCTCGATCGATGAAAAGCAGCTCTATGTGGCCGACACGGGCCGCACGCATGGGGCCCAGAACCCAAAGCATATCCGCGTCTTCGACGTACGGGGCGACAAGGTCGCCGGCGGCCGCGAGTTCGCCGAATGCACTGCGGGATTGTTCGACGGTTTCCGTCTCGACGTCGATGGCCGCATCTGGACCAGCGCAGAGGACGGCGTCCACTGTTACGACCCGGATGGCACGCTGATCGGCAAGATCCGCGTGCCCGAGGTGGTTGCCAATGTCTGCTTCGGCGGGGTCAAGCGGAACCGTCTCTACATCTGCGGCACGACCTCGCTTTACGCGGTCTACGTCATGACCAACGGCGCCAAGACGTACTGACCGCTGCTAGCGAGCGGTCCAGCCGCCGTCGATCAACAGCGTCTGGCCGGTGATGAGCGATGCCGCGTCGGACGCCAAGAACACAACGGCGTCGGCCACCTCGCGCGGCTGGCCGATGCGATGCAGCGCTGCGATACGCTCGATCACCTCGGCCTTGAATGCGGGCCGCGCCAACATGTCGGCGGTACCGTCGGTTTCAATGAAGGTCGGCGCGACGCAATTAACGCGGACGTTCTTGCCACCCCACTCGACCGCGAAACATTTGGTCATGTGCGACACGGCCGCCTTACTGAGGCAGTAAACCGCCTCGCCAGGCAGCGCGATGGCGCCGGCCTGCGATCCCATATTGACGATGGCACCTTGCCCGCGCGCCAGCATGTGTTTGCCGGCGTGCTGGGTGAGAAAGAACGTCGACTTCACATTGATGTCGAGCACGAAATTGTAGACGTCCTCCGCATAGTCCTCGACCGGCCTCTCGTCGACGCCGCCGCCCGCGTTGTTGACGAGGATGTCGAGCTTGCCGAACGCCGCGATGGTTGAATCGATCGCGGCGCGACCCTGGCTGAGGTCGAGGACGTCCATCTGCAGCGGCAGGGCGCGGCGGCCCTTGGCCTCAATTTCCTTGGCGAGGCCGTTGTCGGCCGATTTGTCTCGCAGCCCCAGCGCCACATCGGCGCCGGCATCGGCGAGGGCAAGGGCGATGGCGCGGCCAAGGCCGCGGGCCGCCCCTGTGACGAGCGCGCTGCGTCCCGTAAGGTCGAATGGGCTCGTCATTGCACGGCCTCCCAGTTGCCGGACTTTTCGCTGCGGAAGATGGCGTCGAGCACTCGCATTTGGGTGATTGCATCCTCGATGCCATAGGGCAGCTTCTGCTTGCCGAGAACTGCAAGCGCGAATGCCTCGGCCTGTGCCGTGTACTGGTCGACCTCCGGGATGATCTCACGTCGATAGAGGTCGCGATCGACGCCGCTGCCGACGGTGATGGCCGTCTTCTGACCGAGCGGCGCATTGAAGGGAATGACGATCTCGAGGTTGGCCTTGGTCCCCATCACCTCGACGGTCTGCCGACCGGCGGTTTGCGTGCCGCAGACGAAGCTCAACTGCCGACCATTGCCGAAATCAGCGATGACACTTGCGAGCCGATCGGTCCTGAACTTCGGGTCGCGATCGACAAGAGAGACTACACGTTTCGGTTCGGCCTCGAAGAAGTAACGCCCGGCAATAACGCAGTAACAGCCGACATCAAGCAATCCGCCGCCGCCTATGTCGGCGAGGTTGCGGACGTTGGTCGGATCGTCGAGATAGTAGAAGAATGCGCCGCGAACGAGATGCACATCGCCGAGTTCGCCGGACCGGACGATCTGGCGAGCCCGGTGCCACTGCGGGTGATAGCGCACCATGAACGCTTCGGTGATGAGGATGTCCTTGGGCGCACTCCGCAGCTCTTCGGCTTCCTTCGAGGTGATCGAAATCGGCTTTTCACACAGCACGTGCTTTCCGGCTCGGGCCGCGGCAAGGGTGACAGGCACATGCAGGTGATTTGGGAGCGGATTGTACACCGCGTCCACCTCAGGATCGGCAAGGAGCTCCTCATAGGTGCCATAGGCGCGGCCCTGGGGTAGGCCGAGTTGCACCAGCGCGGCTTCCGCCATCCCGATCTCTCGCGAGGCGAGTGCGACGACCTCAGAATGCGGGGACTTCATGATTCCCGGGGTCACCTGCTTCATGCCGATATTGGCGGTCGAAATGATGCCCCAGCGGACTTTGCGTTCAGCCATTGATCCCTCCCTCTTCAGGGCACCTTCTTTACCCGGCATTTGCCGAACGAAAAACGGGTTCCCACATTGGTGGCCGATGCTCTATTGAGGGCGGGCGAGTGGGAGTATCTGCCTGATGCCAAGGACCGACATTGCGCGTCGCGTCTACAATCATACCTGGAAGCTCGATCCGATCGTGCGTTCGCTGCTCGATACGGATTTCTACAAGCTCCTGATGCTGCAGATGATCTGGGGACTTTACCCCAAGGTCGACGCGACATTTTCGCTGATCAATCGCAAGACCAGCGTGCGCCTGGCGGAGGACATCGACGAAGGCGAATTGCGCGCGCAACTCGATCACGCGCGAACGTTGCGCTTCTCCAAGAAGGAGATGATCTGGCTGGCTGGTAACAGCTTCTATGGGTCCAAGCAGATCTTCTCGCCTGACTTCCTGCGCTGGCTCGAAGACTTCTCGCTGCCCGAATACGAACTGTCCAAGAAGAATGGCCAGTACCAGCTCAACTTCCGCGGCCGCTGGGTCGAGACCACGATGTGGGAGATTCCGGCGCTTTCGATCATCAACGAGCTTCGATCGCGCGCGGCACTGCGAAACTACGGACCGTTCACACTCGATGTCACCTACGCCCGAGCCAAGGCCAAGATGTGGGAGAAGGTCGAGCGGCTGAAGAAGCTCAGCAACCTCCGCATCTCCGACTTCGGCACGCGCCGGCGTCATTCGTTCCTCTGGCAACGTTGGTGCGTCGAAGCTCTGAAGGAAGGGCTTGGCGACAGCTTCACCGGCACGTCCAACGTGCTCCTTGCCATGGACAATGATCTCGAAGCGCTCGGCACCAACGCGCATGAGTTGCCGATGGTGCTGGCGGCGATCGCGCCGAACGAGGCGGCGCTCAAAGCGGCGCAATACCAGGTGCTGGAAGACTGGAAGAGCTACTATGGCGGCAATCTGCTGATCGTCCTGCCCGACGCCTTCGGGACCGATGCGTTCCTGCGCGATGCACCAGACTGGGTTGCCGACTGGACGGGCTTCCGTCCCGACAGCGCTCCTGCCATCGAGGGCGGTGAGAAGATCGTCGCGTGGTGGAAAAGCCGTGGCCGCGATCCACGCGACAAGCTGCTGATCTTCTCGGACGGGCTCGACGTCGACATGATCGAAGAGGCTTACCACCATTTCCAGGGGCGGGTGCGCATGGCCTTTGGTTGGGGCACTAACCTTACCAACGACTTCATCGGTTGCTCGCCTTATGCGAACCACCGGCTCGATCCGATCTCGCTCGTCTGCAAGGTCAGCTCGGCCAATGGTCATCCGGCGGTGAAGCTCTCGGACAATCCCGAGAAGGCAACCGGCGAACCAAAGGAAATCGCGCGCTACCTGCGAGTGTTCGGCAATGTTGGCCGGGTAGCGCACGAGGTGGTGGTGTGACCAGATACTCCGCCTGTATCGAGTGGCTGTTCGCCGACTCGCAGGGGCTCCCACCGCTGCCCGGAACGCCGGAGGCCAATATCGTCGAGGGCATGGCGGTAAGCTTTCCCGACCGTATCCGCGCGGCGCAGGCCGCGGGCATGGACGCCGTGGAATTCTGGCATTGGTCGAACAAGGATCTCGACGCGGTGAAGACCGCCCTCGACGAGACAGGCCTGCCCCTCGCCGGGATATTGTGCGAGCCGACTGCCAAGATCACCGACCCCGAGATGCATCCGGCGTTCCTCGACGGCGTGCGCTCGTCGCTCATGGCGGCACTGAAACTTGGCGCCCCACTCATGATCGCCCAGGCTGGCGACGACCGGCATGGCGTGCCGCGCGAGAAGCAGCATGCCGCGTTGGTGAAGGTGCTGCGTGAAGCCGCCGATCTCGTGCGAGGATCGGGCGTCGTGATCGCGCTCGAGCCGCTGAACGATCGTGTCGACCATCCTGGCTACTACCTGACCTCGACAATCGAAGGGCTGGATATCGTCGATGAGGTCGATCGACCGGAGATCAAGCTACTCTACGACATCTACCACTCGGCGATGATGGGGGAGCACACCGAGGACGTGCTCGACGGACGACTCGATCGCGTTGCCCACATACACCTGGCGGACACCCAGGGTCGTGGCGAGCCCGGGAGCGGCAATATGGACTGGAAGTGGCGGCTCGATTGGCTTGCCGACCACGGATACACCGGGTTTGTCGGGCTTGAGTACCGGCCGACAAAGAGCACCGTCGAGAGCCTGAGCTTCCGGAAATAATGTTCGGAATTTGACAACAGTCCTATGTCGTCTTTCGACATTTCCGACCAATCCGGGCCGGTCCATATCTCATCGTGACGGCGATGCTTGCGGGCGTCGCGACAGGAGAGAGAACGATGCTCAATCAGATCAAGGGGCTGCACCACGTCACCTCGATGGCAAGCAGTGCACCACAGAACAACGCCTTCTGGACCAAGACCCTCGGCTTGCGGCGGGTGAAGCAGACCGTCAATTTTGACGAGCCCAGTGTCTACCATCTCTATTACGGCGACGAGGCCGGAACGCCTGGCTCGGTGATGACGTATTTTCCATTTCCCCACATCGTGCGTGGCCGGCCGGGGGCTGGTGAGGTCGGTACGACAGTCTTGTCGGTGCCCGAAGGCTCGCTCGGCTTCTGGGAGCAGAAGCTGGCCGCCGAAGGGGTGAAGGATCTGCGGACCGATGAAAGCTTCGGGCAAAAGCGGCTGCATTTCGCCGGCCCTGACGGCGACGGTCTTGCGCTCGTCGAGGACAAGAACGACGTTCGTGCGGCGTGGACGCATGGCGGTGTCTCGGCTGATGCAGCGATCCGGGGCTTTCACTCGGCCTCTTTGCGCCTTCGTGATGCTGGCGCGACCGAGGAACTGCTGAAGTTCATGGGCTACGAGGTCGCCCAGACCCATGGCGACATCAAGCGCATGGTGATCAAGGGTGGCAATGGCGCCGACTTCGTTGATCTCGAAACCCTGCCCGGCGCTCCCGTTGCGGGACTCGGTGCGGGCTCGGTGCATCACATCGCGTTCGCAGTACCGACCAAGGCCGATCAGCTCGAGGTCCGTCGGCAACTGATCGATACCGGCTACAATCTGACGCCGGTGATCGACCGCGATTACTTCTTCTCGGTCTATTTCAGGGCACCGGGCGGCGTCCTGTTCGAGATTGCAACCAACGAGCCCGGTTTCAACCGCGACGAAGATACCGCACATCTGGGCGAAGCGCTGAAGCTGCCAAAGCAGCACGAGCATCTTCGCAGCAAGCTGGAGCATGCGCTCGAGCCGCTCAACTGAGGCCGGGGCGATGACCTACCACTATGCCGAGGTTGCCGCGCCCAAAGGGGCGCCGCTGCTCTTCCTTCTGCACGGGACTGGCGGCGACGAGAACGACCTCCTCGAACTCGGTCGTATGGTGCTGCCGAACGCGCACCTGATCTCACCGCGCGGCGATGTCAGCGAAGGCGGGGCGCCGCGCTTTTTCAAGCGCCTGGGGATGGGTGTCTATGACATGGCCGATCTGGCGCGTGCCACTGACAAGCTGGCTTCGTTCCTTGACGCCAAGAGCGCGGAAATCCAGCCGCCGGCTGTTTACGCGCTGGGTTACTCAAATGGCGCCAACATCCTGGCCTCGGTGATGTTCAAGTCACCGAGCCTGATCGGCAGGGCAGTGCTCATGCACCCCCTGATCCCGTTCGCGCCCGCTCCGCAATCCGGACTCGCCGGCCGTGAGGTCCTGATCACCGCCGGCCGTCGCGACCCGATCGCGCCGGTGGCGCTGACCGAGCGGCTCTCAGCATACTTCACGATGCAGGGAGCAAAGGCCTCCGTCGCTTGGCACGATGGCGGCCACGAGATCCGCCCTGAGGAGCTGCTGGCGGCGGGGCAGATGCTCGCTGCGGCAAGAACTGTGCAGGCGGGTTAGCATTTCGTTCAACTCCTCTCCCGCATAATCGCGCGCGCGATATTTGTGTGGAAAGGCCGGCATTCTGTCCGGCGGTCGAGGCGAATGGCTGCTGCACAAAAGACTCGCCGCGCGCCGACCCTCCGAACCAACATCCTGCTGCTCCTGCTATGCGGCTTCTTCGCCGTCGCCATTCCCGCGTACTGGGGCTTCACGACCATCGTCAATTCGACGGTGTCGCAGCTTGGCCGGCTGTTTGGCGAAAAGCAGATCCTGTTCGACCGCTCGCGCGGGATGGGCGTGCTGATGCAGGAGGTTGCGCTTGCCGAGAACCTCACGCGCTCACCGATCATTGCCGACTGGGCCCTGGACGAGACCAACCCCGACAAACAGGCACGCGCGATCGCGGAGCTCGAGCAATATCGGTTGGCCTTTGCCGACCACAGCTACTTCTTCGTCAACAACGCCTCGGGGCGCTATTACTACAACGACGCCCAGAACTCGCACGCCGGCAATCCCTACAGCTTCACCGTGCGGCGCGGCAATCCGAGCGATGACTGGTATTTCGCGACCATCGGTCTCGATGCCGGCTGCCATCTCAATGTCGACCACGACGACGAGCTCGATGTCACCAAGGTGTGGATCAACTGCGTGGTCAAGGATGGCGCCATGGTGCTCGGTGTGCTCGGGACCGGCATCGACCTGACCTCGTTCATCCGCGATGTCGTCGATTTCCCGCAAACGGGTGTGCAGTCGATCTTCATCGACCGATCGGGGGCGATCCAGGCGCACCGCGACACGCGCTACATCGACTTTCACTCGCTCACCAACGCCATCGAGGCCAAAAAGACGATCTTCAGCCTGATCGACAAGCCTGCCGATCGGGACACGCTGAAGCAGATGCTGACCGAAGTGACGACCAGCACGATAGAGGCTCGCTCCGAGTTCATGCAGGTGGACGGGCGGCAGATGCTCGTGGGTGTCGGCTATCTCGACAAACTCGGCTGGTACAACGTCGCCTTCATAGACGTCGACGCAGTCATCGATCGGACCCTGTTCCTGCCGATCGGCCTGTTGCTGGCGGCCACGATGATCGTCGTGGCTCTGGTGATCGCCTTCATCGTCAAGGTGAGCATCGGCGACCGCCTCGCCCGTGTCGAACGAGAAGTGGTCGCGGTCAACGACGACGTCACGGCGCCCGTGGCGCCGGACCCTGGCAATGACGAGATCGGGCGCCTGTCGCGTTCGTTCGCGACCATGGCCTCGACGGTGCAGGACAACATGCAGACGCTCGAGCGATTGGTCGAGGAGAGGACGTCCGAGTTGCAGTCGCTCGCCTATCGCGACCAGCTCACCGGGATCGCCAATCGCCGTGGCTTTGCCGACGGCTTCGATCGGGTCAAGTCGAACGCGAGCGAGGGCGCCAGGCTTGCGCTGCTCCTGATCGATATCGATCACTTCAAGGCCATCAACGATCGCTGGGGCCATCAAGCCGGCGACGAGGTGGCGGCGGAGCTGGCGCGGCGCATCTCGGTGGTGCTGCGGCCCAACGACGTGTGCGGCCGCTGGGGGGGCGACGAATTCATCGTGCTGTTCTCAGATCTCGGCACGCGGCCGCTCAAGGTGATCGGCGATGCCATGCATCGCGGACTCAGTAATCCCGTGATCCTGCGGAGCGGCACGCCCGTGCCGGTGACGGTCAGCATCGGGGCCTGCCTGGTCGAGCCCGATGAGACCGTCGAGCAGGTCGCCGATATGGCGGATGCGGCGCTCTACATGGCCAAGGAGAACGGTCGCAACCGTGTTGCGGTCTACGACCCGACCAGCGCGAGGAGCCACGCCGGACTTCGTTGATCGCTAGTCGATGAACTCGACCGGGACGCCCTTTTCGACCATTTTCGCCAATTCCTCGGCGTCCCAATTGGTCAGGCGGACGCAGCCATGTGAGTTGGTCTTGTCGATCTTGCTCGGCTCAGGCGTTCCATGGATGCCGAATGTTGGCTCGGTGAGATCGATCCACACCGAGCCGACCGGCCCGTTCGGACCGGGCGGAATGATCAGCTTTTCGCTGTTGTTGCCCTGCTTGAAATTGACGTCGGGGTTGTAGGTGTAATTGGGCATCGGCGCGACCGCGTCGACAAGGTGCGTTCCGGTCGGTGACGGGTTGTCGTCACTGCCGATCGTGGCGGGATAGGCGGCTATCAGCCGCCCTGACGCGTCGTAGGCTCGCAATTGGCGGTCGGACTTATCGGCCTCGATGCGAGCGACCTTGCCTTCAGCGCCTGGCCCTGGATCGACTACGGCGATGGTTTCGCCCGCCAGCCATTGCGCATTGGGGTTCATGGCGATCAGCAGCTTCTCATCCATGTGGAAGCGCTCGCCCAGTTCTTCGGTCACTCGCGTGTAGCCGAGGAATTTGAGCTTTGCCATTTCAGCGTAATCGGTGGGGATTTCGGGGACGAGGTCGGTCACATCCTTGTCGGTGATCGTGTACGTCGCCGTGACGGCGCTGGACTGCGGCAGCTTGCCGAGCAGCGTGGCATCGAGCTTTCCGGTCGCCGGCAGGCCCGTCATCGTTTCGAAGGCGCTGACCGCCTTGCGAACATTGTCACCGTCGAAGCCGTCGATGACGCCGGGCGAGGCGCCAGCGCGATCGAGCAGGACCTGCAGCTTGACGATGGCGGGATCGGGCGCTGCAGACGCAACGTCCGATCCCGTTGTTCCGCTCGCCGAGGGAGGAAGGAACTCAGCGGGCACGGTGCCTAGGTCGGCAGCATCGATCGCCTGAGCGGTGAGCGGGGAGGGAGGCGCTTCGCCGGCGAGGACTGCTGCAAAAGGAACGGTCACCAGCAACAGGAGAACGAAGAGGTGGAAGAGGCGCATGGTGGATCGATCCTTTGACCAATCAAGCGCCGTGAGAGGCCTTTGGTTGCGCGTTGTGCGGGCATCTCGTCGCTCATGGTGAAGATTCGACTAAAATACGACATATCGGAATGGAGCTTGTGCCGGTGCGGCGGGCAGGTAGCATGCCGCCAACAGGAGGCTCCGATGATCCGTTTCGTGCTCGCGCTCGCCGCGCTGCTGTTGTTTGTGCCAATCGCCCAGGCCGCGAGCTTCGACTGCTCGAAGGCGGGAACCTCGTTTGAGAAGGCGATCTGCGGCAATCCCGAACTCAGCAAGCAGGACGAAGTGCTGGCGCAGGCTTATGCGACTGCGCTGGGCGGCCTGTCGGCCGACGCATCGGCGGCGGTGAAGGCCGGCCAGCACAGTTGGCTCGACTATGCGGCGCGCATCTGCAGCGACGATGGGCAACCGATCCAGGGCGAATACACGGCTGATCAGGCGACCTGTCTGGGTGGCGAGTTCGCGACGCGCATCCGAGAACTCGAGGCCAGCAAGATGCAGGGCGGCTATCGCTTCTACCCGGTCGAGAAGTTCCTGATCGAAAAGGACCCAGATGCAGAGGCGGACTCCTACAACAAGGTCGCGACCAAGCACTTTCTGACGATCAAGATCGATCGCGACGATGAGCTGGCGCAGGCATTCGGCGACATGATGGACAAGCTGCGGCTCGCCAATGACGAACAGCTCGGCGAGGATTCTCATCTGTTCGACAAGAGTGGCGAGCTGGCCAAGGGCGATACTTCGGCCGACATCGACCTCAGCACCACCGTGACCAAGGTGACCACGTCACTGATCACCGTCAGCACCGACAATTATTGGTACGGGCATGGGGCAGCGCATGGCAACTACGGCTCGACATACGGCCACTTCCTCATTGCCGAGAAGCGGCCGCTCGAGGCGAGCGACGTGTTCAAGGGCAAGGGCTGGCAGAAGCCCTTCACCAAGATGGTGATCGACAAGACCAAATCCGATCTGGGCGACGACTATCAGGGCGACGACAGCGGGCAGGATCTGGCGAATGTCATCACCGATCCCTCACGCTGGGACTTCGTCGACGAAGGGATCGCGGTGCATTTCAATCCCTATGAGGTCTCGTCCTATGCGCGCGGATCGGTCGATGTGACGATCCCGTGGACCGCGCTGCAGGACCTGATCACCGACAGCGCGCAGAACCTCAGCTACTAGGCGAGGAGGTCGGCCCATTCGGGGTGCCGCCGGAACTGGGCGACCGCGTAGGAGCAGACCGGGCGGATCTTGATGTTGTCGCGCCGCGCGTCGACGATGCTGCGATCCATCAGCTTGGCCGCGATGTTGCGGCCGCGGAACTCGGGCGGCGTGTAGGTATGATCGATGGCAATCACCGCGGCGCCGAGCTTGCGGAAGGTCATCTCCGCTTCGAAGCCGCCGGGCAGGTGGATCACGTAGCGGCCGTGGCCCGGCGCATCCTCGCGCTCTACCGTCAGTTCGTCGTCCATCGGGTGGGGTCCTAGACGTTGGTCGTGTTCTGCGAGAGCTCCGGGAAGAGCTTCCTCGTCTCGAGATAGGGATCGATCGCGAGCGCTGCAATCATGTCCTTGAGCGCTTCGGGGCGCTTGCCCTGCTTGAGCTCGATCATGACGCGACCGCTCAGCGCGCCGAAATGGCGCGGTTCGAGCGCCAGGGTCTTGGCGATGTCGTCGAGCGAGGCATCGAGCTGACCCATCATGTAGTAGAGGGTGGCGCGCTGGTTCCAGCCTTCGGAGTAATCCGGGTAGTCTTTGATGATGCCGGTGAGCATGACGAGTGCACCATCGAAATCCCCACCGGCCATGGCGGCGCTCGCCTGGCTCATGCGGCCGGCGAGTTCGGGCACGTTGGGGTTGAACCAGAGAGTCCAAATCTGCGCCACGAAGCTGTTGGCGTCTTCGGCGGTCCGGGCGACTTTGAGCTGCGCGAACAGCTCGTCGAGCGCGGCCCTGTCGGTGTAGTCGGCGGCAAAGACCGGCTGCGGTGTCGCAAGGAACAGCAACACCAACAGAGCGCGGATCAGGCCGACCAGCTTGCGCATTACGCGAGTTTCGCGCCGCGCCGTGGCCAAGTCCAGTGAGGACTTTGTGAGGTCTGCCGGGATTAACCGGGCGTCTGGTCCGTTTTCGGTTTCCGCCAGCGCTCCTGCAAGGATTTGCCGAAATCGCCCATGAACGGGGCGAACAGCAGGATGATCCGCTTCCAATAGTGCAGCAGGGCGATCAGCACGACAAAGACAAGGGCGCCGACGATGATCACCAATTCGAGGCTGAGCCCGATCGATTCGAGCCAGGCAGCGAGGAACATCCCGGGCAGAATGTGGGCGGCGGCCCAGACGAAGGCGGAGACGATGTTGATGAAGCTGAAGCGGCCCCAGGGCATGCCGAGCATGCCGGCGACGCCCGGGATCACGGCTTTCACGCCGGTGATGAACCGGCCGACGAAGATCGCCAGCGCACCGTGCTTGTGGAAGTACTCCTCGCCTTGCGCGATCAAGTGCAGGTAATTCTTGAACGGCCAGACCGCCTTGATGCGATCCTTGAAATAGTGGCCGATCCAATAGGAGATGGCATCGCCGATCACAGCGCCCAGCACGGCGGCAATATAGATCGGCCAGAACGGAAGCTTGCCCGCGGCGATCAGGCCACCGGTCAGCAGCAGAATGGGAAGCGAGGGAACGAGGAGGCCGACGATGAACACCGCCTCGCCGATGCAGACCAGGAAGATGAACACCACGGACAGCCAGAGGTTGCCGGCGATGGCATTGAGGATCTGCTCGAGATAGGTGGTGATCCAGTTCAACAGGCCCACAAGCGGTCTCCCTCGGCCGGGTGCGGACCTTGCGCGGTTTGCGCCGAGTCAGCTGGTTTCGCGTCATTCCTAGAGTAAATCGCTCACAAGGCAAACTTGTGGAATGTCGCAGCCCTTCGGTTAGTGTGGGAGTGCCACCCCCAAAGCGCAAGGGCGGCGAGCCGAGGAGCCAGT
>Ga0068857_100003577_pt1 | contig 13001 bp, 12 predicted proteins | sample KBSCornC72_FD_66591 | JGI IMG/M metagenome (GOLD analysis project Ga0068857, IMG submission 66591) | Corn rhizosphere microbial communities from Kellogg Biological Station, Michigan, USA - KBS Corn C7-2 | ecosystem: Host-associated > Plants > Roots > Rhizosphere > Soil ...
GGCCAGGAGATCGCATCACGAACGGAAGAGGACATCTACGCCGCGCTTGGGATGGATTGGATCGCGCCAGAGCTGCGCGAAGATCACGGCGAGGTCGATGCCGCGGTCGCGCACACCCTCCCGGTGCTCGTCACCGTCGCCGACATGCGGGGCGATCTTCACACCCATACGAACTGGACCGACGGTCGCGACACGCTCGCCGACATGGCGCGCCGCGCGCGCGACAAGGGCTACTCGTACTACGCCGTCACCGACCACTCGCCCGGTCTGGGGCTGGTCAATGGTCTCGGTCCCGAGCGCATCACCGCTCGTATCGAGGAGGCGCGCCGGCTCAGCGAGGAGCTCGCGCCGTTCCGGATCCTGGTGGGCACCGAAGTCGATATTCGAGCGAACGGAACGCTCGACTACCCCGACGACATGCTGGCGCGCTTCGACATCGTGAGCGCATCGGTCCACTCGGCCTTCGGCCAGACGAAAGAGGTCATGACCGAGCGGGTGCTTACCGCCATGCGGCATCCGCTCGTGACGCAGATCTCGCACCCCACGGGACGTCTGCTGGAACGGCGCGATCCACACGCGCTCGATCTCCAGGCGCTCATCGACACGGCCGTCGAAACCGGGACGTGGATCGAGATCAACGGCGGTCCTGAACGGCTCGACCTCCCGGACATCTGGGTACGGAAGGCGCTGGATAGGGGAGTGACCCTCGTCGCCAACTCCGACGCACACCGGACCGAGGAGATCGACTGGATGGAGTACGCCGTCGCGACCGCGCGCCGCGGCTGGGCGACACCGCCGGCGATCGCGAACACCGCCGCACTCGATGACATGCTCGCAAGGCGCAAGCGCCGCGCATGACGCGAGCGCGTTTCGTCGTGCGCGGCCGGGTTCAGGGCGTCAACTTCCGCGCCGCCGCGGTGCGCGAGGCGATGGCTCACGGACTCACGGGCTGTATTTGGAATACCGAAGACGATGCGGTCGAGCTCGTTGCCGAAGGCAACGCGGATGCCGTCGCCTCGCTTGAGCGATGGCTGGCCCACGGGCCGAGCCTGGCGCGCGTCGAGCGCGTCGAGCGCACGGACCTCGGCGGTGTGGGCCGCTATCAGGACTTCAGCATCGCGTACGCGGCGCCGGAGTGAGCTAGCGGCGCCGCCTCTTCTTGCGCCGCTCCGGCTGCGGGAAATAACGCTGCCGGCGCTGCTCGCGCTCCCAGGCAGCTTCCTGTGGCGGTAGCACGTAGAGATACATGAATCCGAGCGCGGCGAGGTTCGCCGCGATCGTGATGCCGATCACCCAGAACGGCAGCTTCGCGATGATCCACACCATGAGGACGATGAGGAAGACGATGTTGGTCCAGAACGCCCACGATTTGAGCGTGTTCTCAGCGGGAGGCACGGGTCCGCGGCGCCGCCAGTTGTACCAAACGACGTTCGCGACAAGCGATATCGCGACGGCGTAAACGGCGGGCCAATAGAACCGCGACTCGGTGTTGAAGGGCTGAAAAAAACGGTCAATGAAGTGACCGAGGTCGAACGGCACGGTCCGGCTATGCTAGCGACCGCCAGCGGGATTGACAGGGAGACACCGTGCGAGCACTCCTCTCAGCTTCTGATACGACCGGTCTCGTCGCGTTCGCGCGCGGTCTGCGCGAGCTTGGATGGGAACTCATCGCGACCGACGGCACGCGCGCCGCGCTCGCGATGGAAGGCGTTGACTCGAAGCCCGTCGAAGACCAGACCGGCTCGCCGGTGCTGCTCGGCGGTCGCGTGAAGACGCTCCACCCGCGCATCCACGCCGCACTTCTGGCGCGGCGGGACGACGAGTCGCACAAGGCCGAGCTCGCGCGCGAAGGCATCGAGCCGATCGACCTCGTTGCGGTCAACCTGTATCCGTACGCGAAGGCCGCCGCGGCCGGCAAGCGCGGGCTCGAGCTGCAGGAGCACATCGACATCGGCGGGGCGACGCTGCTGCGCGCCGCAGCGAAGAACTACCAGGACGTCGTGGTCATCGCGCGGCCGGACCGGTACAACGCGGTGCTCGACGAGCTCAAGGGCCGAGGCAACGTCTCACTCGAGACGCGCCGGCTCCTCGCCGCGGAGGCGTTCTCGCACACCGCGGCGTACGACGCGACCATCGCGTCACGCTTCGTGGGCGAGGCCGGCATCCAATTCCCCGACGACATGACGCTCTCGCTTCGTAAGGTGCGCGATCTGCGGTACGGTGAGAATCCGCATCAGCAGGCTGCCTTCTATGCGATCCGCGGCGAAGAGAACGGTGCGATGGTCTCGATGGAGCAGATCCACGGACGTGCGGCGAGCTTCAACAATGTGCTGGACATCAACGCGGCCTGGCGCATCGTGTCCGATTTCGCACAGCCGACCGTCGCGATCGTGAAGCATCAGAACCCCTCGGGCATCGCGTCCGAGAGCGACATCACCAAGGCCTACCGGCGCGCCTTCATGGCCGACTCGGTCTCTGCGTTCGGCGGCATCGTTGGTGCGAACCGCCAGGTGACCCGTGAGCTCGCCGAGGCGATGCAGGACACCTTCTACGAAGCGATCATCGCACCGGGCTACGACGACGATGCCCTTCCGCTGCTGCGCCAGCGCAAGAACCTCGAGATCCTCGGCGTACCCAACGCCCTCGTCGACGGCCGCCGCGTCCGCCGGTCCGACGACCACGCGCTCGATCTGAAGAAGGTCGCGGGCGGCATCCTGATGCAGACGCCGGACGAATCCGTGACCGAAGAGGGCAACTTCAAGGTCGTGACCGAGCGCACGCCAACGCTCGAGGAGCTCACCGATCTGCTGTTCGCGTGGCGCTGCGTCCGCCACGTGACCTCGAACGCCATCGTTCTCGTGAAGGGCCTTGCGAGCGTGGGCGTCGGACCGGGTCAGCTGTCACGCGTCGTCGCGGTCGAGGTCGCCGTCCGCAAGGCGGGTGAGAACGCGCGCCTCGCCGTGATGGCATCCGATGCGTACTTCCCGTTCCCCGACGGCATCGAGGTCGCTGCACGAGCCGGCGTGACCGCGATCATCCAGCCCGGCGGGTCGCTGCGTGACGCGATGATGATCGAGACGGCCAACAGGCACCGCATGGCGATGCTGTTCACGGGCAGGCGACACTTCAAGCACTAGCCAGCCCGCGCCACCATTTTTTCTCGGTCGTAAAGTCTCGGCATGACCGATCCGAATGGTGAGTCGACCCGGGAGTTCGCGTCCTCGTTCAAGCGCTTCATCGATGCGATGAACGCCGAGGCGGCGAAGGAGACGAGCCCGCTGCTTGATCGACTGCGCACGCACCTGGGTGGCGAGCCCGGCCGGATCCCGATCATCACCGAGGACTTCGACAGCTACGAGCACCCGAACGTGCAGGTCGCGCTCGACAAGGTCCTCTTCTCCGATGGCCGCACCTCCGAGCTCGTCGGCATCTCGGCGCAGAACAAGCGTTTCGGGCAGTTCACGTTCTCGGACCTGCTCGCGATGAGCGGGCCATGGGGTCGCCTCGCGGAGGGCCCGGTCGATTACGTCAACTTCCACCTCGAGGATGAGAAGACGATCCCGTGCGTGCAGTTCGGGCTGTACATCGTCACGCAGGGCGACGATCGGCTGACCGTCTTCGTCGTTGGACCGCCGCAGGCCGAAATGGGTCCACGAACGCGGCTGCGGGTCGAAGTCGCGTGTGCGAAGCGGGAGGTCGCCGCCGCTCTGCTCCGCGAGATCACCGCCGCGACGAAGGACCTCAACGTCTACCGGGGGAAGGCGATCTCGCTCGCGCCAGGGCAGTACGGAGTGCAGTCGCTGGTCCGGTTCCACCGCCTGCCGAAGGTCGGGCGCGATGAGATCGTGCTTCCGAGCGGCGTGCTCGAGCGCGTCGAGCAGCACGCGCTGAAGTTCTCGGACCACGCGGCCGCGCTGCTCGCGCAGAAGCGGTCGCTCAAGCGCGGCATCCTTCTCTACGGACCACCCGGGACCGGCAAGACGCTCACGGTCATGTACCTCGCGACCCAGATGAAGGGACGCACGCTGATCATCGCCACCGGTCTCGGCATGGGCAGCATCGGAACGATCGGCCAGTTCGCGCGGGTGTTGGCGCCTGCGACGGTGGTCGTCGAAGACGTCGACCTCATCGCGCAAGAACGAGGCATGCCGGGGATGCAGACGAGCCCGATCCTCTTCGATCTGCTGAATCAACTGGATGGCCTCGCCGACGACGCCGATGTGCTCTTCATTCTCACCACGAACCGGCCCGACATCCTCGAGCCTGCGCTTGCGGCACGACCTGGGCGCGTCGATCTTGTGGCGGAGCTGCCCATACCTGACGCGGCAGGTCGCGCGCGACTCCTCGAGCTGTATGCGCGGGGGCTCACCCTCGATGGCGTCGACTTCGCGCGGTACGTCGAGAAGACGGATGGCGCGAGTCCGGCGTACATCAAAGAGCTGCTGCGAAAGGCCGCGCTTCTCGCCGCGATCGCGGGCTCGAACGCGGTGAAGCCGGAGCACCTCGACGCCGCGATGACAGAGCTCGAGGCCGGCGGCGAGCTCGCGAAGCGGATCGTCGGGTTCGGAACGGGGAGCCTGCCGCTCGGCCCGATGGGTCCGATGCGGCCCGCGGGGTTCCCCACGACGATCGAAGTGCGCCGGGCGCCCTGAGGCTAGGCGAGCTCGATGTAGCGGAATGCCTCCGCGGCCGGGATGTTCCAGGTGGCGCCGATGCTCTTGGCCCACGCGCGCATGCGCTTCGGGAACTCGGTGCGTCCGCCGAGCTGGGACTTATGCGACTGCAGCGCCTTGATCTTCTTGTCGAGAGTCCCGCTGATGTCGAACCACACGTTCGGCTCGCGCGAACCGAACAGGAGCACGCGCGATACGCGATGCTTCGCGAGCCGCCCACCGGCGAGCTGATCGGGGAAGAAGAGGTGGTCGCGCGCGGCGATCACGCCGTCCATGCCGGACCAGCCCGCGACCCGATGGTCTGGGTGGATCTGGTAATGCGCCCACGGGTCGTTGGTGAAGACGAGATCCGGCTTGTGCATGCGGATCGCGAGGCACACCTCCTCGCGGAGCGCCATCGAGCGCTCGAGCTCGCCGTCGTGATGCCTGAGGAAGACGAACTCCTTCACGCCGATCGCCTCGCCGGCCGCCCGCTGCTCTTTCTCCCGCGTCTGCGCGAGGGTCTCGGGCGGCATCTTCGGGTCGTGTGTGCCTTTGTCTCCGCTGGTGAGAAGGCAGTACGTCACGTGCGTCCCGTGCTCGATGAAGCTCGCCAGCGTTCCCGATGCGCCGAAGTCAACGTCGTCGGGATGCGCAACGACCGCCATGGCGCGCTTCGGGATCGCGAACGCCTCCGGCACGACTAGACCTTCACCGCCGATGAGGATGACAGAACGGAGTCGTACAGGGCCTGGATCTTGTCGCCGACGCTCTGCCAGGTGTAATGCTCGGCGCGATCGCGCGCTCCGTGCGCGAGATGCATCCGCAGCCGGTGATCCGTGAGGACCTGCTCGATCGCGTCCGCAAGCGCCGGGTAATCGCCGGCGGGAACGAGCAGACCGGATTCTCCGTGCTCGATCAGGGTCTGAAGCCCGCCGACGCGCGTGCCAACGACCGGGGTCCCGCAGGCCATGGCCTCGAGAGCGACCAGACCGAATGACTCCGTGAGCGATGGGACGGCGCAGACGTCGGCCGCGGCGTAGAACAGCGCTAGGTTCTCTTGATCGAGTGAACCGACGAAGTTGACGTTCGCCTCCATGCGATGCTCGTGGACGAGGCGACGCAGCTCGAGGATCTTCTCGGTCTCGGGAGCGTCGTCGCCCGGGTCGAGCGCGCCGCCGACCACGAGAAGGCAGACGTCGCTGCGCAGATCCGGTCGGCGCTGGAACAGGAGCCCGAGCGCGCGGAGCAGGACGTCGATCCCCTTGATCTGTTCGATGCGCCCGACGAAGAGGACGATGCGCTCGCATTGATCGCGCCCGAGCTTCTCACGCGCGTCCGCTTGCCGGATCGGATGGAAGAGCGTCGGATCGACGCCGCACGGGATCACGTGGACCTTCGCGGGATCCGCGCCGTACAGGTCGCGCAGCTCACCGACCTCGATCTCACTCGCCGCCACGATCGCAGCGGAGTCCTGGACCGCCTGGCGCTCGATGGTGACGCGCACGTCGCTCTCGCCGTCGATGTCCTCGTCCATGACCTCGCGCTTCACCAGGCCCAGCGTGTGGAACATCTGGATGCGCGGCACGGCCCAGCGTGCGGCGAGGGTCCGCGCGACGCTCGCCGAGAGCCAGTAATGGGCGTGGATCAGCTCATATGAACGGCCCTCCGCGGAGACGTACGCGTCGAGCTTCGCGGTGAACTCATCGAGGTGGTCGTAGACGTCCATCTTCGGCCAGTAGCCGATCGGCCCCGACTCGATGTGGATCACGCGCGCGTTCTCACCGAGCTGTTGGATCTGCGGGTCGTACTTCTCGCGCCAGCGGGTGAAGACGTCCACCTCGATGCCGCTCTTTCCCAAGACGCGCGCGAGCTCGCGCACATACACGTTCATGCCCCCGGAGTCCCGGCCGCCGAGCTTTGCGAGCGGACAGGCGTGGACCGACAGCATCGCGATGCGGCGAGTCACGGAACTGACGCCTCGAGCTTTCCAAGCCAGCGGTCCGTCGCACCGAGGTCGTACTTGTACGGCTCGTCGCCGCGCAGCAGGTCGTAGGTGTCGAACCGCTCGGCGATCGCCTCGCGGATCGCCCAGGCGTGGCTCACGATCCCGATCGACAGCGACGCGAGCGCCGGATCGTATGCGGCGTTGTACAGCGCGAGCGTTCCTCGGTATGCGAACGCGAACAGCACCGCGGCGTCCTGGTCGTGCGCGCGCAGCACACCCAGACGAAGACGTCCGAGCGGCGCGAGGGCGTCGGCGATGTTGCGAAAGAAACGCTCCACGTCCGGCGTCATGAAGTCCGCCTTCTCGCCGCGCGAGAGCCGATGCAGCGCGAAGAAGCGATCCAGCGCGGCGCTGCGCTCGGCTTCGGTGCTCGATGCCCAGCGGAACGTGGCCTGCGTCGCGTTCTCAAGCCGGCGGATCTTGCGACGCAGCTCGTGCCGCTCCTTCTTGCCCAGGCTCTGCACATAGGTCTCGAAGTCGTCCGGCAACCCGAGGCGGGGGCTGGTGATCAGGCGCGAGCGCTCGACCTGATAGCCGCTCGCGCGGAGAACGCCATCAAGCGTCTCAAGCGTTGGCGCGTCTTCCGGCACGAATTCGAGGCGGATGCGCCGGGGCCGCTCGGCCGCGATCCAGTCCGCGACCGCGGTGGCGACCAGGCGCTCCTGACCCGCCGGGGCGACGACATCCTGTTCATCGGTGAGCTCGCCGCCTGCGAAATGAAGCGTCCCGTCAGGGTCGCGCGCGAGCGCCGCGACCCCGTGCGGCGCGTCGCCGCCCACCGCGAGGGTGATGGCTTCAGCGCTGTCGTGTTCGCGCGCCACGGCGATCCACTCCGGAGTGAGGAAAATGCTCGCTGGCGACCGCTGTTCGGCGATCTGCGACCACGCTCCGGAGAGCTCGGCGGGGGCGCGCGGGGTACAGCCCGCGTCTGGCCCGGTCGTGAGGGTCACGTGCTTCCGAGTCTAGGGGGCACGCCGGAAGAACGTCCGCATCGTACCTATCATTCCCGTGTGCCCGAGCGCGACGCGCCGCGGGTGGTGATCGCTCCCCAATCGTTCAAAGGAAGTGCCGACGCGGTCGCCGTCGCGAGTGCGATCGCTCGCGGTGTGCGGCGCATATGGCCGCGCGCGGAGTGCGTCGAGCTTCCGCTCGCCGATGGGGGAGAGGGGACCGCGCTTGCCCTCGTGCGGGCGACCGGTGGCGAGATGCGGAGCGCTCGGGTTCATGACCCGCTCGGCCGCGAGATCGACGCACAGTGGGGCGTGCTCGGAGACCGCATCACCGCGGTCCTCGAGATGGCGGCCGCGAGCGGTCTACCGCTGCTTCGAGAAGATGAACGCGATCCGCGCGTCACATCGACGCGTGGCACGGGCGAGCTCATCCTGACGGCGGCGGCATCGGGTGCGCAGCGCATCGTCATCGGCATCGGCGGCAGCGCCACGAACGACGGCGGCGCAGGCATGGCGCGCGCGTTCGGCTATCGATTCTTCGACGCGGCCGGCGCGGAGCTGGCCGAAGGTGGTGGTGCCCTCGCGCATCTCGCGCGCATCGAGGGACAGACCGATCCGCGCCTCATCCGGCCCGCGATCGACGTCGCGTGCGACGTGCGCAATCCGCTGCTTGGTCCCGAGGGCGCGACGGCGGTGTACGGACCGCAGAAGGGAGCGACGCCCGAGATCCAGCGGGAGCTCGAGGCGGCGCTCACGCGGTACGCCGACGTCGTCGAAGCATTCGTCGGTCGCGACGTGCGCAGCGTGCCGGGTGCCGGCGCCGCCGGCGGTCTCGGCGCAGGGCTCATTGCGTTCCTCGACGCGCGGCTCGTCTCGGGATCGGCCCTCGTCCTTGACGCCGTTGGTTTCGACAGGCGGCTGGTCGGCGCGGACCTCGTGATCACCGGCGAGGGTCGCATCGATGGCCAGAGCATCTACGGAAAGCTCACCCACGCCGTCACCGTTGCCGCGAAACGCCGCGGCGTCCCCGTACTCGCGGTCGCCGGAATCGTCGGTCCCGGACACGAGACGATGCGCGATGCTGGGATTGAGACGATCGAAACGCTCGCGGGTACATCGGATGGGGATCGAGATGCGGCGATGCGTGACCCGCTGCCGCGCATCGAGGATGCCGCGGAGCGGCTGGTCCGCGGTCGTGCGCCCCTGCGCGGAAGCCGGTAGGGTCTAGGCCCATGCTCGGCCCGCCGATTCCCACCGATCGCACGTCCAGCCTCGAGCTCGTGCGCATCACCGAAGCGGCGGCGATCTCGGCCGCGCACTGGATGGGACATGGGGACAACCACCGTGCCGACGAGGCCGCGGTCGAAGCGATGCGCAGGGCGATGGACGAGGTCGCGTTCCACGGGACCGTCGTCATCGGCGAGGGCGAGCGCGACGAAGCCCCGATGCTCTACATCGGTGAGAAGGTCGGACGTGGCGAGGGCCCGGAGGTCGACATCGCGGTCGACCCCCTCGAGGGCACGAACCCGGTCGCGAAAGGACGCGCGAACGCGCTGGCGACGATCGCCGTATCGGAACCCGGCGGTCTGCTCCACGCGCCCGATACGTACATGGACAAGCTCGTCGTCGGGAAGCCTGCGGCGGGGAAGGTCGATCTCGATCGTCCGGTCGCGGAGAACCTGAAGATCATCGCAAAGTCGCTGAATCGCGATGTCGATGACCTCACCGTCGTGGTGTTGGACCGACCGCGGCACGCAGAGCTCATCGCCCAGCTGCGCGCCGCCGGATCGCGCATCAAGCTCATCGAGGACGGCGATCTCATGGCGGCGATCTCGGTGGCCGTCGCCGGCACGGGCGTGCACGCAGTCATGGGCATCGGCGGCGCGCCGGAGGGCGTGCTCGCGGCGGCAGCCCTTAGGTGTCTCGGTGCGGAGATCCTCGGCCGTCTCAAGTTCCGCAGCGAGGCGGAGCGCGAGCGTGCCAAGAAGATGGGTGTCATCGACGACGGGCGTGTGTACCGGACCGAAGATCTCGCGAGCGGGCGCGACGTGCGATTCGTTGCGACGGGCGTCACAGATGGTGATCTCTTGCAAGGCGTCCGCTTCTTCGCCGGTGGCGCACGGACCCATTCGGTTCTGATGGATCGCCGGCTGGGCAAGCTCCGTTTCATCGACACGACGCACTTCGAAGACCCAGCGGATCCACCGGTCGTCCGGCTGTAGCTCCTGCAGTAGAACGCACTGTCGATTTACAGTTGACGTCACCCGCGACCGCGGGTAGCGTCTCGCGCCGTGCCCACGCGTACTCGCCAGCGACGCGCGGCCCCGGACTCACCAGCACTACGGCAGCTGGGTCAGCGGCTCCGTGAGGCACGTGTCGCGGCAGGGTTGAGCCAGGCGCAGCTGGGCTCCCCTTATTACACACGCGCGCACGTCAGCGCGATCGAGCTCGGGAAGATCCGCCCCGCGATGAAATCCCTCGAGCACATGGCAGCGAAGCTCGGGAAGGCCGCGTCCTACTTCCTGGAAGACGCCACGGTCGAACAGTCCCGCCGCGAGCAGGAGTTCGACGTCGACCGCACGATCGCCCTCGCGTCGCGGATGAACTTCGCGGAGTGCATCCGACAAGCTGATCAACTCCTCGAGGGCGGCGCCCTGTCGGTGCATCAGCGATCCCGCCTACACCTCGCTCGCGCTCGCGCTTTGAATCTGTCTGAGCGGCCCAGCGAGGCTCTGCGCGATCTCACGATCGCGCAGCGCCTCGTCGCCCAGCTCAAAGACCCGGGTCTGGCGAACACGATCGACTGCGAGCTCGCCGCTGCCACGCGCGGGAGCGGAGATTCAGCGCGTGCACGCGACTTGTTTCTCGCTCTCCTCCGTAACCTCGAGCGGACCAATGACCGAGATCGTTTCCTGCGGATCCGCGTCTTGCAAGGACTCGGGGCGGTCTGCGTCGATCTTGGCGAGCCTCAGGCTGCGGCCGGCTACCTCAACTCAGCACTCGAGTGGGCTCAGGACGTCGGCGATCTCAATGCTCTGTTCGCGATCTACTACGCGCTGGCCGTATCGCATCGCGCCCAGGGAGATGTGGAGACAGCGACGACCTATCTGCAACGCGCTCTTGTGGCTAGCGAGGTCGCCAAGGACTTGGCGGCGACCGCGATCGTCCACAACATGCTGGCGGTGATCGCCGCCGATGGCGGTCGGATCCGTGCTGCCTACGAGCATGCCGACCGCGCGATCGAGCTCGGTCGTGCAGCAGGGCCGGCTGTTTATGTCGCGCACTACCTCAACACAAAAGCTGAGTGCGCCGCCAAACTGGGGGACTGGACGATCGCGGAGGACGCCGCCCAACAGTCACTGGCTCTGGCTGCTGGGACCACGGCCGAGGATCAGATCGCAGCGGCCGCCGCTCATGTCGCACTGTCGCAGGTGTTCGAGCACCGCGGTGAGCGTGAGATGGCCAGCAAGGAACTCCTTCAAGCGGCCGACACATATCGCAGTCTCGGCTCGAAGTCGGAGCTTGCGGACATACTCATGCGGCTGAGCCGTGCCGCGAAGGCCCGCGGCGATGTCGTCGAGGCAGAGCGCTTTGCGACGATGGCATTTGAGGCGACCCGTTCGGTAAGTGCCTTCGTGGAGGTGAAGAAGTGAAGCGGCTTCTGATGCTGCTCTTCGCTCTTGTCGTGATGTCAGCCGAGAGCCTTGTGAACCTCGACCTGTTCGGCGGCACACCGCCTGGCTGCTGTTAGCCCCCGGCGGTCTGCGCCTCCGCGGCGGTCAGCACATTCCTAAGTAGCAGAGCTGTCGTCACGGTCCCGACGCCGCCGGGAACAGGGCTGAGCGCTCCCGCAACGGAGCCGACGCTATCCGCATCGACGTCGCCGGCGAGACCGCCTGGCGTCATGTTGATGCCCGCGTCGATCACGGTCGCGCCCGGCGCGATCATGTCGCCGGTCAGAAAACCCGCGCGCCCGACCGCGACGACGATCACGGCGGCGCGGCGCGTCAGTGCGGCGACGTCAACGCTCCGCTTGTGCGCGACCGTCACCGTCGCATCTTCGTTCAGCAACAGCGCGGCGGCGGGACGACCAACGACCGTGCTGCGCCCGACGACGACGACATCCGCACCACGCAGCGGTATCTCGTGGAACTTGAGAAGCTCGACGATCGCTTCCGCGGTCGACGGTACGAAGCGGGGACGGCCATCCAGAAGCAGGCCAACGCTGTGGGGATTCACGCCCTCGACATCCTTCGACGGCGCGATGTGGTCCACGAGATGGCCTTCGTCGAGCTTTCCCGGCAAGGGGGTCAGCAGCACGACGCCGTGGGTCCCAGGGTCGCTACTCGCGCGCTCCAACTCGGCGATGACCGCAGCCTCGGTGACATCGCGATTGAGCGAGACGTCCTGAACCGCGATGCCAAGGCTCTTGCCGCCGCGCACGAGTCGCTGCAGATACGTGTTCGCGGCCGGATCAACGCCAACAGAGATGGCGGCCAGGGCCGGATGGATGCCACGGCCCTGCAGTGCGTCGGATCGTTCGCGCGAGCGCGCGTTCAACCGCTCCGCGAGCGGTCGCCCGTGCAGCAGTCGCATCAGCGCGCGATGCGCGTCTCGACGAAGTCCGTGATCCGTTTGCGCTGCGCTTCGGCGCCGTCGAGCGCGCGATCGAGGTCCTCCGACAGCGCCTTGACCTGCGCGGGATCTTTCACGGAGGCGAGGTTGATCATCACGTTCAGTGAAGCACCGCGCAGTGCCGCCTCCGCCATTAGTGCGCCGACGCCGATGTCGCTGGCCGTCGCGGGTGTCGCCTTCGCGATCCCGCGCTCGCAGGCGTCGAGCAGCCGGCGGCTCGTCTTCGCGACCTCGAGTGGGACGCGCGACGCCGCGAGCAAGGCCGACTGGATGCGCTCGGTGCGCTCGCGCTTCTCATCATCGTTCGACTTCGGCAGCTTCATCGCTTCTGCGACGCCGCTGTACGCGGCGCTGTCGTCGTCCACCAGACGCAGGAAGTCCGCGCGCAGGTTCTCCATCTCGGCGACGTAGTCAGCGAACCAACCGTCTTCGGACTTCTTCGCAGCAATGCGCGCGACCATCGATGCGAGGGCCGCTCCGAGGGCACCCGCGTATGCTGCGGCGCTGCCTCCACCGGGGACGGGCGCATCGGAGGACAGATCGTCGGTGAACGCGCGCAAGGTCCGGTCAACGAGCCGTTTGGTCATGGGAACCGCGAGAGTGTACGTGTTACGATTCCGCGAAAGTTCAGACGCGATCCCTTTTTCATCCAGAAGAGGCTGAGGGAACGGCCCGATGACGCCTCGGCAACCAGCGGAGGCCCGCTACGGTGCCAACTCCGGCCCTGAAGATCAGGGAAAGATGAGAGAGGGTCGA
>Ga0068857_100003583_pt1 | contig 12991 bp, 11 predicted proteins | sample KBSCornC72_FD_66591 | JGI IMG/M metagenome (GOLD analysis project Ga0068857, IMG submission 66591) | Corn rhizosphere microbial communities from Kellogg Biological Station, Michigan, USA - KBS Corn C7-2 | ecosystem: Host-associated > Plants > Roots > Rhizosphere > Soil ...
TCGTGAATGCCTTGGATCGCCGGTGAATTCAGAGACAGGATCGCCGTCTCAATTCCGTGCTGATCCATCCCGGCGAGGCGCTTTTCCTGGATGTCGGTCAGCGCACGGTACATCCGCTGCCAAACCGCGGGAGGAAAATAACGCTCAGAATCTCCCAGTGTTTCGGCCAGCGCGAAGTGTTCTTCGAGCGCGATCTTACCGCCGATCACTTGCGGGCGTCCTCGATCGAACCCCCTTCGAGCCACGTTTTGCCGAACGCATACAGCTTATCGTTCGCAGGTCCCGCCAGTCCCGGTAGATCCAACTTCACGTTGAAGCCCAGGCCGGATTGCAAATAGGCCAAGTTACGATAACCCACCGGAAAGCGCCCCAGCACCGCAGGATCGAGCTTCACAGTCTGCGCGGGATCGACAGGGTCCATGCGATCTTTTTCGTAGCACACGCGCCGCAGGACCAATCCCCATTTGCCGTTGCGCTTCTCCAAAAAGTCGTAAAACCGCCCTGTACACAGCACGTCCACCATGACATCGTGAACCGGCGCGCGCTGCGAGATGGTCATCTTCATCTGCGAGACGGCACGGTCCCCGGCGAGGTCGATCGAACAGCCGCCCAGAAAATGCAGGATGTTCACGCCGCGTTCGAAGCCCGCGCGGCTCATGCTGATGAATTCGTCCGCGGTGCCCTGAAACCAGGTGGCCATCATGAAGCCGTCGTCATGCCACACCGTGCGGAAACGTTCCCAGTAGCCAGCGTCGCGCCACACTGCCCAGTTTTCCAGCAACTCGCGGATCGCGAGCTTATCCAGCAATTCTTCAGTCATAAGTGGTTAGGGTAACGCGTAGACCATCAACGCGTCGGAGTCGTTCGGTCCCGGCGCATCGTCAATCGCGCTCGCACCGCCGGCCGTTACAGCCACATACTGCTTGCCGTTCTTGCCTTGATACGTGATCGGATTAGCATGCGCGCTCATGGCGAGGTGTGCTTCCCACAGTTGCTTCCCGGTTTTCGAGTCGAACGCGCGGAAGCGTTTGTCGTTGGTCGCGCCGATGAACAGCAGCCCTCCGGCGGTGGCCATCGACCCGCCCATGTTAAGGCGACCGGTGTTCTGCTTGCCAGCGGGCAGTTCGTCAGTGACGCCGAAGGGAATCTTCCACACCACATCGCCGGTGTTGCCGTTAATCGCCATCAACTGCCCCCATGGCGGTTTCTGGCAGGGCCATGCCTTAGCGCCGGAGTTCAGAATATTGCCCGAGCGGCCCCCTTCTGACCACTGGAAGCGCGACGTCGGGCCCACGATGCTGTTGCGGTCGTACTTCACCGCCGCGCCATCGGCCTTCTTCTCGATCCAACCCATGCTGGCCTCGTCCTGCGAGTTCACGAAGATATAGCCGGTGCGCGGATCGCCCGAGATGCCGCCCCAGTTCACTCCGCCGATTGAGCCCGGATATAAAATGCTGGAGCGCACCGACGCACCCGCCGCGCGGTAAGGATACGGCGTGAAGGGACCCTCATTGATGAACCCTCCACTGCGTGCCATCAGATCCTGGCAGAACTTGGCGTGTTCCGCGCTGGTGTCATCAGCAGTGACCACGTCTTCAGCCTTGAAACTGTTGCGCGCGAGAGGCGGCGGCTTCACGGGAATCGGCTGCGTGGGAGAACTCTGCTCCTCAGGAACATCGCTCTTCGGCACTGGCCGCTCTTCCACGCCGAATACCGGCTTGCCCGTCACGCGATTCAGAATATACATGTAGCCCGATTTGGTAGTCTGCGCCAGAATCGGTACCTTCTTGCCGTTCACCGTCACATCCATCAGCAGCGGAGCGGGCGGCAAATCGTAATCGAAAATATCGTGATGCACCACCTGGTAGTACCATTTCATCTTGCCGGTCTCGGCATCCAGCGCTACCACCGAGTTACCGAACAGATCATTGCCATGGCGGTCGCCGCCCCAATAGTTCGTGTTGGGTCCGCCGAAAACCGTGTAGACGATGCCGCGCTCAGTGTCGACCGTCAGCGAAAAGCCCCAGTTGTTCACGCCGGAACGATCCTTCCAGCCGTCGCCTTCCCAGGTTTCGTGGCCGGGCTCGCCGGGTTGCGGCACGGAGTGAAAATCCCAAACTTTCGCGCCCGTGCGGGCGTCGTACCCGCGTGTATCGCCAGGCTGGCCGGTAGCCGGAGCCTCGCCGGTATTCGCACCCACCAACAGCATATTTTTGTAGACCACGGGTGCCGAATCGTAGGGCACCACCATATCCACTTCGCCTTCCTTGCCGAAGCCCGGATCGAGTTTGCCGGTCTTCGCGTTCAGCCCCACCATCTTGCGCCCAGCCGTAAAGATGATGCGCGCCGCGTTGTTCTGATCGCCCGGCCAGTAAGACACGCCGCGTTTTGAAACCTGCCCGGCGGCTACTTTATAGCGCCACAGCTCCTTACCGGACTCGGGATCGAGCGCCACGACGCTATCCACGCTGGTGAGGTACATGACCCCATCGACGACGATCGGCGTCAGCTCATAACCTCCCGTGATGCCTCCGCTACTGGGATGCCGGGGAAGTTTGTAAGTCCAAGCCTGCGTCAGTTTGCCGACGTTCTTCGTGTTGATTTGCGCGAGCGGCGAAAAGCGCGAGCCGGACAGATCACGGTTATACATGGGCCATTCGCCCGCCGCGCCCTGCGGCTTTTTGGACTGAGCGTGCAGCAGCGGCAGCGCGGCCAGAGTTATGAAAATGAAGGAGTGCGAAATTCGCATGAAACTAATATGTCAGACTTTCGGCGAGCCGTCCATTCGATGTACAATCGCAATCGGAAGCGTATATGAAGCGAAACTATCGTGTGGGCCAGATCGTTCCCAGCTCCAACACCACCATGGAGACCGAAATCCCGGCAATCCTGCTGGGCCGCCAGCGGGTGCTGCCGGACGCCACTTTCACCTTCCATTCGAGCCGCATGCGCATGAAGAAGGTGGTGAAGGAAGAACTGGAGGCCATGGATCGCGACAGCCTGCGCTGCGCCGCCGAACTGGCCGACGCCGATGTCGACGTGGTGGGCTACGCTTGTCTGGTGGCCATCATGTCGATGGGCTGCGGCTATCATTGCGAATCGCAGAGCAAGCTGGCGGAAATCATGAAACAGGAGGGCCACCCCGCACCCGTAATCACGTCAGCGGGAGCCTTGGTGGACGAACTCAAACTAGCCGGTGTGCGTTCCATTTCCGTGATCACTCCCTATATGCCGGCGCTTACCGATCTGGTAGTGGCATACATCCGCAACGAAGGCATCGCCGTGATCGATTCGATTGCGCTCTCCATCCCCGATAATCTGGCCGTAGGCCGCCGCGATCCGGAAAATCTGCTCACCGATATCCAGCGCTTGAACACCAAAGGTGCCGACGCCGTGGTGGTTTCGGCCTGCGTGCAAATGCCGTCGTTGCCCGTGATCCCGCGGGTGGAGGATCGCCTGGGAATGCCCGTCACTTCGGCAGCGGTTTGCACCGCCCGTTCCATGCTGCGCGCGTTAAAACTCGAGGCCGTTGCGCCCGATGCCGGCTACTTTTTGTCGGCCGCGAATCTTCCGCCCGGAAGCCTCGCGCAGAACGCCGCGTTGACGGTGAAGTAAACTTTTCGGCGCTGCAGACGTCTAGTCTTCATTGCCGCTCGTCCGGCCCAGGGGGGAACTGCGTACCAAAATGAGGAAGATCGTCTGCCCGGTGCTTCTTGTCTTCGCGTTTGCGGGCGTGGGGTACGGCCAAAATTACACCATTCAGTCCTTCGCCGGCGGCGGCGTGCCGCAGAATATTGCGGCCGTCTCGGCCAGCCTGGGCGCCGTAACGGGCATCGCGACGGATGTTAGCGGAAATGTCTACATCGCTTTGCCGACCTATTCCGCCGTCGTGAAAATGGACATCACCGGCGCGCTCACGTTGGTCGCCGGCAACGGAAAGCCAGGTTTCAGCGGCGACAACGGTCCCGCCCTCAGCGCGCAGTTGAGTTTCCCCTGGGGTCTGGCGTTGGACGCTGCCGGAAATCTTTATCTCGCCGACAGCGGCAACAATCGAATTCGCAAGATTTCGAACGGAATCATCACTACAGTGGCCGGAGCTCCCGGGGGTGCTCAGTTGTCGAACCCAACCGGTGTAGCTGTCGATTCCTCTGGCAATCTTTACGTCGCCGATTCCGGCAATAACGTGGTGCGCAAGGTGTCGGGCGCGGTGACCATTACCGTGGCGGGTACCGGATCGCCCGGCTTTAATGCGTTCACGGGTCCAGCGACTTCTGTTCAGTTGAATTCCCCATGGGGTGTGGCGGTGGACGCCGCCGGAAGTCTTTACATCGCGGATTTCGGCAACGATTCCATCCGCAAGGTAGTTAATGGAGCGCTTACCACACTCGAAAGCGACCAAGGTCTGGCACCCACCGGCGTTACGCTCGACGCGGGCGGCAATCTCTTTTTTACTGGCTCCGGCTTTACCTTTTCTGTCGTAGGAAAAATTGCCCCTTCCGGAACAATTTCGGTGGTCGCGGGAAACTTTACTTCTGGTTTTTCGGGCGACGGCGGCTCGGCCACTAGTGCTCAACTGGACGCACCAGCGAATGTGGCGGTGGATGCCGCCGGGAATCTCTATATCACGGACTATTTGAATCATGTGGTCCGTAAAGTAGCAGCCGGCATTATCACTACAGTGGCGGGCGGTCCGCAGGGATTTATTGGCAACAACGGGGCGGCCCTGAGTGCCCAGTTGTTCCGTCCCACATCTTCCGCTACGGGTCCGGCGGGCGAAACTTACATAGTAGACGAACTTCACAATGTTGTCCGCAAAGTTGCGAACGGTGTGATCACTACGGTAGCCGGAACGGGTGTGCCGGGTTACAGCGGCGATAATGGCGCCGCGACAAGCGCTACTTTGAACTCTCCCTGGGGCGTGGTGGTTGACGGCGCCGGGAATCTCTACATTTCGGACTCTGGAAATAATGCGATCCGCAAGGTCACCGGCGGCGTCATCACAACTGTCGCGGGAAATGGTATTGCCGGAAGCACGGGAGATGGGGGTGCTGCTACCAGCGCGACGCTGAACTTACCCGCTGGAATAACTGTGGACGCGGCGGGCAGTCTGTACATCGCCGACTCCGGAAACAGCCGTGTGCGTGTGGTGTCGAACGGAGTAATCAGCAATTTCGCTGGCAACGGAGCCGAGGCCTATACAGGTGACGGACTGTCGGCTACCAGCGCCTCACTCTTCAATCCCGAAGATGTCAAGGTAGATTCGGCGGGGAACGTCTATATCGCGGATCAGCAGAATAACGTCATCCGCAAGGTGACTGGCGGAATTATTTCGACGGTGGCGGGGAACGGAACTGCTACCTTCGGCGGCGATAACGGACCAGCCACCAGCGCCCAGTTGAATGCACCTTCTGGTGTTGCACTCGACTCCGCGGGGAACCTGATAATCGCGGACACCAATAACAATGTCATCCGCAAAGTGTCGAGCGGCGTCATCACCACGATCGCGGGCAATGGGGTGCCGAACTATAGCGGAGACAACGGTCCTGCCACCAACGCCGCGTTGAACGGGCCGCTGGGTGTTTCCACCAACGCCTTCGGCCAAATCTTCGTGGCCGATTCCGGAAACAACCTGATCCGCGCAATGAATCCGCCTTGTAACTTTGCCCTGACCACCTCCTCGATTCAAGCCACCGGCGCCGGTGGAACTTTCAACGTCGGTATACAGGCCGCCGGATTTTGTTCCTGGTCGGTTTCGGGATTGCCGGATTGGGTCACGCTTGCGAGCCCCACGTCCGGCACGGGCCCAACAACGGTCAGTTTAATCGTCGCGCCCGCGGCGAACATCGTGAGAAGCGCCACCATCACAGTGGCCGGAATTTCCGTCACCGTCAATCAGGCGGCGTGCGGCTACAGCATCAGCCCGGGTGCCCAGGAATTCAGCATCCTGGGAGGCACGGGAACCATCACGGTGACCGCCCCCACAGGCTGCGCGTGGAGCGCCAGCAACACCCTTCCCTTCATCACCCTCACGGGAGCCACCTCCGGCAACGGCAACGGCACTGTCACCTTCCAGGTAGCGGCCAACTCCGGCAGCGACCGCTCCGGAACCTTCACGGTCGCTGGTCTCTCCTTCGTGGTGGGACAGCAGAGCGCTGCCATCACCGGCCTGAACTTCATCGGCTCCATGCCGCACATTGCGGCGCAGGAGAACTGGACCACCACCTTCACGCTGGTGAACACCTCCGCCGCGTCGACCCAAACACGCCTCAGTCTGATCGGAGACAACGGCAGCGCGCTACCCCTTACGTTGGACTTCCCGCAACCGCCCGCGTTGAACGGACTGCTAGCCTCGTCGATCGACAACACCATCGCTGCGAATGCCACGCTGGTGGTCGAAACTTCCGGGCCGCAAGTCCCGCCGGTGCAAACCGGCTCCGCGCAGCTCGGCGCCACCGGAGCCACCGCCGGCTTCGCTATATTCCACCTGATCCCCGGCGCGCAGGAAGCCGTCGTGCCGCTCGAAACCCGCAACGCGAGTTCCTATCTGCTGGCGTTCGACAACACCAATGGCGTGGTCCTGGGAGTAGCGGTAGCGAACATTTCCACGCAGCCGGCGACGATTCACGTCGTGATCCGCGACAACACCGGCATGCAGATCGCATCCGGTCCGCTAGCGGTGCTGCCGGCGGGTGGTCATACCTCATTCGTGTTATCCAACCAGTTCCCGATCACCGCGAACAAGAACGGAACGGTGGAGTTCGACACACCCTCGGGCGGCCAGATCAGCATTCTGGGCATCCGCACCACACCGCTCGGTTCCAGCACCACGCTCACCACCATTCCGGCGCTCGCCGACATCGGCACCGGCGGCGGCTCCATTGCGCACATCGCGGTGTCGAACGGATGGCAGACCACTTTCGTGCTGGTGAACGCCGGCACCACGCCCGCACTCGCCAATCTCAATTTCTTCGACGACAGTGGGAATCCGCTGCCCTTGTCGGTGTCTTTTCCGCAGTTGGGCGGGGCTCCCAATACCGTCCCCGGAGTCACGCCCACTTTGGCTGGAGGCGCGATGTTGATGGTGCAGGCGAACGGGCCGTTAGCCAACGCCGTGCAGATCGGCTCCGCGCAGCTCACCACTAACGGCAAGATCAGCGGGTTCGTGATTTTCCGCTATCAGCCCAACGGGCAGGAGGCGGTGGTACCGCTGGAGGGCCGCAACGCCGGCGCTTACGTGCTGGCGTTCGACAACACCGGCGGAACCGCCACGGGCATCGCCGTCAACAGCGTGTCGGCCCAAGCCGTAAGTGTGCCAGTGATCGTGCGCAACGACGCTGGCGCGCAGATCGCTACCGGCAACATCGCTCTCGCCGCAAATGGCCACAGCGCGTTTACTCTCGGCGCAGACCAGTTCCTCGCCGCCGCCGGCATCCGCGGCACCATCGAGTTCGATGCTCCAGCCGGAGCCCAGATCGGCGCGTTGGGGATCCGCATCCCGATCGCCCACACCTTCACCACGCTCCCAGCTCTGACAAAATAGACAGCATGATGCTGCACCGGTTCCTTGTGGTTTTGTTCCTCTGCACGCTCGCTCTCGGTCAAGGTAACGCCACCGATCCCGCCGGCGGCGGTGAATCTCTGGCTGGCCTGGCCAAGCAAAAACCCAGCGTGAGCGGTCCCGCCCCGCGCACCGCGGACGGCAAACCCGACCTCTCCGGCCTCTGGGGCCCTGACCGCAATTTCATCTACGACATCAGCAGCGCTCTCAAGCCCGGCGAGACGCTTCCGATCCAGCCCTGGGCCGCGAAACTCGCCCAGGAGCGCGTGTCGAAAGACGATCCCGAAGCCAATTGCCTGCCCGCCGGTGTCCCGCGTATGGCGCCTTACCCGTGGAAAATCGTGCAGACTCCCTCACTCATCGTGTTCCTGTACGAAGGCAACATTCACACCTACCGTCAGGTTTTCATGGATGGCCGCGCGCACCCGCCGGACGCCGACCCCACCTGGTACGGCCACTCCACCGGGAAATGGGAAGGCAACACGCTGGTCGTCGACACCGTCGGCTTCAATGACAAGTTCTGGTTCGATTTCGCGGCGCATCCGCACACTGAAAAACTGCACATCACAGAACGCTACCGCCGCCCCGATCGGGGCCGCTTGGATTTTGATGTCACAATCGACGACCCCGGCACTTTCACCCGGCCGTTTACTTTGTACGGCCACTCTCCACTGCTCACCAACACCGAGATCATCGAATACATTTGCAACGAGAATAACCAGGACGTCGGCCATATCACCGGTAAAGACACCCGCAAGTAACTGCGATATACTTCCCGTCGGGACGGGAACTGACGATGCGAATTCAGTTTGGAGCGGCAAGCGCGCTACTGCTCGCGACGATTCCGCTAGTCGCGCAAACGGCTTCGAGAATCTCACGGATGCCGGACGGCAAGCCCAACTTAAACGGTATCTGGCAGACCATGAACACCGCCAACTGGGATCTGCAGACGCACGGTCCCGCCATGGCGCCGGTGGTGGCGATGGGCGCGCAGGCGGCCACTCCTCCCGGAATCGGCGTCGTCGAAGGCGACGAAATCCCCTACCTGCCGGCCGCGGCCAAAATCAAGGACGCAAACTACGCCAAACGTCTGGCGCTCGATCCTGAAACCAAGTGCTACTTGCCCGGCGTGCCGCGCGCGACCTACATGCCCTACCCGTTTCAGATTCTGCAAAGCGCGCAGTCGCTCATGATTGCGTATGAGTACGCGGGCGCGGCGCGCAACATAAACATGGGCAAGCCCAAGGAGCCGCCCACCGATAGCTGGATGGGCTGGTCCAACGGCCACTGGGAGGGCGACACGCTGGTAGTGGATGTAATCGGCCTCAATGACTCCACCTGGTTTGACCGCGCCGGCAATTTTCACAGCGATTCGCTACATGTGGTGGAGCGTTACACGCCCGTCAGCGCCGACACCATCCAGTATCAGGCTACGATCGACGACCCCAAAACTTTCTCGCGCCCCTGGAAGATTAGTATGCCGCTCTACCGGCATCTCGAAAAAAATCTCCAGTTGATGGAATTCAAATGCGTGGAAATGACTGAAGAGCTGCTCTACGGTCACTTGCGCAAAGAGCCCAGAAAGCAACAGTAGGAGGCTCCGCATGAGCTATCGATCTTTCGCAATCGTGAGTGCCCTGGCACTAACCGTCGCGATTGCCTCGGCCCAAGTGCCAGCGAAGACGTGGACCCCGTCCCGTACCGCCGACGGCCAGCCGGATTTACAAGGCACCTGGACCAACGCCACTCTGACGCCCTTGCAGCGGCCTCCCGAGCTCGCCGGCAAGGAGTTTTTCACCGAAGAAGAACAGGCCGCCTTCGAAAAGAAACGCCTGCAGCAAAATGATGTCGAAAGTGTCGACGACGGCAAGCGCGGCCCGGCCGACCTCGCGCGCCGCGCCTATAACGGCGCTTGGTTCGATCGCGGCAGTCACGGCGTGAACACCCGAAGGACTTCTCTGGTTGTAGAACCGTCCGACGGAAGAATCCCGCCCATGACTCCCGAAGGCAAGAAGAAGTTCGACGAGGCTCATGCGAATTTCGCCGCGCATCCCGCCGATGGCCCCGAGAACCGCCCCTTGAGCGAACGCTGCATCCTGTTTCCGAATGCCGGGCCGCCCATGCTGCCGGAGCCGTATAACAACAACTACCAAATCGTGCAATCGCCCGGCTTCGTCACCATCATGGCCGAAATGGTGCATGACGTTCGCGTCGTTCCGCTGGATAGACGTCCGCATCTGCCATCCACCAGTGGAAGGGCGATTCGCGCGGGCGTTGGGAAGGCAATACGCTAGTGATTGACACCACCAACTTCGCTTACAACGACAAGAGCCGCTTCGGAGTGGCCTACGACGGATTCACGGACCAGAACCTGCACGTCACGGAACGTTTCACGCGCACCGGTCCGTTGACCATCATTTATCGCGCCACAGTCGACGATCCCACCATCTATAGCAAGCCTTGGACCATCGAAACCACGTTGTCGAAACGCGAGGAACCCATTTACGAATACGCGTGCCATGAAGGCAATTATGGGATGTTCGGGATTCTTTCGGGAGAACGGGCGCAAGAGAAGACTGCGGCCGCGAAGGCCAAATAAATGAAGAGCAATCGGATGCGCAAAATCATTGTGACCATCAGCTTCTTGGCGCTGCCGGTGTGGGCGCATCATGCGTTTACGGCGGAGTTCGACGGCAATAAGCCAGTGAAGCTGCGCGGCACCGTGACCAAAATGGAGTGGATCAACCCTCATGCCTGGATCCACATCGATGTGAAAGAAGCCGACGGCAAAATGACGAGCTGGATGGTGGAATGCGGCAGCCCGAACACGCTACTGCGCCGCGGCGTCACCAAGGCCTCCGTAACCGCGGGGATGGAAGTGCTGGTTGACGGCTATCAATCAAAGGACGGCTCGAATAAAGCCAATGGCCGTGATGTCACCTTCGCCGATGGCAAGAAACTATTCTTAGGATCGTCAAACACCGGCGCGCCTGGCGACACGCCTGAGAAGTAGTACTGGCAGCGACGAAAGATAGTCTTTCGTCGCTTGCAAATATTCCTGGGTTTGTGGCAGAATCACTTGACCGGGAAAGAGCGTCGGAGGCCGGCGATTTCTTCTGGAGGCACGCAATGATGCATGCTGGTCCTGCTGGGCGGAACTCTCAGTGACGCGATTCTTTTTCTGTCCCTGGGTTTTGCCGCACCCACCCTCGCCATGGTCCTGGTAGCCGGGTTCACCTGGCACGAGGGACGCAAGGCACGGCGTCGAGCCGACGCACTCCGCCAGTGGTTACGGGCGCAGGGCTAGCGCGTTCACAGCCGCCCCATTTCGTCCAGCAAGCTGCCTAGTATTTTACGAAACTGCTCGGGCGAGTAGATATCGAACAGACGCGGCTGCAGGGGTTTCAACAATGAAGCCAGAGAATCGATTGGCTCGGCGGGCATCGCCGGTGATGGAGCTGCTCCAGGAAAACCGCGCCGGCCTCGCGCCCCAAGTGCGTCGTACAGGGGAGGCAAAGTCAGCCTCTCCGGCGGCACATGGTACCTGAAGAAATACACTTTCGTGTTAGGATCGCCTCCGGGCTCGATGGGACGCATGTCCTCTCCCGAGTTGAACGCGGTGGGCCCGCTCAGCACCAGCAGCACGCGGAACGGCTTCTCCGCCTCGCCACCCCGCGCCAATCGCTGGCGGACTTGTTTCACGAAGAACTGCGCGTTTTGCTCGCGGTGCTCCAGGGCACGCACATCGATCTTGTTGGGGTCCGCCTCCGTCAACGCCCCGCGCACGCGGTCCCACTCCAGGTGGCTCACGCCATGCTGCTCGAAAATCACGCGGCGTTTCGGAATATCCAACAGCGTTACGTGCAACCCGTCGCCGCCCACCTCCATTTGCGAAAGCACCTTCAGCGCCGGGACCAGGTTCGCCAGACTCCGGCTGCTGGAGGTTCCCACACTCAGCCCCTGGCTGGGTCCGGTCGCGGACGCGTTCATCAACACTTCCACGCGCAGCGGGCGCCGCGTTGTCACCGGTAACTGTAAACGTCCCGCCGTGTCAGGCCGGAACCAGGAGTCAGGCGCATCCAGCGTGTGCAGCAACTCCACCGGGGGCAGATTCTTCCACGCGGCGGGCAACGGATCGTTGCGCAACGGGTTCACGTGCAGGTTTTTTTGCACGGCGCTGTGCTCCCCGGTCTTGGTATCGAAAATCAGCATGCTCACGCGGTAATCGCCCGGCAGCACAAAGGCTTCCTGCGCATAGTTGATGTTGGATTTAGCAACGTCATCCTTCACGTTGTCGAGATCGATGGCGCCATGCGCCTGGTACACCCGCTCCGCGCTGTCCTGGAATTGGATCATCATCACCAGTTGGCCATGGCCGCGGCGGCTGACCAATTCATTGCCGTCGACTTCAATTTCAGCTTTGGTGAGCAGCCGCTGATGCCCGCTGAGCTCGGCCCCGCTGACGCGCGCGGACCAGCGGAAACGAGTTTGGTCGCCCTCCGCCAGCCAGCGATTGAAAGGCACTGCCGCGAACGCGGGGTCCAGAGTTCCGTCCTGCGCCCACGCCATGGAAACGCCAGCCAGCCCAAATACGAGTAGCGCCAATAGATGTCTGAGAGTCACGCGTCCTCTCTCTCAGTATCGCGCGCCGCCCGAGCGTACCGCCGTTAGCGATCCACAACCAAGTAGGGTTGCTGCTTCGCGCTGCGCGTATAACGAACGCCGCGTGTTTTTTGCAGCTTGAAATACGGGGTTAAGCGTCCCAGTGCTTCCTGCTGGCTGGAGCGGACGTGCTCGCGCATCGCCGCCGCCGCTGCTTCGGGATCGCCCCCCGCTAGCGCTTCCATCAGCATTTGGTGCCGTCGCGGTTGGTAGCCCCCGCTGCCCACGCACATCCAGGTGGAAGCCAGCGCATGGGTTTGCTCGATGGCGTCCGCCAGCGCCTGGCACCGCGTATACTCCGCGATCTTGCGATGCAGCCGCTCGTGCCGGTTCAGATATTGCGCCCGGTCATTTTCCGGCACCGTCGCCATGTCGTCGAGCTGGGTCGCGAGTTTGAATAACTCCGCTCTTTCTTCGGCTGTAGCTGTCGATGCGAACAGCCGCGCCGCCTGCGTCTCCAGCGCCTCGCGCACCACAAAATGCCCTTCCACATCCTGCGGCGTGGGAATCCGCACGCGCGTCCCCGCCCGCGGCCGGCTTTCGAGCAATCCCTCTACTTCCAGGCGCAGCAGGGCCTCGGACACCGGCAGGAAGCTCATCCCCATCTCGCTTGCCAGCGTCCTACGGGAAATGACTTGCCCCAGCTTCAGCTCGCCGCGCAGAATTCGCTGGCGAACATTGCTGTACGCTTCACTCGAGAGGCTTTTGCTGGGTGCAGTGCCACGCATAATGCTTGCTTGAGTTTACCCTATGGAGTGCGGCATGCGAAAT
>Ga0068857_100003585_pt1 | contig 12990 bp, 10 predicted proteins | sample KBSCornC72_FD_66591 | JGI IMG/M metagenome (GOLD analysis project Ga0068857, IMG submission 66591) | Corn rhizosphere microbial communities from Kellogg Biological Station, Michigan, USA - KBS Corn C7-2 | ecosystem: Host-associated > Plants > Roots > Rhizosphere > Soil ...
GCGGAAATTTGGTAACAACTCTGGTAGCCGATGCAAATGATGACCTGTGGATGGGCGGAACTCGCGGCGTTGTGCGCCGCTCGGCGAACGGGAAGGTCCGCAATTTCGACACACGCGATGGTTTACCTCATGATTTTGTACGTTCACTCACTGTGGATCACAACGGCGTCCTCTGGGCGGGTACCAATTCCGGCTTCGCACGCTTGCGGAACAATCGGTTTTCTACCTTAGAGGGCCCGGAAGGGCGTGAGCGGGATTCCGTCTGGTGCCTGTATGAAGACCGGGAAGGGAACATGTGGGCCGGCGCCGTCAACGGACTCAGCCGTTTTCGGCACGACGTGTTTACATCCTACGGCGAGAGTGAAGGGCTGCCGGGAGACGATCCGGTTACCGTGCGTCAAGACCACCAGGGACGCATTTGGGTAGGGTTCCACAACAACGGGCTGGTGTTGTTTTCGCCCGACGGCCATCATCAAGCATTCACCACGCGCAACGGGCTGCCGAGTAACGAAGTTTTCTCGATTCGCGAAACCCGCGACGGGACACTGTTGCTGGGGACCCGCGGAGGGCTGGTGCGGATTCATGATAAGCAGCTCAGTACTTTTAGTCCGATGGACGACCTGGGGCGCAGCATGGTGCTGGATGCGCTGGAGGACTCCGCCGGTAGACTTTGGCTGGCGCTGCCGAGCGGGCTGGGCCAACTACAAGGTGAGAATCTGCGCATGGTGCTGCCGGCTGGGGGCTCGTTACTGGACAGTTGGATGGTCTCGCTGTTCGAGGCCAAAGACGGGACGCTGTGGACGGGGACTTACGGTAAAGGTCTATGGCAGATTCGCGGCAAACACAAACAACAGTTCACCACCGATAACGGTCTTTCGAGCAACCAGATCCGCTCTCTCTACCAGGACCGCGAGGGAACCCTGTGGATTGCGACTTTCGGTGGAGGTTTAAATGCGTATCGTGACGGCCACTTCCTGCATTTCACCGCCAAGGACGGACTGCTCAGCGACAACGTCTCGAACATCGTGGATGACGGGGAATCGTTATGGCTGGGAACGACGCGCGGGATCAGCCGAATTTCTAAGCAGCAGCTCCGCGACTTTTCAGACCACAAAATTCGTACGCTGCAGCCAACCAACTACGGAGTAGAGGATGGCTTAAGGAGCGCCCAGTGCGCACCGGGGTATCCTGTGGCCGCAGGTGGGAGCCGCACTTCCGATGGCCGCCTTTGGTTCCCCACCAGCCGCGGCCTAGCGGTACTCGACCCCGTTGCTCCCCAGCAACCGCAGCCTGCTCCTGCGGCTCACTTAGTTCAGGTATCCGTGGATGGAAAGCCAGTGGACTTTTCACAGGCGCTGCGATTTCCTCCGGGAAGCGAACGAATTCTGATTCGGTACACGTCGATTCACCTTACGGCTCCCGAGCGCGTCCAGTATTCGCACAAGCTCGAAGGACTGGACGCTGACTGGGTCCTGGCAGGCCGCCGCCGCGAAATCAATTACAACAGCCTGCAACATGGAAACTATCGTTTTCTGGTCCGTGCAGAATTGCCCGGCGGGCCGGTAACGGAGGCAGACTACGGCTTCGAAATCCTGCCTAAGTTTTACGAGACGACGTGGTTTCGTCTGCTGGGTGTGGTTACGCTCATCATGATTATTCTTGGCATTTACCGGCTGCGCGTGCGGCAACTCCGCTACCGGTTCGCGCTGATGCTGGAGGAGCGCGCGCGACTCGCCCGGGAAATCCACGATACCCTGGCTCAGGGCTTTATCGGTATCTCATCGCAATTGGAGGCGGTGGCTACAGAGTTGGTCGACGATGGAAGCTCGGCGCGTCAACATTTGGATTTAGCGCGTAAAATGGCGCGTCACAGCATTACGGAGGCGCGCCGGTCGGTGGTAGACTTGCGAGCTTCCGTCCTAGAAGGACAGTCGCTCGCGGAGGCGCTGCAATCCGGCGCGCAAATCTGGACCGCGGGCTCGGGAGTGGAGGTTGACGTGGATGCCTCGCTTGCAGGTGGAAGTCTCTCCGATGAAGTGGAGCAGCACATGCTGCGAGTTGCGCAAGAGGCCGTGACCAATATCCTGAAGCACGCAGGAGCCAGCCGAATCCTGATACAACTTCAGGTGGAAGGCCCTAATGTCTGGCTACGAATCATCGATGACGGGCGAGGGTTCGAACCACATGACACGTTCTCCCCAGTGGGCGGGCATTTCGGATTGATAGGCATGCGGGAACGGGCCGAACGATTAAGCGGAGAGTTGCACCTGACCACGGGTGCGGGTAAGGGGACGCGGGTCGAAATGCGGGTGCCTCTGCAGTGATCACGAAAATCCGCATCTTGGTGGCTGAAGACCACTTGGTGGCTCGGGTGGGAGTGACCACGATTGTCAACGCACAGCGTGACATGACGGTGGTGGCTCAGGCGGCAAACGGCCGCCAGGCGGTGGAGTTGTACCGCAAGCATCTGCCCGATGTTGCTTTGCTCGATATGCGAATGCCGATTATGTCGGGTATCGAAGCAGTATTGGCCATACGATCGAAGTCTCCGGGAGCTAGAATTATTGCGCTGACCACTTACGCGGGAGACGAGGATATAAGGCGCGCGCTTGCCGCGGGGGTGCAGTCTTATCTGACCAAAGACGTTCCGCATAACGAACTGCTGAAGGCCATTCGCGCGGTTCACGCGGGAGAGTCCTATATTCCGGCGGCGCTTGCGGTGGCTGTCGCCGCTCAGGGGACTCGTCCCAATTTGACGGCACGGGAGCTGCAAGTTCTGGAGTTGATCGTCCTCGGCTTGGTAAACAAACAAATCGCGTATTCGTTGAGCTTGGGCGAATACACCGTAAAAAACCACGTCAAGAGCATTTTGAGCAAGCTGAATGTTCAGGATCGGACGCAGGCGGCTACGGAAGCGATCCGGCGCGGGATTATTCATCTTTCGTAGGGCTGCGCGCGGCGTACGTTTGGGGGCTCCAAATGGCCATAGATCCATCATTCCGCGCCGGGTATACTTGCGTGCAGCCTGCCTGTATACGCTAAGGAGCGAGCACAAATGACCTATCCCGTAAAAACTCTTGCGATGTGCTTGCTCATCGGATGTGTTGCGCCTGTGCCTGCTGGGGACCGGCAGGAGTTCCTGTTCTGGAGTGCGTCGCAGTTGGATAACATCGAAAAAAAGCTCCATCTGCACCTGGACGAGCCGGGCAAGGGTGCGAATGAGAAATTGATGACGTCCCCGAAGCTGTCCGCCCTGATGGCATACCGGGAGGGCATGCCGCCCCAGGCAGAGATCCATCAGAAGCTGGGTGATTTTGCGCTCATTCGGGACGGCGATGCAGCCGTTCTGATCGGCGGCAAGATAGCGGATGGAAAGCAAAGCGCTCCTGATGAAATTCGGGGAACGATCACGGGTGGGACCATGCAGACACTCAAGGCCGGCGACGTGATCTATATTCCTCCGAATATGCCACATCAATGGCAAATTCAGCCGGGTAAGCGCATGTACCTTGAGCTTTTTAAGATTCAACCGAAATCAAGCGGGACTGAGCAGCCGAAGTACCTTTACTGGAGCGCCGGTCAGCTTGCTGCATTGGATAAGAAACTGAAGTCCAGCGTGGATGCCAGCAAGAGCTCGCATGAGGATCTGGTGACTGAACGCTTCAACACTGTTGTTGTTCATCGAGAGGGATCGGCCGGTTCGGAGGTGCATCAGCACTTGGCGGATTTTGATATTGTCCGTAGTGGCCAGGGATTCATGGTTCTCGGCGGCAAAATGGTGGAGGGGAAGCCCACCGGGCCTGGAGAAGTGCGCGGAAAGTCCATCGAAGGTGGAACCAAACAGCGAGTGGCGGCCGGCGATTTGTTGTATATTCCGGCTAATATGCCACATCAGTTCCTGGCTGAACCCGGCCAGCAATTCGACGTCATGGTGCTGAAAGTTTGGGTGCAAGACTAGACAGCGCGACGCCACATGGGATTTGCTCGCACCACAATTTTTACTATTGCAGCAACGCTACCTGTGTTGCTTGCACAGTCAGCGGGCGACTGGCCAATGTACAACCGGGACTTGGCTGGTACGCGTTATTCTCCATTGACGCAGATCAATGCTGAAAACGTTTCGAAGCTGACCTTGGCATGGTCGTATCGTTTGCGCAATGCTGCGGAACGCGCCAAACCTCGGCTCAACTTCGGCACATTTTCCGAAGCGACTCCGCTGGTCATCAAAGGTGTGATGTTCGTTACCGCGGGGAACCGGGTGTTGGCGTTGGATCCCGATACCGGCAAGGAGATCTGGCGCTACCAATACAAGGGCACGCAGGTCTCGAAGCGGGGAGTGGCTTATTGGCCTGGCGATCGTGATTCTCCTGCGCGGATTCTCGTGACGGCCGGAACCAAGATGTTGGCTTTGAATGCGGAGACGGGCCAGCCTGTGCCTGGATTCGGCAACGAAGGCGTGGTTGAAATGGTGGTCCCGTATGACGGCGTTCCTACCATATATAAGGACATGGCCCTGGCAGGAGCTAGCGTGGGTGAAATTCCCGTCGGTTCGCCGGGGGACACACGCGCTTATGATGTCCGCTCCGGCAAGAAGCTGTGGAGCTTCCACTCCGTGCCGCAGCCGGGCGAGTCTGGGCATGACACTTGGGAAGGCAATAGCTGGCAAGGCCGTTCGGGAGTGAACGTTTGGGGTTACACGATGACTGTCGACGAAGCCCGCGGCATTATCTACATGCCCTTTGGAGGTCCTGCCGCGAATTTTTATGGCGGAGACCGCAAAGGGTCCAACTTGTTCGGCAATTCGCTGGTCGCAGTGGATGCGGCCAGCGGCAAACTTAAGTGGTATTTTCAGGCCATCCATCACGACATCTGGGATTGGGATTTGCCGCCTTCTCCGGGGCTGATTGACATCGTAAGAAACGGTCAGAGCGTTCCCGCACTCGCGCAGGTGACGAAGTCTGGATGGATGTTCATCCTGGATCGCGTGACCGGGAAACCGGTCTTTGGCGTGGAGGAGCGTCCAGTTCCGAAGAGTACGGTCCCTGGCGAGGAGAGTTGGCCTACGCAACCATTCCCGGTGAAACCGCCGGAGTTGTCGAAACACAGTTATAGGCCTGAGGATTTGGTCACTGCTCAAGATACGAATGCGGAACACGCAAAGGCTTGCCAGGAAGTCGTGGAGAGGAGCGGTGGAGTCTATAACGATGGTCCGTATACTCCGTATTTGTATCGGCCTCCGGGGGCACCTCCGAAAAGTACGGTGGCATTTCCAGGAAATATTGGCTCAGTGAACTGGGGCGGAACGGCTTCCGACCCCAAGTTGGGATATGTCTTTGTGAATTCCAACGAATCCGGGGGCATCGGCTGGATTGAAAAACAACCGGGGAACCAGTCGTTTCCTTACGACAAGAACACTCTATACGGCGGTGGGCCGGGGCCGCGCTTTGAGGCGGTGGTGAAAGACGCCAAGGGCCGCATTGACCGCGACAAGACGTGGCCTTGCCAGAAGCCGCCGTGGGGTCATCTGACTGCTGTAAATGCCAGCACGGGTGAATTCGCCTGGCGTGTGATTTTAGGCGTCACCGATGAATTGCCGGAAGGGAAGCGAGCTACCGGGCGCTTAAGCCTGGGTGGACCCATTGTGACTGCCGGAGGGTTGGTGTTCATCGGAGCCACGAACGATCACCGTTTCCGCGCCTTCGATTCCAAAACGGGGAAGGAATTATGGGTGACCAAACTCGACTACAGTGCCATGTCCGTGCCCATGACCTATCTTGGCAAGAACGGAAAACAGTATGTTGCGGTGGTGGAGGGTGGCGGCGTCGACGTCGGTGGTGGAGATGATAACAATAACGAGTCACTGGTGGTCTTTGCATTGCCCTGATATGTTGCGTTCGCTGACGCGAGTGTTGGTCGTCGTCGTTGGGATTTGCTTGCCGGCCGCCGCTCAGTGGATCAACCATCGCGCAGCCACTACCCCGCGCACGAAAGATGGCAAGCCAAATCTGGCGGCCGCCGCCCCGCGGGATAGCCAGGGCAGACCCGACCTCTCTGGAATCTGGCAACGGATTCCACCAATCAATATGCCCGACAATACGGGTTTCGATAATGGTTTGCAGTATTATGTGCCCGACGGCTTCCAGATTCCCTTCCAACTATGGGCCGACGCACTGTATAAAGAGCGCTTTCGAAAGTTTGGGACGGGGAGGCCGTCCGAACGCTGCCTGCCGCACGGGATTCCGGATGCAATGCTGGTGCCAGCCCCTTTCAAGCTCATTCAAAACCGCGGGCTCACTCTGATCCTGTACGAAGAGTCCAATCACTTCCGCCAGATTTTTACCGATGGACGGCGGCATCCTTCCGATATGAACCCCGCTTGGTTCGGCTACTCGCTCGGCACGTGGGAAGGTGAAACTTTTGTTGTCGATTCCGTCGGCTTTAACGATCTGACCTGGCTGGATGATAGCGGGCACCCACACACCGATGCTTTGCACACGATTGAGCGCTTCCGGCGGCAGGACTTCGGCCATATGGAACTCGAGGTAACTATTGACGACTCGAAAGCGTATACCAAGCGATGGTCGGCGAAGATTCCGTTAGGGCTGTTGCCTGACACGGAGCTGATCGAGGATATTTGTGCCAACGAAAAAGACGTTGTCCACTTGCAAGTTAAGTAAAGACGGCGTTCGACAGGAGAGTAGAGAAATCAATGCGCAAGCGGCTTTTAGGAGATACCGGCTTAAACGTACCGGTGATCATGCTGGGTGGGAATGTTTTCGGATGGACGATGGATGAAGCGGCTTCTTTTGACCTTCTCGATAGAGCCGTCGACGCAGGTTTGAATTTTATCGATACAGCAGACGTCTATTCGAGCTGGGTTCCAGGACATACCGGTGGCGAATCGGAGACCATTCTCGGTAATTGGTTCAAGAAGACCGGTAAGCGGGACCAAGTCATCCTGGCTACCAAAGTAGGGATTGAGAAAGGGCTTGCTCCCAACTACATTCAAGAAGCGGTGGAGGATTCCTTGCGCCGATTGCAGACCGATTATATAGACCTTTATCAAGCGCACAAGGACGACCCGAAGACGCCTCTCGAACATACTCTCGGCGCGTTCGATCGATTGATCCAGCAAGGGAAAGTTCGTTTCATTGGGGCGTCCAATTACAGCGGCGCACGTGTTCGCGAGGCTCTCGAAGTGAGTAAGGAAAACGGCTTGCCTGCATATCAGACGCTGCAACCCCACTACAACCTTTTGGAGCGGGAAAAATACGAAGCCGATCTTGCCCCGGTGGCACAAGAGTATGGTTTGGGCGTCATCCCTTATTTCTCGCTGGCATCCGGATTCCTTACCGGGAAATATCGCAGTAAGGCAGATCTCGCAGGAAAGACGCGCGGCGGGATGGTGGAAAAATATCTGAATGACCGCGGGTTGGACGTGCTGCAAACTCTCGACTCGATTGCGAAGACGCACAATTCTACGCCTGCTCGAGTCGCGCTGGCGTGGCTGCTGGCACGCCCGGGTATCACGGCCCCGATTGCGAGCGCTACCACTGCGGATCAGCTCAATGAACTGGTGGAGGCATCGGAGCTAAGTCTGGAACGGAGCGCCATCGAAAAGCTGTCAGCTGCTAGTGCTGCGGCTACGGCTTAGGAGCGTCGGCCGGGTTCACAAACGTGGTCCCTGCCGGACCTACAGCAGTACATTCGAGAACCGCCTCCTGCCCTGCGTGCCGGCGAAGTGGGCGGTCCCGGCGGGTTCCGTGTAGTGACTGCCGGGAGGCAGGGCTTTGAGGCCAGCCTCGCTGCGCACACTCCCGTAGCCGAAATACCAGAGCCCGGACAACACAAAGCAAGATCGATTGTCAGGATGTGAGTGTGGCGGAATGACGGTATTCGCGGGGATCTTGAATATCAACGAATACAACTCGGGGCTCTTCCCGTCGCTCAGCACGAAGAGGGTCTCCGTGCCCGGCCGCATCGCGGAGCCCGCCTGATTCGCAGGGGTTTTGGGCCACTGCATTTCGGACGGGGTTGTACGTTGCTGCGGGAGGCTCGCCTTCTGCCCTGCCAGGTAAAACGGGATCAACAGCAATACGGCCACCGACACTACTCCATAACGTTGGATCATGCTTTTCGTCACCGCCTTTACTTAGCTAGTTTAGTCGCTTGGCGAGCGACTAATTGCCAGCCTTGCGGGCCCTTCTCCCACACGTGCAGCACGTGCATGTGAACGATACTCGTGGGATGCGTGAGATCTACTTTGCCGGCTACGAAGGCGGTCTTGCCGTGGACGCGCACGTCGGTATCGGGGAGGAATTCGATTTTGTCTACGGCCGCTTTTCCGCTGACAACGGATTTGATCACGTCGGCTTTGGATTCGAGGAGTCCTTCCGAGTGAACATACGTCAAATCGTCGCCTAATAGCTTTTCTAAAGCCGCGCCGTCCTTGTGCGTCATAGCGTTCTTATAAGCATCCATCGCAGCCATGACATCTTGTTTATCGGCGGTCGACCCGACCGAGGCGGCCGAGAGAACGATGCTTAATAGCAGGGTCGAGATTGTAAGCTTCATGCTTAATCCTCATTTCGTCAATTATTGGGGAGAGTTTCTGGTCTCCGGGGTACTGCTGCGGTCGCGGCGCGAACTCGAATTCGTAGCGTTTGGCGTTCAGAGTTCGCGATCCGTACAACTCCGTACTTCTTTCGATATCACTCGTGTGAGCCACGAATGGAAACTTTTTACGTACGTCCTCTAGGCGCACGAAATACGTGCGCGTGCCGTCGTTTTCATAGACGATCAGTTGGTCGCCGTCACTAAATTGCTCCAGGCGGGATTTGTTCTTCCTCGCCAGGTGCCGGCCCCAAAAGGCCTCTTTCACAAGTCGCAGTTCGACTCTCATGTCATTCACTCAACAGCAAACGCCAGTAGAACATTTCCCGGTCGTTGATCGATCACGGAATATCCTGAACCGACAAACAGCATGCCGCCGGCGACGATGGGTCCGGGCGCGACAATCGACCCGCCGTTCGCCTTCACTTTGTTCACGGTTTCAAACTCGCGGGCGGTATCGAATTCCCATAGCGGCTTGCCATCCGCTGTCGACAGGGCGTGTAGTTTTCCGTCGGTGCCGCCGCCAAAAACCGCGCCGGGAATCGCCGAAGCTGCTGCGCCGTTTCCGGTATTGGACCCAGGCGGGGTAAGAGGCGTGAACCAGGTGCGTTCACCGGTTGCCAACTGTACTGCGACCATGCCGCCCGACGTAAGGCCGTAGTAGGCATTGTGCTCATCCGCCGCGCCTCCCCATACGATGCCGCTATCGGGCGTATTGGGTTTTGCCACTTTGATTTTCCAGACGCGCGCGCCGTTCTTGTCCGGATCCAGCGCGAAGACATCGCCATTCTTGGTTCCGGCGATCAGGATGCGCTTCTTGCCGGACAAGCTTCGCAGAATCGGCGAGTTACCAATGTCCCAGTCAGGTCCTAACTCCTTAGGGCAGTTCTCACCTTTGTTCGGGCCATCGCAACCTCCCAGCCAGGTATCTTTTGCCTGCGCCTGGTAATGCCATAGGACCTTGCCTGTGTCCATATTCAGAGCGAGAATCGAATCCGAGGTTGCTACGGCGGGTTCTGTTTCTGAATCGCCGGTGCCGAAGTAGAGGGAGCGGCGCTGCGAATCGATCGTTGGCGTATTCCACACGGACGCGCCGGCAGGGGCGTAAAGCTGAGTCCCTTTCGAATTCCGTCCTACCGGCTTCGGCGCTTCTGGAATCGTATACGTTTTCCAAATCTGCTGACCGGTATTTGCATCCAGGGTTGTGACGCTCCCTCGCGAAGTGCAGCACTGATAATCGGGAGACGAAGCGGAGAACTCCTCAAACGAGGAGACGGGGACATAAAGACGCCCGCGGTAGAGCGCCGGGGCGGCGGTGATACGAGCCGCGAAATGCTCCTCCACGCGCGTGCTCCACAGAAGCACACCACTCGCGGCATCGAGAGCGTACATGTTTGCGAGCATGTCACCGAAGTACACCGCATAGCGCGATGTGCCTTTGCCTGTCACGGGTCCGAAGCTAATCGCATTCCGCACCGCAGCTTTGGATTGGAAAGACCAGTACAAACATCCCGTGGCCGCATCGAGCGAATAGACGTGACCGTTGTCGGAGCCGACAAACACTCTTCCCCATCCGACTGCAGGCTGACCGTACGCTGAAACTCCTCCAGGAAACCCGAAGGCCCACTTCAGTTTCAGACGGGGCACCTGCTCTGGCGTTAAGCCCGCCGCTTTTGCGGTTTGAAACCGTGTGTTGGTCAAGTCGGCTCCCCAGCCGTTCCAGACGGCTGTACTGGATGGGGATGTCAGGGGGGGATTCGCGGCGCAATGATTCGCCATCTGATTGGCGTCTCCCGACAGCAAAGTTCCGAGCGGCCGGGCGCTGAGAGCTTCGGCGACTCGACGCTTCTCCAAGTCCGACAGGCCGCGGCCTTGGATTTGCATGGCTCCGCTGGTGAGTGCTTCTACGATCTTCTCTGGCGGCATTTGCCTCAGGCTGGCAGGAGAAGGCGCTTTCACGGTGGGATTGCCGTGGCAGCTCACACAACGCTGTTGAAAGATCCTGAATCCAAACTCGGTTCCAAAGGGCTCGGCAGGAGCGGCGCTCGGTTCCTGCGCCTTCAAGGCGAAATCCGCGTGACTTAGTCCACACAAAAGAATTGCGGTCGCAAGGAGGGCGCGGAGTTTAAATGTCATAAATCGGGGCGGAAACCTGACAACAGTATAGGGTCCTTATCCTATTGGCATATAGCTATTTAGAGCCCCCTGCCGCTAGCGGCCCGCGTGGTGAATTTCCTCCTGCGGGGGGCTCTAAATGGCCATATATCAATTGACTACCTGGTGGTAGCATCTTCGGCATGAATGCAACTCACCTTGTGTCTTTTGTAGGCGGCGCAGTGCTGATGCTGGGGCTTAGCCTTGTGAGCCAGTCGAACGCGCAGTCCAGCCACGTCTTTGAATTGCGCATGTATACGGTGAATCCGGGGAAGCTGGAGGCACTGAAGGCGCGGTTTGGCAACCACACCGATGCGATCTTCAAAAAGCACAACATAAAGAGCATTGGATATTGGGTGCCGCAGGACGCGCCGGATTCCAAGAACCTTTTCATTTACATGGTTGAACATCCGAATCGTCAAGAGGCGGAAAAGAACTGGGCGGCTTTCGTCGACGATCCGGCATGGAAGAAGGCGCGGGCAGACTCGGAAGTGAATGGCGTGCTGGTCGAAGACAAGAATGTCCATCGCTACTTCATGGATCCCACTTCCTTCTCGGCATTGAAGTAGGCGCATGCAGGAAACCAGTAGGCGAACTTTTCTAGTGGCTGGCGCTGTGGTTGCGGTGCCGTTCTTCATCCGTGCTGGCGATAAGGCCGGCACAAAGTTACCGATCGTTGGGGAAGGGGAGCACCAGTACGAATGGATTCAAAACTGGGGCGAGCTTCCCTCCAACATCAAATACGGAAACTGTCACGCCCTGGCGGAAGATTCACAGGGCAACATCTACGTCCTGCACACGGTTAACAAGGACAGTCAGAAGGACGACTCGATTGTTGTATTCGACGACAAGGGCAAGTTCGTCAAATCCTGGGGCTGGCAGTTCAAGAGGGGAGCGCATGGGTTGCACCTGCGCAAGGAGGGCGGCGCCGAATACCTATACATCAGCGACTCACAGCATCGCATCGTCACCAAAAGAACTCTGAAGGGTGAAGAGGTCTGGACCATTGGATATCCGACCGAAGCGAAACCTTATCAGATCGTGGGGGGAGCGCAGGGCATTTCGTACCGGCCTACTAACGTGGCGGTGGCGCCAAATGGGGATTTTTACGTTGCTGACGGTTACGGCTCGTCTTACATAAATCACTACGATAAAGACGCTCACTACAAGGGAACGTTCGGTGGAAAGGGTACTGGCACGGGCAAGGAACTCGGATCGCTCAGCACGCCCCACGCGGCGATGGTCGACACGCGCGCCGAGACCCCGGTCCTGATGGTGACGGACCGCGGCAACGGCCGGCTGCAACGATTCGACCTGGATGGGAAAGCGATCGATACGATTAGCGGCACGATTCTGCCGTGCTTTTTGCACGAGCGGAAGGGCGTTGTTGTGGTCGCGGATCTCGCCTCGCGGATCTCGCTTTTCGACAAGAACAATCAACTCATCATGCACTTGGGCGATGCCAAGTACACCGACGAGCAAAGAGGCAAGATTCGCGCCACCGATAATCGCGCCGATTTCGAACCTGGCAAGTTCGTTGCTCCCCACAGCGCGATTTTCGATCACGCCGGCAACATCTTCGTCTGCGAGTTTGTCGAAATCGGCCGGGTTGTCAAACTGCGAAAAGTGTAACGAACTGTGACGCTATGCAGCTGCCTTGGCTGCCAGGCCGTGGGGGTCGATCACAAATTTCTTCGCCGCCCCTTTGTCGAAATCCTTGTAACCATTCGGTGCCTCATCGAGTTTGATGAGGTTCACGTTGCAGGCTTTCGCAATTTGCACTTTGTCGTGCAGAATCGCCTGCATCAGGGACCGGTTGTATTTGAGCACTGGGCACTGCCCAGTGTGGAACGAATGCGATTTTGCCCAACCGAGCCCGATGCGAATGCTGAGCGCGCCGATCTTCGCTGCAGCGTCGACACCGCCCGGATCACCGGTCACATATAGACCCGGTATACCGAGTGAACCGCCGGCCCGTGTGATTTCCATGATGGAATTCAGTACGGTCGCCGGCTTCTCTACTGAGGCGTCCTTACCTTGCCCGTGAGCCTCAAAGCCAACGCAATCGATAGCGGCATCGACCACCGGCTCGCCGACGATCTGAGCGATTTGATCCGCCAAGGATGCATCCTTGCGCAAATCGATGGTCTCGCAGCCAAAGCTCTTAGCTTGCGCCAATCGCTCCTGGATCATGTCGCCCACGATGACCACGGCGGCGCCCAA
>Ga0068857_100003587_pt1 | contig 12987 bp, 12 predicted proteins | sample KBSCornC72_FD_66591 | JGI IMG/M metagenome (GOLD analysis project Ga0068857, IMG submission 66591) | Corn rhizosphere microbial communities from Kellogg Biological Station, Michigan, USA - KBS Corn C7-2 | ecosystem: Host-associated > Plants > Roots > Rhizosphere > Soil ...
GCGTCGTTGGACGCGGTAGTGACTTTGATTTTCACACCAACGTTCTACTGCACCAGCGGCGTCCTGTCTGCTCATCGTTGTGGTTGCGGCTTTGCCGCGCTAGGTTTATCCGTGTTCATCCGTGGTTAAATTGGGCAGTTACCGCTTCGATGCAGCGTTAATACCTGCGGGAGCAATCGGCCATCGGCCATTCACGCCGAAAATGTGTTCCAAAGCTTTTTCGAGCAGGTTGGTTCGGACAGCTAAATCGAGGACCGTGAACCGGCGACGAATGAAATAGGCCATCCAAAAACTGTCGCGAAGGCGTTCGCGCGAAATACCAATGTCCTCGGGCTGGGTTGGAGCGCCCGCGGCACTTAGCGTACGTTTGAGTTCGTCAAAGGACAGAAGTTGCTCGCGTAATTGCCCTTTCAAGGTGGGCCATAATGTGCGCAGCTTTTTCAGTTGGTCGCGCAGCTCATCGCGAGTGATCCATTTGGCACGGCTTTCCTCAAGAGCAACGACGATTAAATCACCCTGGCTGAAACGTTCGCGCACCCTGTCTCTCAAAGCGACTTCATCCGGCCAGGCCTCGCAGCAGGCATCCACGTTCAATTGCTCGACCGGTTGGTCGAGCAGGTATTCGTAGAGGGCAGTCACAGCGAGTGTGCCGATGCCGACCTTGAATCCGTGGGAAGGCGCAGCGCCGTTATGCGTATGGTGCTGCATATCCCAGAGATGGCTGAACTGATGTTCGGCACCCGAAGCGGCGCGACTGTTTTTGGCGGCTTGCATGGCGAAACCGGCAAGCATCAAGCCCTCGACAAGCCGCGAAATCGACTTGGTCTGGCGCGCTGGCACCCCCGCCGGCTCTGCAATCAATTCACGCAGCCCGGGCTGGATGATTTTCCAGGCTTCAGCGTGAACTGGCTCCGCGCCCATGGCGTCGGACAACAGCCAATCGGCGCCGGCTGTAACTTTTGCAACCAGATCCGTATAGCCCCACGAATTCATCTTGCCCGGAGCAGCGGTGATGACGTCGAGGTCCGCTACGACTGCCCTGGGCGCTGGACAGAAAAAAGTCTGTTTGGAACCGTTTTGGGTGATCGACGCGCCGAAGGCAGTGTAACCATCCATCGAAGCTGCAGTAGCGACGCACATGTATGGCCTATCGAGTTCGTGAGCGGCGAGTTTGGTCAGGTCATTAATCGTGCCTGAGCCGACTGCCACAGGAATGGCGTCATGGCCTTTCATGGACTCGACGATCTCCGCAACGAATTTGTGCTCCGCGTATAGATTGGGATCAGCAAAGATGAAAGGTTCGAGGCATTGGAAGTTCTGTTGAAATGCGTCACACACGATTCGGCCCGCGGCTTCGAATGTGTTTGCGTCGGCTATGATTACGGCCGGCTTGTCGCCGAAGTGCTGCCGAAAGATCTCGGGCGTTTTCTGAAGGATGTTGCTGCCGATTTCGAGTGAGCGAGTGTCTTTGGCCGCCGCCAAAGCCTCAGCCAGCGTCGGCCTTTTCGAGGGTAACGTCATGCGCGGTTTAGGTAAGCAATAACGATGTAGAGACTCCGTGTAAAGGCGCGAGGGACGTTTTAGCAGCGCCGCTGGCTCCGAAAATCCCAAATTCGAAACAAATCCGAAATTCGAATTCAGAAATGCTCAAAGAGCGCATGGCCAGCCAGTTTTCTACTGCCAATATTTCAGACTTCGAAATTGTTTCGAGCTTCGAGCTTCGAATTTCGAATTTTAGGCGATGCAGTGACGGTGCTGACGAGATGCGTTATAGGCATATAGGTTTCCTTTCAAAGCTTGCATTGGGAACAAGGATGCTTTTCACTGGCCAAGTTGGCCAATGCGTTGGATACGCCTAACAGGTGGAACGGCATCCGTTGGAATTTTCTTTCTCCCACTTGTCTCCGGGTTATTGGCGTCGAGCAATTTGGCCGTTGCTGAAACGTTCCGTGTCGCGACCTATAATCTCAACAATTATCTCGATGCGCCGGTAAAAAGCAGAAAGGCCAAATCCGAAGAAGCCAAGGCGAAGGTGCGCGAAAGCATACTCGCGATTAAGCCGGACGTTCTGGCAGTGGAAGAAATCGGGAGCATAAGCGCGCTAAAGGAACTGCGCGGCTCTTTGAAGGCGGGTGGGCTGGATTTGCCGAATTGGGAATATGTCACAGGCTTTGACACGAACATTCATGTTGCCGTGCTCAGTAAATTTCGCTTCGGGTCAGTCCGCCCGCAAACCAATGATGCATTTCTACTGAACGGAATAAAACTTCACGTCAGGCGCGGGTTTGCAGTCGTGGATATTCAGGTAAACACAAATTACTGTTTTACTCTGATTGCGGCGCATTTGAAATCAAAGGTCCAGAGCGCAGCAGCGGATGAAGCTGAGTTGCGGTACGAGGAAGCAAAGGTCCTGCGCGAAAAAATTGATGCTGCGTTGGCGACTAATGCAAATGTGAACCTGATCGTGCTCGGAGATTTGAACGACTACAAAGATTCGAAGCCGATCAGAGAGGTCATCGGCAAGGGCAAGCACAAGCTGGTGGATACGCGACCCGCAGAGCGAAACGGTGATGATGCGACCAGCCATGCGCCGACGGTTACGTGGACTCATTACTATTCGGTCGAAGACGTCTATAGCCGGCTGGATTACATTTTATTGAGCCCGGGCATGGCGCGAGAATGGGTGACGAAGGAGAGTTACGTGCTGGCGTTGCCGAATTGGGGAAAAGGATCGGATCATCGGCCGGTGGTGGCTACGTTTGAGGCGGAAGACAAATAAAAGCACCAGGCCCCAAATCCCAAGCTCCGGAGAAACACCAATCCTAGCCTTCAAAACGTGGTAGATTTTATGCGTCAGCACATGCACGTATATATTCTGTCACCCCCAACCCCCATCATGCCACTTATGCGATGAATGAATACGAATAATGCAGCAAGTGTGGCAGGGACGACGGATGTGGAATTGGTTGCGCAGAGTCTGGTGGGCAATACGGAGGCTTTTGGGCAGATTGTGGCGCGTTATCAAGCGCTCATTTGTTCGCTGGCTTACAGCGCGACTGGAAGCCTGGGGGAAAGCGAGGATCTTGCCCAGGAGACTTTCATAACCGCATGGAAACATCTGCGACATCTGCGCGAGGCAGCGAAATTGCGGGCGTGGCTGTGTGGAATTGCGCGGAATCGAATTCGAAATTTCTTGCGTCGTGAGGGGCGTGAGCCGGTGCACAAAGCGGAAACGATCGACGCTGAACACGACTCTGTTGCACACGAGCCAATCCCGGCAGAGCATGCAATTAGCAAAGAAGAGGCGGCAATCCTGTGGCGGTCGTTGGAACGGCTGCCTGAAGTTTATCGCGAGCCATTGGTTTTGTTCTATCGCGAAGGAGAATCGGTCGAACGTGTTGCCGTTGAGCTGGAGCTTTCTCAAGACGCCGTGAAGCAGCGCCTGTCGCGAGGGCGCAAAATGCTTGCGGAAGAAGTGACAGCATTTGTTGAAGGGGCATTGAGACAGTCTGGGCCGAGCAAAGCGTTTACACTTAGCGTGCTTGCCGCCTTGCCGTTGATGACGACTTCGGCCAAAGCAGCCGCTATAGCGGCGACGGCCGCAAAAGGCGGCATCGTGGCCAAATCAGCCGGACTTGTGGGGCTATTCAGCGCGATTGCGAGTTCAATAATTATTTTCCTGGGCACCTATTTTGGTTACAAACTGGAACTTGAGGGGGCGAAATCGCCGCGGGCGCGAGAGTTCGTCAAAAGATTTTATTTCATTCTTGGAGGCTGCATTGGGTTGACGGCCATTGTAGTTCTTTTGGTGGTTGCTTTCGCAATGCCTCTGATCCGGTCTTACCCGGAGATTTTCGTCGGAATATTCATAAGCTTGGCAGCCGCCTATGTGGTCGTCACAGTTCAACTTGCAGTTTGGGTGGCCGCCAAGCAGAAGCGCATTCGGGAGCAGGACGCCGCTGAGGGCACCGCGAGTGTTCCAACCCCCAGCTTTGAGACTGAGCCGACCTTTGAATATTGCAGCAGCCGGACCTTGCTGGGATTGCCACTCGTGCACATTCGCCTGCGCGCAGGGATTCACCGCGCGCCGGTGAAAGCGTGGATCGCAGTGGGTGATTGGGCAATGGGGGGATTGTTTGCCTTAGGCGGATTGGCCATCGCCCCGATTGGCTTCGGTGGCGCGGCAGCGGGGCTGATAACTTTCGGTGGAGCGAGTATCGGGTTGTTGTCTCTTGGCGGAATCAGTTTCGGTTTGTTGACCGTTGGTGGATTGGCTCTCGGTTGGCAAGCCTATGGCGGCCTCGCCATCGGTTGGCGGGCATTTGGCGGCTGCGCAATTGGCTGGAATGGGGCCGGAGGCGGGTTGGCGATCGCACGCGAATGGGCGAAGGGCGGGCTCGCGATGGCTCCGCATGCGAACGACGAAACGGCCAAGTTGCTTTTCGACAGCAGCATCTTTTTCAGAGTGATGCAGCGCATCAATCCTTATCTTCCGTTGCTGACGTTAGTTGCATTATTACCACTCTTTTTGCAGCGACACGCCGCGAAACGTCATCTTGAACAGGGTGACCACTCGGAGCCATGACTCCACCAATTCACCTACTAGGCGGTCTATGGCCACCAGCGATAAGTTAAGTAATGCCAGTGGCAAAGTATTCAAGGCTGTGGGGACGCCTGTTGATTTTGGCGATAACAGGAGCCGCGCTGTCTTTGGTCTTTCGGCGGCTGAACCTGGAAGTGCTGGCGGACACGTTTCGCCGGATGCATTGGGGCTGGTTTATAGGAGCAGTGGTGTTATATGGAGTGTTATTCCTTCCAGCAGCATTGCGCTGGCATATTGTCTTGCGATTGACCGGGCAATCGGTGCATCCGGGCGCAGCAACCCGGCTGTCGCTCATCGGCCATTTTTTCTACACGATGCTGTTGGGAGTGTTTGGCGGCGATTCTGCCAAAGCAGCGGTGTACGCAAAATGGTATCGTCTGTCATTGGCGGAAGTTTTAGCAACGGCCCCTTTGGACCGTTTGTTGGGATTTGCGGGGTTGGTCCTGTTCAGTGTCATAGCTTTGACTGAAGCGGCTAGTGCCGGTGCGTTTGGGCGTGTGAAAGGCCTTTCACTGCAATGGCATGGCGCGTGGGTGGTATTGGTCGTATTCGGTGCGCTAACCTTATTGGCGGGACGATGGGTGGGAACTGCGTGGCCCGCGTGGCATCGCTTCACCGACGCACTCGGAAGAGGCGCAAAGGTGTTGCTTCGAAAGCCGCGAGCGGCGGTATCGGGAGTGATTTGCGGAGTGTTGGTGCAAGTGGCCCTGAGCGGCGCTTTGGCGCTGAATTTGCGCGCGGCAAGTCATGCGCCATTACCGTGGGGGCAATTGCTCTGGACGTTTCCGGTGGTTGTGACGGTGAGCGCGTTGCCGTTCACTTTTGCAGGGCTGGGCGCGCGGGAGGGGGCGGCATTAGCCTTGTTCGGAATTTATGGAGTGAGTCGTGAGGACGCTGTGGGAGCATCGCTTCTGACAGTGGCCACAAGTTTATCGTGGGCGGTAATAGGTGGAATATTGTTCTGGCGCGAGCGACGATGGCAACGGCTCGCGAGAACCGTCCCTAAAACAATATCGGTCATAATAACGACTTTAGACGAACCGAATTTGTTGAAAGAGACTTTGGAGCGGGCACTGCGCGTGCCGGAGGTATGTGAGGTAATCGTCTCGGATGGCGGCAGGCCGGATTCTGAGCTGAAGCTCGCAACCGATTGGGGCCGCAAAGTAATCCGCCGCGCTTCTGGCGGAGGCGTTCAAATGCAACGCAGCGCCGCCGAAGCAAAAGGTGATGTGATTTTGTTCCTGCACGCCGATACGTGGTTGCCGCAGGAAACCGGCAGAGCGGTAATCAATTGTTTAAGGGACCCGTCAGTCAGCGGTGGTGGATTTTGGACACTTTTTCGTGAAAGCAGTCCATTGTGGCCGGCCTCATGGTTGAAATGTGCAGTGCGGTTTTATCTGGGAGGCTGCATTGCGGGCGAACAAGCAATATTTGTGCGGCGAGAGGTTTTGGCGGAAATCGGTGAGGCGCTGGAAGGGGCGGCAACGGACAAGGTCGAGTTGTCTGGACGGTTACGAAGAGTCGGCAGGCTGGCGCTCGTGGATGCAATTGTGACGAACTCTGCGAGAGAATTTGCAAAGCGGCAGACCTTTGCTGCTGCCGACTTATGCTTGACGCAAGAATCGCGCTGAGACATTCTCTCGCGGTTGTGCAGCCCAATCGATTTATGACTAGCCCCACCGGGAACCGCCTGTGGTTCATCCTTTTTTTTGCAGTTTCTTGCAATTTTTGTTTCGCTCAGCCTTCGGGACAATTCTCGCTCGATTTTGATAATTCCACACCGTTGATAGACATGAGCGGCGATTTTTCGGTTAACGATCAAATTCTTGGAGCCGGTGATCAACCGGTGCCGCTCAATTTCACCGTTGGACTCAATCACCGCTCGAACGGTGCGTTGCGAGCGTCAAGCACGACGGCAATATTACAGATCGGAAACGATTTCGTGCCCGCTTTTTACCGCGCAAATGGAAGAGTAAGCGGCGGCGGGAATAATCAGGTTCGCGTATTTTTGGCGCTAAATTTCCGCGGTGTGGGAACCGTCGCCGGAGTGCAAACGGTATTCAACATTTCGGTAGCGTACAATCTCTTATTCAACCAGGAAAGTGGTGCCCTTGAAGGAGCAAGTCGTGGAAGCGCGAAGTTAAGCCGGATTGGTGGCGGCAGGATTCACTCGGACGAGATCAGTGTCGGCCTGCCGGGTGGAGGCGATGGATCCTGGAGCATAATCATGAACGTCGTGCCGTTTAAACACTTGTCTGGTACGGCGCAAGTTGTTCTCTCAGGCGGCCGTCAACTAAACGGCAATTTGGGAGGGCACTTTTTTGAAGGGTCGGGGTTTTCCTTGCTCCGATTTACCGGAACCGCCGTTGATCGCGGTTCCGTCGCCACGTTCAGCTTTATCACGACTGACGAAGATACCGAATTGGAGACTGTTCGAGGCAGAATTCTTGGACAAAGAGTACTGTTCTAAATTTCTGATTTCTTGCGTTGCTCGGCGAAGAAAGCCTGCAACAAAGCGCGGCATTCCGGTTCGCGCACGCCACTGGTGACATCGCAACGATGATTGAGCGTCGGAAACTGCAATAAATTCATCGCACTTCCCGCAGCACCCGCTTTCGGATCACTGGCCCCGAACACCACTCGCGCAAGTCGAACATGCACAATAGCGCCAGCGCACATTGGGCACGGTTCCTTCGTGACATAAAGCGTGCAATCCGTCAGGCGCCAGTCGCCGACCGCTTCTTCGGCCTGAGTCAGCGCGAGCATTTCGGCATGAGCAGTTGCGTCTTTCAATAATTCGACCTGGTTGGATGCGCGGGCGATAATTCGGCCGTCGCGAACAACTACTGCGCCGATTGGAACTTCTTCGGCTTCGTAGGCGCGAGCGGCTTGCCGTAACGCTTCGCCCATGAAGTAGTGATCGCTTTGAAGATCGATGATCGGTTCGGAGCCGGGCTGATTCATGACTTTTCCCCTCCACACTCTACTCTCGACCCTCGACTTTCCTCGAGAGTCCACTCGTTCTTGCTGCCCGCTCCGCAGCGACAATGCGCCGCGAAAAAGCCGCCGCGATGCTCCCAAAACCAGGGCCAGATTTGTTCGAGATCGGTTTGCGGGACTTTTATTCCGGGCAATTTTTCGCGCGCGAAAAACTCAAATCGACCTTCGCGGTGCTCAGGCGGAAGCTTGTTCAATTTTGGTTTAACCTCGAATAAAAACATCAGCCAATGGCTTTGCCCTTGAAAGCCATATTCGCTGACGATTCCGGTGAGATGCAAGTCGCGGGGCGAAAGAATCAGGCCGAGTTCTTCCTGGGCTTCCCTGCAAGCGCAAGCGTAAGGTGATTCCCCGTCATCGGTGTGTAGCTTGCCACCACATGGACTCCACAATCCGAGATTCGGCTCCTGCGCGCGTTCCATGAGCAAAACTTCATCGCGTTCATTGAAGCAGTAAAGGAGCGTCGCGATTTTGTAAGGAAGAGCCATAGCGTTTGTGAAACCGGGTGGATATGGACGGAGTTCTCAACGGCGTGAAAAAAGGGCGATATCTCTCAACCGCGCCTCGCCACAAGCCACATTCCACAAGGATGGAATGTCGTCGAACCCGTGCTGCCGAATTATTCGTCCGACAAAACGGAAAATTGGTTGACCTGGGCCCGTGCTGCGAAAACGACAGGCACGCAAAAGCCGACCGTCCCCACTCGTCCATTCGTCTGTAATAAATACAGGCTGGCCAGCGGTTGAACGAATAAGAATCGTCAGAAAGGCGAGCGCGGGCCACATCATAAAAAGCACGAAGGCCGCGAAGAATCTTTCTGCCAGCCTAAGTCCCGACTCTGCAGATAATCGCATATCTTGTCTTCCTGCAGAGAAATTCATCATTTTGAGGAGAGCTTCGTGGTGTTTCCGACGCAATAAAGTTTATGGCCGGTGCGGATGAAGAGTTGACTGTGAGAAACTGCGATCGAAGAGCGAAGTTGATCGTCGCCGTCATCACCCATTGGAATTGTGCCAAGCAGTTTGAACTGGTCGGCTGCTGCGACGACGAACACTTCGCCGTGGAAATTTTGGAAATAGATTTTGTCGTCGACAGCGGTTGGCGAGGATTCGATTTTGATTCGCGTATCGAGTTCGCCGGTCCATTCGACTTTGCCGGTTGCAGGTTCCACGCGAGAGATTGCGACGCGCGGTTCGCCTTTTAGAATGTAGAATTTGCCCTTGTAGAACAAAGGCGTTGCGACGTCACTGCTGACCTCGCGTTCAGAGCTTTTCCAGGCAATCGCTGAATCGTCCTGTTTGCCATTGGCGCCGGCTTTGAAAGCATAGATCGGCGCGCCTTTTGGCGCGCAAACCAGCACGACCCCGCCACCGGTTACTGGGGAAGGCACCAATCGCCAATGCGTTATGAAATTGGGATTATAGGTGCTCCAGCGCCAAAGTTCTTTCCCAATCCTAGGGTCGTGTCCCGTGATAGCATCGCCGCCGGCAACGAGTAACTCCGTGCGTCCGTTGTGCTCGAAAGGGATCGGTGTGCTATAAGCTTCGTGGGATTCCATCTTCGCTTCAGAGAGGCGGACCTGCTTCCAAATTTCTTTGCCGGTGGTCGGGTCGAGCGCGAGCAAATACGAATCAATCGGGCCGTCGGTTCGTCCCCGGCCATGGACGGGCTGGTCGCGCTGGAGGACCTGGATGTAAAGCTTTTCCTGGTAAAGCGTTGGGCTCGCGCCGTAAGTCCATTGATAAGCGAACTGGCCGTAGTCTTTTTGAAGATTGCGCGACCAAAGCTTTTTGCCTGTGAAATCGAAAGCAACCAGATCGCCGTTGCCATAATAGAAAACGACGAGCTTGCCATCGGTTACTGGCGACGGGGAAGCGAAATTACTTTTCTCATCGAAGTTGTAGCCAACACCAACCTCCTGATTCCATAGGATCTTGCCGCTTTTGCGATCGAGACAAAGCGCGCGCATGGCCTTGGCGGCATCATCTGCTGAGCTGACGAAGACACTATCGTTCCAGATAATTGTCGTAGCCGCCGATGTCCCCGGCAAAGCAGTCGTCCAAACAACATTGTTGGTCTTCGAAAAATCGACCGGAAGATTCCGTTCTGTGCTTGAGCCGTTGAAATTCGGTCCGCGCCAATGCGCCCAGTTTTCAGCATTTGAATGGGCCGCCAGTGAAACGAGGCAAAGGAAGGTGAATCTGGTTTTCATAGTTCAAGCTGATGGATGCGAATAGTAATTCCAAGGATACACCATTGCAACAGAAGGAAAACAAAGGAAAACGGAGAGGAAGGAAGGACAATGAATTGACAATTTTCGAACGTGTCAAAGACGTTCACGCGAACTGCATTTTTGTGAAAAAACTTTCGAAATGGTTTTCCGTTATCGTTACCGATATCTCTCCATAGAGGTCTGGGACCGGTTTAGCTGTGGAAAATGCGAATGGGCAGATGTTGACAATATGTTGCGGGCATCAGCATATTACACGCAATGGATGCTGCAATTCGGACAAAGACACCTGCTCTTCAAGAACGACTTGAGGCGCTATTAGTAGAAGTAAACGGGCTGGCCAATCGATTAAAGGCCACCGATCCACGCGTGGCGATTCCAGGCGCCAGTCGGGCGGCACTTCAAGTTCTGCACCGATATGGTCCGCAAACGGTGCCGCAGATCGCCAGAGCGCGATTCAGTTCGCGGCAAAATATCCAGATTTTGATTAATCGACTCAAAGAAGAGGGTCTTGTGGAATTTGTGACTAATCCAGAGCATAAACGTTCTGCGCTGGTTCGATTGACAGCTTTAGGACACGCGGCGCTTGTTGAAGCAACTGCAGAAGACGCGAAGTTGAGCAACGAGTTGTTGCCAGCCTTTTCCCCAATAGAATTATCTTCGGCGACGGAGGTTTTGAATCGGCTTCGAACGTTGCTTGATGGGAAAGAGAAGACGCAGAGCCCTGGGAAGGAAACAGGAACGGTGCCGGAACATTCTTCGACGAATCGCCAGCATTCCGCGAGTGTGCCGGCAAGCGCACGTGAGGACAAAGTCTCGGATTTGACTGAATCAGAGTCCTTGGATGATGGAGAACTTCCCGTAAGTTTGTTGTAAGATTCGCTGCGCAGAATCTTGTCTCGATAGATTCATCATGCTTGAATACTGCCATGGATCCGTTTCTCGAGGCAGCGATTGAAGAAGCGAAGAAAGGATTTTCGGCAGGTGGTATTCCGATTGGGTCGGTGCTGGTGTGCGACGGCAAAATTATCGGCCGTGGTCATAATCAACGCGTCCAGAAAGGCAGCGTAATCCATCACGCGGAGATGAATTGCCTGGAGAACGCCAGCCGGCAAAAGGCCTCCGTATATCAACGATGCATTTTATATTCGACGCTTTCGCCTTGCCCGATGTGCAGTGGTGCAGCGTTGCTGTATAGAATTCCGCGAATTGTGATTGGAGAAAATGTGACATTTAAAGGTCCGGAGGATTATGTGCGTTCGCAAGGAGTTCAGATTGAGGTTCTCCAGGATGCGACGTGCATCAAACTGATGCGCGATTTTATCGCAGCGAATCCCGACCTATGGAATGAGGATATTGGAGTTTGATGGCAAATCAATCCTCGCCGCGAAAAGACGCAAAGAACACAAAGAAGTTCCTTTGTGTTCTTTGCGTCCTTTGCGGCTAACCTGAGTTTTTATTAAGCTGCGGCGCGGCCGTGTTTACGGCGGATGAGAGGCTTGATCTGGCCGGTCACTACTTGCTGAGTAATGTTGACGTGCAGAATGTCATCGCTGCTGGGCACTTCATACATAACATCGAGCATCAGCCTTTCGAGCAAACTGCGTAGAGCGCGTGCGCCGGTGCCTTTCTTGATGGCCTGAGCCGCCAATTCACGCAAGGCATCCTCCGAGAATTCAAGTTCGACGCCTTCCATGGCCATCAGTTTGGCGTATTGCTTGGTGAGAGCGTTTTTCGTCTCGGTGAGAATCGAGACCAATTGGGATTCAGTCAATTCCGCGAGAACGGTAACCATTGGGAGGCGACCAATGAATTCGGGAATGAAACCGAAACCGAGCAAATCTTCCGGTTCAACATGCTGGAGGATCTCGTCCCGAGCGATGGCCGCGGTTCTGGCACCTTCTTCGAGAGCGCGAAAGCCCATGACGTGCTTGCCGAGGCGACGTTGGATGATGCGCTCGAGTCCTACGAACGCCCCGCCGCAAATGAACAGGATGTCCGACGTATCGACGCGGATGTATTCCTGCTGAGGATGTTTGCGGCCGCCCTGGGGAGGAACATTACAAACGGTGCCTTCGAGAATTTTCAGCAGCGCTTGCTGGACGCCTTCGCCGGAAACGTCGCGTGTGATGGAGACGTTTTCGGTTTTGCGGGCGATCTTGTCGATTTCGTCGATATAAACGATGCCGCGCTGGGCGCGTTTGACATCGTAATCGGCATTTTGGAGGAGTCGCAGAATGATGTTTTCAACGTCCTCGCCGACGTAACCCGCTTCCGTGAGCGTCGTGGCGTCCGCGATTGCAAAAGGGACATCGAGAATCTGGGCAAGCGAGCGTGCGAGCAGAGTTTTGCCTGAGCCGGTGGGCCCGACCATTAAAATATTACTCTTCTCGATTTCAACATCCGCGTGGGCGTTAGAGCTTGAAGCTTCAGAATCTGAAGGTTCTTGAAGAATTCGCTTGTAATGATTGTGGACAGCAACCGCCAGGGTTTTCTTGGCATGATCCTGGCCAATGCATTGCAAATCGAGCTGGCGCTTTATTTCGGCCGGCTTGGCGATGTTGATGCGCGGCTTTTGTTTCCGCGCTTGCGTCGCAAGTTCCTTGTCCAGGACTTGTTTGCAGAGGACGACGCAATTGTCGCAGATGTAGACGCCCGGACCAGCGATGAGTTTTTTGACTTCAGCGTGCGATTTACCGCAAAAGCTGCACAGCGTGATATTGGTCGGGCGCGCCATGCCGGTTATTCCTTTTTATCGGCGAGGCTGGTTGCGCGATCCAAACCCGGTATTTCTTTGCGCGATTGCACGACTTCGTCCACGAGGCCATAAGCTTTGGCTTCGTCGGAGGACATGAAGTTGTCACGGTCGCAATCCTTCTCGACCTGCTCAATAGTGCGGCCGGTGTGCTTTGACACGATGCTGTTCAAGCGCTGCTTAAGCTTCAGCATGTAACGCACGCGGATTTCAACATCGCTGGCTGCGCCTTCAGCGCCGCCGAGCACCTGGTGAATCATGATGTTCGCGTTGGGCAGCGCGTAGCGCTTGCCTTTCGTCCCGCCGCAAAGCAGAACGGCACCCATGCTGGCGGCCTGGCCGATGCAGTAAGTGTTCACGTCGCAGGTCAGAAATTGCATCGTGTCGTAGATCGCCAGACCC
>Ga0068857_100003591_pt1 | contig 12979 bp, 12 predicted proteins | sample KBSCornC72_FD_66591 | JGI IMG/M metagenome (GOLD analysis project Ga0068857, IMG submission 66591) | Corn rhizosphere microbial communities from Kellogg Biological Station, Michigan, USA - KBS Corn C7-2 | ecosystem: Host-associated > Plants > Roots > Rhizosphere > Soil ...
TCGAAGGCACGCACGTCTCCAGCCGCGGCGGCGGCAACATCCGACGCGTCGTCTCCTGCCGCCTCGCCTTCGGAGCTGCTAGAGCGTTCGAGCGATCCCGCGTCCGAGACCGTCACCCGCGGTCGACCCATGTGCTAACTATGATAGGCGAGCGGGGTGGAGGGTTGCATTGTCGGGCGACGGCGACTGGCGACGGGCGACGGACGAAGAGGCCGCAGGCGGCAGGCGTCCGGCGGCAGGCGACAAACAATCGCGTGTCATCCCGAGCCGGCAGGCGAGGGATCCTCATCGTCCTGATAGAGGGCTCTCGCTCGGGACGATGAGGATCCCTCGCTGCGCTCGGGATGACAACAGGGCTCGGGATGACACGCTCTTTCGTCCGTCCCCATCGTCCGTCCCCCGTCCCCGGCAATTCGTCGTCCGTCGCCCGTCCCCGGCCTATTTCAACACCCACCGCGCCGCCGCCTCCTGCATACAACGATCGCCGGACCACGCGCAGACGATCGGAGCGCTTCCCAGGATCTGGGATGCAAGCGGAGGGGGTGCGAAGAGCACGATCGCCGCCTGACGCCGTTCCCGCGCGGCGGAGAGGCATACGGCAGAGATCTTCTCGAGCGTCCCCGGACGAAAGGCGACTTCATCGCGACGACCTCGCAGCTCACCGAACACGGCGACGAATACGGGGACGTCACGGCCGGCTGTGAGTTCGGAAACGATCGACGTTGGAAGCTGCGATGACTCGAGCGCCTGCGCGAAGGCCGTGCGCGGATGCGCCGGCTCGCACGGCTCGTCGTCATCCACGATGACGATCTCCACCCCGCTGTGCGGTCGAGTCACAGTCCCTCGTATTGGCGACACGACCCGCTCGGCCACCTGGAGCGCCCACGCGACCTCGGACCCGCTCACGCGACGATAGTCCGTCTGCGGTGCCGCCCACTGCGCCCACTTGAGTCGCCGGCGCCGCGACTGCTCGATGCGATCCTCGTACAGGGGACCATCGCGCACGCAACGCTCCAGCGTGTCCACGAGCGCATCGAGGTGCGACGGACCGAGCAGTACGTCGCACCCGGCATCGAGCGCACGCATGGCCACGTCGGCTTCGTCCTCCGAGGACATGGGGCCGCGGGCCTGGAGGACGTCGCTCGCCACAAGGCCCTCGAACCCATACTTCTCGCGAAGCAGATAGCGAAGGATCACGCTCGAGAACGTGGCCGGCGAATCGCTCGCGTCGAGCGACGGGTAGCTCACGTGCGCAACGAGCATCGAAGCCACGCGCGAGCTGATCGCTGCACGAAAGGGCTTGAACTCGTGCTCGAACAGGATGCTGCGCGGCACGTCCACCGGCGGAACGGTCGAGCCGTCGACCTCGCCGACTCGGCCAGCACCGGGGAAATGCTTCGCACACGCGAGCATTCCTTCGTGCTGACACGCTTCGATCCAGAGCGACGCGATCGTCCCGATCTCGTCGGGCGAACCAGTGATCCCGTCCAGGGTTGTGCGAACGTTCGCGGGATTCATGCGCAGGTCGCACGTCGGTGCGAATCCCCAGTTCACGCCGAGCGGCCGCGCCTCGCGGGCAGTCATCTTGGCGGCGCGTTGCACGAGGTTCGGGTCGCCGAGCGCGGAGATCGCCGCAAGCGGGGGAAGCCCGGTCGTGCCGGAGAATTGCTGACCCACGCCGCGTTCCAACTCAGCGCCGATCAGCAGCGGAATCTTCGACGCCTGACGGATGTCCTTGATCAGCCCACGGACCTCGGCCTCCGGTCCGCCATGCAGCACGAATCCACCGACCCCTAGCTCCAACGCGCGAGCGATTCGAGCGCGCTCCCGGGTGAAACCCGTCGTCGTGTCCCAGCGGACAGCCGGAACCAGCAGCTCAGCGACGTTCCTCATGGGCGCGTAATCTGACTCGACCGGGAGCGCGAGGCCACCGTCCGCGCAAGGCAAATCGGGGTGGTCCACCATGGCACGTAAAACCCTGAAAGGCTCGTTCCTGTTGTTTCGGGCCGGGACGGCTCATTTTTTTCGAGCGGCCTGCTTCACACACAGTTCAGCCGCCTGACGCAACTATCGCCTGACCCGAGCAACGGATTCGAAATGCCTCCTTCGTTCGCCGCGTTCCACCCGCAGGTCGTTCACTTCGTGATCGGGATTCTGATCGTAGGCGTGGCCATGCGCATCGTGGCCATGACCGGCCGGCTCAAGTGGACGGGGCCCGCAGCGACCACGCTGCTCGTCATCGGTGGGGTGGCCTCCTGGGTCGCAGCCAAATCGGGCACGGCGGCGCACGGCCCGGTCGAGCGCATTCCCGGCGCCCGCAACGCCGTGGAGGAGCATGAGGAATGGGGTGAACGGACGCGGAACGTTTTCGTCGGTGTCGCGGCGCTCGAGCTGGTCGCCCTGGCGTTGAGCGGCGGGGCCGCGCGAACCGTGCGTGCGGTGTCCGCACTCGCCGGTATCGCCGGCGTCTTCGTGCTGTTCGAGGCAGCCGAGCACGGCGGGGACCTCGTGTACTCCTACGCCGGTGGCATTGGGATTCGCACGGGCGACCCGGAGGACGTGGGGCGCCTGCTCGTGGCGGGCCTCTACAACGAAGCGCAGGTCTCGCGAAAAGCCGGCAAGGGCGCCGACGCGAACCGTCTAATGCAGATGCTCGTGGAGCGGAACCCGACGGATACGACCACGCGCCTCCTGTGGGCCGAGTCGCTGCTACTCGACAGCAAGGACGCGACGGCGGCGTTGGCGGCGCTGGACTCGATCACGGTTCGGCCTAACGATGCCCGGATGCGGCCACGCCGCGACATGTTGGTTGCGGACGCGCTCAAACAGGCCGGTCATGCCGATAGCGCGCGTGCGGTGCTCCAGGCGCTCGCAACACAATTTCCGACGAACCCTCGCGTGAAGGCGAAGCTGGATTCGTTGAAACTATAGGCGGCAGGCGGCAGGCGGCTGGCGACTGGCGGCTGGCGACTGGCGACTGGCGACTGGCGGCTGGCGACTGGCGACTGGCGACTGGCGACTGGCGACTGGCGACTGGCGACTGGCGACTGGCGACTGGCGACTGGCGACTGGCGACTGGCGACTGGCGACTGGCGACTGGCGACTCATAAGAAGCGAAGGACCCTCGGGATTCATCTCGACGAGAGATGAGCATCCCGAGGGTTCTGTCGGCGGCCGCCTGCCGCCGACCGCCTGCTTTACTGAATTATCTCCGCAAACCCTCTTTCTTTTGCTCGCACGATGGTGGCTGCAGCCTTGCCGGCGCGCTCGACCGCGCAGCTCGAGTACTGGATCTCGGAGTTACCGTTGATCGACGTGTTGTCCGCCGTGTACGTGTTACCCGCGAAGGCCGAGCCGGTGATCTTGTTCCCGTTACCGGTCGATTTGATGTCGTTCTTCACGACCATGATTCCGTTGAACGTGAAGTTACCGGCCATCTCGACGCTGCCATCCACGAGCAGAACGCCCTGGGCGATCGAATTCGCCTGGATCTTGAGATCGCCTTTGACGTAAACGATCGGGAAGTAGTCCGCGCACGCCGTGGTGCGCAGTGGATCGCCCCAGTTCGTCGTGTTGCTGTACTGGCAGCTGGTGCCGGATACCGTCGGCGCCACATTGTAGTTGCCGGCGGACAACGTGATGTCGGCATTCTGCGTGAGTTGGGTCCACGTCTGATCGCCGAACTTGATGTACGTGTTCGTATCAGCCGCCGCGGGATTCTCGGATTTGGCCGCTGGCATGCCATCGATACGGGTAGTGGCGCCCTTTTGAGGACATGTGCCGCTGCACACGATGTTCGTGTCGGGCGCCGCCACTCCGGGAACGCCGCCCGACGCTGCCGGGCAGATTGATGATGTGGTCCACCCAGCCGGGATCTCGTCGTGGCCGTCGACTCTCGAGCTGCCCTGCACTTCCACCTGTCCGCGCACGGTCAGCGCGCCGAGGATGTTGAACTTCGGGTACGCCAGCCGATAAATCGCGTTGACCTTGTGGTGCGACGCGAGTGTGCCGGCCGGCCCGGCGTACCCGTCGGAAGTCACCCAGAAGGTATAGTCGTCGAGGCGTGTCATCCGCCGGACGGCGTAGGAGCCTCCGGTGATCTTGAGCGTGTCGGGATTGTTGGTCGCCCCGTTGGCCATCGAGAGGTTGAGCTGCTTGAGCCACCCCTGGATGGGCTGCGTGACGCCAGCTTCCGCAGCCGCGAACGCACGCTGATCCATCAGCGAGTTTCGCCCGATGCGGTATTCCTGCGTCGAGGTGAAGAACGCGCCGGCGATGAGCGCGCCGATCACGACGATGGCGACCATCGCGATCGCGAGCGCGAAGCCTTCCCGGCGCTTCGATGTGGACGACATGCGAGGCTCCATGATGGAGTAGGTTCGTGGGAACACGATCAATTGCGATTGCGGAGCATGACCGACACGGCCAATGAGTCTTTGTACTGCTGGTTCACGCCGCCCTGAATACCGGCCGCCTTGATGATTCCGCTCGTGCGGGCGCGAGCGATGAGATCGACGCGCGCGATCCTCGAGCGATTGGCCGAGTCGGCACCCGACGCGATCTCATTGCCGTCAACGTCGTAGTAGCGGAACCCGACCCCCGTCGATCCAGCAGTTGACGAATAGGCATCGTACGGGCCGCTCACTGGAGAGAGCACATCGAAGTCGTTTGTGCTTGCGTTGAAGTCGGAATATCCCAGATACCATTTCGCGTCACTCGCCTGGAACAGCTTGTACCGCGCCTTTTTGACGATCCGCACCGGCGCACCGATGCCGATGTATTGGCTCAGCGGTCCCCCGGTCACTGGGTCGTTAGGCACACCGGTCAGATTCTTCAGCGTCAGCACCGGACGGTCCTTCCCCACGTCACCGATCGTCGTGTACTGCGCCACGCACTTGGTCTTGTCGCCGGTCACATCGGCCAGGATGAACGGCGACCACACGTCATCCTGGTTCCCGAGGGAGCTGCTGTCGTTGTAGATGTAGACGGTATAGGCGGACTTCGGCTTGTTCTTCGGGTCCGGTTTACCGTAGCCATACCAGCTCGTGATGTTCTGTCCGCTGGCCAGCACTTCCGGCGGTATCGCCACGGCTGCGTTGCCCGACAGCTCGCACACCGCGCCGGTTCCGACCGTAATGTTGAACACGATCGACGAGTCCGACGCCACGAGAATGTCGTTGCCGACCGACGACAACGCGCGAAGATCGAGCGGGAGCACCGACGTCGCCTGGCGCAGCTGGCTGCGCTGCACCACGATCTGGTTCACGCCCTGGTAGAACCGTTGCTGCCGCTGGATCACTCGCATGATCACGCCGCCGACGATGCCGACCAGGACCATCGCGACCATGATTTCGACGAGTGACAAGCCTCGCCGAACGCGTATCAATCGGGGCATTGGATCACCGTCAGATAGTTGACCGTCTTGGCACCACTCTTCGTCCTGTACTGCACCGACTCGGTCACCCATTTCGTTTTCGTGCTATCGGCGACCGTCCACGTGATGGTGACGCCCCGTTTCGTCTGCGTCCCGCCGACGATCGACGAGCATCGGCGAGCGGAGAGCGAATCGGCGACCTTGGTCGCGAACGTTGCGGCAATGGTCTGCGTTCGGCCGTTACCCATCTGCATCGCGACATAGCGCGCCGTGCCCGCGAGTCCCATGACGCCAATCGCCATCACGATGATCGCGATGATCATCTCGATGACCGTGAACCCGCGGCGCGGGCGCGTCAGGCGCCGGCGTCGTCGCAATCTCGAGCTCATTGCTGCACCATTCCGGTTCTCGTGAGCACGACGGAGTCCGTGGGAACGCCGGATCGTGTGAGCGTGATAACCGTGGAATTGTCGAAGCCCAACGCAAACCCTCGTGCGCTGAAGTTCACGACGAGTGAGTCCGTGAAGCCGGTCGCCTTGACGTCGTAGAGCGTGTCGAGCGGTACCGGGGAGATGAGCTTCACCGTGTCCTTTGGCGGCGTAATAGCCACCACGGTCACGCGATTGCTCTTGATCATGAACCGCACCTGCTGCCCTTTCTGAATCGCCGCCGCACGAGCCGTCGCGGCCGCGGCTGCCACGCGCATCTTCGCAGACTGCATGTGGCGCTTTCCGTTCGCGATGGCGAATCGCGGGATCGCTGCCAGCGAGAGCAACGAGATCAACACGATCACGATGAGGATCTCGGGCAGCGTGAAGCCGCGACGAGATCGCCGGAGCGTTAGGCGTGGTGAAGCAATTCGCGGCTGGAACGGTGAGCGCATGGCGTACCGGTGTCGGGCATGGGGATCGAACCACACAGGGGAAGGCGCGTGCGATGTAGACCTCGAGGCCGACCGCGCAGACGCCTCCTCCGCACTACGGAAAAGACGACCCACGATCGATCCATGGAACACCAATTGATCGATCATTGGCAGTGCAACTCGATACCATCGCGGAGGATCGCACCGCCGTGCGCTCGGCGCTCGCCGTGATGTGCGCGACCGCACAGCGGGGGTGCGCAGCGCGTCACGGGCCTCCGTTTTCGCGGTCGAGAGCAGACGAAGGGTCCGAAAAGCGATCGGCCCGGCGGACAGAATGTCCGCCGGGCCGTTCCACCCGTGCCGCCTAACGACTGACGGTTTGGCTAGTTCGCGGCGCCGCCCACAGCCGCGGCAGCCCGCACACCGCGCGAGGCATGCCCCGTCGCGACGCCCGGACGCATCGCCAATCGGTCGCGGATGAGCGCGAGCGCGTCGTCGTATTCCGCCCCCGTGAGCTCCAGGCGCGGAGGACGCACGCGGGCAGTTCCCCGCCCCACCTCGACCTGCACCAGCTTGATCAGCTGCACGAACTTGGGCAGCGTGTCGAGTCGAAGCAGCGGGAGGAACCAGTCGTAGAGAGAGCGCGCCTCGGCCCAATCGCCCGAGCGCGCCAGGTCGAACAGGCGGACCGACTCCGCCGGCAGTGCATTCACGAGACCGGCGATCCACCCCGACGCGCCCATCGCCGCGCTCTCGACGATCATGTCATCGAGCCCCGCGAACACGTTGAGCCGACGCCCAAGCCGCTCGAGCACCGCGGTCACGCGTCGCACGTCGCCGCTCGACTCCTTCACCGCATGCAGATTGTCATAGCTGGCGAGATCCGCGAGCTGCTCCGCCGAGACGTCCGTGCCGTACGCGATCGGGTTGTTGTACAGCATGCACGAGAGCGACGTCGCCTCGATCACGGCACCGAAATGCGCCCGCGTCTCGCGCCAGTCACCGCGATACACATAGGGCGGAAGCACCATCAAGCCATCGCACCCGACCGTGGCGGCCCGCCGCGCCAGCGCGACACACTCGGACGTGCTGAGCCCCGCAATGCCGGCGACGACCGGCACGCGATCGCCCACGGCCGTCCGGCAGCTCTCGAGGATCGCCACCTTCTCGTCGAACGACAGCGTTGCGGACTCACCGAGCGATCCGAGTGCGACGATGCCAGTACACCCTTCGTCGACGAGCCAGCTCGTGTGCTCGCGAAGGAACGCGTGATCGACGGAGAGATCCGGGGTGAATGGCGTCGTGATGGCCGAGTAGACACCGGCCCAATCTCGCTGTTGCATGGTCACGGTCCTCCGGTATGCACCGCGTCGGATGTTGCGGCGCCAGCGAGCGCCGCGGTGGACAGGGTAGACAGCCGCGCCGGCTCGAGCGGTAATCGCACCGTGCCGGGTTGCCAACCAAAGAGCAGCTCGAGCGCCGGCCCGCAGACGCGGCCCTGGCAAGCGCCCATGCCGGCGCGCGCGTACAGCTTCGCCTGACGAGAGTCGGCGAATGACGCAATCGCCGCACGCCTGACGTCCTCGCACCGGCAGATGATCGTGTCGTCGCGCGCCAGGGATCGGAGCTCCTGGCGGAGCGTAAAGGCGCGCTCCATGCGCCGCGCGACGAGCCGCAGCCCCTGTCGTCGCCTGACGAGCGACGGATCGACACGCGCGACACCCGCGGCCGCTGCGCCGGCGATCTCGCCCTCGGTGACCGCGAGACCCACGCCGCCAATGCCGGTGACTTCGCCCGCGGCGAAGACGCGCGGGACGCTCGTCGCCTGGCGCTCGTCGACCACCACAGCACCGTCGGCCGTCGCGCACCCGACGAACCGCGCCATGTCGACGTTAGGCACGAGCCCGTAGCCCGTACAGAGAAAATCGCACGGCAGCGACCACGTCGTTCGTGCGTTGGCGACCGTGATTCCCGTCAGTTGATCGGTGCCGGACGCGGCCGTCACCCACGTGCCCATCGCGTACGGCGTGCGGAGAAACGCCAGCCGATAGAGAGCCGCCTGGAGCAGCGTCTCGGGCTGGGTGAGCAGCGAGAGCGCGAAGTCACGCACTGCCTGGAACGGCGCCTGCTCCGCCACGAGCACCACCCGCGCACCGGCGTCCGTGAGCGACGCGGCGACCGGGAGAATGAGTGGGCCCGTCCCGGCGATCACGACGCGCTTGGCTCGGAACGTTGCGCCCTGCTTCAAGAGCGCCTGTGCCCCGCCAATCCCGGTGACGCCAGGCAGCGTCCAGCCCGGAAACGGAACGAACCGCTCGCGCGCTCCGGTGGCGATGACCAACGCCGATGCCCGAATCACATCGACGCCGCCCAGGTGCCGCTCCGCGACGACGGTGATGTCACCGGTCTCGCCCCCGACGATGACATCCACCACGGCGACGCCCCGCCGGACGTCCGCGTTCGTTCGCGACAGTCGGTCGACCCACGTCCGGGCGTCCGCACCGAGCGTGGCAACCGACCGGTGACGCCAGATCTGGCCGCCGACGTTAGGCGCCTCGTCGAGCACCACGACGCGGCGCCGTGCCTCCGTGGCTCGCACCGCGGCCGCGATTCCGGCGGGCCCGGCACCCACGACCACCACGTCAGCCGCAACGGCGCTCATGCCGATGCCTTCTCCGCGCCGTCCGCCGTCGTGACGTGCATCCCGTCGGCGACCGTCACCAGGCACGCACGTCGGTGCGCCACGCCATCGATCGTCACTCGGCACTCATAGCAGGTTCCCATGCCGCACAGCGGCGCGCGCGGCTCGCCGCTCACCGATCGGCGAAAGGCGGGTGTGCCAAGATCCAGGAGGGCCGCCGCGACGGTGACGCCGGCTTGGACGCGCACCGATCGGCCATCCGCCGAGATCGTCACGGCACCGCCGGAGGGCTGAGCCATCAGTGCACCCCCGCCGTGACGCTGCGGTCCGGCGCGTAGGGCGCAGCATCGATCGCGGGCTCGCGGCCCGCGACGAGATCGGCGAGCAGGGCGGCGGTGCCTAACGACTGCGTGATCCCTAACCCTTCGTGGCCGGCCGCGACCCACAGGCCGGGCACGTCCGGCCAGCGTCCGATCAGCGGCAGCTTGTCCGGCGTTGCGGGGCGAAATCCCGTCCACGTGCGCACGGTCGCGAGGTCGGCCAGCGCGGGCATGAATTCGCACGCGCGTGCGATCATGCGCCCCAGCACGCGACGGTTCATGCTGGCGTCCCACCCCACGAGCTCGCGCGACGACCCCACCATCACCTGCCCCGTGCTTCGCGGCTGCACGTTGAACGCCACCGATTCGCTGGTCATGACGTGCGCGCTGGCGAGGTAGCCGAGCTCCGCGACCTGATGCCGGCAGAACCCCGGATACCGCTCCGTGATGACGAGGTGGCCCTTCCGTGGAATGACGGGCAGCTGCGGGGTGAGCGACGCGGCGGCCGCACCCGCCGCATTCACGACGATGTCTGCGCGAAGCGTGTCGACGCCGTAGCGGACGCCGCAGGGCACGATGTCCTCGACGGGCGTTCGCTCGAGCACCTCGGCCCCCATCGTTCGCGCACGCGCGAGCAACGCGATGGTTGCGGCCGGCTGATAGATCACCCCGTCGGACGGCACGAGCAGGCCGCCCGGGAGCCCTCGGCGCAGATGCGGCTCTGCCTCGATGAGCGACGTCTCGTCGAGCACCTCGGTCTCGATGCCGTGGTCCCGATACAGCTGCTGTTTCGCTGGCAGGGCTTCGAATTGCGTCTCATCCTCCGCCACCCAGACGGTGCCGCACCAGTCCAGCTCGGACGCAGCGCTAACCGTCTCGTCCTGCGCACGCCAGAGCGATTGCGAGTATCGCGTGAGCGCGAGCTGCTCTGGCGAGTCGTCCATGACGACGACGTGGCCCATTCCGGCCGCCGTGGTGCCTAACGCTGCTCCGCCGGCCTCGATGACGAGCACCCGCAGCCCGTCGCGCGCGAGCGCAACCGCACACGCGGCGCCGACGATGCCGGCGCCGACGATGATCGCGTCGGCTCGCCGAGCGCTCACCCGGGGCCGAGCCCGCCGCGGAAGGGATCGCGCGGATCGAAGCGCAGCGTGGCTTCGCCGGTCACGAACGCGGTGCCGCGCACGTGCGGAATGAGCGTGCCGTTCGGGCCGGCGGTGAGCCAGCCGGTAAAGAGGCTTCCGGCCACGCTCTCCTGTCGCCACGCGTCGCCTAACGCCAGCTGCCCGCGGCGATACCGCGTTGCCATGATGGCCGATGTGCCGGTGCCGCACGGGGATCGATCGTACTCACCGCCACTGCACAGCACGAAGTTCCGGGCATCCGCGTCGCCGCGCGTGGGCGCGGCGGACAGCTCGACGTGGTCGATGTCGGCCCCGTCGGCGCCGGTGATACCCGCCGCCCGCAGCGCATCCTGGATCGACTGCGCGAGTCGCGTGAGATCCCGCGCGCGACCCAAGCCGATGCTCACGTCCGGCAGGTGCGCCAGGAAGAACCAGTTTCCGCCGTAGGCGATGTCGCCGACGACGCGTCCAACGCCGGGAACGTCGACCGCGACGTCCGTCGCGTGGCAGTGCGCCGCGACGTTCTCGATCGTCACGGAGCCATCGGCGGAAAGCTCGGCACTCACGGTGCCCACCGGCGTGTCATAACGGGAGACACCGGGCCTAACGCGTCCGAGGTACTCCAGTGTGCGCACGACGCCGATGAGGCCGTGGCCGCACATGCCAAGGTACGTGCCGTTGTTGAAGAAGATCATGCCGGCGGTTGCATCGCGAGTGACGGGCGGTGTGAGCAGCGCGCCGACGATCGCGTCATGCCCGCGCGGCTCGCACACCACGGCGCGCCGCAGATGGTCGTAGCGTGCGCGGAGGTCGTCGCGGCGTTCGGCCATCGTCGAGCCGGCGGGCTGTGGCCACCCGTCGATCACGACACGCGTCGGCTCGCCCTCGGTGTGCGAGTCGATGACGCGGATCGTCTCGGGAAGCGTCGGCGCGTCGAGATCGATAGCTGGTGACGTTGCGGAGATTGTCATTGATCCAGTTGCCATTCCGAGCCGTCTCATTTGTCATCCAAGTCGCCGGACGAGGGGATGACTACTGTCAGGGATTGATCTGAACGGTTTTGATCTCGGTGTAGAACTCGCGAGCCGCCGGGCCCTGCTCGCGACTCCCGGAGCTCGAGCCTTTCATGCCGCCGAACGGCGCGTGCGGATCCACACCGGTCGTGTCGCCGTTGACGCGCACGAGTCCCGCCTTGATGTGCTTCACGTAATGCAGCGCGCTGCGGACGTCGCGCGTGAAGAGCGAGGCACTCAGCCCGTACGCCGTGTCGTTCGCGAGCTTGATCGCGTGATCGAGGTCGTCCGCGGGAAACATGGTGAGGACCGGGCCGAAGAGCTCTCGCTGCGCCAACTCCGAATCAGTCGCGGCGCCGCGCAGGACGGTCGGCGGCAGGAACCAACCATTCGCGAAGTCCGCCGAGTCGGGGACGACACCTTCGTACACACGCTCGGCATCGCTCGCGCCGAGCGTTTTGCGAATGGAATCGCGGGCGTGCTCGCTGATGAGTGGCCCCACGGCAGCATTCGGTGCCGTCACAGGCCCGAGCACGAGCGCATCGATCTGCCGGCGCAACTCGGCGAGGAACGGGCCCTCGACATCGTGCGCCACCACGACACGACTGGTGGCCGTGCATTTCTGCCCTGCATAACGCATGGCGCCAGCCGCGGTGAGCGATGCCGCTTGTGCGAGATCGGCATCCGGCAGCACGATCGCGACGTTCTTCCCTCCCATCTCGGTCTGGTAGCGGATGTTTCGCTCGGCCGCGATGGCCGCGACCGTTGCTCCCACGCGGCCGGATCCGGTGAAGCTGATCGCCGACACTTCCGGAGCGCGCAGCAGCGCTTCGCCCACGGCAGGACCGGACCCCGGCACGAGGTTGAACACACCGGCAGGCAGTGAGACCGACGCCGTCTCCGCGAGCAGCGCGGCGACGTGCGATGATGTCTCCGCCGGCTTGAGGACGACGGTGTTTCCGAAGGCGAGCGCCGGCGCCGTCTTCCACAGCGGGATCGCCAGCGGGAAGTTCCACGGGGTGATCAGCGCGACGACGCCTAACGGTTCGCGCAGCGTGAACTGCAGCGCACCAGCTGCCTGCGCGGGAATCACTTCACCGACTTCGCGCACCGCTTCGCCAGCATAGTACCGCAGGATCGCGACGCATCGCGCCACTTCTCCGCGCGCCTCACCGATGGGCTTCCCGACCTCGCGCGCAACGGCCTGCGCGAGCTCCTCCTGTCGGTCCGCGATGGCGGCGCTCCATCGATGCAGGTGATCCGCGCGCGCTACGCCAGTGATCGTCGACCATCGCTCGAAGGCCGTTGCGGCTGCCGTGGCCGCGCGCCGCGCGTCCTCCGGCGCACCTTCCGGCACGTAGGCAACGAGGTCGCTCGCGTCCGATGGGTTGCGGTCGTCGATCCAGCTGTCGCCGGTGCTCGCGACCCACGCGCCTCCGACGAACTGTTGCAGGCGTGGTGGCTCGGTCCCGACGCGGGACGTGGGTGTGGTATGGATTGTCATGGTTCACCTCGACGCTCGCGAAGAAAGGCGAGCAGTGATCGGCCCGCACCGGCGATGTGATCGCGGACGAGCTGACACGCGCGCTTCGTATCGTGCGCGCGCGCCGCGGCGGCGATCGCACGGTGCTCGTCGTTCGCCCGC
>Ga0068857_100003592_pt1 | contig 12976 bp, 13 predicted proteins | sample KBSCornC72_FD_66591 | JGI IMG/M metagenome (GOLD analysis project Ga0068857, IMG submission 66591) | Corn rhizosphere microbial communities from Kellogg Biological Station, Michigan, USA - KBS Corn C7-2 | ecosystem: Host-associated > Plants > Roots > Rhizosphere > Soil ...
GTGGATCTGCGGCTCGCGTGCTGTGCATCAACGGGCGTCACCGCAGCCGCTCCACCAAGTCATCCGGGATGTGCAGATTGCCGCCGCGCCCCGTGCCCAGTTCCAGTCCCGGTTTCACCGCCCCATGAAAGTCCGACCCGCCCGTAACCAGCATTCCGTATCGCGCCGCAAGCGCCAGAAATTTCTCCGTATCTTCCGGCCCGTGATCGCTGTGATACGCCTCAATCGCATTCAACCCCGCCTCGCGCATCCCCGGAAGCAGAGCAGGGAAGTCGCCCTTCAACCGCACCGGATGCGCCAGGGACGCGATCCCTCCCGCCTTGCGGATGCGCTCGACACCCTCGGCGAACTGCGGCTCACGCCGGTCCACATAACCCTTCGCCGATTCCCCCAGGAATTCGTCGAAGGCTTCTTGAACCGTCTTCACGTAGCCTTTCTCAACTAAGATCTGCGCAAAGTGCGGCCGCCCCGTTTCGCCGCGTCCGCGCGCCTGCGCCTCTTCGAGAGTGATATCGACTCCCAGTTCGCGCAGCCGGGCAACCAGACGAAGATTACGCTCGCGCCGCGACCTTTGCATTTCCAGCAGCCACCCGCGCAGCTCCGTTAAATCGCCGTCGCCCAAAAAATATCCCAGCAAGTGCGCCGTCTGCCCGTGCAACTTCGTCGAGATTTCGATCCCGCACAGCAATTCCACCCCGGCCTCGCGCGCATCGACTCCGGCCTGGTCGTAGCCCGCGAACGTATCGTGATCCGTAATCGCCAGCGTGCGCACGCCCACCCGGCGCGCCTCCGCGATCAGCTCCGCCGGCGAAAAAGTGCCGTCGGATTGATTAGTGTGCGAATGCAGATCGATCATTGGAAATCAAACCCCGCTCCGTCAGCGCGTCCCAAATTTTCTCCACGCTTTCTTCCGGCGTCTCCCGGTCCGAGCGAAGATTTACCTCCGCGCTGTAAGGCGCTTCATAGGGATCGGAAATCCCCGTGAAGTGCGCAATCTCGCCCGCCAGCGCCTTCCGGTACAGACCTTTTGTGTCGCGTTCGATGAGTACTTCCAGAGCGCACTCCAAATAAACTTCGATGAACTCCGGAATCCTCTCACGAGCCTCATCGCGCGCCTCGCGATAGGGTGAGATCACTGCCGCGATCACGATCACCCCGTGCCGCGAAAGCAATTCGCACACGAAAGCGATACGCCGGATGTTCTCGTCGCGGTCCTCCCGGCTGAAGCCCAGGCCCTTCGAAAGATGCGTCCGCACCACGTCGCCATCCAACACTTCCACGCGTGCGTTAATCGCGCGCAGCCTTTGTTCGAGGATACGCGAGACCGTGCTCTTGCCGGCGCCGGACATGCCTGTCAGCCAAACCGTGAATCCCTTAGGGGGCGAGGTCACAAAATTCATCGTAAGGCAAATCGCAACCCAGCCGCTTTAGCTCGCCCATGAAGTACCGGTCAATGTGCCGCTGCTGCTCCGCGCTCAACAGTTCCGACGAACCTCCCTGCGCGCCCTTGCGCATCATGGTTCCGTTCGAACTCCACGGCGCAATTTTCCACACCGAGAATTTGGAGTCGATGCCCTTCATGTAAGCAAATCCGGCCTGCATGCATACACTTTCGATCACATCATCCGCTACCCGCACATCCAAAAACTCCGCCACCCGCCGCACAGTACCCGGTAAATCCCGTTTCATCGATTTGAACGAAAGCACCAGAACATTAGGACGATGGCGCTGCGCCCAATACCCGGCCGCGTTCACCGCCCAAGAGCCGCCCACTAAAAAGCTCTGCGAAACAAACATCCGGTACCAGGTTTCAAGCGAAGGAATCGCCGGCCCGCCAATCGCTTTCGAAAAAAAATAGTTCGAGACAAAAACATCCTTGGGATCGCGAATCACCGCAATATAACGCGCGCTTTCCGAATACGGAATCAGCTCCCAATTCATATGCGTCTTGATGACGCGCTTCTTCTCCGGCGACGCCATCCACACCGACGGGTCTTCCACCGGAATCGCATACTTGCCCAGCGGCGGCGAATCCGGCCACGGAACCACATCGTGAATGTGATTGAATTCGCCCTTGCCGTGAAATAAGAGCTGATGCGCGATCTGCATCATCCAGTTCGTTCCGCTCTTGGCATACGTCGCAATAATGACGTCGTGCTCGTCGGGAACATAGGCGTTAAACGGATTCCTCTTCGCCAACTGTTTCTGATGCCGCGCGTTCCCGTTGCGCAACACCCGCTCCGTGATACCCAGGCTCTCGAAAACGTAGACCACGGACGCCACTACCCCATGAATCCACGCCCCCATCAGGCAGCGCACCGGAAGCGGGAGCGGCCGGCGCCGGAACGGCTTTGCCATCACGCGATCCTTTTTAATGGCCGCACCAGCAAGGTCAACACGAAGCCCATTGCCAGCAACCCCGCCAGCACCGCCAGCGGCTGATCGTAAATGTGAATCCGGCTCGCGCCTGGTGCCAGCGCCGCCTTCGCTCGATTCGATAACTCCGTGATGATCACCGGGCCCACCACCGCCGCCGCGCTCCACGCCGTCAACAACACTCCGTGAATCGCTCCCACAAAACGCGGACCAAATAGATCCGCCAAAAACGCCGGTATCGTCGCGAACCCCCCGCCATACATAGTGAATACGATCAGCAAACTGGTTTCGAACCATCCCCAGCTCTGCGCCGCCGCCAACCGCGGTATCAGCAGGAACAACGCAAACTGCACCACGAAAAACAATGTGTAGGTGTTGCGCCGCCCGATGAAATCGGAGAGCGACGCCCAGAAAAGCCTGCCGCCCGCATTAAACAAACTGATTAAAGAAACCACTGCCGCCGCCGCCAGCGGCGTTTTGCGGAACAAATCCTGCATCATCGGCGAAGCCTGCGCCAGAATACCGATCCCCGCCGTGACGTTGATGAAGAGAATCGCCCACAGCAAATAAAACTGCACCGTACGCAAGGCTTCATCGCGCGTCAGGCCTTGTCCAATCACACCGGCCGGCGGCACCCATCCATCCGGCTGCCACCCCTCCGGCGGCTTACGCAAAATGCGCGCGCCCGCGAGCATGATGACGCAATAGGCCACGCCCAACGCGATCATAGTGCGCGCCACACCCAATTGCGCCATGAAATAAACATTCAAGTACCCCGCCAGAAATGCGCCGCCGCCGAACCCCATGATGGCCAGTCCTGTAGCCATTCCCCGGCGATCCGGAAACCAACGCACCAACGTGCTTACCGGCGCAATGTAGCCCAACCCGCAGCCGATCCCGCTGATCACTCCCATTCCCACAAACACCAGTACCGATTGCTTGGTCGCCAGCCCGATCCCGCCGATCACCAACCCGCTTCCGAAAAAGAGCGCCGCCGTCGTCGCCGCCACCCGTGGACCCTTGCGCTCCACCCACGGCCCCCCGAACGCCGCGCTCAGCCCCAGCAGCATCAGCGCCATCGTGAACGTGATGTAAGGCGGACTGAACCACCACGGATTGCCCGGAAAGATCGCTTGAATCGGCCGGTTGAAAGTGCTCCACGCGTAAACCGACCCGATGCAGATGTGCACCGCGACCGCGCCCACAGGAATCATCCAGCGGTTCGGAGCGGTCTGGCTCACGCGATTTTGTCCCCTCGTGCGCCGCTCATGCGCGCGAAGTCCACCACTTGCTTGACTAGAATCCCAATCTGCCGCGCCGCCGTCTCTTCCACCACCGTGCCGTTCTCATCGAAAGTTTTGTTGAGCGTGTTGATCGCGACCCCCATCGGCGTCGGCCACCCCCGCAGCGCATGCACGATCGACCGCAGCGCCGACAACGTGATCGCCGTCGATTGCCATCCCGACCCGCACACAATCAGCCCGACCGCGCGCCCATCGAAATATGGCTGCGAATCCTGCGCCATGTCCTCGACGTAATCCAGCGCGTTCTTAAGCAGCCCCGAAGCCGACCCGTGATAGCACGGGGTGGAAATGATTACTCCATGGGCCCGCCGCAGCGCCTCGATCAACCGCCGCACGTCCGCCGGCCGCTCCCCCGCCTCCGCCGTGTACATCGGCAAATGAATGCTAGGCCCGTCGAAGAGTTCTGTGTCCGCCCCCGCCGCCTCCGCCAGCGACAACGCATACCGCAAAGCTTTTTCCGCCGACGATTGCAGCTTGGTAGCGCCGCCAATGCCGACAATGTAGGGACGAAAGCGCGAAGTCACTCCTGCTATCCTACATCGCTATTCAAAGCAGCCGCACAGCCCGTTAGTCAGATAAATGAAAAGCGGCGACTTTTACGGACACCACCCACGCGGGCGTCGAACCGCTAAGCTGAAGAGACATGAACGGAGTTCAAGTCACACTTCCGGCAGAGCTGCTCAAAGCGGCGGGCGTCAATCCCGCGGACCTTCGCGAGATGCTGCTATGCTCCTCACCTTGGAACTCTATCGTGAGAGCAAAGTGTCGCTGGGGCGCGCAGCCGAATTGTGTCAAACATCGGTCGAGGAGTTCATGGTCTTCGCCGGCCGCCACGAAGTACCGATGCACTACGCCTCTCGGATCTGGAAGAAGATCGCCGCGCTCTTGATCGCCTGGGCTCGTGATCGTCATCTCGGATTCCTCGCCGCTCATTACTCTTGCTCGATACCTGGAGCTGCTTCGTGAATTCTCTCGGGAGATCGCAATTTCACAAGATGTCTTCGAGGAAGTGACGGTTGCGGGTGCGGGACTGCCTGGAGCGGAACAGATTCAGAAGGCCTCCTGGATTCGAGTCCAGCCAAATCCGTCGGAGCTTTCCGCCGCGACAAAGGCCGCCTGTGCTGGCGTCGGAATCGCAGAGCGTAGCGCTATTCATCATCGATGAAGTGAGCGCTCGGCGCGCGGCCAAGAGTATAGGACTTGAGGTTGCTGGTTCGGTCGCAGTTCTCGAACGTTTATTGCTGGACCACAGCCTTGCACGATTGGGTCTTGCGATGCTTCAGCAGTGAGCGAACGGAGCCTGCTGCGGGATTGAAGCGCCTCGATCTATCATGAATCATGGTGGGTCTTCGACTCTGCACCGCAACACTCCTCCTGCTGAGCCCCGCGTTCGCCGCCGCGCCAACCTTTCATAAAGACATCGAGCCCATCTTCCAAGCGCACTGCCAAAGTTGCCACCGCCCCGGCGAAGTGGCCCCCATGCCGCTGCTCAAATATCAAGACGCGCGCCCCTGGGCGAAAGCCATTCGCTCGGCAGTGATCACCGGCAAGATGCCCCCTTGGTCGCCCGATCCGCACTACGGAAAATTTTTGAACACCCTCTCACTCGCTCCTGGCGAAAAAGAAAAGATCCTAGCCTGGATTGACGCCGGCGCCCCCGAAGGCAAGCCCTCCGACGCCCCCGCGCCGCGTCAATTCCCGGAGGGCTGGAACATTCCGCAACCGGATGTGGTCTTCGAACTGCCCGAGCCCTACGAGGTTCCCGCCTCCGGCACCATCGACTATAAGTACATCCGCGTGCCCACCAATTTCACCGAAGACAAGTGGGTGCAGATAGCCGAAGTGCGGCCCGGCGCGCCTTCGGTAGTGCATCACGCCATCGTGGTCATGCGCGCTCCCGGCCGCCGCCGCGAAGAATACTTGGCCGGATACGCGCCCGGCATGACGCCGCAAATCTGGAAGCCCGGTGAGGCGCGGCTCATCAAGGCCGGCAGCGTACTCGAATTTCAAATGCACTACGCCACCAACGGCACCCCCGCGCGCGACCGCACCCGCATCGGCTTGATCTTCGCGAAAGAACCCGTCACCGAACAAGTGATCGGTACGCAACTCACGCCGCAGTCTTTGAATATCCCTCCCGGCGATCCCGATTATCGCGTGGAGGCCAGCGGCATGATGGGCCAGGAAGTGAAACTGGTGGCGATCCGCGCTCACATGCACCTGCGCGGCAAATCCATGCAGGTGCGCGCTGTTTATCCCAGCGGCGAAACCGAAATTCTGCTCAACGTGCCGAAATACGATTTCAACTGGCAGCCGTATTATTACCTGGAAACCCCCAAAATGCTGCCCAAAGGCACGCGCATCGAAGCCACCTCGTACTTCGACAACTCACCGAACAATCGCTTCAATCCCGATCCCACCGCCACCGTTACATGGGGTCCGCAGAGCTGGGATGAAATGATGATCTCCTGGCTCGACATCGCAGTCGACCGAAACGCTGCCTCTACCCCCGCCCTCGCCACGCCCGCCACCCCCTCCGTCCGGGAACACGAGTAACAGTCTGCTAGACTCTGCTATTAAGAGCGCCCCCGGATTCCGGAGCCACTGATGAATCTATTTGCCACCAAACCAATCGAGCTGCTGCTCAAGGAAGCCCATGCGACCGGCGAGCACAGCCTGAAGCGGACGCTGGGACCGTTTCAGCTCACCGCACTCGGCGTGGGAGCCGTCATCGGTGCCGGAATTTTCGTCTTGTCGGGATTGGGCGCGCACTACGCCGGCCCCGGCCTCATGCTCTCGTTTGTCCTCTCCGGAATGGGCTGCGCGTTCGCCGGCTTATGCTACGCCGAATTCGCCGCGATGATTCCATTGGCCGGCAGCGCCTACACTTACGCCTACGCCACGCTCGGTGAATTATTCGCGTGGATCATCGGTTGGGATCTCACGCTCGAATACGCCATGGGCGCGAGCACAGTTTCCTCCGGCTGGTCGAACCATTTCATTGAGCTGCTCGATATTCTGCACATCAAAATGCCGCTGTGGCTCGCTTACGATCATTGGACCGGTCTGCGAACCGCCGAAAATATCATCGCCCGGCAAATGGCGCAAGCTTCGGATCCCGCCTTAGTCCCCGGCACCGCGGCGTTCTTAGACAAGGTGGGGGCGATCGCCAGCGCGAAGTCGCCGGAACTCGCGCAGCGAGCGACCGAACTCCTTAACGCGCCGACCCTCTTTGGCGTCGAAATCGGCTTTAACCTGCCAGCGTTCTGCATCGCGCTCATCATCACTGCGATCCTGGTCATCGGAATTCGTGAGAGCGCGCGCTTCAATTCCACCATCGTTGTGATCAAGGTTTCGGTAGTGCTATTCGTGATCGCCCTGGGATTGCGTTACGTGAATACCGCCACCTGGGGACATGACTGGGCTTCGTTTGCGCCCTTCGGTTTTTCCGGCATCGGCGCCGGAGCAGCGTACATTTTCTTCGCCTATATCGGATTCGATGCCGTCTCCACCACCGCGCAAGAAGCGCGCAATCCGCAGCGCGACTTGCCCATCGGCATCATCGTGTCGTTATTGGTGTGCACTATTCTGTACATCTTGGTCGCCGGCGTTTTAACCGGCATGGTGCCCTGGCAGGAAGTGAATATCGAAGCGCCCATCGCGCGCGCTTTCAGTGACCGCGGCTTGACCACGGCGTCCCACATCATCACCATAGGGGCTTTAGCCGGCTTGACCAGCGTAATGCTCGTGATGTTGCTAGGCCAGTCGCGAGTGCTGTATTCAATGGCCAACGACGGCCTACTGCCCAAGAAATTTTTCGCCGCCATCCACCCCAAATTCCGCACGCCCTGGAAAAACACCATCCTGGTTGGCCTGCTGGCAGCGATCGTGGGCAGCATCACGCCGATCGACGACATTGGCAAAATGGTGAACATCGGAACACTTTTGGCATTCGTAATCGTGTGTGCCGCTGTGCTGGTCCTGAGAAAAACCAATCCGTCCCAATCCCGCCCCTTCCGAACCCCGTGGGTGCCGCTGATTCCCCTTCTAGGCATCGCCTTCAACGGCTATATGATGTACAAGCTAGGTTGGATCAACTGGGCGCGCCTGCTGGTGTGGCTGGCAATCGGCCTAGTGATCTACTTCATGTACAGCCGTCATCACAGCCACCTGCAACACGGCGGCAACGATCGCGACCGCCAAAGCCGGCCGCCCTACTCCGTGAAGTAATAGACACCCGACAGCGCGCTCAGCAGCCCCGCGAACTGAAAAAACACCACGTTGTCCGCCTGCTCCGGCGCGTCCTTCGTGAAGCAGCGCCACACCGCCACCAGCGCAACGATCACCATCATGGTCTCCGCCGTCCAGAACCACAGCAGCCCCGCCAGCCCGGCGATCAGCATGCGGTGGTGCCGCGTCAACGCGCGGAACCCGCGGCTGCCATCCAGTTGCCACACCGGAATCAGGTTGATTACGTTGATCCACGCGCCCACTTTCGCCAGCGCCGTAAATAAACCCGAATCCGTGACCACGCCAATCCCCATGCACGCCAGCGCCGCGCCCAAGCCATAGAGCGGCCCCGCAAGCCCGACGCGCGCGTCCTCGCCCGCGGACTCTGGGTACGCCTTCATGCGCACGAACGCGCCGACGAAAGGGATGAACATAGGGGAACTGGCCGGAATCCCGTAGCGCGCCAGCGCGATCACGTGCCCCATCTCATGCACGTAAATCGACAGCACAAATCCCAGCCCGAATTTCCAGCCGTAGAGCGCCCAATACACTCCAATCGAAAGCAGCATCGACAGCAGCGTGTTGAGTTTGGTCAAGCCCAACAGCACCAGCTTGCCCTTGGTGAGGATCAGCAAGCCGACGGTCTTGAACTTGAGCAGCAGCGCTACGATCGTTCCGATGACACCCAGCGCTTTCTTGCCTTCACCGCCCGCCGGAGGGGAAGGCGGCGGCAACTGCGGAGCCGCGGCGGTTTGTGGATTTTCAGGTTGCATCGGAAGCGGCCTGCTTCCATAATCGCAGGAAAATCAGGCGCAGCGCCGCCATCAAGGGAATGGAAAAGAAAATTCCCGGAATGCCGCCCATCTCGCCGCCCGCCAGCACGCCAAAGATAATCAGCAGCGGATGAATGCGCATCCCCGCGCTCAACAGCATCGGTTGCAAAACGTAATCCTGCCCCAGCCGGTAAACCACAAAAAATGTGATCAGTAGAAACCAATGCGTATAGCCGCTGAACAGCCCCACGCCCGCGATCAGCAGCATGGCGACGAAGGGCCCCACGGCAGGTATGAATTCCAGCGTCGCCGCGATGCCCGCCAGCAACACCGCGTAAGGCGCGCCAGTCGCGCTCAAGAATACCGAGTAGAACACAAAAGCCACCATCGCCAGAATCACCAGCGCACGCAGATACTGCGACAGCAAACGTTGCAGGTCCTGCAAAATCTGATGCAGCAAGAATTGATGTTTACGCGGCGCGCTGTGGATGAACCCATCCCGCAGTGCCTTGCCGTCCATGATGAAGAAAAATGCCAGAATCGGCACCACAATAATGCTCACCGCAGTGCCCAGACCGGTAGCCAATTGACGCAAGGCCTCGCCCGTGAGTGAGAGCGCGTTTTTGCCGAGTTCGTCCAGCCGGTCGCGCAGCCATAGCCCCAGTCGCTCGCGCATGGGATCCAGCCAAGCCGGCAGCGGAAGCCCGCCCAGCGGATCGCTGCGTAGCGCATCCGGCAGTGTCCCGGAGAGAGCGCGCGCGTCCGTAGCCACCGCCGAAACCACGCCGATCAGCGCGGCAGCAAACGCCGCGATCAGCAAAACATAAACCACTGACAACGCCACCGTCCGCGGAATACGCACCGAAGTGAAATGGTCCACGAAACTCACCAGCGGGGACAGCAGCAGCGCCAAAAAGATGGCCAGTGTAAAAGTGACTAGCGCCCCGCGAATCGAATAAATCAACGCCACTACCAGCGCGAACACAAACACCGTCCACACGGCCTTGAGAACGCGCTGATCCAGCCCTAGCAAACCGGCACCCACATGGCCTATAGAATAAACGAAGTGACTACAGCGGCAGACCACATGCGCGGGCTGGTAGCGGAACTGCAGGATCTCGAAGAGAAACTACGCCAAGGCGGCGGCCCCGCCAAGATCGAGAAGCAGCACCAGTCGGGCAAGCTGACCGCGCGCGAGCGCGTATCAAAACTAATCGATCCGGGCGCGATGTTCCTCGAAATCGGACTCCTCGTCGCCCACGACAAATACGACGGCCAAGCGCCAGCCGCCGGAGTGATCACCGGCATCGGATTGGTCGAAGGGCGCCCCACCGTGATCGTCGCCAATGATGCCACCGTGAAAGCCGGCGCGTGGTGGCCCGAAACCATTCCGAAAATCCTGCGCGCGCAGGAGATCGCCATGCGCAACCGCCTGCCCATCGTTTATCTGGTCGATTCCGCCGGCATCAACCTGCCCTATCAAGGCAGCATTTTCCCCGGCCAGTACGGCGCCGCGCGCATTTTCTATTACAACTCGCTGATGCGGCGAAAACTCAAAGTGCCGCAGATCGCCGCCGTCATGGGCATGTGCATTGCCGGCGGCGCCTATCTGCCTGCGCTGTCCGACGTCATCATCATGGTCGAAGGCACCAGCTTCATGGGCCTCGGCGGTCCCAACTTAGTGAAGGGCGCCGTAGGGCAAGTCGTCTCCGCGGAGGCCCTCGGCGGCGCCACGCTACACACCCAAACCAGCGGCGTAGCGCACTACAAGGCCAAAGATGACTTGGACGCCATACACATTATCAAAACGAAATTGCGCGAACTGCCGCCAGTGCCGTCCACTCCCGAACACAAAGGCACTCCACCCGCCAAGTCCGCCGAAGGACTCTACAATCTGCTCCCCGCCGATCACCGTCTGCCCTACAACATCGAAGAAGCCATCGCCCGCATCGTCGACGCCGACGAGTACTTAGAGTTCCAACCCGAGTACGCGCCCGAGATGTTATGCGCCCACGCGCGCCTGAACGGCCGCGTGATCGGCGTAATCGCCAACCGCCGTGGCTTTCTAAAGACCTCCGCCGGCCCCCGCATCGGCGGCATCGTCTACGCCGAATCCGCGCGCAAGGTAGCCTACTTCGTCGAGAACGCCGAGCGCCGCGGATTGCCCTTGCTCTATCTGCAAGACGTCTCGGGCTTCATGGTCGGCACCGAAGCCGAGTCCGAAGGCATCATCCGCGCTGGCGCCGAAATGGTGGAATCCATGGCCTGCGCGACCGTCCCCAAAATTATCCTCACCCTGAATCACGCCAGCGGCGCCGGCTACTATGCCATGGCGAGCCAAGGCTTCGATCCGCACTTCGCCTTCGCCTGGCCCACCGCACGCATCGGCGTAATGGAAGGCGACGCCGCGGTGCAAGCGGTGCACGGCCCCGAGCTAGAAAAACTGAAAGCCACCGGCGCGCCGATCCCCGACGAACTCGAAAAACGCATGGCGCAAACCCGCGCGGATTACGAGCGCTGGCTCGACTCCCGCCACGCCGCAGCGCGCGGCCAAGTAGACGCGCTGCTCGATCCTCTAGCCACGCGCCGCGTCCTAGCCTTCGCCTTCGACGCCGCCTGCGCCCACGGCCATCGCGAGCACCTGATTGTGGAGACGCTATGACCCTGCGTATTGAACAAGACGGCCGCCTGCGTCGCATCGCCCTGGCCGCCGTGGAAAAACGCAATCTGCTGGACGCGTCGATGTGCCACGAACTGCTCCACGAACTGCGCGACGCCGTAGCCGACGATGCCGTAGGCGCGATTTTGCTCGAAGCCGACGGCCCCGTGTTTTGCAGCGGCGTCGATCCCGTCGCCGGCGAAGAGCTGTTCACCATCGGCCGCAGAATGGTCAAGCCCTTGGTAGCTGCCGTCCAAGGCGTAGCCGTCTCTGGAGGCGTAGCCCTGTTAGCCAACGCCCACGTGGTGCTCGCCGCGCAAGGTTCCAGCTTCGGCCTAACCGACATTCGTGACGGCAAATGGAATGAGGCGATTTACCGGGCAGTAGCGTCCGCCATCGGCGAGCGCCGCGCTTTGGAACTGTGCCTGACCGGTCGCATCTTCTCGACTCCCGACGCCCTGTCATGGGGTCTAGTGCATCAAGTCGCCCCCGCTTTTGAACTAGACGACCGCGCCAGCGAAGTAGCCAACGCCCTGGCCAATGCGAATCCCGAAGCCGTGCGAGCCGCCTTGCGCCGTGCGTAAACTGAACCGGCTCCGACCGTCTGTTAAACTCGACAGAGAATGCCGCAAATTCTCCACGGCTTGGCCGTGCAAACCGAAATTCTCACCCGTCTGAAACCCCGTATCGCGAAACTGAGCCGTCCTCCAGGACTAGCAGTGATGCTAGCCGGCAACGATCCCGCGTCTGAAATTTATGTACGCACCAAGATCAAAGCCTGCGCCGACCTGGGCATCTTCAGCGAGAAAATCGCGCCCCCAGCAACAGCCACCACCGACGAACTGGTAGCAATGGTGGAAGATCTCAACGCCCGCCCCGACATCGACGGCATCCTAGTTCAGATGCCCCTGCCGAAACACGTCGACTCGCGCCGCGTCCTCGAAGCCGTAGCCGCCGACAAAGACGCCGACGGATTTCATCCCATCAACGTCGGCTACCTGGTGTCCGGCCGCCCCGCGCCCCGCTCCTGCACGCCCGCCGGCATCATCGAGATGCTGAAGTTCTATCAGCTCCCCATGGCCGGCCAACACGCAGTTGTGCTCGGACGCAGCGACATCGTAGGCAAGCCCATGGCGCTGATGCTGCTGCACCAGAACGCCACCGTCACCATCTGTCACTCGCGTACCGTGAACCTGCCCGCGATGTGCCGCCAGGCCGACATCCTGGTCGCCGCCATCGGCCGCCCCGCCTTCGTCACCGCCGATTACATCAAGCCCGGTGCCACCGTAGTCGACGTCGGTATCAATCGCATCACGGACGTTGCTGAAGGCCTGCGCCTCGGCCGCACGGAAGAAGCCGTCCGCAAAGGCAAAGCCGTAGTCGGCGATGTCCATCCGCTCGACATGGCGCGCGTCGCCGGCGCCTACACGCCGGTGCCCGGAGGCGTGGGCCCGCTCACCATCGCCATGCTGATGTCCAACACCGTCCAACTCGCGGAGCTGCATCAGAACGCCGGATAAAAATATGCTGCGCGTGGGGCTCACCGGCGGTCTGGCCAGCGGCAAAAGCTTCGTCGCCCGTGAGCTTGAGAATCTAGGCTGCCTGCTGATCCGCGCCGACCAGCTAGGCCACCA
>Ga0068857_100003599_pt1 | contig 12972 bp, 10 predicted proteins | sample KBSCornC72_FD_66591 | JGI IMG/M metagenome (GOLD analysis project Ga0068857, IMG submission 66591) | Corn rhizosphere microbial communities from Kellogg Biological Station, Michigan, USA - KBS Corn C7-2 | ecosystem: Host-associated > Plants > Roots > Rhizosphere > Soil ...
AGGCTGGATCTATATCGGCCTGTTCATCCTTTCCGCGATCTGGGGCTTCACCGAAGCCCGCGGAAACGCCTGGGCGATGATCCCGTGGCTGATCGCGCCCCTCGTGCTTCTGATCCTGGTCCTGCTGGTCATGCCCACGCTCACTCGAGCGCCCAATCGCTGGAGATTCGCAGGCGGCGGCATTGCACTCGGCATCGTCTTCGTGATCGTGAGCTTCGCTGTTCTCGGCAACAATGCCACGCTCGCGGCGGCCGCGCTGCCGGCGCAGCAGTCGCCCGGAATGACCGATCCCTCGGGTGTGGCGACCGGCGCGGAGTGGCTCGCCTATGGCGGGACGAACGCGGCCTGGCGATTCACGCCGCTCACGCAGGTGACTCCGGACAACGTCGGCAAGCTCACCAAGGCGTGGGAAGTTCACCTCGATGGCCAGCCTAACGACCCGGAATATGTGAAATTGTACGGGACTGAGAACACGCCTTTGAAGGCCGGCAACCTTCTTTATGCCTGCACGGCGAAGAACGTCATCGTCGCGCTGGATGCGGCGACCGGAAAGCCGGTGTGGCGGGTCGATCCGCAAGTGCCCGACAAATGGATCCCGTACACGACCGCTTGCCGCGGGGTTTCCTATTATGCCGTGCCCGGCGCGCCGGCGAACTCCATCTGCGCCAAACGTATCATAGAAGGGACGATGGATTCGCGGCTGATCGAGGTCGATGCGCTGACGGGCAGGCCGTGCACCGAGTTCAATGGCAGCGGACAGCAGGACACGAAGATTGGGATGGGCTGGACGCCTCCGGGCTCAGTGGGAATCAACTCGCCTCCGCCGGTGGTGAAGGGAATCATCGTGGTCGGTCACCAGGTCCTCGACGGCCAATGCCGTTGCGCTCCCTCGGGGGTCATTCAGGGCTTTGATGCGAAGACCGGCAAGCTCGCCTGGGCATGGGACATGCAGCATCCGGACTGGCACGGCTATCCACCCAAGGGACAGGTCTGGGCGCGTGGTACGCCCAACAGCTGGTCGATCAGCGCAGGCGACGAAAAGCTGGGGCTCGTATTCGTTCCGACCGGCAACGTTGCCGACGATTATGTCTCTGCGGGCCGCACGCCGGAGGAGAATGCCTATAACAGCGCCATCGTCGCGATCGACGTTACGACGGGAAAGCCGCGCTGGCGCTTCCAGACGGTCAAAATGGACGTCTGGGACTATGACATCGGCAGCCAGCCGAGCCTCATCGACTATAAGGGTATGCCGGCGCTGCTCGTCGCCTCAAAGCAGGGCGACCTTTATGTCCTGGATCGGGCGACTGGAAAGCCGCTGTCGCCGATCGGGGCGATTCCGGCGCCACGGGGAGGCGCTGAGCCGGGACTGCGGTCGCCGACGCAGATCGTTTCCCTGTGGAATACGCTGAGAAAGCCCAGGCTTGTGGAATCGGACATGTGGGGAATGTCGCCGATCGACCAGATGGTTTGCCGGATTCAATATCGCCAGGCGGATTATCGGGGCTTCTACACGCCGCCGAGCGTCAACCGGTCGAGCGTTCAATACCCGGGCTATAACGGAGGCAGTGACTGGGGCAGCCTCTCCATCGACCCCGTCCGCGGCCTGGTTGTCGCCAATTACAACGACATGCCCAATTACGTGAAGCTCGTCCCCCGAGCGGTGGCGAACAAGCAGGGGATTGTGCCGCGCTTCGCGACCAGTACTCCGCCGAGCAAGCCGCATCAGATCGATCCCCAGTGGGGTGTACCCTATGCGGTCAACGTCAATGCCGGCTGGCGCATTCCCTTCACCAAGCTCATGTGCAAGCGCCCGCCATATGGTGGGATCCGGGCCATCGATATCGCGACCGGCAAGACCTTGTGGGACCGACCACTCGGCACAGCGCGCAAGAACGGGCCCTTCAAATTGCCGACAATGCTGCCATTCAGCATCGGCACTCCGAATAATGGCGGGGCGGTGACGACGGCAAGCGGTCTCGTCTTCATTGCCGCGGCGACGGACGACCTGCTCCGCGCGATCGACCTGCGGACGGGCAAGACGATATGGTCGGTGCCGCTTCCCGCGGGAGGGCAGGCTTCTCCCATGATCTATGAGCAGAACGGCCGGGAATATGTCGTTATCTTCGCCGGCGGACATCATTTCATGGAAACGCCGATGGGTGACAGTCTGATCGCTTATGCGCTGCCGGGGAGGGCTTGAGCGCTCATTCCGGCATGATCATGAATTGCTCCCACCGTCCGTTCGCACCGCCTTCGGCATAAGTGACAAGCGTCAGGTCCGGATGGTTCGCATAATGGATCGTATAGTTGCGGTTGACGAAGCCGCCGCGGAGGCGCGGGACGCGCCGCATTTCGATGGAGGTTGGAGCCCCCAGCGGCGCCAGTGACGAGCGGTAATCGCCGAGCGTCGTCGCGTTGAAATAATAATTCAGGTTGTCGGTGAACTTCGACCGATCGATATTTCCGCCGACCAGCGCGGCATAGGTCGCGCGAACGTCCTCCAGGCGGTCGCCCTCGCCGGAAAGCGCCGGCTCCGCACTGTCGAGCACGATTTTCCGGAGGCCTTCGGTGAGGGTCCCGATCGCGCCGCTGTAATCGGCGTTGGTGAACACGATGATCGCGTCCTTGGTATCCGGGTAGACGCTGTTCTGCGTCAGGAAGCCCACCGCCTCGCCGCCATGGTCGATCACGTGGCGCTCACCGTCATAATGGTTGATCACGCCAAGACCGTAGCCCGTTGTTCGACCGTCGTTGCGGAGCACGGGCGTTTCCTGCTCGACCCAGTCGCTTGCCGGGATCAGGTTGCGGTTCATTCGAGCGATGTCCCATTTCGCCAAATCCTCGGCCGTCATCGACAACTCACCCGCGGCGTAAAGCCATCCGCGCCCGGCCGCCGGCGCGACCCTGACCGGGCCCAGGGCAAAGCGGTGATAGCCCGCCGGGAAGCCTGGCGCATACGTATCGTCGAGGTCCTTGACGCTCGTCATTCCGAGCGGCTTGAAGATCTTGCGATTGAGGTAGCTGAGCAAGGGCTCGCCGCTCACCTTCTCGGCGATCAGTCCGGCAACGACGTAGCCGGTGTTGCTGTATTGCCAGCGCGCGCCAGGTTCAAAATCGAGCGGCTTCTTCGCCCATTTGTCGATGATCCGCTGCGGTGTCGCGGGCGTTTCCATGTCGATGAACGAATAATCCTGTGGCCAGAAGTCCTGCAGGCCGGAGGTGTGCGAGAGAAGTTGCCGAAGCGTAATCCTGTCGCCCTCCGTGATGCCGGGAATATATTTGGAGACATGGTCATCGAGGCTGAGCTTGCCCTCGTCCTCGAGAAGCAGGAGCGCCATGGCGGTGAACTGTTTCGAGTTGGACGCGATCTGATAAGGCTGGTCAGGGCGCGCGGGCAGGCCTTCGTTCGCCTTGCCATAGGCCTTGCTGAGGACGAGCTTGCCGTCGCGGACGATCGCGATTTCTGCGGCGGGCACTCCGGTGTCGGCGAGCGTCTTGGTGACCAACTGGTCGACTTTGGAAGCCTGCTCGGCAGTGAGCGATTGAGCCAGGGCTGGGGCGGCGGTCAGCGCGGTGAGCGCAAGCAAAGCTGAGGCGTGTCTCATGATTCCTAGCCTAACTGCTGTTTCAGGCCTGTCGAGTCACCGGCACGCAAAAAAAGCGCGGGAGCCGAAGCTCCCGCGCCCGGTGTGAACTCAACCGTCGTTAGCGGCGATTGATGTCGACGTCGCGGACATAACCGCGATAGTCGACGTCGCACCTGAACGACAGATCGGCAGCGTTGTAGCCGTAACCGTAGCGGCCGCTGCTCGCGAGACCGCGAACGCGGACACCGCCGTTGGTCGGGGTAACGCGCGTGACGCTCAGCACTCGTCCGGTGGTCCCATAGGAACCCAGGAGGGCGCCGATGATTCCGCCAGCGTTACGCGTGTAAAGGCGGTTCTGGACCGCGGCAGTGCACTGCGACGCCGCAGCCGAGGTATTCATGCCGTAGCCATAGCCGTTGTAGGGGTTGGAATAGGTACGATAGCCATAGCTGTACTGGCTGCCGTACGGGCTACCGTAATAATATTGAGCGGCCGAAGGCGCCGCAGTCGCTAACGCCGCAAGGCCCGCACCTCCCATGAGGATGGTTTTAATAATGGTCACTTCCAGTCTCCTTTCAATTTCGGAGGCATCCGGAAGTTAAACGTTCGGCCCTCTCTGACGGCCATGCATTCGTCGCAGCAGCAATGCGGACCGTCGCTCGAAGGTTGCGCTGTGATGAACGTTGTCCGGGGCGTTTCAACGACTCGGTCATGCTAACTTACGTTATGATTTCATCCAGTTTCCAATGCGGTAGACGTAATCACGGCTGGTCGCAGGTCCCCTGTCGGCCGGCCAAAGGGGGCCCGTTTCCGCTTGCGCGGAGGCGGGCCTTCCTGGATCAGGCAGGGATGAGCGCTCCGCGCAGGATCGGCTCTTCGAGCGTCCTTCCGGCTCCCAGAGCGACGCAACTCATCGGATTTTCAGCGACCTGGACCGGAAGCCCGGTCTCATCAGCCAGAACTCCGGCGATGTCGCGGAGAAGCGACCCGCCGCCGGTCATCGTAATGCCCTGATCGATCACATCGGCAGCAATTTCGGGTTGGGTGTTTTCCAGCGCCGCTCGAACCACTTCGACGATCCGATTGACCGGCTCGGCCAAGGCCTCGGCGACCTGCGCCTGGGTCAAGCTGATTTCGCTCGGCACGCCCTTGCTGACGTCCCGGCCCCGAACGGACGCAGTCAGCCCGATGCCGTCCTCAGGCGCGCGGGCGCCTCCGACTTCCAGCTTCACGCGTTCCGACGTTCCCTCGCCGATGAGCAGATTGAAATTTCGGCGAACATAAGCCGCAATGGCTTCGTCCATGCGGTCGCCGCCCACACGGGTCGAGCGGCAATAAGCGAGACCCTGAAGCGAGATGACGCCGACCTCGGTCGTCCCACCGCCAATGTCGACGACCATCGAGCCGATCGGCTCGGTCACGGGCAGCCCGGCGCCGATCGCAGCGGCCATGGGCTCCTCTATCAATGAAACATGGTCCGCGCCCGCATTGGTCACCGCGTCGCGGATCGCGCGCCTTTCGACGGACGTTGCGCCGGAAGGAATGCAAATGACCACCTCAGGCCCCCGCGTGAAGCGGCCAGGACCGCCGTGAGCCTTGCGAATGAAATGCTTGATCATGTCCTCGGCGACTTCGAGGTCGGCGATGACTCCGTTGCGCAATGGCCGGATGGTTTTGATATTGTCGGGCGTCTTGCCCATCATCAGCTTGGCGTCGTCGCCGACCGCCCTAACCTGCCGGACGCCATTCACATATTCCATCGCGACGACCGAGGGCTCGCTGGTGACGATCCCAGAACCGTGAACGTAGACGACGGTGTTGGCGGTGCCGAGGTCGATGGCGATTCCTCGGGACGAGAAATTGAACAATCTTGGGAAGGACACTGGCCTGCTCGTCCTGACGGAGGAAACGCGACCCTATGAGCGCTATCCAAGAAAGCGCATCCTTTTCCTTTCGCCCAGTCCGTAAGCCGTTGGAACAACGGGATGAACCGAGGTTTCAGGCGAAGGAGAGCGGCACTCCGTAAAGGTCGTGCTCGTCCGCGTCCTCGATCTCCGCCACGATGATATCGCCGGGATTGAGTCCTCCGGCATCGCGGAGATGCACCTCGCCGTCGATCTCGGGAGCGTCGGCCTTGGAGCGGCCGGTCGCGCCGCCGGTCTCCGTATCGACTGCATCGATGAGGACTTCGATGCTGGAGCCGACCTTGGCCTCGAGCTTCTCGGCACTGATGCGTCCGGAAAGCGCCATGACCGCGTCAAAGCGCTCCTGTTTCACATCCTCGGGCACCTGATCGTCCATCGACGATGCAGGTGCGCCTTCGACGGGTTCGAACTTGAAGGCGCCGACACGGTCGAGCTGCGCTTCTTCGAGCCAGGCGAGAAGATAGGCGAAATCTTCATCGGTTTCGCCGGGGAACCCGACGACGAAGGATGAGCGGATGGCGAGATCGGGAACCTGTTCGCGCCAGCTACGGATTCGCTCGAGCACCTTCGCGTCATTGGCGGGGCGGCGCATCGCGCGAAGGACCTTGGGGCTCGCGTGCTGGAACGGAATGTCGAGGTAGGGGAGGACGAGACCGTCGGCCATCAGGGGAATGACGTTGTTCACGTGCGGATAAGGGTAGACATAATGCAGCCTCACCCAGGCGCCGAGCTTGCCCAGTTCGCGCGTGAGGTCGGTCATGTGCGCGCGGACTTCCTCACCTTTCCACGGCCAGGCCTTGTGGCGAATGTCGACGCCGTAAGCCGATGTGTCCTGGCTGATGACGAGCAGCTCCTTGGTGCCCGCGGCGATGAGCTTCTCCGCCTCGCGCAGGATCGCGTCGGGACGGCGGCTGACGAGATCGCCGCGCAGGTGCGGGATGATGCAGAAGGCGCAGCGGTGATTGCACCCCTCGGAGATCTTCAAATAGCTGTAGTGGCGCGGCGTAAGCTTGAGGCCCGCTTCGGGCACAAGGTCGATGAATGGCGACGGGACCGGCGGGGCCGCCTCGTGAACCGCCGCGACGACCTCCTCATATTGTTGCGGGCCGGTGACAGCGAGGACGTCCGGAAAGCGCGCACGAATGACTTCGGCTTCCTTGCCCATGCAGCCGGTGACGACCACTCGGCCGTTCTCGGCGATGGCCTCGCCGATTGCTTCCAGGCTCTCTTCCTTGGCGGAATCGAGGAAACCGCAGGTGTTGACCAGCACCACGTCCGCGCCGGCGTAATCGGGCGACATATCGTAGCCGTCGGCGCGCAGCTTGGTCATGATCCGCTCGCTGTCGACCAAAGCCTTGGGACAGCCGAGTGAGACCAGCCCGACGCGCGGGGGCTTGGGGAGAGTGGTGACGTTCATCGGAAGGGGCGGGCCAATATAGGAAGTTTCCGGCGAAATCGAGGCCGTCAGCTGAATGCCTTGTTCATTCTGCACAGTGACGGCTAAGAGCCGCGCTTCTTTGCACCTGGAGTAGAGCATGCGCATCGCGATGATCGGTACCGGCTATGTCGGACTCGTATCGGGCGCCTGCTTCGCCGACTTCGGGCATCAGGTTTGCTGTGTCGACAAGGATGCGGCGAAAATCGATGGGCTCAATGAAGGCAGAATGCCGATCTGGGAGCCGGGCCTCGAAGCCTTGGTCAAGGCGAATGAAGATCGCGGGCGGCTGACTTTCACAACGGATCTCGCGGCCGGAGTTGAGGGTGCTGAGGCCGTGTTCATCGCGGTGGGAACGCCGACGCGGCGCGGCGACGGTCATGCCGACCTGACGTTCGTGTTCGATGCGGTGCGCGAACTCGCCAAGGTCATCGCTCCAGGATCTGTCGTAGTCACCAAATCGACTGTGCCGGTTGGGACTGGTGACAGGATCGAGGAGATTTTGAGGGAAGAGGGGGTCGCCGACGTTTCGGTCGCGTCCAACCCCGAATTCCTGCGCGAAGGCGCGGCAATCGCCGACTTCAAGCACCCGGACCGGATCGTCGTCGGTGCCGAAGATCAACGCGCCCAGGACGTGCTGCGCGAAATCTACCGGCCGCTCTTTCTCAATCGCGCACCCATCCTGTTCACGGCGCGGCGCACCGCAGAACTCACCAAATATGCTGCGAACGCGTTCCTCGCGGTCAAAATCAGCTTCATCAATGAGATCGCGGACCTGTGCGAAGCGGTTGACGCGGACGTCCAGGATGTGGCGCGAGGAATCGGTCTCGACAATCGGATTGGAGCCAAGTTTCTTCACGCCGGGCCGGGTTACGGGGGGAGCTGCTTCCCCAAGGACACGCTCGCCCTTTTGAAGACCGCCGACAATGTCGGGATCGACCAGAGGATCGTGCGCACGACCGTCGAGGTCAACGATCACCGCAAGGCAACCATGGTTGATCGCGTGGAAGGGCCGCTCGGATCGCTTTCGGGCAAGCGCGTCGGAGTGCTGGGTTTGGCGTTCAAGCCCAACACCGACGACATGCGCGAGGCGCCCTCGATCCCGCTGATCAACAGCCTCATCGAGCGGGGGGCCTCGGTCACCGCGTTCGACCCGGTAGCAGGCGAGCAGGCGGAGAAGATCTTCAAGGATGTTGCGTTCGCTCCCGATGCTTATGCCGCGGCCGCGAACGCCGACGCGCTGGTGATCGTCACGGAATGGGACGAGTTCCGGGCTCTCGACCTCGAGAAGATTGCCGGATCAATGCGTGGGAAGATCCTCGTCGACCTGCGCAACGTCTATGATCGCGAGGAAGCGGAGGAAGCTGGGCTGACCTATTTCGGCGTGGGACGAGGGCGAATTGGACCTGCGCCTAAATCGTCCAGTTTGGCCTAAGTTGCATCCGAAACAGTCCCGGCGCGTATAGTTGCGCTGATGAAAAGCGGGTTTCGCATCGTCGTCGTGGGCCTGGGCTATGTCGGGCTGCCGCTGGCTGTCGCGCTTTCGCGCAAGTTCGATGTCATTGGCTTCGACCTCGATCCGGAACGAATCGCAGAGCTCAAACACGGTCAGGACCGCACTCGCGAAGTCGACGAGGCCGAGCTTCGTGCGACGAGCCTGACGGTCACCGATCAAACGAACGATTGCCGCGGTGCGGACGTCTATATCGTGACGGTCCCCACGCCCGTGGATTCCAGCAACAGGCCGGATCTTTCGGCGGTGCTCGCTGCGACGCGGATGATTGCGGGGTTGATCGATCCTAACCGCCGGCCGACGATCATTTACGAAAGCACGGTCTATCCGGGCGTGACCGAGGATATTTGCGGACCCGAGATTGAGCGGACAGCCGGCCTTCAGCGCGGCCGCGATTTCCGGCTGGCTTATTCGCCGGAGCGGATCAATCCCGGGGATCGCGAACATACCGTCGATCGGATCACCAAGGTGATCGCGGGCGAGGATCCGGAAGTCCTCGATCAGTTGGCCGAAATCTACGGCGCGATCACGAAAGGCGGCGTGTTCCGCGCGGCGTCGATCAAGACCGCGGAAGCTGCGAAGGCTATCGAGAATGCCCAGCGCGACATCAACATCGCCTTCATGAACGAAGCAGCGCAGATCTTCTCCAGGATCGGAGTTTCGATGTGGGATGTGCTCGCCGCGTCGCGCACGAAATGGAACTTCCTTGCCTTCGAGCCCGGCCTGGTCGGCGGTCACTGCATCGGCGTCGATCCTTATTATCTCAGTCACCTGGCCCACGAAGTAGGTCACAACTCCCAGGTCATCCTCGCCGGACGGGAGACGAATGACGGAATGGGGCAGTGGATCGCCGACACGCTCCACGATCGGCGGGGCAAGGCTGGAACGGCCCTGGTCCTGGGCCTGACCTTCAAGGAAAATGTGCCGGACCTGCGGAACAGCCGCAGCTTCGACCTGGTGCGCCGGCTCCAATGGCTGGGGCACGACGTCACGGTCGCCGATCCTCTTGCCGATCCCGCGGAGATTGAGCGCGAGCACAAGCTTGAAGTGTGCGAACCGGATGGGGGCACGTACGATCTCGTCGTCGGGGCTGTGGCGCATCAAGCCTATCGCGATCTGGCAGACGAAAGGCTCGCGGCGCTGATCGCGCCGGGCGGTACACTCGCGGATTTGCGCGGCATGTGGCGCGATCGTCAGCTCGATGCTGCGATCGACCGGTGGTCGCTGTGAAGCACGACCGCCTGCAGGCGGCGCCGCGGGTGTCGCTGCTGACAAGAAAGCGATTCCAGTTCGCGGGCGCGCTCGTGATCGGTGCACTCGTACCGTGGCTGGCGCGCGGACCCTTGCCCGGAAAGGTCATCGAGGCCGCGAGCCTCAACGCCCTGGTCGCGAACGCCATCGCAATCGCAATCGCCTTCTGGATGCGACTCTCGATCGAGACGTATCCGGGGATTCGCAGAAGCTATGTGATTCTTCCGTCCGCGCTGACCGGTCACGGTCTGACGATCGTCTGGTTCGTGCTCACGCGCTTCCCCTACGACCGCATCGGTCTGCTTGCCGGATTCCTGCTGCACGTGGCGTTTCTCTACGTGCTCTATGTCTACGCGGAGCGGAATGTGCGGCGGCGCATCGCCGTGGTCCCGTTCGGCGACATCAACCTTTTGACGAGAGTGCCGGGAGTCGACTGGAAAATGCTGACTCGGCCTAGGTTGCACGACTCCCGCGGTTGCCACGCGATCGTCGCGGACTTTTCCGCCGATCTTCCGGACGAATGGGAGGCGTTCCTGGCCGATGCCGCTCTCGCCGGGCGCATCGTCTACCAGGTGAAGCAGCTCGGCGAGTCGCTGACCGGGCGCGTCGAGCTCGAGCATCTTTCGGAGAACAGTTTCGGATCGCTGCTTCCGGCGCGCGGCTATTTCTATCTGAAGAGTTTCCTGGACTTTATCGCCGCCCTCCTGGTGCTGCCTTTTGCGCTGCTGGTGATCGTGCCAGCGGCGATTGCGATCCGATTGGATAGCCCGGGTCCGATCCTGTTCCGGCAAAAAAGGGTCGGCCACGCCGGAAAGCCGATCATCGTTTACAAATTCCGCACGATGCGAACCGTGCAGGTCGAGGATGAACGCCGCGCCGCGATGACCGCCGATGACGACGACAGGGTAACGCGCGTCGGCCGCTTCCTAAGAAAGGTTCGGCTCGATGAACTTCCACAAATCTTCAATATCTTGAAATGGGAGATGAGCTGGATCGGCCCTCGGCCGGAAGCCGAAGTGCTGTCGATCTGGTACACGAGCGAGTTGCCGTTTTACCGTTACCGCCATGTCGTGAAGCCCGGCATTTCGGGCTGGGCGCAGGTCAACCAGGGGCATGTCGCGGAGGTCGAGGAAGTTCACCGCAAACTGCAGTACGACTTCTACTACATCAAATATTTCTCGCCCTGGCTGGACCTTTTGATCCTGTTCCGGACGATCAAGACGATGCTGACGGGATCGGGCGCCAAGTAGTTCGCGCGGCTGCCCGGCTTGGGTCGACCCGCATAATTTCTACATCGACCGCAATAGCGATGATAACGTGAAGGACGTGACGGCGGCCCGATCGATTCGATGAAGAGCATCGCTCTTCTGCGTCATGCGAAGTCGAGCTGGGATAACCCCGCGCTCGCGGATTTTGATCGCCCGCTTTCCCGTCGGGGCGAAAAGGCTGCACTCCGGATCGGAGAGGAAATTCGTCGGCGCGAGCTTCGGTTCGACTCGGTCATTTCCAGTCCTGCCCGTCGAGCTGTGGACACGATCCGCCTGGTCGAAGAGGGATATGGCGAGCCATTTCAGATACGCTTTGAGCCTTTGCTCTATGACTCGCCGGTTTCCCGGCTGATGAAGATCGTGCGGGAGGTGGATGATTCCGTCGATCGCCTGTTGCTGGTCGGTCATAGCCCGGAGCTTCAGGAATCGACGCTGCTGTTCAGCGAGCGGGACGATCCATTGCTGCCGGCCGTCGAATTCAAATATCCCACGGGCGCGCTCGCGCTTTTGGAGCTGCCGGTGACTCGATGGGAAGATGTCGCACTCGGCTCGGCTCGGATCGCGGCATTCATCAAGCCGCGCGATCTCAAGCTGGAATAGACCGCACTTTCCGAAGCTGCCTTCGAAATTCGTCTGCGGCCTCCTCGATAAGGTCGACGGCGCGTTGGGGGCCTCCGACCTTCAGCACTTCATAGGTTTGACCGCGGAGGCGCTTGTAGGTCGAAAAAAAGGTGCTCAGTTCCTCGACGAAACGGTCGCCGAGCGTGTCGAGATTCTGCACCTCGCCGAACAGCCGGCTTTCGATCAGCCGGGCGATCACCCTGTCATTTCTGCGGGGCTTCTTCTTGGGTCTGAATTGATGCGCCTCGAGGATGCCGAGGATCCGCACGTTCACGATCGAGCCGACGGGCAGGCTAGCTTCGGGCAGGATCAGGAGGTCGACCGGGTCTTCGTCTTCGGCGAGCGTCGAGGGGATGAAGGCAAAATCCAGCGGGAACACCATTCCAAGCGGCAGGAACTTGCCGATACGGAATCGATGGCTTTCCGGGTCGTAATAGACTTTGACCCGCGAACCGGCGGGCGCCTCGACCACCGCCTGGCAGGTGAGCTTCGAACGATCGAGTTCATGCGGGAGCTGTTCGAGCGGAATCATTGGTCAAGAATTGCCGAAGTCACTTCTTCGAACTTTTCGTCGACCGCTTCCGTTCCGGTTTTTTCGTTCCGATTTCGTCGAGCGCGCGGCGACCAATGTCGAGCGCGAGCTTCCACATCGCATTGCCGCGCTCGGCACCATCTTTCGCCAGCGCCTGAAGTTCATCTCCCGCATCGGCGGCGAGCCGTTGCGCTTTTTTGGAATCCTTGAGCGCTGCGGCGGTGGCCACAAGCGCAGCCGCGACGACGTCCGCGACAAGCCGATTTTGCGAAAGGTCTTTCAGGCTTTTTGTCAGCTTGGATGAGCCCGTGCCTTTGGCGGCTTTCCTGTCCTGTTTTTTCTTCTTTTTGCCTTTGTCCTTCGACACGCGCTTCTCCCTGCGACTCCGAAAGTCCGGCGTCGTCATACCAATTTCCGTCACATCCCTGTAACAAGGCTCTGTTTCAGTTGTGCGACACATGCCGTGGCCCCCAAAGATCATGATTCCTCGTCGCGCCGAAAGATGATGGAGCGCGTTGCCGACCCGCCGGTCGTGCCGGGGCCCGTCGAGACGGCCCTTCCGGACACGCGTTACTTCAATCGCGAGCTCAGCTGGCTCGCCTTCAATCGGCGCGTCCTCGAGGAAGCGTGCAATCCGAAGCATCCGCTTCTCGAACGCGTTCGCTTCCTTTCGATTTCCGCCAGCAACCTCGACGAATTCTTCATGGTCCGAGTTGCGGGATTGAGGGCGCATCAGTCGCTCGGCGTCGAGGAATTCTCCGACGACGGTCTGACTCCGACGCAGCAACTGACGGCGATCGGCGTCGATGCCGACCGCCTCGTCGCCAGTCAGTATGAGGT
>Ga0068857_100003600_pt1 | contig 12971 bp, 11 predicted proteins | sample KBSCornC72_FD_66591 | JGI IMG/M metagenome (GOLD analysis project Ga0068857, IMG submission 66591) | Corn rhizosphere microbial communities from Kellogg Biological Station, Michigan, USA - KBS Corn C7-2 | ecosystem: Host-associated > Plants > Roots > Rhizosphere > Soil ...
TACTGACGTTTGCGTAGAGGGCTAAAGAGATGCTACGCTGGCGACATGAGCATGAAGACGCCCCAACTCGACTGGCGCGAAGGGCGGCGGCGACGCGCTTGGGAGTTGCAGCAACAAGGCTGGAAGCAGCAGGATATCGCCGCCGCGCTCGGGGTGACACCAGGCGCCGTCAGCCAGTGGCTCAAACGTGGGCGCGAGCAGGGCGAGGAGGGGCTGCGGCGGCACCCTGCCCCAGGTCCCACGCCCACGCTCAGCGCCGCGCAAGTAGCCCAACTCCCCACCCTGCTGGAGCGCGGGGCCGAGGCCTACGGGTTTCGTGGCCAGGTCTGGACCTGCAAGCGGGTCGCCGAGGTCATCCGCCGCACGTTCGGCGTCACCTACCACCCTGCCCATGTCAGCCGGCTACTGCACACCCTGCGACAGAGTGTGCAGCGCCCCCATGCGCGCGCCGCGCAGCGCGACGAGCGGGCGATCCAGGCGTGGTGGCGTGGTGGCGCGAGCGCTGGCCCGCCCTGGAAAAAAAGCCGCCGAGGAAGGGCGAACCGTCGTCTGGGTAGACCAGTCTGGCTTCTATCTCCTGCCCATGGCGGTGCGGACGTGGGCGCCACAGGGGCAGACGCCGCCGTGGGCGCCACAGGGGCAGACGCCGCTCTTGACCGTGCCGCTCACCCACGACCACCTCGCGGCCAGCAGCGGGATCACGCCCGCGGGGCGCTTGTTCATGCAGACGCAAGAGCGGGCGTATCATGCCCATGCCGACGATGTCGTGCGCTTGCTGCGCTTGCTGCGCCTCCTGCTACGCAAGGTGCGCGGCAAGCTGCTGGTCATCTGGGATGGGGCGCCGATCCACCGCGGCCAGCCCGTGAAGGACTTCCTGCGCCGGGGCGCGGCGCGCCGCCTGCATCTCGAGCAGTTGCCCGCTTACGCCCCCGAGCTCAATCCGGACGAGGGCATCTGGAACTACCTCAAGCGCGTCGAACTGGGCAACCAGTGTGGGCAACCAGTGCTGCCACGACCTGGCGGCGTTGACAACGGTGCTGCGTCGGGCCAAAGAGCGTCTGCGGCACAAGCGCGCGGTTATCCAGGCGTGTTTCTTACAGGCGGGCTACCATGTTTAGCCGTTCATGCAACGATCAGTAAGTGGGTCATGCGTCAAGGGCTGAGCGGCCTTGCTAGCGCCAGGTCAAGAGCACGCTGCGGTCGAAGTGGTCGCAGTGCGGCGATCTCGGCTCATAGGGCGGCGTGCTTTACCTCGAGTTCCTTGCGCGTCATGACCCCAGGCTACCAATCCCTGCAACCCGCACCTGAACAGTTACGGCGAGAACTGCATTGGACACGAGACTCAGCAAGAAGTCTTCGAGCGGTCGCGTTCAACAGTATTGAGTGCTATAGGCCTCTAGGGTCGCGCAGGGCCATCCGAGCGAGTTGCTACATGGGCAAAATTGCCGTACTTCTCGTTCGTGATTCATCACCGCAATGCATCATAGAGTAGAGCCGTGGCCAAGATCGTTTCCGGCAGTACCGTAGAGACCAGACCACCCGCTATAGTAACCTGTCTGCGCTTCCTCTGATTGCCCATTCTTACTGTATTTGCCAATGTTGGTCAAGATTGCCCGTTCAGATGGTCAGCTCGCGCTGACACCTAGGTAACGGCCCAAGAGACGCAGGCGCCACGTCGCGCGCACGGCGAAGAGCCAGGCACCCAGAGCCGATGCTATCAAGAGGAGTTCCCGCCATCCGAGTGGCGAGAGAACGAACAATGCGCGCAGCGCGGGTATGAGAGTAATCACCACAAAGGCGCCCATCATGCCGACTGCCAGGAGCGTGGGCCGCCAGTCACCACTCAAACGATTGCCACCAGCCCACCACGGTGTTGGCGGCTCGACAAAGATGACAAGGAACAGACCGCAGAAGACGAGAAATGTTGTGAGCGTGGTCTGAGCGGCCGGATAGTCGTCGAGCTGATAAATCCCGTTCCTGGCGCCAAAGCTTCCGATACTGACCAGCCAAAGGGCGTAGCTTCCGACATACAGCAAGAGGCCAAGCACGCTCGTGATGAGCACGGGCGGCAGAATGAAATGGAGCAATTGGCGTGTCAAATGGCCCTGTGCCGAGGGTCCCGGGCGCGCCCAGACTGCCAGGAGGATCGCTGGAATGCCGACCGAAAAGAGCGTCACCAATGATCCCTGCCGCAACTCCAAGGGGAACGCGCCAACGACGAGCGACGAGAGAATCACGAGGGCCACTGTACTGATGCGCGTCAAGAACAATTTGAGAATATCCTGCATCCCATTGAGGATACGTTGCCCCTCGGCCACCGCCGGCACCAGTACCGCAAATGAGTCCTGCATCAGCACGACATCAGCAACCCCACGCGCCGCCTGACTTCCGCTGCGCATGGCAATCCCCAGGTCAGCCTGCTTCATGGACAGCACATCATTGACTCCGTCGCCGATCATGGCGACGTAATGCCCTTGCTGGCGCAACGAGCGGACCAATCGCTCCTTCTGCTGTGGTGTGATACGCCCGAAGATTTGCGCAGACTCGGCGGTGGCATCAAACTCTGCCTCACTCATCTGCTCCAACTCGGAGCCGGATACCATCTGGACGCTGGCCCATGGCATAGCCTGCAGTGCCAGTGCCGCCACGGTCTCGGGGTGGTCACCAGAAATGATCTTCGGCTGGACTCCAGCATGTGCAAAGGCTTGAAGCGCCTCGCGTGCCTCAGGGCGCAACTCATCCTCCAGCGCTACCAACCCCATGGGTTCCATCCCCATAGGAAGCGTCGACGCATCACCCTGATCCTCCAGGCTCATTGCATCTCGTTTGTGTGCCACCAGGAGCACCCGCAGGCCTTGCGCCGCCAACGCACTGATCTGTTCGCCGATGACGTGCCATGCAGACGACTCCGCATGTGAGGGCTCCCGGTCATCGTCGCCAGCCATGCCACGCAGGTAGGGACGCAGCACCTCAGGCGCACCGAGCACGTAGACTCCAGCCAGGCCGGGCTCCTCCCCTTCCTCTCGTTTCCCTTGCTTTTCCTTGAATGCTAGTGCGCTCCACTTCCGTGCAGAAGAAAACGGAATCTCGCCGACCAACTCTCGCCTCGGGCTTGGCCAGACATCGAGGATCGCCTGGCTGGTCTTATTGCCCCCGCTCGCGTTTGCGGCCATTGCGCCCAGCGCCTCCCCAACTTGCGCCTTGGTGAAATTGCCCAATGAATACACGTCATGTACTTGCAAGCGATTTGCGGTCAACGTGCCAGTCTTGTCCAGACAGAGGACATCCACATGGCTGAGCGACTCAATCGCGTTGGATTGCTGGACCAGCGCGCCAAACCGCAAGATACGTACTGCACCGAGCGCGTACGCGATCGCGATCGAGAGGAAGAGCCCATTGGGGACGAGTCCAGCAACAATCGTGGAGTTCTCGACACTGTCTCCGAGATTGATCTGCTGCAATACAGACGTGATGACCAGCAGGAACTCTAAGTACACCACAATGAGCAAGGCGATACGGACGACCAGGTTGATCTCGCGCTGCAGCGGAGTTAGAACACGACGAAACGCACGGGCACTGGCGGTGATCTGATGCGCCAAGCTCAACGTGCCAACTCGCTCGGCCACGTAGCAGCCTTCGCCTGTGACGCAGAAACTGCCTGAATAGACGGTATCCCCCGGCTGCTTCGCCACCAGGTCAGCCTCACCCGTCAGCAGCGACTCATCCACTGCGATGTGTCCCTCGCTGATCACGCGCCCGTCGACGACGATTTGATCACCGGGGCCGAATTTGACCACGTCCCCGACGACAAGCTCGTCCGGCGGAACATCACGCTCCTGACCATCACGCAGCACGGTCGCCGTTGGCCGCGAGAGGAGTGCAATCTCGTCCAGCGTCCGCTTCGCGCGGATCTCCTGGACGACGCTCACGACAATATTGAGGGAGATGACTGCGGTGGAGACCAAGGCGTCGAGAATGCGCCCAAGTGCGGTCAGCGCGATGCCTAACCCGAACAGGCACAGATTAATGAAGGTGAAGACATTTTCGACGATGATTTGTCGATAGGAACGGCTGGTCGGCGCAGGGGCGGTGTTGCCCTGGCCGTTGGCACGACGGACGAGCACCTCGCGCTCGGAGAGGCCACGCACAAGATCAAACTCGGTGGCCTCTGGAATTGCCGCAGATGCACGCAGATGATCTGATGGCATGGGCACTGCCTGCTTCCCGATTATCAGGCTCTTTGCCTGAACATGTTGGGGCGACACACGAAACGAACGCAGGTCTAGTTCGAGCTCGCGATCGGAGCCACACATCCCATACACGTGCACGCCATTCGCGCCATGTGTATCGTACGTCTCATGTGCATTATAGTCGCCGCCTATCCGGTACGTATCTGTCGTGTATCGTGTACCGTGTGTATGCGCTCTGCGTCAAGTGGGTCAGGTGAAGGCGTCTTGAGCAAGGAAAGGTATGACGACATCATCGTAGGCATAGCGGGTCTCCGGCCGTCAATTGGACTTTGCTCAGCAAGCGTTGTTCGCCCTTAACATGTGATCACTGATGCGTATATTACGCGCCTCCAGTACCTGTGAGGATAGGAACGACCATGGCATATTGGATATGAGGCTGGCGGTGCGTTCATGCGACAGCATCCACCGTATTGTGAGTGTCTGCATGGTGTATGAATAGGTGTGCATACGTACGACCGAGCGCACGTATGCCAAGGCGCAAGTGGTCAGGTAAGGCTCACGTTGAGATGTGAATCGGAATATGAGGGATGCTTCTGAGGGCGAGCGGAGTCGGTGATTGCTCGCACCAGGTCGCCACACCAAACCACTCCTGCCGGACTCATGCTGCCCGCTCCCTGCTCCCGTGTCACATTCCCATGAGCTATGCTACGCAGTCAACGTGGCTCGTTGCTACAGGCTTCCCAGCAATCGATCCAGTGCTGCGGTCGCTTCCTTCTGCATATCCGGTAACACGTGCGAATAGCGTTGCAGCGTGATGGCTATATTGGCATGCCCAAGCATTTCGCTCACGATCTTAGGGTGCACCTCCTGAAGGAGCATGAGCGTGGCGGCCGTATGTCTCAGATCATGGAAGCAGATTGCAGGCAACCCTGCCTCCTTCAGGAGTGGGCGCAGTCCACGGTACAATACCTTACTTCCATCAGCGGATTGCCGACGGTGTTGCAGTAGACGAGGTCCCAGTCTGTCCATACAGGGCCAATCCTCATCCGTTCTTCAATCTGCAGGGCGCGGTGCCTGCGTAGCGCTTCAATTGCCTTGGACGTGAGCGCGATCTTCCGTCGACTCTGGCTTGTCTTTGCCGAAGCGATCTCCGGCGGTCGCTCCGGAATCTGTTGCAGGGTATGCTGCACGTGTATGTGCCTAGCATCTATGTGCCTAGCATCTATGTGCCTAGCATCTAGGTCTACGTCACGCCAACGGAGCGCCAAGAGCTCCCCTTCGCGCATGCCCATGGTGAGCGCGAGTACATAGAGTGCTTCGAGCCGCGTGCTGGAGGCGGCAGCGAGTAGCATATTTGCCTGCTCTGCATTGAGTGGCTGCATCTCACGGTGCCTCATACCCGGGGCGTCAACTAAATCAGCTACGTTTCGTTGCACAAGCCCATGACGGAGCGCATTATCGAGTGCTGAATGCAACACTGCATGAATGTGTTGGACCGTCGTCGGAGATAAGCCAGAGTCGAGTTTGCGGGCATAGAGCTGCTGAACTTGTTGTGCGGTAAGACTTGAAAGACGTATCTTGCCGAAAGTAGGCGCGACGTGTACGCGCATCAACTGCTCGTAACTGCGATACGTCTTTGATTTGCGCTGCATTTTGATGGTTTCGAGCAAGACGACAAGGTGCTGCCCAAGTGTCTGGCGGTCGTCCGTGATGAGAAGACCCTTCCGCGCATCGCGCAGAGCATCGGTCAGTTTCGTAGCAACCTCAGCGCGTGTCTTGCCATAAAGCTCTTGCGCTTGCCATTTGCTAACGTCATCTGTGCCAGCCAACGCCCATCGCCGCGCTGATCGACGTACGCGCCCGTAAACTGTTCAGGCGCCATGTATTGTGGCGTGGCGAAGACCAGTGCCGTACCCGCGAGCATAGGCGCCTGACCGGTGTTATCGAACGCAACCTGGCGAACGATGCCAAAGCCCGTCAGCATCGCCTGGTCATCGCTCAGCAGGATGTCGTCAGGATTGATATTGCGGTGGATGAGGCCGAGACTATGGATCGCGGTGAGCGCCGAAGCGACCTGCGCGATCATATCAAGCGCGGCGGCGAAGGCGACATGCCCCTGACGTTGCAGCACATCACGGAGAGAAGCGCGGAACTGAGGCATCACCAGATAGAAGTACGGGCGTTGCTCGCCGAAGGACACGATGGGCGCGATATTTGGATGGGCAAGGCCGAGGATCTGGACAATCTCGTCCTTTAAGCCCGCTACATAGTCAGAGTCGGCGGTGAGGGCAGGTTCAAGAACCGTGACTGCAACCGCGCGATTCGTGTCCAGTTCCAGCCCGCGGTACACATCGGCCATGGTGCCACGCTTGAGCAGCTCCTGCAATTGGTACTTGCCAAACCGTTCGCCGCTCAGCGTTCTGTTATCCTCAGTCACACGAGCTTCTCGATTCCTCGCACCTGGCGCCCTATGCGCCCCGAAGAACTCACTGCAATGCAACCGATGATTATGTAGCAAAGCGCCGCCATTGTAGGAGTTCCCAGGTATTCTGTCAAGGAGCGAGGGTCGCATTCAGTGATCGCGTACAACCGCAGGTGTTTCGTCAACAGCAAGCTGCAGGTTAAGGCTCGTGGCTGGTGCATGTAGCAATCACACAATGAAAAATGTTCAATTGAATTCGATTCAGGTGTTCGCGCGCGGGTGCACTATCGCCATACGACTGATGATCATAACGCGTTTGCTATCCGTGTTGTCGATTGGAATAGGCGTCGTGCCAGGCAGAGAAATAGTAACGGAGATGGCACGCCATGGCATGTATCATGCCACTCCTATCCTCTGGACTAACGCGTTGCGTCGCAACAGTGCGCCGTGCTGTTTACAAGGAACATGGACATCCCCTTCTGTGCATGGGAGCACTGAGCAGCGACTGAGCAGCGGAAGGGGTAGACTAATCTGGCCAGGATGCGTCGTCGGAGTGCTATTGTGCGCCGGACATTCCGCTTGCTACGGCAGGCTTTCATGAGCGTCCAGCGTGATGGCCGTTTCTCTGTACACGCCTCTACGCGCCGCATTGGGATGGTCCAGTCTCGTGGGGAGGCGTCTAGATGAGTCAGGTTGGCCAAGGAGTGATCTACCCACCAATCGCCGACTACGCCCTCATCGGCGATTGCCATGGGGCTGGACTCATCTCTCGGGACGGCTCGCTCGACTGGCTCTGCATCCCCCGCTATGATAGCGCTGCCGTCTTCGCCGCGCTGCTCGACGCAAAGTCAGGAGGCCGCTTCCGCATTCGGCCTACGGGCGCGTTTCAGACCAAACGGCGCTATCTCCCAAACACGAACATCCTGGAGACGACGTTCGTGTCGGCTGGCGGCTCGGTCGTCCTGCGCGATCTCATGCCAGTCTCCGCTGAGGAGGACAAACGGACTTACCTGGCTCCCCAGCACGAGGTCTTGCGCGAGGTGGAAGGGCTTTCTGGGGTGATGGAGCTCGACATTCTGTACGAGCCTCGCCCCGAGTACGGTCGGCGTCGCGCCGTCCTACAACCACGTGGCGCGTTGGGGCTGTGGTGCGAAATCGGAGGAGCAGCGTTGGCTTTGCGTAGCGAGATACCGTTGACATTGAGCCCTAACCGGGAGAATGCACGCGGATTCGCCCAGATCCGGGCAGGAGAGCGGAAATATCTCTCGCTCACATATAGCGACGAAGGCCCATCGGTGATTCCGTTACTTGGGCCGCTCGCGCAAAGCAGATGCGAACGCTCAGCCCAGTGGTGGCGTGAATGGGCTTCCCGCTGCACCTATGAGGGACCCTATCGCGACATGGTCGTGCGCAGTGCGCTCGCCCTGAAACTGATGGCCTACGCGCCCTCCGGAGCTGTCATCGCCGCGCCCACGACATCGCTTCCCGAACAACTCGGGGGAGTGCGCAACTGGGATTACCGCTACTGCTGGCTGCGCGATGCGTCCTTCACACTGCGCGCGCTGGTCACGCTCGGCTATGCCGAGGAGGCAGATGCCTTCATGGGTTGGATGCTCCACGCCACGCGTCTCTCCTGGCCTGAGCTTCGTGTCCTCTACGACGTCTACGGTGAGGCGAGGCTGCCCGAGCGCGAGTTGTCGCACCTGGAGGGCTACGCGGGCTCGCGGCCCGTGCGAGTTGGCAACGACGCCCATAACCAGCTCCAACTCGATGTATATGGCGAGGTCATTGACGGAGTGACGCGGTTCGCCAAGCGTGTAGAGCGCTTCGATCGTGACACGACTCGCCTGTTGGAGGACCTGGGACGGACGGTGTGTAAGCGCTGGCGCGAGCCAGACGAGGGAATCTGGGAGGGGCGTTCTGGCCGTTTCCACCACACGCACTCGAAGGCGCTCTGTTGGGTTGCGCTCGACCGTCTCGTCAAAATGCACGAGGCGGGGCGCCTAGCGATCTCGGTCGACCTGTTTCGCGCGCAGCGTGACGCGATCAGGAACGCGATCGAGACACATGGCTACAATACGCAACTCGGGAGTTACACTCGCACCTTCGATGGGAACGAGCTGGACGCCAGTCTCTTGACGCTTCCGCTGTACGACTATGTCTCTGCGACGCACCCGCGGATGCGGTCTACCTGTCTTCGCATACATGAGCAACTCGCCCGCGGCAGTCTCCTCTATCGCTACGAGACAGGAACCAGCGACGATGGCCTCCCATCGGGAGAAGGAACCTTCGGCATTTGTAGCTTCTGGGGGGTCGAATGCATGGCGCGGGCCGGCGACATTGCTGGCGCAACCCGGACATTCGAAGAACTCCTCGCATATGCGAATGACGTGGGACTCCTCGCTGAGGAGATTGATCCCGACACAGGTGCGGCGCTTGGGAACTTCCCGCAGGCATTCACGCATGTTGGTCTGATCAATGCTGCACTGACGCTTGCCGAGTGCCGCGGCGAAGGCGCTTTGGCACAAGCAGCAACGGAGGCGGGTACAGGTACGTCAACTACCCATCGCTAAAGCGAGGGGCTTGCAGCTACGGAGGTGAGTGCCGTGCCGCCATCAGGGAGCGTCACATCCCACGCTCCCCCTACCGGGTTCGCATCCGGTGGCCGGTTGACTGCCAGAGTGGGGCAGGACATCGCGGCCCGTCTATGCGCCCAGAGGCACCCACTATACCCCCGGCTTTGCAGCCTCTGCCTCTCGCTGTTACCAGCGTTGGGACGCAACGCTCGCGATTACTCGCATGATAGTGAAGCATTCTGCCACAAGCAGACAGAAATGGCAAGTGGAGAGCACGAAAGGGGGAGCGGCGCTTCCTCCCCATGGCTGAAGCCAGGGGTCTCCGCGCCGCAAATCAGATGAACACGCGCAGTATATCGCTCTGGGGATTTGTGGCTACCCTGGTCCTGACGACCTTGATGGCTGGCAGTCAGGCGCTGGGCCTGACGCGGATGAACCTTCCTTATCTCCTGGGGACAATGGTCACGTCCAACCGCGACCGTGCCAAGTTGACGGGGTTCGGCATGCATTTGATCAACGGCTGGCTGTTCGCCTCCCTCTACGCCGCGGCCTTCCAGAGTTGGCGGCGCGCGACCTGGTGGTTGGGCGCCATGATTGGTCTGGTGCATGCGCTCTTTGTACTGGTGGCATGCAACACGGTGTTGCCTGCGCTGCACCCGCGCATGGCATCGGAGGAGCAAGGTCCTACACCAACAAGACAACTGGAGCCCCCAGGCTTCCTGGCGCTCAACTATGGCCGCCGCACACCGCTCTCGATAATTCTGGCTCATCTCGTCTACGGGAGCATCCTGGGCGCGTTCTATCGCTTGCACTAGTCGCTACACAGGAGTGGCTGGCAGCCAAATTTCCCATCGCGCTCGTTCCAGCATACTACCTGCTAATCTAATAGAGCATGGGTCATTCATCCTCATGTCAATGCCATGCTAGACCAACGTTGCGCATGGTGATAGGCGAAATATCCAGAGGTGATACGTATCTCATGAGCAAACACATTCTTGCGGGTAGCGCTGGCCTTGCCATCGAGGACGGTATCTGGCGTCTTGGACCCATCATGCGCTATGGGCTTCAGCTCACGGGCAAGCCGAGTCCCAGGTTATGCTACATCGGCACCGCTGGCGGCGATGACGCCACCTGGACGAGAGCGTTCTACTCAGCCTGCTTCGGCGAAGATGTAACCCCTGGGCATCTGCAGCTCTTCACCATGCCGAATGTGCGTGATGTGCGCACGCATCTGCTCGCCCAGGATATGCTCTGGGTCGGTGGTGGGTCCGTCGCCAATCTGCTCGCCGTCTGGCGAACGCACAGCCTGGACACGATTCTGCGCGAAGCCTGGGAGCGTGGCGTTGTGCTGGCGGGAGTCAGCGCTGGCTCGATCTGCTGGCATGTTGGCGGAACGACCGACTCCTTTGGCGTCGAGCTGCGGCCAGTCACCAATGGCCTCGGGTTTCTCCCGTACTCCAATGGCGTCCACTACGATAGCGAAGAGCGCCGACGTCCGCGCTTCCAGAAGCTCATCGCGGATGGCACGCTGCCGACGGGCTACGCCACCGATGACGGGGTGGCGCTGCACTACGTCGGCGAGACGCTCCACAAGGTCGTCGCGGAAGCGAGCGGCAAATACGCCTACCACGTCGCCAGGACCAGCACGGGTGTCGAAGAGACCAGACTCGCGCCGGAAAACCTCGGCTAGCGGACAGGTTTCAGCCGCGAAAAGGTGAGATCAGCCGTCCCGCCCGGCCCAGCGCAGGACACGGAGGGAGTGCAGCGTGATCCAGCGGCTCGGCTCACCCTCGCGCTCGCCAAAATCGACCAGCAGCCGGTCGTGATGGGCGTGCTCCAGGGGCCAGCGGCCGTCGGCGCCGCGTTTGGACTCGACGATGCTAATCGCCTCGCCAACCCGCTCATCCGGCGCGACGCCAGCTTCACGCAGGTAGTCAAGCCCGCGAAGGATGTCGTAGTGCCAGCCGTTTGGGAACGAGAGCTGGAGCCAGTCGCCATCCCCTTTGTTGGGGACGATGGGCTCGCCGGTCGAGAGCCGGCGGAACAGCCTGCGCTTGAGCAGGTACTCCTGCCCGCAGCTGCGGGCGGCCGCGATCTCGGCGTCACCGCCGGTGCGCCGCTCGAACTCGAGCAGGCCTTCGAGCACATTGATCGTCGTGTCGAACGATCCCCGCGTCGAGCCGTTCTCCTGCTCGCAGTTCCAGCCGCCATCCTCCATCTGCTCGGTCAAGAGCCGGTTGACGATGCCGCGCACCGGCCCCTCCACATCCACGCCGAAGTAGGCGCCGAGCGCGACGGCCCGGCCGTTGATGCACGGCTCGACCTCGCCCTCGAAGTACGGTTCGTCGTCGTGTTCCCAGCGACTATTGGCGCGGACACGCGCGACGGCGTCTCGGACTACCTCCGCGGTGGGAACGACGCCGAACTGCTGGAGCAGTTGGAGCGTGTAGGTCGTCGAGATCCATTCGGGGAATAGAGCGCCACCACTCCATTGGCCATCGGCGCCCTGGGCAGCGAGCAGCCGCGCGCCCCAGCCCTCGTGCGCGACACGCGCCCGCTCAGCCGCGACCTCGTCAGCGGGCGCATCGGTCAGATCGCGCATCACCTGCCAGCGAATAGCGGGGTCCGAATCCAGCAGCCACTCCAGCACCGTCATAGCTTCCTCCTCATAGCAGGGCTTTTGAGTCTGCCTGCTCTGTATGGCGGACATACACTCACCAGGAGTGTATACCCCCAGGCAACCAGCTTTTGCCTCGTTCTCACGCAACGGCGAGAAACCGGCAACGGAAGGAGTCCATCATCGTCCGGGAATAGGCTCAGCGCGCATGCAGCGGCTATGCCCGACCAGCGGCGTAGGCGATGCCGCCCCAGAGGTGCACGCGGAAAAGCGGTTCGCTATAGCTCTCCGGCGTGTGGCCGAGCGCGGTGAACCAGGCGCGCCCGCCATCGTAGGCGCGATACCAGGCGATGGGATGGTCCGCGCCCATCGTGCCGCCGTGGTAGGTCGTCTCGTCGAGCGTCAGCAGCACATGCACGTGGGGACGGGGATTGGTGGCGAAGTTGTACCACTCGTCGACGCGCGTCCAGCGGTCAGGGAGCATGCGCGTCGAGGGATGCGTGTGGTCGGCGACGACAATCGTACCCTGCGTCACGCCGGAGTGCTTCTGTCGCGGATTATTGTGCGCGCCTACCAGTCCGCCATACCATGCCCAGCCGTACTCCGTATCGCTGGCGGAATGCACACCGACAAATCCACCGCCAGCGCGGATGTAGCGCTCGAAGGCGCCCTGCTGGTCGGCGTTGAGCACGTCGCCCGTCGTGAGCAGGAAGATCACCGCGTCATAGTGCGCCAGCCGCTCATCCGTGAAAACTGAGGCATCCTCGGTGAAATCGGCCGTCCAGGCATGCTCGGCCACCATCTGGCGGATGGCCGCCTGCGCCGCGGGGATCGAGGGATGGCGATACTCCGCCGTCTTCGAGAACACGAGCAGCCGTGCGGGACACGCTCGCGCTGAGGTGGCGGCGCATGGGGCGCGCGTTGGAGCCACCCGCGGCGCAATCTGCCCATCACCACCGCAGGCGCCCAGGAGCAGCAGGACGAGCGCCAGGGTCAGCAGCATCAGGGTCGAGCGCCATGTTGAGCGCCATGTTGAGCGCCATCGCCTTCGTGCCATCGTCATCCCGTGTCCTATACTCCGCTCACATTCATCGCTACAGTAGCTACATCCGAAGTGATAGTATGCCGAAACGCGGCGAACCTCGGCCCATACGATCAACGTTAAT
>Ga0068857_100003603_pt1 | contig 12971 bp, 8 predicted proteins | sample KBSCornC72_FD_66591 | JGI IMG/M metagenome (GOLD analysis project Ga0068857, IMG submission 66591) | Corn rhizosphere microbial communities from Kellogg Biological Station, Michigan, USA - KBS Corn C7-2 | ecosystem: Host-associated > Plants > Roots > Rhizosphere > Soil ...
TACCAGCCGGGATTTTCGAGAATGTTGCGCTGAATCACCGGCGGAGTGATGCAGTCGTGATAGCCCATGCCGATGAAAGAGCGATAGACCTGGTTTTGGGAAGCGATTTCTTTGAGCGCGGTGAGCACTTCGAATTCGCTTTTGGCGGCGGGGAGTGAAAGCGGCCGATTGAGGCGAATTTGCGAGGGGACGGTTTTGTCGATGAGCGCATCGAGACTCGGGTGACCGAGCAAATCGAGCATTTGTTTCGTTTGCTCGGGGTTGGGCCCGATGTGGCGATTAGGAAAATCGGCCGGGTGAGAAAGTGCGTTGGGTGCGACGTCAAAGGGCGTTTTTTCTGCAACTGCAGGAGAAAGATTCGTGCTCAATTTAGGTTGCGGTGATTCAGTAACCAGCATGTTGGGAAGTTACGGTTGGGAGGGGGCAAATCAAGTGGATTTGGGGTGTGGAAAACACGGATGAATCAACCACAGATGAACACTGATGGACACGGACTCAACAGAAACAGGAAACGAAGAGGAAGAAAAGACAGGATCGGGGCAAGATCATGGAAGAATCGCAAAATAGAAGAGATCACAGTTCTAAACTTGATGATTTGCCCATCGTTAGTGTTGAGACTATGCTGTTTCCCAACACCTCCAGTTAAAAACGGAACAGACCTGGAAAAGGGCGGGAAGGAGCAGTATGAATAGCAGTAACGTCATCGGGCAAATTGCAAGTTTGGCGGGGACACTCTTGGTGGCGCTTCTCGTTTGGAGATACTACAGAACGAAGAAGTTCCCGGCGGAAATGCGATATCGGACCTTCGGCCCGCGGTTCTGGACGGGATCAATCGATTCATGCGTGTTCTTGCCATTAACCATTACAACAACGTTTCTTCTCTGGTTGAACATTCCGAGCATTTTGGCTGTGATATTGGTGATCGTGCAGAATCTTGCGTGGCTCGTCTATACTGTGCTGATGCATGCGCACTACGGCCAAACCATAGGCAAGATGGTGACTAAAGTTCGGGTGGTGGATTCCAGAACAGAGGGGAAGATTTCGTGGCTCCAGGCCACAGTGAGAGAGGGCATTCCATTATTCTCGAGTCTGGGTTTAGAAGGGTACGAAGTTTTTGAAATTCTGAGTGGACGTGTTACTGCGAGGGGTCTCGCCAACGGTGAGGCGTATAACAATCACGGCCCGTTTTGGCTGCTGACGGCAATTCCAGGCATCTGGTTTTTCGCGGAAGTACTGACCATGCTCACGAACAAAAAGAGACGCGCATTACACGACATAATTGCGGGTACAGTAGTTGTGAGAACGAATCTTGATTATGACAACGAGCCGTCGAAAGATGGAATAGATCCTGGAACTGCAAGCGCGCCGCAACCAGTGATCTAGTCGGAATCGATGAGTGAGAAGGCACAAACGGCGTATCATCGAGTTTTTAAAGCGTGGACCGCTCAGAAAAGCGAGGTGTTAATGAGAGGGCGAACGATGGCGGGTCTTATCAAAGTGCGGAATTCTTTGGGGCGCCAGTCGCGTTTGATTCCGTGTAGGGGTTTATCCAATCACTGTAATACTCCTGGTGGCGCGGGATGAGCCAACCCTGTATCCGCCACGGCAGCTTTAGGTAATACCGAGGCCACTTGCGTTGGAGTTGAAAACGCCAATCAATTTTGGCGAGTGGGAGCATGAGTCTCCAGGGACCAGTCTGAGGGAGTTCCTGGAAGGAGATTATCTTGAATTCGCCAGGCTTTAAATCGCCAATTGGAGGCGGGGAATCTAATTTAAACGGATTGGGCGGCCAACCCTTGCGCTCAAAATCGTAACCGCCCGGCGCGTAGAAAGAGCATTTTCCGGTGTTTGAAACGCAGAAGGAGGCATAGGTCACATGTGGGATTGGGGGATTATTTGTGTACCCAACGAAAGTGATTTGAACGCTCGCGGGGACGGGTCGAATCACAATAATAAGCATCACGAAGACAATCGCAATCGCCACCGCAGAGATGATGAACTTCAAGTTGATTTCGCGTGCATTCATGTCCCGAGCTTGTGCGAAAAGACTGGACAACAACAGGCCTTTTCTCCTAAAACGCCCTTAACAAAGTGAAAGGAGAGCTATGGATAATCAGGCTCAGCCGTTTAAAATGGTGCAGTTGGAATCGGACCTGATCGAGTCGGTCGGGTTCGTGGACACGACGCATTCCATGTTCATCAAGTTCAAGGATGGAAAGACGATGTGTTTCGAGAAGGTCCCGCGATTTCGGATGCAAGGTCTCTTGGCCGCACCGCGGAAGGATGCGTATTACAAATCGTTCATTCAGAACCAGTTCTTGTCGAAGCCGGTGCAGATGAGTATTTAACCCAGGTTAAGTGAGTTAAAAAGGTTAAACAGGTCGGATCGGGAAAAGGATTTGCGAGCTGACGGAGTTTACACAAGCTGCTGAATCTTTGAGGGATGGCAACGAGTGGACGAAGAAGAGCCGGTTTCGGCGGAACGAATATGGCTCCCGTCCGGTTCGCGCGGAAGTTTGGATGCCGCGAGAGACTCCGCCTTCGTCAAAGGTGCAACGGCGTGGCGATAGACGATTTCGGAGCGGAAAGTGCAAATTTCTGACAACGTTTGGAGTGAGACGTTGACGTAAGCTGATACGTGATTTACCGGATGGTTTTGCGGCGAAGACCGCGCAAGGAAGACTTGTTTTTTCGAATTTGCACAATACACTGTTGATATGAAGAACGACGTCGTGCCCGTGCAAATTCGGGGGATTCTTCCCGCCAATAGCGGGTGTGCATTGTTCGTTGGCAATGATGATAAAGTGTTTGTCATCAATGTCGAACCGAACATGGGCGCGATCATCGGAATGTTCCTGCGCGACACTCCCAAAGAGCGTCCTCTAACGCATGATTTGATTCAAAGTATTTTCAAAGGATTCAGTATTACGGTCGAGCGGGTTGTGATTACGGAACTGAAAAATTCGACTTATTTCGCCCGTCTGATTTTGCAGCAACAGAACGAACTGGCCCGAAAGATTGTTGAAATTGACGCACGTCCAAGCGATTGCCTCGCGCTTGCCACTGCTCAGAAACGTCCAATCTATGTGACCAACGCGCTCTTCGAACAAGTTGAAGACATGAGCGAAGTTCTCGATCGGATCAACGAGAACGGCGGCGAGACGGAGTAGGAGAAAATTCGAAATCCGAAGTTCAAAATTCGAAACAAATTCGAAGTTCGAAGGAGACGGTGCGATTGGAAAAAATATTGGATATCCAACGACCTTGACCTTCCAGCCCAAAGATGCTCCATATTTATTGCCGCTGTATTGTGTAACAAATGGAGCCTTATTGGCTATTACATATTACAGCGGAACGTTAACGTTTCGATCTAGACTCTCATCGTGGCTAAAGCTGTTACTAAACCTACCACTTCATTGGCGCTCATTTGCGGGGAAGACGAATTTGCGGTCAAGCAGCGCGCGAAGGAGATATACTCGCAGTGGACGGAAGAATTGGGGGGGATGGATCACGAGATCATTGATGCGGGTGTTGCCAATAGTGGAGAAGCGCTGAAGGCGTTGGTTAAGTTACGCGAGGCGCTGCAAACGCTGCCTTTTTTCGGAAATGGGAAAGTCGTTTGGTTGCGGAATGTCAACTTTTTGGGAGATGAGCGTGCAGCATCAGCGGCGGTAGTAACGGAAACTTTGGGCGAAATTGCGCAGGAGTTGAAGGAGTTTTCATTTCAAAATGTGCGGCTGCTAATCAGCGCCGGGAAGGTCGATAAGCGGAAGGTTTTTTACAAGACGCTAGACAAGATTGGAAAGATAGAAAACTTTGCGGGGTTGTCGGTTGACGACAAAGATTGGGCGGAGCAAGCGGAGGATCGGGCGCGCAAGGCGATTCGCGAGCGGCAAAAGGAGATATCGGACGAGGCTCTGGCGGAACTCGTGAGCCGGGTTGGGCCGAACGCGCGCCAACTCGATAATGAGGTCGAGAAGGTTTCACTGTACGTAGGCGACCGAAAAGAGATTGAGTTCGAGGATGTGGCGGCGATTTGCACGCGAAACAAAATGGCACGAGCGTTTGCGTTGGGCGATGCGCTGGGAGATCGTGATTTGCCACGATTGCTGCAGCGGCTCGACGAGGAGTTGTGGGAAGTTAAGTTGGATCCGCAGAAATCTGAGATTGGGCTGCTCTATGGATTGATCAGCAAAGTGCGGGCGATGATTTTGTTGAAGGAGATGCTTCGTGAAGGCTGGATCAAGCCGGATATGGATTACGGCCGATTCAAAACGCAACTGGAGCGCGTTCCAGCGAGCCAATTGCCTGAAGACAAACGATTTAATCCGCTGGCGCTAAATCCTTACGTGCTTTATAAGGCGCTGCCCCAGGCAAAGCGATACAGCCAGGCGGAATTGATTCGGGCGATGGAATTGCTGATTCGGTGCAACCATCGGCTCGTGTCGAGCAGTCTGGATGAATCGCTGGTGTTACAGCAGACCCTGGTGCAAATTGTGGGCAATGTCGGGGCAGATAGGGTAAAGTGATTTGAATTGATTTGGAATGGCAGCAGCTATTGGAAATTTGAAATTGAATTTGTTTGAGAAGTTTGGAACGCATGAATGCACCGTCAGCCAAATTGCTGGTGTTGGTGGGAGAGAAGTTTTCCTGTATCAAGATTGTAGGCCGGGCGAATTTCAATTCGAGTGTTGATTTCAAAACCCTGGTCTCTGAGCTTCGGCAAAGGGGCTACTCCTATTTTGTGCTCGACCTTTCGGAATGCTTGTTGATGGATAGCACTTTTCTGGGTGTGCTGACGGGTTTTGGTCTGAAGCTGGGACAGAGAGATTGCTGCGACAGCGGGATCGAATTGTTGAACGCCAATCCGCGAATTACGGATTTGTTGGAAAACCTTGGAGTAATTCACTTATTCAAACTGACGAATGGACCGCTACAAGCACCCGAAGGGGCGGAAACTCGCACTCATACGCCACTGAATCCCTCGAAAGAGGAGGTCACGCGAGCCTGTCTGGAAGCGCATAAGACGTTGATGGAGGTGAATCCGGCGAACGTCAGCCGGTTCAAGGATGTGACGCAGTTTTTGGCCGAGGATTTGAAGAATCTGAAGGCCAAAGCGTAAGGGTGCGAGGTTCGAAGTTCGAAATCCGAACTTCGAAACAAATCCGAAAATCGAGCTGGTAAAAAGGCCGGTATCCTGCGTGTTGCATGCCTCGCTGTGTTCATGGTTAAATCGCGGGCAGCGATGATTCAGACAGGAAAGAAATCCAACAAGCGCACCGGCCGCCGAAATTCCCAAAGATTCAAAATAAAGCACGAGATGATCGCTGGCGTGCAGGCGGACCTGCTGCGAAGAGTTCGGGCGCACGAAGGTTTGTCCCGCGCTGAGTTGGCTCGCAGTCTCAATCTTGCGCCTTCGACAATTGGAATTTATGTGGACCATTTGATCGAGGAGGGCTTTCTGTTCGAGGGCAAACCTGCGGAAAGAAATTTCGGACGTCCACCAACCATTTTGGGGTTGAATCCACGGGGAGGGCGGTTCATCGGTGTGGATTTTGAGGCGCGGAATATTATGGCCGAGTCGGTCGATTTTTCGCAAAAACCGCTGAAGCAGTTTCACGATACTCTATCCAGCGCAGATTCAGCAGAGGACGTCCTGGGAAAGATCGAGGATGCGATCGAGACCGTAATGGCTGACGACGGACGAAAAGTTCTGGGGATCGGCGTGGGGGTTCCAGGAGTGATCGATCCCCTTCGTGGCGTGGCGCTCCATTACGAGCATATTCGTGGTTGGAGCGATGTTCCACTGGTTTCGAGATTGCATGGGAGGTTCAAGGTTCCAGTATTTCTGGAGAATAATATTCGGTCGATGGCGCTGGCGGAGCTTTGGTTCGGGCAGGGGCGAGGCATCCGGAATTTTATTTGCCTGGGCGTACGGAGCGGAATCGGAGCGGGAATCGTTGTAAATGGGCAAATCTATCAAGGCGGCAACAATCGAGCGGGGGAAATTCGGGATTGGCCGTGTGGTGTCTCAAGCAAACATGGCGCCGGTCTCAGCGGTTCCAAAACTGCGTTGACTCTTGAGAGTATCATTTCGTTCAAACCGGTCCAGAGCCGCGTTGGGCGGAGCGAACAGCCCTGCACCAGTTCTTTCATCGCGCCAGGGACAGAAGTGCCACTGGAATATTTTATTCAGGCCGCTCAGGCAGGAGATAAAGCGGTGAATCGGTTTTTTCACGGGCTCGCTGGGAGAATTGGTCTGACGTTGAGCCAACTGATTTCTGTGTTCGATCCCGAGAAAATCATTTTGGCGGGCGCTTTTCCGATGCTCGGCGATTCCTTTCTGCGATGGATTCAGGAGGTGCTGGCGGAATACCTCAACGACAAGCCACACGTCGTGTACTCTACATTGGGCGAATTCAATGGCGCTTTAGGGGCTGCAGCATTGGCAGTCCACGAATGGAAGCCTTCTGGGGCATAGAACACAGGAAACGTGCAGGTGAAGATACCAGTTTGTTACATTTATTCGAAAACGAATAAAGTGGCTTGACTCTGGACCGACGGGAGGTGATTATTCAGCCATTAATACCCATAAGAAGCCAGCACATACCGCCGCTACGTCGCCAAATAATTCGTGAAAATAAAAAGTCGTGGGCAAACATTAAATCTCGATTGGCATAATAGAGAATCCTTATATGATTTCGAATAAAGTGGGAACCGACGAGTTCCCATCGACAGACCGGAGGTCAATCAATCCGATAAGCACGATGTTATTGCTATATCTGGCACGTTTTTGAAATCGCACGTAACCGCATATCAAATCCCCCATTATGAACCCCTCGAACAAAAATGCCCTACAAAGTTATGGCCATCACAACGCTGGGTTTGCTGCTAGCATCGTATCCGCGATTGCGTTGGCCACAATTCTCATGTCAAGCCCGGCTGCTCGCGCAGACATCCTGACCTGGACCAACACGACTTCTGATTACTACACCAATTCGGCGAATTGGGATCTGGCGGCTGTGCCGGGCGGCCTTGACACGGCTAATATCGCCAACAACGGCACTGCGCTCTTCACGGATCAGATGTCTTACGTGCTGAAACAAATGTGGCTTGGGGGGATCGATGGGAGCGGCGGTAATGTTATTATGTCCGGTGGGGTACTTTCGATCACCAACGGCGCCCCTGAAGACGGCAGCGGGTTTATTCCGGGCTATTGGAATACCAGCAGCGGGACATTCACGTTGAATGGCGGCACTCTTACCGTTGCCAGGCCCAGCACGAGCAACCGGTATTATCAGGACTCGCTCCAACCCGGCTTCGGGGCAGGTGCAACGGGCACGCTTACCGTCAACAATGGCACCCTGAACATCCTGTGCGGGTTCGAGGCCGGCATTAGTGGCGACGGCTTTTTGAACGTGAATGGCGGCACAGTGCTCGCCAATGGCTTCTTCACCTTTGGCCGAGGCCTTTCGGTTAATCAAGGCGCCGGTTCTGGCACGTTCAATCTGATGGGCGGCACCGTGTACATGTTGAAAAGCGCTGGCGTCGGGGAACCGGGCGGAATGAGAATTCTGCAGAACGCTGCCGTCGGCACTGCGAATATCAGTGGTGGCTCTCTCTATTGCCCAACGATTTCATTGGGTAATGCCAACAGCGCTGGCACCGCGACTCTCAATGTCAGCGGCGGCACTATTTATGTCGGTAACAACGGAGTCATCGCTAACGCTAACGCCACATCGATCAAAGTCATCAACTTATCGGGTGGAACTTTTCGTACGGTGGACCTGTTGCCGAACGCCAATGGGCAGGGCGGACTCAGTACGGTCCTCGCCGACGGCACGAACTGGACCTGGACCTCAGCCAATATGCCGACCATAAACCTGAACACTTCGCCCGGTTCCGGTATCGTGACCTTTGCGCCGGAAGCCGCGCGGACTATTACATTGAATGCACCGTTCGCTGGCGGAGGTGGGATGACCGTTTCCGGCCCGGGCACAGTGGTCTTCGGCGCCACGAACACCTACACCGGCGCAACGACAGTCAGCGGAGGCACGTTGCAATTGAATGTTGCACAACCCGCCTCGTTCTTCAGTGGCCTGGTCGTGAGCAGCGGCGGGACGCTCGGTCTTTCTTCAGTCCAAACCAGCCCGATTGGGACTCTCAACGGCGGCGGCACGCTGCAGATGAACAATAATGGCCAAATGATAGATGCCACGCTTTCGCTGCCTAGCGGAGCCACGCTGAAGTTCAATGCCAACAACACGCAGCTTTTCACCAATAATGTTTCTGGCGCTGGCAAGGTCGTTTCCACTTTGAGTGGCAACGGTCTGGAAGTTGTCACCGGCAATCTCGGCCATTCCGGGACGACAATCATCAGCAATGGCATCGTCGCCATCGGCGGCACACTCAACAATAGCTCCGCGGTAATCGTGACCAACACCGGAACTCTCGCGGGTAACGGCATGATTGGCGCGCCTATCACTGTGGCCTCGGCAAATAATCCAACCGCCGCGCATTTGCGCATTGGGATCAGCCCTATGAATGTACCCGACACGCTGACTGTGAACAATTTGACTCTCGGCGCGGGCAGCGAATTGGACGTGAAACTCGGTGCGAGCACGACGGCAGGCGGCGGAGTCAATGATTTGTTGGTAGTGCAGGGCAACCTGACCATCAATCCGAATGCGTTTGTAAATGTTCTGCCGATGCAGGGCCTGACGGTTGGGACTTATACTATCATTACCTATACCGGCACTTTGACCGGACAATTTACGAACACTGTAGGCGGTTTGACCCGCTACGGAATGTCGCTTGATTACGGCACGACTGGCCAGATCAAGCTCATCGTCAGTGGCAGCAACGCAAATCTGGTTTGGGCCGGTACGAACACAACCTGGGATGTGCTGGGTACTTTCAACTGGTCGAACAGCATCGCAAGAGACACCTTCAAGGAAGGCGATGCGGTAACTTTCGACGATAGTACGACCAACTTCAGCGTGGCTCTGAACACCACGGTCTATCCAGCCTCGATTACATTCAACAATAACTCCAATTACTCAACCTCGGGATCGGGTAGTGGAAGAATCAGCGGTGCCACTGGAGTTACGAAGAATGGCAATGGCACAGTAATGCTCCTCGCAGGTGTGGGCTTGGCCAACGATTATACCGGACCGGTAAACATCAACGGCGGCATCCTCAAAATGAACGGCGCGTTGAGCCTCGGCGCGACCAATGGTGTAACTACGGTGGCATCGGGCGCGACGCTAGACCTAAATGGCCAGACTCCCAACGCCGAACCGCTTGTGATTCAGGGCACCGGTTTCGGCGGAACGAACGGAGCCGTCAACAATTCGGGCGGGGCCGTGAACCAGAACGGAGGACCACGGAATATCACCCTCGCTGGCGACACGACGATCAACGCTGCAAGTAACCGCTGGGATATCGGCTTCAATACTCTCGGCGTGGGCGGCGGCTCTTTCGTGGGTAATGGTTTCAAGCTGGCGAAGATCGGAACCAAGGATATCTGGATGCATGAGCTGGGTGATATCGGCGTGGGCGATATTCTCGTGAACCAGGGCACGCTTGGATTCCAATATAACATCGGCATGGGCGACCCGTCCAAGACCGCGACAGTCATGCCGGGTGCAACCCTTGGCATGTGGCACGTGACGAGCGCCTTGAGCAAGCAAGTGGTGTTGACCAACAGCACCCTTTACAGTGATGGAGAGATTGGAACCAGCAATGCCTTGAATGGCACCATCACGCTCTCGGGAACCAATACCATCCAGGTCGGCACCGGCCCGCTCAACTTGCTCGGAGTCGTTAGTGGAACCGGTGGCTTTCAGAAAACCAGCCCTGGCCAACTTGTTTTTTCGGCAGCCAACACCTATTCGGGACCCACTTTGATTAACGCTGGCAGCGTGCTCGTGGCGCCCGGTGGTTCCGTCGCCAGTTCATCGCTCATTTCGGTCGCTACCAACACCTTTTTGGATGCGAGCCTCATAGGAGGCGTGAATCTGGGCAGTGGCAAGATTCTGGCCGGCTCGGGTTCCGTTATCGGCAATGTTTCGGCAGGCGCCGGTTCGCAGATTGCACCGGGCACCGCCGCGGCCGCCGGCACGCTGGTGCTCAGCAACAACCTGGCGCTTAACGGCGCGACCAATGTAATCAAACTCGGCAGCGATCCTTTTAACATTGGCAATGGCGTAAATGACTTGGTTTACGTTGCTGGCAACCTGAGCGCCAGCGGTGTCTCGACGATTCAAATCAGTCCGCTGGGGATCTTGAGTTCAGCCGGGTCTTACACCGTGATGCAATATTCGGGAACACCTCCCAGCGCGGCCAACTTCCAAGTGACTTCGACCAGCAGCCGTTACACGCCGACCCTCGTGAATCCGGCCACGACAGCTCCTTACATACAGGTCAATGTGACCGGGAATCCTGGTCTGCTCGTTTGGAAGGGAGGAGCGGCTACCAACGCCAACATTTGGAACAATTCAACCACGAACTGGCTGAACGTGGCCACTGGTTTGCGTGATGTCTATCTCGCTGGCGACAATGCAATCTTCGACGATACCGGGCTCACAAATATCGTGAATCTGGCTACCACGGCCGCCGGTTTGATTTCATTGTCGAACAACACCACGGCGTACACCCTCACCGGCAACGGATTAATCACCGCCGCACTGGATATGGAAGGAACCGGTTCGTTCCGAGTTGCGGTCTCCAACTCGCCAGCTTTCTCAAGCATTACGGCCAACTCCGGCACTCTGATTTTTGACGTGCAAGGTGTCGTCGCATATACGAACTCTGCTCCAATCAGCGATAACTTCGGCGGCCAGGGGACGCTTCTCAAGACCGGTACCAATCTCCTGGTCCTTGCCGCAGATAATTCGCTTTATACTGGCTCAATCTTCGTCACCAATGGCGTTCTCCGATATACGAATGCCAGCGGCCTTGGCTCGGCCTCCGCTCCTCTTTATGTGACCAATAACGGCACTCTCGACCTCAACGGAATCTCTCCGGGCAGCAAAAATATCAATATCGCCGGCAATGGGTTTAACGGAAACGGCGCCTTGATCAGCAGTGCGGCCAACGGGCTGGTCAACAACGGCACTTTTAGTTTAACCATGACAGCCGATGCCTCGATAGCAGCAGTCAGTCGTTGGGACATTGTGGGAAGCACCTTCAATGCGAATGGACATTCACTGACTGTACTTGGCCCCGGCACCACAATTATTGAGCTGGTCGGTGACGGTACGCTCGCGGATATTCACGTCGTCGGAGGGCGCCTTGGTTTCCAGGGCACAACGAGCATGGGCGATAGTACCAGGACCTGCACGATCGAATCCAACGCGGTGCTGACGTTTTTTAACGCTGGGACGCAGACGAAGAACCTTGTCCTCAACGGCAACGCCACCATCGACTCAGGCGGCACAGCCACTACTTTCAACGGGCCGATCACTCTGGCGGGCACTAACAACCTCTTGGGCCTGCGCGTGGATCTCCATCTGGATGGCGGGGTCGGTGGCGCGGGCAGTCTCGTGGTAGGCAACAGTCCTGTGGGGGCCGGCAGCGGCACTTTGTATTTGGACGCGCCGAATACTTACACCGGCTCCACAACGATCAATAGCGGACATACGGTTGTAGTCGGGGCAAGTTCCTCACTGGGAGCCAGTTCGCTGATCCAGGTCAACGATGGCGGTACGCTCGACGTTTCCGCGCCGACTTCGTTTACACTTGGTAGCGGCCAGACCCTTGTCGGCTCAGGGACCGTCATAGGCGGCGTGGTGGTCGCGGGCAACGGCGCCACACTCGCCGCGGGCTTCCCGGACAATAACACTTACACGCTGACGATGAATGGCACCCTCACGTTCCAGGCGGGCAGCACGAATGTCGTGCGCGTGAACAAGGGCTTGGTTGTCGCAAATGACACAGTGACCGGTTTGACCTCGGTCAACATGGGCGGCACGTTGGTTGTCACCAGCGTCGGCAACCCGCTTGCCGGAGGGGATGCAATTCAACTCTTTACAGCATCAGGCGGTTACGTTGGCAATTTCGCGAACATTATCCCTTCCACTCCAGGCGCGAATTTGACATGGGACCTCAGCACTCTCAACACGGATGGGAAGTTGCGCGTCCTGGGCAACGGCCCGCCGACAAATCCGACGAACATCGTCGCATCCATTTCCGGCAATCAACTGACCTTGTCCTGGCCGTCGAATTACGCCGGTTGGACGCTACAAGGACAGACCAATCCTCCTGGCGTTGGCCTGACCTCGAATTGGCAGGATGTGCCGGGTTCCACAACTACCAATGTTGTTATCATACCGGTCGTTGCAACTGACGGCTCGGCGTTCTTCCGAATGATTCTGAAGTAGTTGGAATACGAAAGACATGGATAGGGAAACCAGAGCGTGTGAATTGGTGTCAGGCAGGCAAAGGCGGCGTCAGGGCTTTACGCTTATCGAATTGCTCGTCGTCATTGCCATTATCGCCATTCTGGCGGCAATGCTTCTGCCCGCACTCGCTAAGGCCAAAGCGGTGGCCTTGCGCACGCAATGCTTGAATCAGCAAAAGCAGATCGGCCTGGCGGTTCACATGTACTCACATGACTTCCAGGACTATGCGGTTTATCCCAATTGGGGAGCCAACAATCCCGGCTGGCTTTACACACCGAATCCGCCCGGGGCTGGCCCGCCTCCGTGGCCTGCGCCGCCTCCGGACCTCAACAGGAGTTACTATGGCGGCTTGCTTGGCGATTACATCAGCAAGAACTGGGCTATTTTCCGCTGTCCTGCTGATCCCACTAATTCGGCTACGTGGTCAACCCGCCCCAACCGCCTATCCACCTACGTTATGCAGGGCGCAGTTCTGGGTTACCACGGGACCCCACCCTTGGGGCAAAAGACTCACAAGCTGCCGACAATGAAGGCGGAGGGTTACATGATGTGGGAGCCCGCAGATAA
>Ga0068857_100003606_pt1 | contig 12960 bp, 7 predicted proteins | sample KBSCornC72_FD_66591 | JGI IMG/M metagenome (GOLD analysis project Ga0068857, IMG submission 66591) | Corn rhizosphere microbial communities from Kellogg Biological Station, Michigan, USA - KBS Corn C7-2 | ecosystem: Host-associated > Plants > Roots > Rhizosphere > Soil ...
AAAAAAAATATTTCGTCCCCCCAGGACAACACAGATACCGATGAATACGGCCAGGCCTATCATAATTTCTGTGCATTGGACAGTAGTAAGTCCCATTCTACTCCAACCGATGGCGGAAAGGTAAACGGCGACATTGGCGATGGCAGCAATACAAATCCAGGCAAACCATATGGTCAGAGGCAGCTGTGTAAATATTTTCGAGGCCGCGGTCGAGTTCCGATCGTAAATATGCAGACGCAGATGTATAGTCATCAACAGGATAAACTGAAATCCAATAAGACCAAGGGAGATGCGCAGCCCGCCAAGCGTCAGGCAATAAAGCCATGCGGCCGCTGCCAGATTGGCGAGAATAAATAATTCGCCCATCCTGTGAGTATGCACATTGGCAGGATGGGTATCGAGGTATTTGAAGGCCGTAACGATGTGGTAAATGCAAAAGATCAGCAGCAGCAGGTAGATCAACCCCCAGATAAAGAATGTAATGGGAGCGGGAGTGAATAAAGTGGGATGATGAAACGACATCTCCGCGGTGTCGACGTCCTTGAGCATTTTTATCCGGGTGAGGTATACAAAGCCCAGATGGATGAGGAAGGCCCAAAAATTGATTATCGCCAGCAGGCGTATATTTCGCATTTTCCCTTTTGGGGTAGGAGATAAAAAAATGTGCCAGCCTCGTGCGCTTCTAGGCGGATGGTCCTGCATGCTGCAGGATGACGCGATAAAGATCGTCGGGGTCGAAGGGTTTTACGATGACGTCGGTGAGGCCTGCGGAATAGGCTTCACTCTCTACCTCTTTGGGAGTGCTGGCAGTGAGCGCGATGATGGGCAGGGTCTCTCCTCTTTTGCGCAGAAGTATGGTAGCTTCATAACCATCCATTTCTGGCATATGGAGGTCCATGAGAACCAGCCGGTGGCGGCTTGCATCCAGCTTATCCAGCGCCTCCAGCCCGTTGGTCGCCACATCCACTATGGCTCCGTAATTCTCCAGCATGGTCTGGGCCACAAGCACGTTCAATGGGTTATCCTCCACCAGCAAAATAGTGATGCCTTTCAATAGCTGATCGCGGAAAGTGTAGCTGGCAGATACTTCTCTTTCACCAACGGCTTCGCTGCTAAAGGGGAAGGTTTGGGTAAAATAAAATTCTGAGCCTTTGCCGGGCTCGCTTTTCAATTGTAATGCAACACCCTGCAGCTCCAGTATCCGTCTGGTGATGGCAAGGCCTAATCCTGTGCCTCCGTAGCTGCGGGAGGTGGAAGAATCTGCCTGGGTGAATCTGTCGAAGATCATGCTTTGCTTCTCCCGTGCAATGCCGATGCCGGTATCTACCACTTTTACAAGGACGGTGGCGGTGTCCTGGGTAAACACTTCCACATGAATGATCAGCCGGACAGAACCCTCCTTTGTAAATTTTACAGCGTTGTGTACGAGGTTGTTTATTACCTGGCCTGTACGGGTAGGATCTCCTATGAGCTTTCTGTCCAGTTTATCATCCACCTCCAGCAGCAGGGAAATGCCTTTCTCGCCGGCAGCGTTTTGAAGGCCGGCAACGATATTACGTGCAATGGCGGGCAGGTCCATGGGTATCTGCTCGAAACCAATCTTCCCTTCTTCGATCTTATTGTAATCAAGGATATTATTGACAATGGAAAGAAGGTTGTTGGCCGAGAAAAGCAATACGCCCAGGTCTTCTTTCTGGTCGGTTCGCGGCTCATTCCGCAGCAGTAAATGAGTCATTCCTATTACGGCATTCAGAGGCGTCCTGATCTCATGGGACATGGTGGAGAGGAATTCCGACTTGGTCCGAAGGCCTTGTTGTGCCTGGAAGGCCGCCTGCTTGAATGTGTGGGCGAAGCGATGGGACAGCGAGAGGGACTGTAAAAAGAAAAAGGAAATATATCCCGTGAATATGACGGGGCGAAGCGCGGGGATGAACCCAAAGAAATGGAGATTCAGCAACAGGAACACGAACAACATGACTGCCGTGCTTAGCAGCGCGAAGAGCGAGCCGCTGCGTTTGTGACGGGCCGCCCTTATGTAGACGAACATCGCGTAGGCGATGCAGAAGAACATCACCAGGAGGAAGGTCGTCATAAACTGTGTGAAGATAGCAGGCGGCGTCACGATAATGATGGCTGTATACAAATGGCAGAACCAGATCATTGCCTTCATGAGCATGGGATGCGTGTCGTCGGGATAAAGGTGCCGGGTATACAGGGTGAACAGGGCTATGCTCAACGACAGGCTTAGATATTCTATCCGAATGGTAATGAACCAGGAGATATTGGAAAAGAGTAAATGCAGGGCATATGTGTCGGTGCCCACCATGCGATAGCTATAGATGAGGCAGAAGAGGGAAAAATAAAGAGTGGTCTTGTCATGCCGGCCAAAGATGAACAAGCCCAGGAAAAAGAGTCCGCCCATAAAGAGGCAGCCGGCCAGCATAAAATCATAGGCGGCATCCTGGTATTTTTTCAGGATAAGATCGTCCTTATTTCCCAGCAGGATCTCTTTGTACGGTCCGCCCTTGGCATGCCAGAAGTTGGCGATCTGCATTACAATCTGCAGCGTATCCGACTCGCCCGTGGGCAGTACGACAGTACGCGTGGCCCAGAAAGGTGTGGAAGCTTCCCTTGTAGTATCGGGCTGTCCGTTCTGAGATTGCACGACCCCATTGACAAATAATTTATAGGAACAATAGGTGTCCGGCACCTCCAATCCTATGCGTGGCCTCTTTTTGGGCAGGAGCACTATGAGTGAGTACGTAGCATATCCCTGGGTAGAATATTGCCGACCGTGCAGGCGAAGATCCTTCCAAAGACGGGGATAGGGAGCAAAATCGGGGGTGGTGGACGCCAGGCTGTCGGGGGAGAGCAGGTGCATCCAATAAAATTTCCATTCTCCATGAAGCTTTACCGGATGGTCGAAAAGATCGGCGTTACGCAGGTCCAATACGCCTTTTTGCGCGTCATGATCCGGCTCCCGGTGTGCAAAACAGGTAAGACAGATAAGCGAGGTCAGCAGGGTCCACCCTATTTTGCGTAAAGCTACCACCATAGTAACCTGGTTCCTATTGGACTAAAGCGTTAATAGTATACAAATAACGTATTTTACCACATAAAATGATGGAATGGGCAAAAAAATGCCGACTCCTACAGGGAAAAGTAGAGCCGGCATTTTTATCTAATGTCTTTGAAATGCGATGCATTTCAAGAGAGACCGGCCCTCAAGGACCGGCCTTATCATTCTAAGAGAGATTACTTATTTCTTTTCCAGCAATTTGAAGAACTGATCCAGCTGAGGCAGGATCACGATACGGGTACGGCGGTTAGCTGCACGTCCTTCTTCTGTGTCGTTGCTGGCAACGGGTACATATTCGCTGCGACCGGCGGCAGTGATATGAGCCGGGTCGAGGCCATATTGATTCTGCAGAATTCTAACTACGGAAGTAGCACGTTTTACGGAAAGGTCCCAGTTGTCCTTCAGCTGACCAGCGCGATGGTACGCCTTGTTGTCGGTGTGACCTTCTACCATGAACTCGATGTCGGGCTGAGCTTTCAGCACAGCGGCAACTTTACCCAATACGGTTTTGGCTGCTTCGTTGACCTCGTAGCTGGCGCTCTTGAAGAGCAGCTTGTCGGAGATGTCGATATAGATAACACCCTTGTCGACCTTGATGTTGATGTCCTTGTCATCCATGTTGCCGATGGCGCCTTTCAGGTTCATCACCAGGGCCATGTTCAGGCTGTCTTTGTGAGCCAGCTCATTCTGCAGGTTCTGGATATAGGCATCTTTGGAGCCGATGTTATCCAGCGACTTTTTGATACTTTCTGCCTGAGAGTTGGAGATAACAGAAAGATCCTGCAGTTGCTTGAGGGTGGCGTCGTGGTTCTGCTTCAAGAAATCGATCTGTTTGTTAAGCGCGTCGATCTGTTGCTGAAGAGCTGTCTTTGCGCTGGCGTCCTGAGCTGTGAGGTCGTTACAGTTTTTCAGGTCGCTTGCGAGCTTGGCGTTGGCTGCGGTCAGAGAGTCGATCTTCGCCTGGGCGGCTTTAAATTTCTTTTGGCTAACACACGAGAAAAGCAATACCGAGAGAACACCGAACAAAAGGGTCTGTTTAAGCTTCATAGTAATATCATTTTTTTAAAAAAATAGACTATTCCTAATCGCAGAGGGGTATACGATCACCTGGCGATCAATAGAATAATGTCAAAGATAATGTCAACAAACGAAAAAAGTTATTTTAACGTATGCAAAAATAAGGCGAATTTAATGCCAAAAAACAGTCACAGAGACTATTGCATATAGAAAAAGCTAATATCCGACCATTTTTAATCATATTTAAACTATATATACCTGCTTATTTTTAAACCATACGCGCAATGAGACAAACACCAGGAGCGGCTTTCAGCGGCTCGTCCGAAGGACAGACAGAACCGAGCCTGCGAAGGTTCCGACCGAGGAGGAGCTTTCGAAGTACCCGAGGAACGAAGGGTACGAACGAGAAGGAGCGAATACATGGAGCTCCGACGAAGGTCTTCCGACGAAGGCCTATATGCGGGAATCGGTCTATTTTTTGGACAAGACCAATTTCCGCACTTTTCACCTCGGCTACTCTCTACCTCCTGCTGATTTCATGCCTGCCGGCCTGTAAGCTAATGCCAAAGGACACTCCAGCGTCCTCCATCATTGAGAACAACAAGGAATTTGCGCAATATCTCAACGACTATTTCGAAGGAAGAATGCGTCTTTTACCCCTGGAGGCCACGCAAAATGGCGATAGCCGCTATAACGATCTGCTGCCTGCTGATTTCACCGACAGCTATCGCGATTCGTTGAAAAATTTCTTCACGCGTTTTCGGAATGGGCTCAGCAAATGGGATCGAAGCAAGCTGAGCGCAGAGGATGGCATCAGCTATGACATTCTCCAGTGGGAGACGGGCACCCGCATAGAAGCATTTAAATACCCCTATTATTATATTCCTTTCAACCAGTTCTATGCTTTGCCGCTGACGATGGGGCAGTTGGGTAGTGGCGATGGTTTCCAGCCCTTCAACTCTGTAAAGGATCACGAAGACTGGCTAAAGCGGGCCCGGGCTTTTGGTCCCTGGGCGGACAGCGCCATCGTCTATTTTAAGAAAGGAATGGACGCCGGCATTGTATTGCCCAAAGCGCTGGTGATAAAAATGATCCCGCAGATGCAGGCGCTGGTGACGGAGGAGCCAGAGAAAAGTCTTTTCTATACACCGGCGACCCGGCTGGAAAAAGTTACCTCCGACACAGCTACGATCGCGCGGCTGAAGAATGCCTATGTACAAGTGATAAAGGAATCCCTTGTGCCAGCCTATAAGAAGCTGGCCGGGTTCTTAAAAAACGATTATTTGCCAAAGGCCAGGACCAGCTCGGGTATTGGCGCCTTGCCGGGAGGCGCTGAATGGTATGCTTATCTGGTGCGGGATCAGACGACGACGAACAAGAGCCCGGAAGAGATCTATCAGACCGGGCTCCGGGAAGTGGCCCGTATACGGGGGATCATGGACAGCGTAAGACGGGCTGTTAGCTTCAAGGGGGATCTGGCCGCATTTTTTGAATATATGAGAACGAACAAGCGGTTCATGCCTTACAAAACTCCGAAGGAAGTGCTGGATGCATTCGAACATATCCATCAAAAGATGCAGCCGCAGCTGGCTACGATGTTCCATCATATCCCCCGGACAGGTTTCGAGATCCGTCAGACGGAGGCATTTCGGGCTGCAAGCGCAAGTGCGGAGTATATTCAGGGTTCGGGAGATGGGAAGCGTCCGGGCGTCTTTTATGTGCCTATCCTGGATGCTACTACATTCAATACTACTTCGGGGATGGAATCCCTTTTCCTTCATGAAGCCATTCCCGGCCACCATTATCAGATATCTCTTCAGCAGGAAGACACTGCGCTGCCCGCCTTCCGGAGATTTGGTGGGAACAATGCGTATGTAGAGGGATGGGCTTTATACTGTGAGTCGCTGGGCAAGGAGCTGGGGCTTTATACGGACCCATATCAGTATATGGGGGCGCTGGGGGATGAGATCCACCGGGCCATCCGGCTGGTAGTGGACGTTGCGATACATACAAAAGGGATGACCCGTGAGGCCGCTATTAAATATATGATGGATAATGAAGCTATCAGTCTCGAGGGAGCGACGGCCGAGATCGAGCGTTATATGGCCATACCGGGGCAGGCGCTGGGCTATAAGATCGGCGCCCTCAAGATACGGGAGCTGCGTAATAAATACGAGGCGGAGCTGAAGGACAAATTTCATCTGGCCGACTTTCATGACGAGATCCTGAAAGATGGGGCGATGCCGTTGGAAGTGCTGGAAAAGAAGATGGATGCATGGGCGGCTCATGTTAAATGATGGGAAACCTTTGCGAGGGGGTTGTGGCTGGGGGGCGTGAGGCTTTGGCGAGGAGGTCGTGGCTGGGGTCCTGGGGGAAACTTTTGCCGGGAGGTTGTGCCTGCGGCAGTGAGACTTTTGCCAGGAGGTCGCGCCTGCGGCACGAGCCTTTTCACGGACGCTAACGGATTGCGCTTCGCGCCGCCTCGCTGTGCGAGGCGTGGGTGCGCAGCCGAGCTGTGCTCGGCTTGGTCCCAAGAAAGTTAGTGAAAAAGTGCTAAATTTTTTGGTGTTAACAAAATAATTATTCTAACTTTACTGAATCAATAAATTTGGGAGAACTAAAAACTACGATTATGTCAAATGCAGAAAAACTCAAGGCTTTAAAGCTGACTATAGATAAGATCGACAAGGATTTCGGGAAAGGCAGTGTCATGATGATGAATGAAAAAAGCCAGGAGCCGATGGAGGTTGTTTCCACAGGTTCCATAGGATTGGACATGGCATTAGGAGTAGGTGGTCTCCCGAAAGGAAGGGTTGTTGAGATCTATGGTCCCGAATCTTCCGGTAAGACAACCATCGCCACGCATATCATTGCCGAAGCGCAGAAAAAAGGAGGCATGTGCGCCATCATCGACGCCGAGCATGCTTTTGACAGCGGCTATGCACAGAAGCTGGGTGTGGATATCGACAATCTTCTTATCTCTCAGCCGGACTATGGCGAGCAGGCCCTCGAGATCGCGGATCGTCTGATCCTCTCGGGCGCGCTGGATGTAGTAGTTATCGACTCCGTTGCCGCCCTGGTTCCCAAAGGTGAGCTGGAAGGCGAAATGGGCGATAGTAAAATGGGTCTCCAGGCCCGTCTGATGTCGCAAGCGCTTCGCAAGCTGACAGCCACCATCAGCAAGACCAACACCATCTGTATCTTCATCAACCAATTACGTGAAAAGATCGGGGTGATGTTTGGCAATCCTGAAACGACCACCGGTGGTAATGCGCTGAAATTCTACGCTTCCGTACGACTGGATATCCGTCGTATGGCACAGATCAAGGATGGAGAAGAGGCGATAGGCAACCGGGTGAAAGTTAAGGTTGTAAAGAACAAGGTAGCTCCTCCATTCCGTAGCGCTGAATTCGATATTGTTTTTGGAGAGGGCGTCAGCAAGATGGGTGAGATCATCGACATGGGTGTGGAGCTGGGTATCGTTCAGAAGAGCGGCAGCTGGTTCAGCTATGGCAGCGACAAGCTGGGACAGGGAAGGGATACGGTGAAACAGCTGTTGCATGACAATCCCGAGCTGGCTACAGAGATCGAGAACAAGATCCGCGAGAAAGTGAAAGAAATGCAGACTTCGTAAGTCATTGCGATAAATATTTTTAATTGGGTTAGTAACGTACGGCCTCCATGTTTATGGGGGCTTTTTTGTGGGGGTGGCTGGAATGTGGGAGTTTAAGCGGACGAGAGTTTTTTAGACATGGGCGAAAGTTGGGAAACTCTTTCCAGGATCTTGCGAGGTGTTGCTGGCGCCTGCGGCGTGTTCCGGAAGGAAACTATTGCGAGGAGTTTGGGCCTGCGGCCGTGAGGCCTTTGCGAGGAGTTCGCGCCTGCGGCGCGAGCCTTTTCACGGACGCTAACGGATTGCGCTTCGCGCGGCCTCGCTGTGCGAGGCCTTTAAAACAAAAGGGGTCTGAATAGAAATTCAACCCCGTTTTAAAATCCAATATCCTATGAAAAACCGAGATAAAGGTAGAGGATTCAGATCAAATCTGCAATACCATTTTCCGGTAATCTTTTTTTTAAGTCCTTTTTAATTCTTGACTAGCTGGTTGGATACAATTCTGTTGCTTTCCTTATCCGCAACGCGTAAAATGTAGACGCCCCGTTCGAGAGAAGATGCGTTAATCACTTGTATTCCAGGCTGTAACCGCTGGTTGACACGGACGTTTCCCACGGCATCCAGGATTTGAATATCCACGGTGTGCCCGGTTCGGATAATAAGTAATTTGTCTACGGGATTAGGGTAAAACTTAAATTCTATATCCCCGGAAAGACTTAGCTTTACCTGTTTGGAATAGAGAAATTTTCCATCCTGTCCGGTGTATTTGATACGATATAGGTCGGTACCGTTAGGAGGCGCCAGATCCGACAATTCATAATGACTGTTGTTCCCTGTCTTCCTCAGTGCACCGATGGTCTCGAAAGTAATACCATCCGTAGAACGTTGGATCACGAAATAATCTCCATCTTCCGCACTGTCCACATCCCATTGCAACGACACTTTACCACCTTCCCGAACGGCGCCCGTAAAATTGACAAATACAGCCCCATTACTCGGGGGTGCTATCAGCTTGCTGCTGTCTTCTACCGTTGGCCTGCTGGTGTCCTTTGAAGAGTCTGCAGCTTCTCCCGGCTGTTGCGACCTAACGGTGAGGCAACAGCAAAGTACGAGCACGAGAAGCCATACACACTTCATAGCGAATTAATCTGGGTTAGTTAGTAAAAATCCGGGAGATTGCATTTAACAAAATCTATGCCCAATGTGGATAACGTGTGAATTACTTTGAAATTTTTTTATACTTGTTATAATCTTCTTAAAACCGGATTACTTTGCTGATGGCCCTCATCACGAGACAACACTGGTCCAACGAGGGTCCAAGACATAGAACATTTAAATCAACGCGCATGGAAACGAACCTCCGGAAAATGGCCGGTTCAAAAAGAATTGCCCTGGTGGCACACGACAACAAGAAAGCAGAACTCATCGAGTGGGCCATCTATAATAAGAATGCGCTGGCCCGGCACCGTCTGTACGGCACAGGCACCACGGGCGCCATGCTGGAAAAGGCCCTGGGTCAGTCCGTCAGCAAGTTTCTCAGCGGTCCGTTGGGAGGGGATCAGCAGATCGGCGCCCGTATAGCCGAAGGGAAGATCGACGTGCTGATCTTTTTCTGGGATCCCATGGAAGCCCAGCCACATGACCCCGACATCAAGGCCTTGCTTCGACTGGGCGTCACCTGGAACATCCCTATTGCAAACAACCGGGCTACGGCCGACTTTATGCTGACCTCCCCTCTGATGTACGAGGACTACGAGATCATTCTAACCGACTATAGTCAATACATAAAAAGGCCGCTGAACCGGCCAACCAATTAAACATGAGAAAGTATCTTTTGACTGCCAGCGCTCTGCTGCTGGCGTCTATGACATGGTCCCAGACCAAACCCCTGTCGGGCTTTAACGAAGCTGCCGCCAAAGAAGAGATGGCCAGGGAAGAACAGTTCGACAGCTATCTGAAAGCCTCCAACGTAGACAGCTTTATGAAGACGCTGTCCGCCCATCCGCACCATGTAGGTTCGCCCGGCGACAAGGCGAATGCCGACTACCTCTACAACCAGTTCAAGAGCTGGGGTTACGACGTACAGATGGAAACCTTCTATGTCTTATTCCCTACGCCTAAGGAACGCCTGCTGGAAATGACGGGACCGACGACCTATAAGGCGGTATTGGCGGAGGCGGCCCTTAAAGAGGACGCTACTTCCGGCCAGACACGCGAGCAACTGCCCACCTATAACTGTTATTCCCCGGATGGGGATGTTACGGGCGAGCTGGTCTTTGTCAACTACGGTATCCCGGAAGACTACGACCGACTGGCAAGGCTGGGCATTTCCGTAAAAGGGAAGATCGTCATTGCCAAATACGGCCATTCCTGGCGCGGTATCAAGCCCAAGGTAGCGCAGGAACATGGCGCCATCGGCTGTATCATCTACTCCGACCCGAAGGACGACGGCTATTACCAGGGCGACGTATATCCAAAGGGCGCTTTTAAGAATGAATATGGCGTACAACGAGGCTCGGTCATGGATATGCCCGTATACCCCGGCGATCCTCTTACGCCAGGAATTGGAGCAACGAAAGACGCCAGGAGACTGGACAGAAAAGAGGTGACCACTATATTAAAGATACCGGTGCTGCCTATCAGCTATCACGATGCGGCCCCGCTGCTGAAGTCCCTGGAGGGACCCGTAGCCCCCGAATCCTGGAGGGGCGCGCTGCCCTTTACCTACCATGTGGGCCCAGGCAAGACTACGGTGCATCTCAAAGTGGCCTTCAACTGGGATATCAAGCCTTGTAACGATATTATCGCCAAACTACCGGGCTCACAATGGCCGGACGAATGGGTCATACGGGGCAATCACCATGACGCATGGGTAAATGGAGCAGGCGATCCCATCAGCGGGTTATCCGCCATGCTGGAAGAAGCCCGTGCGGTCAGCGAGCTGGCCAGGAGGGGATGGAAGCCAAAACGTACGCTGGTCTATTGCGCCTGGGACGGGGAAGAACCCGGTCTGTTAGGTTCTACGGAATGGGTGGAATATCATATGGACGAGCTTCAGAAGCGGGCGGTAGTGTACATCAACTCCGATGGCAATGGCCGGGGCTTTTTTGGAGCCGAAGGATCGCATGCCCTGGAGCCTTTTATCAATGAGGTGGCCCGGGATGTCATTGACCCCGAGACGGGCATCAGCGTCGCAGATCGTATGCACTCCCGTGAGCTGGTGAATGCGGCCGATGCCGGCAGGCTGAAAAAAGACCTTCTCCAGAAAAAGAGCTTTACCATCGGTGCGCTGGGTTCGGGTTCAGACTTCTCCGCCTTCCTCCAACATGCGGGTATCCCCAGCTTCAACCTGGGCTTTGGTGGAGAGGACCCCGGTGGGGAATACCATTCCATCTATGATTCCTATGATGACTACCGGAGATTTAAAGACCCGGGGTTCCAGTATGGAGTAGCCCTGGCCAAGACGGCAGGACGCACGACCCTGCGTATGGCAGATGCCAACCTCCTTCCCTTCGACTTCCGCAGTCTTTATAAGACCATAAGCGGTTATGTGGTCGACCTTACCTCTCTGATGGACCAAATGAGGGAGAATACGGCTTTATCCAACCAGCTGATCCGCGATAGTTACTATACCTATGCGGGTGACCCTACAGTGACCCTGCTTCCGCCACCGGTAAAAGATGAGGTCCCCTACCTGGATTTCTCACCCCTTCAAAATGCCCTTCGAGCGCTGGAAAAAGCCACGGACCGCCTGGCGGATACACTGGGGAAACAAAAGCTGACCGCCACTGCGTCAGACGCTGTAAATCAAGCGCTTTACAAAGCGGAACAACAATTGCTGTCCAATAACGGATTGCCTCGCCGTCCCTGGTACCGGCATGTAATATATGCGCCTGGTTTTTATACGGGATATGGGGTTAAGACCCTGCCGGGTATACGCGAGGCCATCGAACAACGCAATTGGAAGGAAGCGCAGGAGCAAATTGGTATTGCGGCAGCGGTTCTGAAAAAGTTTGCGGATTATCTGGATGGAATACATTGAATTTGAAAAAATTTTTTCGATATACTTTATGGATAACAGGCGGCCTCGGCTGCCTGTTAATTCTTTTATGGCTGGGTGTAGCGGCCTATGTCATGCTCCGTAAGCCGGTGATCCTTCAAAAAGCCCGGATGGAATTAAAGAACCGACTGGGTGGAGAAGCCAGCATTGGAGATATGGAAGTCGCTTTCTTCCACCATTTCCCAAGTATTACGGTGCATTTGTCGAAGGTCACGCTTCGGGACAGTCTTTGGCAGGAGCATCACCATGATCTCGTACGTGCGGAGGATATGTATCTCAGCCTGTCCCTGTTCCGGAGCCTTTTTGCAGGCAAGGCCCGGCTGGGTAAGGTGTATGTGGAAAAAGGCTCCGTCTATCTTTTTACCGACACGACCGGCTATAGCAATACTTCGGCGTTGAGCCGGCAACGATCCACCGGCCAGGAGGATGTGCAGCCTCCGGACTTCTCGTTCACCGATGTTAGGTTTGTCATGGAGAAACAGGACCGACATAAATTTTTCGACCTGGAGTTCAGGCGGCTGGATTGCTCCATCGACAGGAATGGAAGAATGTTGTCTATCGCAACAGATGCCGATGCGCTGGTACGGCGCTTCTCCTTCAATACGGAAAAGGGCAGCTTTATAAAGGATAAGACATTGTCCGGTCACTTCACCCTACAATTCAATACGGGTAGTAAGATCATGCAATTCAACAAGGCCACGGTGCACATCGATGGGCATCCTTTTGTATTGACGGGACGCTTTTTTCCAAATGTAAAGCCAGATCCCTTTACGTTTAGTGTCCTGGTGAATGACATTCCTTACAGACAGGCGACGGCGCTCCTGACGCCTGCCATCCAACAAAAACTGGATCTCTACGATGTAGACAAGCCCGTGTCCGTGCAAGCCGACCTGGACGCCGGAGCGGCAGACGATCCCACCCCGCTGATCACTGTTCATATGAATCTGCGGGACGCCAGCGTCAATACGCCTGTAGGCCGGTTCAGCGGAGCGAATGTTATGATGAGCTTCACCAATGAATGGGTGCGTCATGACAAGAGAAGAGATGAAAATTCGGCGATCCGGCTATTGTCCTTTTCAGGCTCTTTGATGAACATTCCGTTGCATTCCGATACGGCCGTTATCACCGATCTGAGGCATCCTATGCTGGATTGCGATCTCCGGAGCTCTTTCGAGCTCAGCCGGCTGAATG
>Ga0068857_100003608_pt1 | contig 12959 bp, 12 predicted proteins | sample KBSCornC72_FD_66591 | JGI IMG/M metagenome (GOLD analysis project Ga0068857, IMG submission 66591) | Corn rhizosphere microbial communities from Kellogg Biological Station, Michigan, USA - KBS Corn C7-2 | ecosystem: Host-associated > Plants > Roots > Rhizosphere > Soil ...
AGAGTGTGCAGCCCCTGCCGCGGCTCGTGGGTCAGGTCGTTGAGCGTCGGCAGGAAGCCGGCGAGCGTCTTGCCGGCTCCGGTCGGCGCGATCAGCAGCGCCGAGGCATTGCGGTCCCACGCGTCGAGCACGTCGAGCTGGTGCTGGCGTGGCGACCAGCCTTTGCTGGCGAACCAGGCGGCGATGGTGGGATGGAGCGACATGGGCGGCGCACTCTAGGGCGCGGCGCCCGGGTTGCCAAATGGCCCGGCGGGACGCCCCGCTACCACAGACTGCGGGCAATATCCCGCAGCAGCAGCGACTCGTCCCAGCGGTCGGTGAGGTCGCGGCCGTCCGCGCCGGCGATGGCGTAAGGCTGCGGGCCGAGCTCGCACACGAAGGTCAGCTCGGCGTTCTCCCCTGCCCGCCGGCGCCACGACTCAAAGCCATAGCGCCACCAGGTCTTGAATTGCTCGGTCCAGGGCTTGGCCCAGGGGTAGCTCAGCGGGATCTGCACCTGCTCGGAGCTGGCGACGCGGCCGTGATAGGCCTCGCATTTGTCGAGAACTGCCTTGATCTGCGCGTCGGACTCGACCGAGACCGGCAGCTCGATCTCGCGGCCAACGACATAGTGCGAGATGTCGGCGGTGAGCCTGAGGTTCGGCATCTGGTCGATGATGTCGAGCGTCACCAGGAGGTCATTGGTGATGCGGCCGCGATGAGTCTCGATATTGAGGGGGAAGTTCACCTGCTCGGCGAGACGCTGCCAGCCCTCGATGGTCTTGATCATGTCGCGCAGCGCACGCGGGCGGGTGTTGGGCTGGATGTTGATGTGGTGCACGCCGTACTCGGTACCCCAGTCGAGCGCCGGCTGCAGCTCGTCCACCGTCGCCGGCAGCAGCAGGCCCTCGACGATGAGCTTGTGCTCGCGGGCGACGGTGGCGGCCGCCCTGGCGGTCTCACGCGTATCCCACATCGAGCCGATGCCGTCGAAGCCGGCGGCGGCGATGCGGGCGACGGTGTCGGCAAGCGGTTGATCGGGGCCCGAACGCAGGTTCTGCATGGACCAGAGCGACTGAAGGATGAGCAGCTTTTGCATGCGCTAGACATACCCACAAGGTCATTCGCGCGAAAGCGGGAACCTCTGTCTGCCTGTGCCGAGAACAACAAAACGGAGGTTCCCGCTTTCGCGGGACTGACCCGGTTGATAAGGGTCGGCATGGAAGAAAATCCGCGACAGCTGTCGCTCACCCCCGACGACGCGCTCGCGCTGCTGCGGCGCGAAGCGGAGGCGCTGCTGGCGCAGCCGGGGCGTCGGGTGCTCGGCATTGCCGGCGGACCCGGCACCGGGAAGTCCACCATCGCGCAGAAGCTTGCCGCCGAGCTCGGCCCGGCCGCGACCTACGTGCCGATGGATGGCTTCCACATGAAGCACGCCAAGCTCGAGGGCCTCGGAACCGTGCAGGACAAGGGCATGCCGCACACGTTCGAGGGGGCGGCGTTCGCCGACTTTCTCGAACGGCTGAAGGCGGCGACCGGCGACATGAAGGGTCCTGGCTACTCGCGCAAGATCGAAGACGTGGTCGAGAACGCATTCACCGTTCCCGCAACCACACGGTTGCTGATTGTCGAAGGCAACTACCTGCTGCTCGCTACGGCGCCGTGGTGGCGCGTGAAGCCGCTGCTCGATCGCGCGGTATTCATCGAGGTGCCGCGCGAGACGGTGCGGGCGCGGCTGATGAAGCGACACGCCGAAGAAGGTCTGTTCACCGAGGAACGCAACCGCGCCCATATCGAGCGCGTCGACCTTGTCAACTACGACACGGTGATGCGCAGCAAACCCCGGGCCGACATCGCCATCGAGCTGGTAACGCCGGCCTGAGATGAACGTCCGTCCCACTTTTCCCTTCACGGTGACAAGCCGCGATGTCTGGCGCATCGCGCTGCCGGCGTCGCTTGCCTTCATCACCGAGCCGCTGGTGGGGTTCACCGACATCACGGTGATCGGACGGCTGGGCGATCCGAACCTGCTCGGCGGACTCGTGCTGGGCGCGCTAGCCTTCGACATCATCTTCTCGCTCGTCTTCTTCCTGCGGCTCGGCACCGCCGGGCTCACAGCGCAGGCGATCGGCGCGCGCGACGACGACGACGGACTGGTGCATCTGGTGCGCGCCGGACTGATCGGAGTCAGCATCGGCGTTGCGATGATCGTCCTCACCTGGCCGCTGCAATGGGTGCTGGCATGGGTGCTGGGGGCTGCTCCGGACGTGCAGCCGGCGTTCGATGCGTATCTCGCGACGCGGCTGTGGTCGGCGCCGTTCGTGCTCATCAACTACGCGCTGCTCGGCTGGTTCTACGGCCGCGCCGCAGCCAAGACCGGCATGCTGCTGCAGATGCTGATCAACGGCATCAATATCGTGGTCTGCATCGTGCTGGTGTTCGGCGCGCATTGGGGCGTTGTCGGCGTGGCGCTCGGCGCTGTCGCCGGTCATGTCGTGTCCGCGGTGATCGGCATCGGGCTGGTCGTCGCACATTTCGGCGGTGTGGAGCGGGCGCGATCCTTCCTCGACTGGCGCCGTGTGCGCGACGTTGCTGCGTTGCGGAAGCTGTTTGCGCTCAGCCGCGACCTGATGATCCGGTCGGCAGCGCTGATGTCGGCGTTCGCCTATTTCACCGCGCAGACAGCCCGTGTCGGCGAGTTGAGCCTTGCGAGCAATGCGGTGCTGATGCAGTTCCTGATGATCAGCGCCTTCTTCCTCGACGGCCAGGGACAAGCGGCGGAGCAGCTCTGCGGCAAGGCGGTGGGCGCCAACTATCGGCCGGCCTTCGACCGGGCGCTGTGGCTAACGCTGGGCTGGGGCCTCTTTGTCTCCTGCATCATGTTTGCGCTGTTCTGGTTCGGCGGCGACTGGCTGATCTCGGTGATGTCCTCGAGCCCCGAGGTGCAGGCAGGCGCGCACGATTTCCTGATCTTTGCAGCGATCACGGCATTCACCGGCATGCCGGCCTTCGTCATGGATGGTGTGATGAGTGGCGCCACCCTCAACACGATCATCCGCAACGGCATGGTTGCGAGCTTTGCGATCTATCTGGCGGCGGCACTGATCCTGCAGCACGCGTTCGGCGTCGCCGGATTGTGGATCGCGATCAATCTGTTCTTCGTGACCCGCGCGACGATCTTTTTGATCGCGACGCGCTGGAAGCTGCCGCGGCTGTTTACCCCTTAGCGGCCCACTCAGCAGTCTTCGTCCCAACCAGCTCGGAGATGTTACGCTTCCCGGCATTGCGCACCGCGGCGGCCAAACCGCGCTTGATGCGATCGAGCAAATCGAGGCCGCCGAACACCAGGGCGGAATAGAGCTGGATGGCGTTGGCGCCGGCTTCGAACTTCATGAGCGCCGTCTCGGGAGAATGGATGCCGCCGACCCCTATAATGGGCAGGCTGGTACGCTGGCGCATCTGTGCGAGGCGGATGGTGGCGAGGTCGAACAGCGGCTTGCCCGAGAGCCCGCCCTTTTCAGTGGCGTTCTCGAGGCCGGCGACGGCATCGCGGGTGACGGTGGTGTTGGAGACGATGAGACCGTCCAGATCGGTGTCGGCCACCACCCTGGCGATGGCATCGAGTCCGGCTTGGTCGAGGTCGGGGGCGATCTTGAGAAAGACCGGCACGCGCACCGGCGACTTCGAACGCACGGTCAGCACGGAATAGAGCAGCCGCTTCAGCGAGTCTTCCTGCTGCAGGTCGCGCAGGCCGGGCGTGTTGGGCGACGAGATGTTGACGGTGAGGTAGTCGGCGATCCGGGCGAAGCGGGCGACGCCCTTGGCGTAATCGGTGGTGAAGTCGGCGCTGTCCTTGTTGGCGCCGATGTTGACGCCGAGGGCGGCCGGGATGCGCACGCCGCTCAGCCGACGATAGACCTCGTCGTGGCCATCATTGTTGAAGCCCATGCGGTTGATGACGCCCTCGGCCGCGCCGACGCGGAACAGCCGCGGTTTGGGGTTGCCGGCTTGAGGTCGCGGCGTGACGGTGCCGATTTCCACCATGCCGAAACCCATCAGCGCGAGTGGTCGGGGCACCTCGCCGTTCTTGTCGAAGCCGGCCGCCATGCCGATCGGGCTCCTGAGTTCGAGGCCGGCGAGCGTGGTCCTGAGCTCGGCCGGGTCGGGATAGTCCTGCTCCGGCGCAAGACCCAGACGCAGCGCATTGATCGTCGCGCCATGGGCGGTCTCGGGATCCATCTTCAGCAGGCTGTCGCGGGTGAGGTTCGCAAGGAGCGGAACCCGAAGCAGCGGCGACAGCGCCGAGAGGATCATTGGATCCAGTCCGGGAGGCCCACCGAACCGTCCGCGGCCACCGAGACGGTCACCTGGCGGCCGATCGCCGCTGTGGATAGCGGACCGTAGTGGTGCGGGAAGAGCTCACCGGCACGCGAGACTTCCCAACGCAGCCCTGCCCCCATATCGACCACGTTCACAGCAAACACCACCAAGTCGGACTGGCCGGCGAAGTGCAGTCGCAGCGTGTCGCGCAGCTGGGTCGCCGTCGAGAAGTGGATGAAGCCGTCCTTGAGGTCGATCGGCATCTGGGGAAACTCCCCCGCGCCCTTGGCGGCTTCGAAGGCCGCGCGGGTGACGATCTTGTAGACGACGTCGGGATTGCGCATCGGGGTGGTCATGGCCGGCAGGCTTAGCCGACCCGCCGGGCGGCGCAAAGGCTTTACAGGGGCAAAGGCGAAGGGTAATAGATAGGACTTCTGTCTCTTCGAAGGGACAATTTTCCTCAAACGGTGCAGAAATGCTGTCGCACAGCGCCATTTGGGACGCGATCGATGCACTTGCCTCGCGCCACGGCTTCACGCCGTCGGGGCTGGCAAAGCTTGCGGGCCTCGACGCGACGGCGTTCAACCGCTCCAAGCGCATCAGCCGCGACGGGCGCGAGCGCTGGCCGTCGACAGAGAGCATCGCCAAGCTCCTCGATGCGACCGGCGAGACGTTCGATGCCTTCCTCGCGGCGGGCGGCGCCTATCTGCAGACGGCAACGGCGGGCGGAACGGTGGGTGCAACGGTCCCGCTGCTCGGTCTCGCGCAGGCCGGCACCGGCGGCTTCTTCGACCCGGCGGGGTTTCCGACCGGCGACGGCTGGGACGAGGTGCATCTGCCTGCTCCGGGCGAACCCGGCATCTATGCGCTCGAGGTGACCGGCGATTCGATGCTGCCCCTTTATCGCGACGGCGACCGCATCGTGGTGTCGCGCAACGAGCAGGTGCGGCGCGGCGACCGCGTGGTGGTCAAGACGCGCGATGGCGAGGTGATGGCCAAGATCCTCGCGCGGCAGACGGCCAATGTGGTCGAGCTTCATTCCCTCAACCCGCAGCATGCACCGCGGCTCATCGATATGACCGACGTCGACTGGATCGCGCGCATCATCTGGGCGAGCCAGTGATGGCGTGGCGGGTCGCGCAGGCCGCGGCGGCCGATCGTGACGACTGGTTCGCGCTGCGCGACGCGATGTGGCCCCAGGCGCGCGACGTGCAGTTCGAGGAGATCGACGAAATTCTCGCCCGTGCTGACCACGCCGGCTTTCTCGCACGCGATGCGGCTGGCCGGGCCGTCGGCTTTGCCGAGGCGTCGCTGCGGCACGATTATGTCAGCGCCTGCGAGACGTCGCCGGTCGGCTTTCTCGAAGGGATCTATGTGGACCCGCCGGTGCGTCGGCAGGGCGTCGCCAAGGCGCTCGTCGACCAGGTGGTGGCATGGACCCGATTACAGGGCTGCCGCGAGCTCGCCTCGGATGCTGCGATCGACAATTTGACGAGCCACCAGATGCACGCGGCTCTTGGATTCAACGAGACCGCGCGCGTCGTCTTCTTCAAACGGATGCTTGCGGAGTAGCGCATGGACATCGTTCTTCCCCCGCAGGGCAAAGGCCCCGGCGTCGTCGTCGCGCATCCGTGGTGGGGTCTCAACCAGACCATCCGCGACTACGGTGCGGCGCTGGCCAAGCGGGGCTTCGTGGTCGGCTTGCCCGATCTCTTCAGCGGCAAGATCGTCACCGATCCAGGCGCGGCCGAAGAGCTCGTCGACGCGAACTGGCCGCAGGCGGTGCCGAAGCTCACCGGGGCACTGGCCGAGCTGGGAGCACATCCCGCTGTGACGCAGCCGGCACTCGGTGCGGTCGGTTTCTCGTTCGGTGGCTTCCAGCTGCTCAGGATGATCGGACCCGAGACGCCAAACCTCCACGCGGTGGTCGCCTACTACGCGGCGTTCGTGGGCAACTTCAACACCGGCCATACCAAGGTGCTGGCCCACTTCGCCGAGACCGACGCGTTCGATGGCCCGGAGGCGCAGAAGGACATGGCCGAGGCGCTCGCCGCGGCCAATGCGGGCGTCACGCACACCCATTCAGGCACCAAGCACTGGTTCGCCGAAGCCGACCGACCCGAATACGACAAGACCGCCGCCGACCTCGCCTTCGGCGAAACCGTGGCGTTCCTCAAGGCGCATCTTTAGCTAGAGCCGCCGTCCCGATCGGGGCCAAATACCCCGGGGCAGCATTTCCAACCTGCTGGCCGGCTCGATCGCCTCCCTCCCCCTTGAGGGGGGGGACCGAGGGTGGGGGTGCCGCATGCGCGGAACAACGCAGCAATCGAGCTTGCGAAGAGAACCCCACCCCTCCGGGGAGAGGCGCCGCCGAGTCCAGCGCGTTCGTCCAGGGTGGCTGCGTGTGAGCGCCGAGAGATGGGCCTCCTCGCGTCAGGCAGCCTTCACCAGGCGGCCGGCGAGTGCATCTTCGATCAGCTTACGGGTCTCGTTGACGCCGTAGAGGGCGATGAACGAGCCGAAGCGCGGACCCTGGTCGGCCCCGAGCAGCACTTGATAGATGGCGCCGAACCAGTCGCGCAGCGGATCGAAGCTGTGAGCATTGCCGACGGCGTAGACGATGTCCTGCAGCTGCTTGGCATCGAGCCCGTCCTTGCCGGCCAGCTGGTCGTGCAGATCCTGCAGCGCCGCCCGCTCCTTGTCGGTCGGGGCGCGGAAGGTCTTGGTCGGCTTCACTTCGTCGTTGAAGTAGCGGACCGCGTAGCCCGCGAGCCGGTCGAGCTCGGGGTTCGTCGCCGGCGTTTCGCCCGGCAGACGTCGTGAGATGTAGTTCCAGAGCGCGGCCTTTTCATGCGCGTTGGCCGCCGAGGCAAGGTTGAGCAGCAGGCCGAAGGTGACCGGCATGTCGATCACCGGGACCTTGCCGGAGTGGATGTGGAACGCCGGGTTCTCGAGCGCGGCCGCCGCGTCCTGCCCGCTGTACCCGCCGACGAACTGATAGTACTCGTCGACCGCGCGCGGGATGACGTCGAAGTAGAGGCGCTTGGCCATGCGTGGCTTCTGGAACATGTAGAGCGCAAGACTCTCGGGCGAGGCGTAGGTCAGCCACTCGTCGATGGTGAGGCCGTTGCCCTTGGACTTGGAGATCTTCTGGCCGATCTCGTCGAGGAAGAGCTCGTAGACGTAGTGCTCGGGTGCCTTGCCGCCGAGGATCTCGCAGATGCGGTCGTAGATCGGCGCGTTGGTCTGATGATCCTTGCCGAACATCTCGAAGTCGACGCCGAGCGCCGACCAGCGCATACCGAAATCGGGCTTCCACTGCAGCTTCACATGGCCGCCGGTGACGGGCAGCGTGGTCTCGGTGCCATCCTCGTCGTCGAAGGTGATCGTGCCCGCCTTTGCGTCGACGTTCTTCATCGGCACGTAGAGGACACGTCCCGAGATCGGCGAGATCGGCAGGAACGGCGAATAGGTCGCCTGCCGCTCGGCGCCAAGCGTCGGCAGCATCACGGCCATGATGGCGTCGTACTTCTCGGCGGCCTTGATCAGCTGGCCGTCGAACCTGCCCGACTTGTAGTACTCGGTGGCGCTGGCGAATTCGTAGTTGAAGCCGAAGGTATCGAGGAAGCGGCGCAGCATGGCGTTGTTGTGATCGCCGAAGCTGGGATAGCTGCCCCCGAACGGATCGGGCACGCTGGTCAGCGGCTTGTGCAGATGCGGCTCGAGGAACGAGCGGTCCGGGACGTTCTCGGGGATCTTTCGCATCCCGTCCATGTCGTCGGAGAAGCAGAGCAAGCGGGTCGGGATCTCGTCGCGCGTCAGCAGGCGGAAGGCCGTCCGCACCATCGTGGTGCGCGCCACTTCGCCGAAGGTGCCGATATGCGGCAGCCCCGAGGGGCCGTAGCCGGTCTCGAACAGCGCTTCGGTCTTGCCCGTCTTCTTGAGCCGGGCGACGATTTTGCGCGCTTCCTCGAACGGCCAGGCCTTGGCGGTCTGGGCGGCATCGAAGAAAGCAGGATCGAGCGCGGGAAGCGGAGCGGCAGTCACGGGATTTCGGCCTTTTGCTGAGGGCAGGCCGTGTTGCCGCATTTGGGCGCGCAAAGTCAATGCCGGCGCGGCTGGACAAGCCCGGTGCCGCTCCCTAGGTATGCGGGGCTTTTCGACCGCACAACGGGACCCACGATGACGCTCAAGACCCAGGACGCCCTGATCTATCTGATGGTGGTGGCCGCCACCTCGGACGCGCAAGTGAGCGACCGGGAGCTGGAAATCATCAGCACATTGGTGGGACGGCTGCCCGTATTCGACGGATTCAACCGGGACAATCTCGGGCAAGTGGCTGCCGAAGCGATCGATCTGATCAAAGACAGCTCCAGCCTCGACAACGTCCTCAAAATGATCTTCGAAGCGGTCCCCGAGCGGCTGCGCGACACGGCGTATGCGCTGGCGGTGGAAGTCGCGGCGGTCGACCTGCGGCTCGAGCAGGAAGAGCTCCGGCTGCTCGAGATGATCCGCGACGGACTGCAGCTTGATGGGTTGATTGCGTCGGCGATCGAGGCGTCGGCCCGGGCGCGGCTGCGGCGCGCTCAGTAGAACCCGACCGGGAACCAGCGCAGATACAGCTCGTCCAGCTTTCCCGACTTCTTGAGGCGGGCGAGGCTGTAGTCGATCGCCTGGCGCACCGCGTCGTGCCCCGGCGCGACGGCGACCGAAAAGCCGTCGCCGAAGAGGTCCGGACGGAAATAGGCCTGGCCCGCAAATGCGCAGCAATCGGGATTGTCGTTGAACCAGAAGCTCGCCCGCATGGCGTCGCCAAAATAGGCATCGGCCTGCTTGTCGCGGAGTGCCTGGAGGGCGGCAGTCTCGCTGTCGAACTCTATGACCTTGGCGTCGGGCAGATAGCGGCGAATGAACTCCTCGTGCGCCGAGCCCTTGCGCACGGCGACTGATTTTCCGGTCAACGATTTGGGGTCAAAGCCCTGCGCCGCGTCCTTGAGCGTCACGAAGCGGCCGGGCAGCATCAGATAGATGTCGGAGAAATCGTAGAGGGCGCCATTGGCCCTGTTCATGGCGAGACCGGCGATCAGGGCATCGCCCTGCCCGTCCTCGAGCGCCTTGCCGGCTTGCTCCCAGGGCCAGGCCTGGATGGTGCAGGTGATGGTGAGGTCGGCACAGATGGCGCGTGCCAGATCGACGTTGTAGCCGACCAGCTCGCCCGACTTGTCGCGGTAGTTGAAGGGCGGGAAATCCGCCGTGGTCAGGAAGCGGATGTTGGGCACGGCGGACAGGTTCGGCACCAGCTCGCGGGCGCTTGGATCGGAATGGTATGGCAGGGTCTGCGCGGACGCGGCGGAAAGGCCGAAAGCCAGCACGATCAGGGCAAGGACAGCGCGCATCATGGTCCGCAGCAGGATGTGGGCCGCTTATGGCGCAAATCCGAACGACTGGCGAGGGGCCCCGGTTCAACTGATCGGACTTGCAAAAGCGCGCGGTCGATGTAGCGATACGCCCATTGATACTTTGACCATTGTTTATTGAAGAGGCAGCTGCCCGGGAGAGCAGTCTTTGTCTCACTCCGATGAGGCGATTGCGCTGTTGCGCGCCGTCCTCCGCGACAATTGCACGACCGAGCTCGCGGCAAGACGGCATCTGAACATTGCGGAGCAGCAGCGAGCGGATCCACTGGAGTACTGCGCGCATCGCTTCGGGCTGGGCAATGCGGAGGTCTGGCGACGGGCCGCCGGCTGGGCCGGGGTGCAGTACGCCGGCACGACGCCATCGCGGCTGCCGGTGCCGCACATCGCCCGGCTGCTGCATCTGGGAGACACACGCACGCTGCGCCAGATGGTGCTGGGCCAAGAGGTCCTGTTCATGGCGCCAGCCTTTGCGCAGGTGCTGCACCTGCGAACCGCAGACGAGCGGGTTCGGCGGGGCATTCGATTCACCCCACCCGAGGCGGTCGAAGCCGGACTGACGCGAGCGGCCTCCGGGCAGCTCATGGACGCAGCCCGGCAGCGGATCACACAGATCTGGCCGCGCGCCAGTGCCTCGCAGGATCTGCCGAAGCGAGTGCGGATCGCCTTCGTCGCTCTGCTCGCCACGATCATCGCGCTGGTGATGATCTCGGGATACGTGGCCCGACCCGTGCTGATCCCGGTCGTGGCGGCGGTGCTCATGGCGCCCGGCCTCATGCGACTTGCCGCCGCGGTCCCGAGCGGAAAGCGAGGCCCCACCACTCGCCTGCTGCCGGACGCGGAGTTGCCGATCTACACCGTGCTGATCCCGCTGCGCGACGAGGCGGTCATGGTACCGATGCTCCGGCGTGCGATGGGCTCGCTCGACTACCCGCCCGAAAAGCTCGACATCAGGTTCGTGGTGGAGTCACGCAGCCAGCCGACGATCGTGGCAGTCGAACAGCTGCTCGGCGATCCGGTCTTCCGCATGGTGATCGTGCCCGATGGACCGCCGCGCACCAAGCCCAAGGCCATCGACTACGCGCTGCCCCTCGCCCGCGGGAAATACCTCGTGGTGTACGACGCAGAAGACGTGCCCGAGCCGCAGCAATTGCGGATCGCTGCGAGCCGCTTCGAGGCCGATCCGGGGCTCGCCTGTCTGCAGGCCGAACTGGTGCCGGAGAATGCAAGCGAGACGGCGCTGACGGCCCTGTTTGCAGGCGAGTATGCCGGGCTCTTCGGCCGACTTCTCCCCGCCCTCGCGCGCTGGGGATTACCGATGCCGCTGGGCGGCACGAGCAACCATTTCCGCCTGTCGGTGCTGCGCGAGATCGGCGGATGGGATGCCTTCAATGTTACCGAGGACGCGGACCTCGGCGTGCGGCTGGCACGCCGGCGTCACCGCGTCGAATGCCTGACCAGCCGGACCTACGAAGAGGCGCCGCTGCGTCTGGGGGCCTGGTTGGCGCAGCGGACGAGGTGGATGAAGGGGTGGATGCAGACCTTCGTCGTGCACAACCGTGCGCCCGGGCAATTCCTGCGCGACGTGGGCTGGCGCGGCTTTCTCGGATTTCAGGTGCTGGTCGGCGGCATGATCCTGTCGTCGGTGCTGCACACTGTCTTCATCGGCTCGTTGATCCTGAAGCTGATGCTCGAGGGGGCGGTCGGGCTGCAGCCGCGCGATATCTGGGATTGGAGCGCCGTACTGATCCTGGCCACCGGCTATGGCGGCGCCTTTGCGATCCAGACGAGCGGATTGCTGTACCAGCGCGCCTATCATCTGCTGCCGATCCAGATGCTGCTGCCGGTCTACTGGCTGCTGCACACGCTCGCGGCGCTGCGGGCGGCGCGCGAATTGATCGTCGATCCGATGCACTGGGCGAAGACGATCCATGGGGTGACGCGATTGACCCGGGGCCGCGCCGCGGGGATCGAGGATGAGGTGGCCCTCAGGCCCCGTACCGGCTGAGATCGAGGTCGGAGGTGTCGATGTCGGGCGGCTTACCCGAGACGAGATCGGCGATCAGCTGGCCCGATGCGGCGGCCATGGTCCAGCCGAGGGTGCCATGGCCGGTGTTGAGGAAGAAGTTCGTGTAGCGGGTGCGCCCGATTACCGGCGTCCCGTCGGGCGTCATTGGCCGCAGGCCACACCAGAAGGTCGCCTTGCTGACATCGCCTGCCCGGGGGAAGAGGTCGCGCAGCGAGCGCTCGAGCGGGCCGCGGCGATGCGGGCGGAGCGTCCTATCCCAGCCGGCGATCTCGGCCGTCCCGCCGATGCGGATACGGTCGTTGAAGCGGGTGGTCGCGACCTTGTAGGTCTCGTCCATCACGGTCGAAAGCGGGGCCATCGATGCGTCGGTGATGGGCACCGTAAGCGAATAGCCCTTGATCGGATAGACCGGCAGGCGGATGCCGAGCGGCGCGACCATCTCGGGCGTGAAGCTGCCCATGGCCCCGATATAGGCGTCGGCCGTGAGCGTAGTCCCCTTGGTCCTGATGCCAGTAATCGTGTCGCCGGAGGCTTCGATACCCTCGATCGCTGTGTCGTAGTGGAACGTCACTCCGACGTGCGATGCGATCGAGGCCAGTTGCTCGGTGAAGAGCTTACAGTCGCCGGTGTCGTCATTGGGCAGGCGCAGCGCGCCGACGAACGGCACCGCGGCGGTTGCCAGGCCCGGCTCTGCAGCGACGCAGCCCCGCGGGTCGAGCACCTCGTAGGGGACGCCATACTGCCTGAGCACCTCGACATCGCCGTGGATATGGTCGAGCTGCTTCTGGGTGCGGAAGAGCTGCAGCGTGCCCTGCTGACGACCTTCGTAGGCGATCCCGGTCGCCGCCCGCAGCTCGATCATCTTGTCGCGGGAGTATTCGGCGACACGGACCATGCGTGACTTGTTGATGGCGTAGGCGCGTTCGGTGCAGTTGGCGAGCAGCCGCAGGCCCCAGATCCACATGCGCGCATCGAGCATCGGACGGATGACCAGCGGGCCATCGGGCATCAATAGCCATTTGATGGCTTTCGCCGGAATTCCCGGGCCCGCCCAGGGCGAGGCATAGCCGTAAGACAATTCGCCGGCGTTGCCGAAGCTCGTCTCCAGCGCCGGGCCGGGCTGCCGGTCGACCACCGTTACCTCGTGGCCAGCCTTGGCGAGGTAGTAGGCCGAGGCGGTGCCGATGACTCCCGAGCCGAGGATAAGCACTCTCATG
>Ga0068857_100003609_pt1 | contig 12959 bp, 12 predicted proteins | sample KBSCornC72_FD_66591 | JGI IMG/M metagenome (GOLD analysis project Ga0068857, IMG submission 66591) | Corn rhizosphere microbial communities from Kellogg Biological Station, Michigan, USA - KBS Corn C7-2 | ecosystem: Host-associated > Plants > Roots > Rhizosphere > Soil ...
GGGGTTTGGTTTGGTGGTTTGGTGGTAATTTTTTGCCAAGAAAATAAGTGATTTTGTATACATCAAAAGTTAAACTTTTTCTTCTCTAAAAATTGGTAATTGACATACATTATTTAATAAAAGGCGTGGTGAAATTATAGCGGAGACGATTTGCTATATATTACCCCTAATATGTAACAGCTATTCGTAATAGCCAGCCGCCGCCATATTCTGTAATTAAATAAGTTAATTAAAAGTGTATATTAATACAATATAATTATTAATTGTATATAATAATACGGGTAAGAGGTGGGTATCAATAAGTAAACATGGTAAGTCAAAGACTTGTATTTGCTGCTGCTGCTGCTGCTGCTGCTGCTGGCTGCTGCTGCACAGTCAGTAGTATTTCATCATAGAATACTATTATATAATTAATCTTTAGTATTAGGATATAATCTACAAATAAAACTAATATTATAAATAACTCAGAAGATATTCTAAAGTTATATATTAGAGTTTGTGATATTTTAAGAAGTATAAATCAATTTATTTATTTGAATCTTATACTTCTTTATCTTTAAAATATTCAAAAAAACATCATCATGAGAATATTAAAAAGTCATCCTTTATTAAAATTAGTAAATTCATATCTTATTGATGCATCACAACCAAGTAACATAAACTATTTATGAAATTTTGGTTCTTTATTATTAGTTTGTTTAGTCATACAAATTATAACAGGTGTAACTTTAGCTATGCACGTGCGCTGTGATAACAAGACAATGTCGTGTGATAAAATCACGTTCGTTCCTTCAACTGCGAATAGATCATCTGGATTAGGTATTGGGGAAAGCTCAATGCTGAACTTAGCATTCCAGCCAAAAGCGGAGAACTACGACAAACCGATACTCGCAATAACCACCGCAAGATCTTTCTCCTATGATGAGACTCTTACTAGTCGAACAATAATAACCACTGTCCTCAAGCTATGGGAAGCACTCGTCGGCAACTGGTGTCTTATACTCTTATAAGTTTGTAGTGCATGACCTTCTATAGAGGGAGAGTATACAGATTGTTCAAAAAGAACAAGCAAGGTTATGGGTATTGCATCTAAGGGAGAAGTACGAACATTGTTGTTGAGCACAGGATTGCCTAAGGGAAGTAATTCCTACTGGTAACGGAACAACTATAGTACCTGATTAGGTCATAATAGACCTAAATACGACTTGGGTAATGCCAAGTGAAAGGAAAGAGTTGTAGCTTCATTATTATTCAATAGGACCTACGTCTCCGGAGGGGATATGGAAGAAAAATCCACCGTAGTCTCCAAATTGAATAAACTTACTGTAAGATCGAAATTATGTCCTGATCAAAGAATTGACCGTGAATTGTACAGCCTGGTTTATACTGAGATGCTGATATATGCTGCTTATGAGAAGATAAAAAGTCAACCCACCAGGAAATATGACTCCAGGGTGGTATTACTCCTCTAGATTTCCAAAAGCCAAATTGAAAACCTTTCACAATCTTTGAAAAGCGAAAGATTTGCATTTACTCCATCTCGTATAATTCAAATTCCCAAAGACCCCTATCTATTGCATCACCAATGGATAAAATTGTCCAAGAAGCGGTGAGATTAGTGTAAGAAGCCATTTAGAACCGTTTAAAGACTGCTCACATGGGTTTACTGGATGTCACGCATTGAAACAAGCTAGTCAATAATTCCAACCCGTACCAGTGAGTAATTGAAGGAGATTTCGCTAAATTTTTTTACTCGATACCACACCATAAACTCCTGAAAATGATAGAATATAAAATATCAGATAGAAGATTTACCAAATTGATCTGGAAAGCACTTAAAGTAGGCTATTTTTAATTTAGGACGTATAAAAGTAATACTGTTGGAACTCCTCAAGGTTCTATCGTGAGTCCGATCCTAGCTAATATCTTCCAACATCAATTAGACGAGTTCGTATTATCTCTCAAAAGCAGTTTTGACAAACCGAACGAAAATTAGTAGATGTAGATATTACGAATACCATATTATGAAAGCTAGAAAAGACAACAATAAGAAACTAGTTCGAGAGCTAATCGGTCAAAGATCCCAAACCCTTCGATTGAATATGGGTCTTATGATTTCCAGAGACTGAGTTACGTCAGATACGCTGATGATTGAATAGTTGGTATTAGAGGGTCCAAAGTAGAAGCTTTAGAAATCCTAAGCAAGATAAAATAATTCTTCAATAGAACTTAACCTAAGTGAAAATAAAACTAAGCTAACTTATCTTAATACGGAGTCTTAGGTACACTGATATCTAGATCAAATCACGTAAGTTACAGTAGGCCCATCTAGAAGACTAAGACGTAATAAACTAGGTATTCGTCTCGAAGCGATGGCTATAATTAAAAATAAATTGTCGGAAGCTAGTTTTATGAAAGAAGGAAAATCCTTCCGAAATTCCTTTGATTACTACATCTCGAACACGATCAAATTATCCTACTATACAATTCGGTCTTAATAGGTTTTCTGAACTATTACAGCTTTGTACATAATTATGGTAGACTGGCTAGTTACTAGAATACATTTTTGTGCCAAACTACTAGCAACTAAATTCAGCGCTTAGGTACAATGGCTCAAGCATACAAGAAATTTGGTGGAAGCTTGACAGGAAAGGTAAATCACTATACAAACCAAGTTATAGAATCACCCTTAAATTTCTCTTTAATGTATCTCCTACTGTAATCAAGAAAAATCCACGGCGACATTAGATAACCTTAAATGTAGTGTATGTGATTCTGATTACAGAGTGGAACTTCATCATATTCGTGCGATGAAAGACCTAAATCCTAAGCTTTCATACTTAGATATAGGTAAGAATCCATCGAATACCTCTTTGTAGACGTTGTCATTCATATGTTAAAACACAGAAATCACGAAACAACTTTTGATAAGACGTAGTTTTAATCTTTACAGTTAGCATTAATGAAGTGGAGAGCCGTATGAGGGGAAACTTTCACGTACGGTTCGGGAAAGGGATAATAATTAAAGCCTAAAAAAAGGTATTATAATTCACTCGGCGGGCTTAATAAATATAGGCGAAATACTTAATGTAATTAGCTTTATTCTAATAAGTGGCGTTTTTTTAGTATTAAGATTATTAAATATCTATCCTTATATAATGCATTATAGAATATATAATTGAAGGGGTATTTTCTTAATTTTCTTTTTTTCAATTGTATTAGTTATTTTAATTTTATACCAGCCAGAAAGTTTTATTTTAATGGCTGACGGGAGTGCGAGTGGAGGTGGCTTCACGCGGTTCAGTAGTGGTCCTAACGGTCCCGCCGGCCCTGAGGATACCTCCTCATTCTGATACTCAAGGCTCTTTAAATTCTAATGTTAGTTATACTTCCGATGATTTGCTGCAGCAGGAGCTGATTAAATGTTCAGAATATCTTAGAAGATAAAACCTTAACACCTCAAGAGAGGAATGATAAGGTATTAAAGTCCTTCGCCGCAGCAGAAATATATTGCAGCTAAAAAAGAAATAGCTACATTAAAACGACATGGGAATATAATAATAGGTATATCAGAAAATGATAAATAATCTTATTTATTTATATAAACAACCAACTTATTATTTTGGAATAAAGTTTAATTTATTATAGCTATGCCTAAAAAGGGTAGTGGTGGTATATGCCTGTTATACTATTAGGTTTATATTATTCTAGTTCACTATAGTCCTAATATATTCGAAGCATTTAGCAGTATAGAACATATTATGCGGGACGTTAATAACGGATGATTAGTACGTTATTTACATAGTAATACAGCATCAGCTTTCTTCTTTCTAGTGTACTTACATATAGGAAGAGGAATATATTATGGATCATACAGAGCACCCAGAACATTAGTTTGAGCCATAGGTACTGTAATACTTATATTTATGATGGCTGGCTTGTGGCCAAATTGATTCTAGATTAAATAAGTTAAAGATAAATATCTTTTTATTTATACTCATTTCTAGACTTCTTTATGGTAGCAAGCTCATAAAACCAAACATGGACTGCTGGACTTTTTTTTTATTTTATCCTACATACTATGTTTGGTTTTATTTTTTCCTACAATAATAAGGTTTTTTATAGTTATTTTAATATAATATGAAAAATTTCATATTATTTAGAATATATTATGTCGATTTATTTGGTTTGTGGCTGGCGTATTCGCCGGTTTAAATACCAGTTATTTCTTTAATCTTTTTATCGTTTTTTCAATATCTAAATTCAAATAAATTCTGACTGATGACAAAATTCATCATGTTTCTTTTTACACATGTATTTTTTGTTAGCAGCAGCAGCAGTAAACTGCTTTTTTTTAAACTACTACTAAAATGACTATGACTTTTTAGTAGCCCTTCTTCTTTTTGGGGTTTCGCTGAAACACAAATAAAAAAAAAGATAATCAATATATTTTATACATATTATTATAATAATCGAAAAATTATCTTTATTTATATAATAAAAAATTTCTTTATGGCTGGGGGCGCCCTCTCCCCTTTTTTTTTTAACTTAACTGAGAAAAGTTTAACTTTTGCCTTAGAAAATTTAATTAAATACATATATCACAGGGTTGTTCCAAATACTTGGAATTTTATAGGTATTATCTTACTAAGTTTAATTTTGCATTTTAACGAAAGCTTTTTATTGTTTGGTACGAAAGAATTGTTAGAGTTTTGTTTGGAAATAAAGACCTGTTTATGTCATATATTAGATATATATATTGGCTTTATATTTATTTTAGATTTATCTTACAGGTTAATTAATCATGAAAAATTAAAAAAAAATAATCCTATATTTTATAACATTATTCTTGTAATAAGTAATCTAATTTTATTTAGTTTAATTCTTTTATTTTTCTATTATTTAAATAAACTTCTATTGATTATTTTAGAAAAAGTTCTGGAAATAATTAAGGATTGTATTACTAAAATGATGGCTAATCCGAGAGGGGGGCAAGGGGGGTCCTCCCAACCCGGAGGGTTTGGTGGAGAGCCTGCAGGTGGAGGAGGAGGTGGTCAACCGCCCCAAAAACCAGCTGGACCTCAGCCACCACAACCAGCACCATCAGATCATGAAGATAATTATCCATTTAATTATGAATATGGTTCAGAAGATGAATATCCATTAATTGAAGAAGATCCTTCAAGGGAATATGATAAAGAAGTAATAAAAAAAAGAAATAGAGAGTGTGCAAGATTTGCATATACAAAAATGGATCCAATAAAAAAAGAAATTCTTTTAGCCAAAAAACGTAAATATTATGCAACTGTACAAGGTGATGAAGAAAAAAGAAAAAATAAAGAAGCCAGAATTAAAGCTTGAAAAGAGAAAAGGTCCTTAGAAGAAAAACCCGCAAAAAGACGTTTTAGATTAGAAAAAAAACAAGTGTCTAATCAAATTTATGAAAGTAAACTAGGAGAAGACCAAAAAAAACTTCGGTTAGAGAGAAGAAGTGAGCAATATAAATTAAAAAAAGCCAATGAAACACCCGAAGAAAAACGTGCTAGATTAGATAGAAATAATGAACTGCGTAAATTAAGAATAGAATCTGAAACACCAGAAGCCAAACGTGCTAGATTGGACAAAAGGAAAGAGGCAGCTAAAAAGAGAAAAGAGCAAAAGAAAGATGATCAATACAATAATTAAATTTATTTTCATTTACTTCTTTTTTATGTCTTGCCTTTTTTATATCTTTAATTTAGGTTATTTTTTTGAAAAACCATATCCCCAATTTCTTTCTTCTTAGTTTTTAAGTCTAATTTATAATTCTTAGCTTTTTCTTTAACTTGAGACTTATAATTAAAGTCCTACTTGACTAATATTAGAGTATATGCAATATATAATTAGAAATATACTGTTTTAATGATTAACTAAAGTAGAGTACCCTGACAGGGGTATGAAGCGATAAAGATGATCGCCAGGCAATACTAGTGAAAACGGTTAAATATTCGTTATCTGTTTAAAGACCGTCGGTTAATTATATGATCGCTACAGACTGGGTCACTGGTGGGTGGCTGAAATGCTGCTTAATGTACAGTCGAAATTTTCTAACCTAATTGTTATAATAGCTATTGATTGTATAATCTAGCTCAAGGTTACATAAGGCTTTAGATGATATATATTAGAAAGATATCTGCTAAATATTGAGGATTAATATATTGATAAAGTACGGGGGCCGCTATACAGATAAACTTGGGTTATAGTAAGCCGAAAATTTGACAGCTTTCTTGGGTTACGTTTTACCCTATGGTCAAATGAGTTTATGGGGCGCTACTGTCATTACTAATCTTATTAGTGCTATTCCATGAATAGGACAAGATATTGTTGAGTCAAACATATTTGAAACTTGTTATTTAGAATATACTCTTTATTCTCTCCTACCTATAGGTATTGTTAATATTCATGCCTTTAAAAAAGGTAATCAAAGATTAAGTGAGCTAGAATATATATCAATCCCTTCATCTTTTATAGCTTTTTTGGTTGGCTTTATAGACGGGGACGGTTATATAGATATAACTAGAACAACTAAAGGTTATATTCAAATTAAACTAGAAATATCTATCCAGTTAAAGGACATTTCTACTTTAGAATATATACACTCAGTACTTAATTTAGGTAAAATTCACATCAGTAGAGATCTAAGAAACCCTAGATGTAGGCTTATTATTAATAAATCAGATTTACAAGAAATACTTTTTCCTCTATTATTATATCATAAAATATTTTTTTTAACTGAAAAACGAATAAGTCAATTCAATACTGCAATGTTTATACTAAATAATAATATAAAATATTTTCAGGAAATACCTGATATAAATTTTATTCCTGTTGTATTTAACATACCTAATTCCGTAGAAGGTTATATGGATCTTTACTATATAAAAAATTGAATAGTAGGTTTTACTGTAGCAGAAGGTTCATTTATTATTAAAAATAATGGTTATCCTAGCAGCTGCGGAGCTGGCCTTCACCCCGGCTCCGCCTGCCATAAGGCGAGTTTTCAATTAAAACATAGTATAGATACTAATTTGTTTAACACTTTCAAATTTATTTTTAATACAAAAAGAAATATTTATATAGAAAAAAATATTTATAACCAATTTAGTGTAAGTTCCAAAGTTGACATACAAAAGGTTATTAACTTTTTTTCTTTCTCAGGACTTCACCCTTTAGTAGGATTAAAAAATATACAATACTTAAAATGGGTGGAAAGTTTAAAAAATAATATTAAATATTATATTTAATATTCCTAACCCTAGGGGGGGGGTGGTAATATATTCTAAGTAACAAATTGGGCTCCGTTAAGCATTCTTTATGCTTAATTGTACAATGGGGAAAATTACCAAGACATTTAATAAATTATCTCCGATTTATTAGATTATTTGTAGCGAAGTTTAATTCGGTACACATTAATGAATTAAAAACGTTCAACGACTAATGAGTGAGTTATACCAGCAATAAGCTCGACACGATACCCCCAAAATCTTTTAATTAAGATTTAAGACATAGTCTAAATACGCCATTAATGGTGTAAGTATAGATTAAATAATATACGAAAAAATATTGTCATTTGAGGAGGTTTTTCTGTTAACAATCCTACTTTGAACAGATTTTTTGCTTTACATTATCTTTTACCATTTATATTAGCAGCTTTAGTATTATTGCATTTAATAACACTTCATGATACAACAGGTACAACTAATCCTTTAGGTGTTTCAGGTAATTATGATAGAATAACATTTGCTCCTTATTACTTATTTAAAGATTTAATAACTATTTTCATCTTTATTTTGGTTTTAAGCTCTTTTGTTTTCTTTATGTCTAATGTTTTAGGTGATAGTGAAAATTATATAATGGGAAATCCTATGCAAACACCTGCTGCGATTGTGCCTGAATGATATCTTTTATCTTTCTATGCTGTATTAAGATCTATACCTGATAAATTATTAGGTGTTATAGCTATGTTTAGTGCAATATTAGCCATAATGTTATTACCTAAAATAGATTTAGGTAAATTAAAAGGTTTACAATTTAAATCTTTAAATAAATTTTCTTTCTTAGTTTTTATGATAAATTTCTTAATCTTAATGGTATTAGGGGCTTGTCATGTGGAAACTCCCTTTATAGAGCTAGGACAATTAAATACAGTTCTATATTTTGGTTTTTTTGTATTAACTGTGGCTGCAATTAGTTTTATTGATAATACTTTTATGGATTTATCCGTAGTTAAATTAAATAATTTTTATAGAAAATTACAATTGACTAATAAATATGAAGGAAGAAGTTTAACTTTTAAAAAAGAATTTGCCACTACTAAATCTAGAAATATGCCCTCGGGGGGTGCTGGGGGCTCTTCTTATGGTTACAACTAGTTGTTCTGTGCTTATAATAAGATATGTTGCATCTATAACTGCAATGATTGCGGGCGTAGGTATTGTGTATGGAGTAGGTATGTGACCTACTGATCTTATTGTAGGTGATGAAGGTATAACACAAATGAATTATATAGCTGATACATTGGTTGATGAATGTAGTAGATTAACATCTGAGGTTAATGATGTTACATTAAGATTACGTTCTTCTATCTTCGAAATTTCTCATAATCACCTAACACCAGAGGATTATTCTGATGTATTACAATTATATGCAAATGCGGTAAATTATGCAAATAAAGTAGAGGTACTTTTTGATAAAGTAGTTGAAATATTAGGTCAGATTTCAAATGTACAAAATGAAAATGGTTGTGATTTAAGTGGTGCATATTATAAGGTAGAGAATCTAGGTGGGAATACGGCTGAATTACTAAAATTATTAGTACCTGAGATTAGAGAGTTAGAATCTATTCTACAGGCAGAGAATCCTGATTTTAGCTCGATCTTAGACAAAAAGTTTTTTGAAGATTAAATTTACAGTAAATAAATTTACTGTACCTGCAGTTAATGGAGAAGACTTGTCATTAATTCATTAATGGAAGTAAACAATACTTTTACCACCCTAACTACCTAAGTATAAACTAATAAACTTCCAAGGTATAGATGAACACCGAAATTTTATCTATTTTCTTTTAATTATTAAATAACTATTATATTATATAATATATAATATAAGGATTATGTAGTAAATGGTTTACACTTTGATTGCAAATCTTAAGTAATAGGTTCGATTCCTACATAATCTTAATTGAACTTACTATTTATCTTAATAAGCAGCAGAAGCAGAAGAAGCAGCTGGTAGCAGCTACAAGATATTTGGTACGCCTTTATAAAGATGGATACGGATTCGGATTCGGTAAAGGCTAAAGATAGTGAACAGATGACGGATGATAAGCAGCAGCATTATATATTCTTGAATTCAACTAAACCTAAAATATCCATGTGAATAGAGCGATGATTGTTATCAACAAATGCTAAAGATATAGGTACGTGGTATCTAATATTTGCACTTTTTTCAGGATTATTAGGGACTGCTTTTTCTGTTTTAATAAGAATGGAATTGAGTGGACCAGGTGTTCAATATATAGCTGATAATCAATTATATAATAGTATTATTACAGCTCATGCTATATTAATGATTTTCTTTATGGTCGAAAAAGATTTTATATTAAAATTGCAACCTTTTACTTTTTTTCTTGAAGTAAATATTAATAATAATAATTCACCTTTAATGAATGAATGTAATAATAATGATGATTACAATTCTAATAATAAAAATTTATATTTTAGTTACTAGGCTAGCAGAAAACGATCCACTTGAAAATAATTATGATAAAAACATAATTATATTAAAGTATTAGTAGATCTTTAATAATAGAGATATTATAGTTGAAGTAACTAAAAACCCCGATGAGAAACTTTAGATGGAAAACATATGTATGTAGGACATTCCATTAATTTATACAATAGAATAAGTTCTTATTTTATGCCATCGATACTTAAAACTAAGGGAGGAAGAGTTTTACGTTATCTAAATAAATATGGTTTTAGTAATATTAAGTTAACTATTTATATTATGAATGAAAAATCTAGTTTGGACCAGGTAGTGGAACTAGAACAACACTTTATTGATAATTTAAAGCCAAATCTTAATGTAGATTTAGTAGCTAGGCTGGTAGTTCTGGATATCATGAACCAATGAGTAAAGAAATGCGTGATCGTAAACAAAGAGAGAGGTATTCCAGTGTATCTTTATAATTATAAAGATCTTAGTTTGTTATATATATTTGAATCAAAACAACAATTATATAATTCAATAAATATGCATCATAATACTTTAAATGATTGTTTAAACTTAGGTAATATATATCTATATACTTTCTTTTTTCTTTAGACTTAATAGAAGAATCTACTGAGATTAATTTACTAGGATCAAATTAAAAGTTTAGTTTCAAATAAACGAGATGTATATGACGTACGTTAAACACCACCACCCTGCAGCTAAATCTATCTTAGCAGAGTTTAAAGACGATCCTAAAAAAAAATCTATAATTTAATTCTTTAAATAGTTTAGCTAAGGTGATCGTCAAGTTATTAGAGAATATTTAAAAGGTGAAAAATCAGTTTATCGAGGTAAATGAAAATTTACTTACAAATTTTAATATATAAATGGCATGGCCGGGTAAGGTGCAAACATCTTACTTTACATTCACTGTTTGCTGGAATACCTTAAGAGCCTTTGGAACTAGGTAATGCAGACTTTATTGGATATAAAAGCGGCATAATACAGAGTAACATTTCAAAGGATTAGGCAATCAGCCGGAAACCAAATATAAAAGGGCTCATTGTAGCATTAAACTCTTTTATAAAGTAGGATCTTCAGAGACTACACGTGAATACCTTAGTAAATATTTATTTTTTATAGGTAAAGATATAGTCCGGCCATTAATGAAAATTAATGAAAAAGCGTATGCCCGCATTAATTGGTGGGTTTGGAAATTTCTTATTACCATTATTAGTTGGTGGTCCTGATATGGCAAAGCAAAAGGACCCTTTGGTGGTTAGAAAATATACATATAGTTCAAAAATTAAATTTATGGGAAAAAGATATTATTCAACAAGTAATAGAAATATTTTCGATAAAAATAAAAAAAAACGAAAAAAAAACCGTTTTACGACGTTTTACAAAAAATATGATTAGTTATTAAAAATCTTTATATTGGGGGGGGGGGGCTTTAAAAGGTATTACTTGAGTAAGAACATTTTATTTAACTCATCTTACATTAATAACTTTAATAGTAATGTTAACTGTAATAACGTATATTTTTTTATAATACAATATTTTATTAACAAGTATTTTATAATCTATTTTAATTTCTATAACTTCTTTTTTATTTACATTAAGTCTAACTCTATATTATTTAGATGGTTTAAAATTATCTGAAATAAGACGACTATTTAAATATATACAAATACTTACTTTTATTGTACACCTTTCATAATAATTATATTTGCATATAATTATATATCTATTGATATAATAAATTATATAAAAGATAGTGATAATAATATACATTTTCATGGTCATGTATCTGTAGATAAAGAGAGAGGAAAGGCTATTGGTCAAGGAGTGAATCAAGGTTTAAGAACAATTGGAAGTCAATTAGGATTAGGTGCTACTATGGCTACAACTGCTACGCAGTAAGCAGCAGCGCTATAGCCAGCCAAAAGTGGTATGCTTACAAAAACCCAAGTTTAATAGTAGGTGGTAGGTGCTACTATTGCATTGCTAGAGGACACTCTTTTATAAGTGGAGCAAGGAGGTGCAATAAGAGCAGAGTACTATAGCTTCTTCCAATTCAAACACCGATATTAATTCACATGTAAATAAGCAGCTTGTAGATGATTCTCATATAAGTCTTTGCAAGAATTACTATTTAATGGAGAAATGATGAATTCTGTTTGGTTTGTTTTTGTTTTTGTTTGGGTGGTATATTATTTATATTAATAATACAATTATTCTTTAAATTGTATTTTAAAGAAAGAATTAATTTAAAAAAAGAAAAATTCTTGGCTGGTGGTGGTAATAATTTTAATACTAAATTAGAGTTTTATTTAAATAAAATGATTAAACTAAATAAACAAATGAGTTTATTGTGAATATGATTTGGTGGTATTATTACAAGAATGTTTGGATTAAGTATGCTATTTATAAATTGTTTATGGATTTATATAATTTTTTATAAGGATTTATATCATTTAATCCTAATTTGACATTACAGAAAATTAAGTATATATGGCTAAAAAGTCGTTAAATGATATATTATTTAATTTAAATATTATTAATTTAATAGAAATAATTATTTTTATTTTCTTAATATTGCAAATAATACTAAAATTTTATTTTAAGAAGAATATAAGCGCAATATCTATATTTGATTAGCATTAATAATATTATTCTTCGCCTTGGCTGCTTTTCTGTTTATATTTATGGGGACTTATATACTCATATAGATAGTTATGTCAATATGTACATTAATTTAAGTAAAAAATAAAATGATAAAAATGAAAATGAAAAAGCCAAATAATAGAACTATATTTAATTCGTATTTAGCTGGTTTATTTGAAGGAGATGGTCGGTCATATTTGACTTTCGAAAGAAAATACCCCCAAACCCCACTTTGTAGTAGTAGTAGTAGTAGTAGTATAACTTTAGTTTAAAAAATGAACCTTTAGCGAAGCTTGAAATAAGAGGTTACGATTTATTAGGTATAAACCTAAAAATAATGCTTGCGTCTTAGTTCCAGTAAAAGGTCTTAAGAAAATAATTAAGTGTATTAATGGTGAATTAAGAAGACAAAAAATTCTTCAATTATATAATTTAATAGATTGAATAAATAAAAATAACGGTTCTGATATAATAAAACTTCCTTTAAAAAAAGGAGATTTAGATCCAAATAGTTGATTAGCTGGATTTGTAGATGCTGA
>Ga0068857_100003610_pt1 | contig 12959 bp, 13 predicted proteins | sample KBSCornC72_FD_66591 | JGI IMG/M metagenome (GOLD analysis project Ga0068857, IMG submission 66591) | Corn rhizosphere microbial communities from Kellogg Biological Station, Michigan, USA - KBS Corn C7-2 | ecosystem: Host-associated > Plants > Roots > Rhizosphere > Soil ...
CGAGTTCGGCGCGACCATCACGTTCGCGGGCAATCTTCCCGGCGTCACTCAGACGCTGCCGCTCGCGGTGTACATCGCGATGGAGACTCGGCCGGAGGTCGCGATCGTCCTGAGCCTGGTGCTCCTTCTCGTATCGCTCGGTGTTCTCGTTGCGCTGCGCGACCGCTACCTCCGGCTCGACTGATGCTGCGTGCCGACATCCAGCTCCGTCTTGGAACGCTCGACCTCGCGGTCGCATTCGAGGTCGCGCCCGGCGAGGTCGTCGCGGTACTTGGCCCGAACGGCGCTGGAAAGACCACGCTTCTCCGAGCCATCGCAGGTCTCATCCCGATCGCGAAGGGGTCCGTCGTTCTCGACGACGTGGTCCTCGAGGACACGGCCACGCGAACGTATGTCCCGACCGAGCGGCGCCCGGTCGGTGTCGTATTCCAGAGCTACCTGCTGTTCCCCCACCTCAGCGTGATAGACAACATCGCGTTCGGGTTGCGCGCGCGTGGTCGCGGCGCGACGGCGCGCAGCATCGCGCTCGGCTGGCTGGAGCGAATGGACCTGGCGGCCTACGCGGATGCAAAACCGGGCGCGCTCTCGGGGGGCCAGGCCCAGCGAGTCGCACTGGCACGCGCGCTCGCGACGGATCCACGACTCCTCCTCATGGATGAGCCGCTCGCAGCCCTCGATGCCTCGAGCCGCGTGAGCGTCCGCCGCGATCTTAAACGCGCCCTCACGGAATTCGGCGGCGTGCGACTCCTCGTGACGCACGACCCGCTCGAGGCGATTGCCCTGTCCGATCGCCTGTTGATCCTCGAAGGCGGCCGTGTGCTCCAGACCGGCACGCCCGCGCAGGTGACCCAGCGGCCGCGTTCGCGGTACGTGGCGGATCTAGTGGGCGTGAACCTGCTGCGCGGGCGCGCGAGCGGCGGGCACATCGCGATCGAAGGCGGTGGAACGCTCACCTCCATCGACGGGGCGGATGGGGATGTCTTCGCGATGGTGTATCCCCGGAACGTGGCGCTCCATCGAACGCAGCCGGAGGGCACGCCGCGGAATGTCTGGTCCGGGCGCATCACTTCGGTCGACCAGCAGGGTGACCGCGTGCGCGTGACCGTGGGCGGCGCGCCTGTCTTGGTCGCGGAGGTCACACCGGCCGCCGTCCACGAGCTCCACCTCGCAGAGGGCGGCGAGGTTTGGGTGAGCCTGAAAGCAGCCGAGGTCGAGGTCTATCCGGCATAGCTGAGCCCTCAGTAGTCCCACTCCTAGACTCCTGACCATGCCCACCAGTCCAAGCGCAGCCCGAGCGGCAGCCTCGACGCTCAGCGTCGACGAGGCACTCGAGCGCGTCCTCGCGCGGATCGAGCCGCTCGCGCCGACCGAGGTCGGCCTCCTCGACGCACTCGGGGGCGTGCTCACCGAGGACGCGACGGCCGACCGCGACGTGCCCCCATTCCGTAATTCGGCGATGGACGGTTACGCGGTGCGGGGAGCCGACGTCACGCGCGATGGCGTGACCCTCAAGGTCGTCGGCGCTGTGGCGGCGGGCTCGCTGCCCGATCGCGCGGTAGAGGCGGGCGAGGCGATGCGCATCATGACCGGCGCGCCGATGCCTGACGGAGCGGACACGGTGGTGCGCGTTGAGGACACCGACAACGGCACCACAGTCGTCACGATCCATAAGGCGACGGCGCAAGGTATCGCCGTACGCCAGGCAGCCGAGGATCTGCGGCGCGGCGAGGTCGTGCTGGCGCGCGGAACGCTGCTGCGCCACCCCGAGATCGGCGTACTCGCATCGATCGGTCGCGCGAAAGTGAACGTCGTCCGCCGGCCCAACGTCGCGGTGCTGTCCACCGGCGATGAGCTCGTTGACATCGACGAAGAGCCGGGTCCGGGGAAGATCCGCGACGCGAACCGCTATTCGCTATCGGCGGCGGTCCGCGCGACCGGATGCGCGGCATTCGAGCTCGGTATCGCGCGCGATTCGGCGGACGACCTGCGGCACGCCCTCGGCAACGCGGCGTTCGGCGACCTCGTGGTGACCAGCGGCGGTGTCTCGGTCGGCGACCACGATCATGTCAAGCCGGTCGTGGACGCGATGGGGCAGATGGATTTCTGGTCGATCGCGCTCCGGCCGGGCCGCCCGCTCGCGTTCGGTGAGCTGCGCACGAAGCGCGGCGCCGTTCCGATCTTCGGTCTGCCAGGCAATCCGGTGTCGGCGCTCCTCACGTTCGAGCTGTTCGTGCGCCCGGCGCTGCTGAAGATGTCCGGACGTACGAAGCTGCATCGCCCCCGTGTACAGGCGCGGTTGCTCGACCGCATCGACAAGCCGGCGGGCCTGCGCATGTTCGCGCGTGGCATCTACGACGCGGCCGCGGGCACCGTCCGGTCGACCGGACCGCAGGGCTCGGGGATCCTGCGCTCGATGTCGCTGGCGAACGCCCTCATCGACCTGCCCGAAGCCACTGCGGCGGCTGGCCCTGGCGAGACGGTGAGCGTCGTGCGCACCGATCTTCCGGAGGACCATTAGTGCCAGCACGCAAGAGCGCGCGCACGGCGACGCGCAACAGCGCTGCGACCAGCAAGACGCTGACGCACATCGACGAGCGCGGCGCAGCGCGAATGGTCGATGTCGGCGCGAAAGCGGTGACCGAGCGGCGTGCCACCGCGCGCGGGATGCTCCTCGTCTCGAGCGAGACGCTCGCGCTGGTGCGCGACGGACGCACGCCGAAGGGTGACGTGCTCGCGAGCGCACGGCTCGCGGGGATCATGGCGGCGAAGAAGACTTCGGAGCTGATCCCGCTCGCGCATCCACTACCCATCACGCACGCGAGCGTCGATGTCACGATCGAGGCGACCGGCATCGCGATCGAAGCGACCGTCGCAACGACCGCGCAGACCGGTGTCGAGATGGAGGCCCTCACGGCGGTCGCCGTCGCGGGCCTCACGCTCTACGACATGCTGAAAGCCATCGAACGTGGCGCGCGACTGACGGATGTGCGCCTCGTCGCGAAAAGTGGTGGCCGCAGCGGGGAGTACCGCGCGCAGTGAGCTCTGTGCGCGCCGCGATCATCACGATCAGTACCAAAGGCGCAGCCGGCCAGCGGGCCGACGAGAGCGGTCCGGCAATGCGCGACGCGCTCGCAGCCGCCGGTCACGACGTCATCCACAGCGATCTCGTACCGGACGACGCGGCCGGCATCGCGACCGCGATCCTGAGCGCGGTGCGTGCGGGCGCCAACGTTGTGTTGACGAGCGGCGGCACCGGACTTTCTCCGAACGACGTGACGCCCGAGGCTACGCGACGCGTCATCGACCGTGAGGTGCCCGGGATCGCCGAGGCGCTGCGAGCCCGGTCGCTCGAGAAGACCCCGCACGGCATGCTCTCGCGCGGTGTCGCCGGCGCCGTTGGGCCAACGCTCGTCGTCAACCTGCCCGGTTCGCCACGCGCTGTGCGCGAGTCGCTCGAGGTGCTGCTGCCAGTGCTCCCCCATGCGATCGAGCTGCTCGCCGGCGAGAGCGGTGAGACCGGACACGCGCGCGGCCGCCCCTAGGTGAAGCTCGCGATCCACCCGGACGTCGCGGCGGCGCTCGCGGCGCGTCGTGCCGTCGTCGCCCTGGAGTCCACGGTCATCGCTCATGGCCTCCCGCGCCCGCAGAACCTCGAGGCCGCACGCGCGCTCGAGGAGGAGGTGCGTGGCCTCGGATCCACGCCGGCGACGATCGCGATCGCCGACGGACAGGCGGTCGTCGGCGCTGACGACGCGCTCCTGGTGCGTCTCGCGGAAGACACCGCGGTCGCGAAGGTCTCGCTTCGCGATCTCGCGCCGGTGCTCGCGCGCCGCGGACTGGGAGCGACGACCGTCGCGGCGACGGTGGAGATAGCAGCACGCGCCGGCATCACCGTGATGGCGACTGGCGGTATCGGCGGCGTGCATCGGGGCGGCGAACGCTCCTTCGACGAGTCCGCGGACCTCGAGGCGATCGCGAAGCATCCGGTGTGCGTCGTCTGCGCAGGCGCGAAGCTCGTGCTCGACCTCGCGCTCACGCTCGAGCGTCTCGAGACACTCGGCGTGCCGGTCATCGGCTACGGCACCGACGAGCTGCCGGCCTTCTACGTCCGCTCGAGCGGCCTACCTCTGGCCCACCGCGTCGACGACGCTCTCGCTGCGGCGCGCGTCGCGCGCGAGCAGCTCGCGCGCGGTGCCGGCATCGTGATCGCCGTTCCGATCGCGGAGCGCGACGCGCTCGACCGGCGCGAGGCGGAGTCGGAGGTCGCTCGCGCGCTCGCGGCGGCGGAGCGGCAAGGCGTCCGCGGTGCCGCGCTCACGCCGTTCTTGCTCGCGAAGCTCAGCGACGCGACCGGCGGGCGCAGCCTCGCCGCCAACCTGTCCCTGCTCCGCGGGAACGCGCGCATCGCGGCACAGATCGCCCTCGCGCTATCGATCTAGACGCGCGCGACCCGGGGTCAGAACGCGTTGGCGTAGCTCACGATCCAGCTGATCAGCAGCGGCAGGACAAACGCGGCGATGAGCACCCATCCGAGCCATCGAAAACGCTGCGGTCGCGGCGGCGACGGCCCCGGACCCGCGAGCGCATCGCGCGCCCGGGCCAGATCCGCCTCGCTCACAACGAGCTGGAATGCCGCAAGTGGAGCGATGACACGGATGGGCGCCATTGGGCGCGGCAGGCCCTGTGTTGCCTCGAACCTCACGCGCGCCGCGATCCCCAGCGACCGCAGGTATCCCGCGGCGGTCTCGGCCTCGAGCTCATCTTCGAATGCGGCCGCGACCAACTCGGCCACGGCTAGCGCCGGGCGTCGAAGCCAAGCATCTCGCGCATGCGGACGTAGCCGACGACTGACTCGCGAAAGAGGACGCCGACCAATGAACCACCGTCGACGACGGGCAGGAGCGGAAGGTCGCCGCCGCCGAAGCGATCGAGCGCCGCGACAAGCTCATCGCCCGGCGCCACGGTCGCCAGCGCGGCGGCCGGGGTCATCACCGCATCCACCGGTGTCGTCGCCCACTGGTCTTGCTCGACCTTGCGCAGGTCGGCGATCGTGACGAGGCCGACCAGCCTGTCGTGCGCGACGACCGGGATCGCCTGAAGGTTGTTCGGGAGGACGATGTCGCGGATCAGCTGCCCGATCGGGATGCCGGCCGGTGCCGAGCGGAAGTCCGTCGTCATGAGCTGCGCCACACGCACGCTGCCGACCGCCGCGGTGACGCGCTCCTGTTGCAGCGCCTGGGACGCCGCCCCGTAGAGGAAGTAGGCGATGAGACCCAGCCACAGCCCGCCGGTGGCCTCGCCGTTCAGCACCCGCGAGGCTGCGTACACGACCATCAGGCCCGCGACGAGCTGGCCACCGCGCGCAGCGATACGCGTCGCGACGACCCGATCACCACGCAGTCCCCAGATGATCGAGCGAAGGACGCGTCCGCCATCGAGCGGGAAGCCAGGCACGAGGTTGAAGATCGCGACGGCGATATTGATGAACCCGAGATACCCGGCAACGGCTTCGACCGGCTGAAGCGAGGGCACCCGGTCGATGTTGTCCGTCACGAGCTGCTGCACGAGGAGGCCGAGCCCGCCGATCGTGAGGCTCGTCAGCGGCCCCGCGCTGGCCATGAAGAACTCCGCTTTGGCGCTCGGCGGCTCTTTCGTGAGGTTCGCCACGCCGCCGAGAAGGAAGAGCGTGATCGATGACACCGACATCTTGAACCGAAGGGCGACGATCGCATGCGCCAGCTCGTGCAGGAGGACTGACGTAAAGAACAGGAATGCCGCGACCGCCGACACGATGAACGTCTTCTGCTGGGACCACTGTGGGTAAGACGCCGGGAACACCTGGTCAGCCAGCGACAGCAGCACCAGGAAGAAGATCAGCAGCCACGAGATGTGAATGCGGATGTCGATGCCGAGGACGCGCGCGACACGGAACGATCCTGGCACAAGGCGAGCATAGCCTCGATGCGATACTTGAAGCGGATGAGGAAGATGTTGGACAAGCGCCAGCGACGCCACGTGGTTTGATGCCAGGGACGGAGCCACTTGTAGCGAACGGCAGCGAGCTCAAGGTCACCGGGCGCTTCGGCACGCTGGAGATCCATCCCGACATCGCGCGCGCGATCGACGAGCTCGGGTTCATGGCGCCCACGCCGGTACAGCAGGAGGCCATCCCCGTGCTACGCGCCGGCCGCGATCTCTTCGCGCAGGCGCAGACCGGTACCGGCAAGACCGCGGCATTCGCGATCCCGATCATCGAGCGGATCGACCCGGGCGAGAAACGGCCACAGGCGCTCGTTGTCGTGCCGACACGCGAGCTCGCCGTGCAGGTGACGCGCGAATTCGGAGCTCTGGGCAAATACCGGCACACGCACGAGGTGGCGATCTACGGCGGCGTCCCCTACGGGCCGCAGGAGCGCGCGCTCAAACGGGGAGTCCCGATCGTCATCGGAACGCCCGGCCGGCTGCTCGATCACATCGACCGCGGCAGCCTGTCGCTCGAAGGCATCCGCGTCGTCGTGCTCGATGAAGGCGACCGCCTGCTGGACATGGGCTTCGCGCCGGACGTGCGGAAGCTCCTTCGCCTCTGCCCGGCGAAACGCCAGACCGCGCTGTTCTCCGCGACGCTGTCCGGCGAGATCCGCGACCTCGCCCACCGCTTCACCAAGGATCCCGCGCAGATCTCGATCGATCCAGGTCAGCGCAACCTCGAGGCGATCGAGCAGGTGTACGTCGAGGTCCTCGATCAGGACAAGCCGAAGGCGCTCGCCGAGCTCCTGCGCCGGTGGGAAACGGACCAGGTGCTCGTGTTCCGCCACACCAAGCGCGGTGTCGACAAGCTCTTCGACGACCTGAAGCGCCGCGGCCAGAAGGTCGCCGCGATCCACGGCGACCTCTCGCAGCGCGAGCGCGAACGAACGCTCGATCAGTTCCGCAGCGGCGAGATCAAGGTCCTCATCGCGACGAACCTCGCTGCGCGCGGCCTCCACATCGAAGACATCAGCCATGTCATCAACTACGACCTTCCCGAGGACGCGGAGACCTTTACGCACCGCGTCGGCCGCACCGGGCGCGCCGGTGAGGCCGGGGTCGCGGTCACGTTCGTGGGCGAGTGGGACCTCGACGAGTTCGAGCGACTTCGCTCGAAGGCTGGTGTGCCATTCCGACGCGAGGTGCTCGAGCTCTACGGGCGCTAGCGTGCCGGCCGGCTGCGTCTTCTGTGCGGTGGTCGCCGGCGCGGAGCATCTCTCGGTCTATCGCGATGAGAACGTCGTCGCGTTCCTCGACCACGCGCCTGTGTTTCCGGGGCACACGCTGGTCGTGCCCGCGCGCCATTACGACACGCTCGACGACGTTCCCGAGAGCGAGATCGCTCCGTTGTTCCTGCTCCCACGCCGCCTATCGATCGCGTTCCGCGCGGCGCTGGGCGCGGACGGGTCGTTCGTCGCGGTGAATACGCGCATCAGCCAGAGCGTGCCGCACGTTCACGTGCACGTCGTGCCGCGTCGCAAGGGTGATGGCCTGTTCTCACCGGGGCGCGGTATGTGGATCCGCCGGCGATATGCGAACGGTGAGGCCGAGCAGATCGCGGCGAAGCTGCGGAGCGCGCTCGCGAGCTAGCCGACGAACTCCCGAGCGGTCTGCTCCCAGAGCTCGCTCATCAGCCGCAGCGTCTCCTGGTCCACCCGTTCATCGTTTCCATGGAACATCCTCGCGAACTGGCCGAACGGGATCTTGTCGCTCATCAGACCGTACCCATACGACACGACGCCCTTGCGGCGGAAGAACCGCGCGTCGGTGGCGCCGACGATCAGGAAGGGCACGGTCGTCGAGTCGGGAATAAGACGCTGCGTGACCTTTGTGAGCGTGTCCCAGAGCGGCGTGTCTATTGCCGACGAGCTCGCTGGGTTGCTTCCCTCGAACACGACCTCGACGTCCTTCCAGAGATCGCCAATGGCGTCGCGCAGCATCTTCCGCACGCCCTCGCCGTCGTCGCCCGGCAGGGTGCGGATGTCGATGTCGACCTCCGCACTGTCGGGGATGACGTTGACCTTCACGCCGGCGTGCGCGATGTTGGGCGACAAGGTCGTACGTGTGGCCGCGTACAGCATCGGCTGTGCAGCCTCAGGCACGCGATCAAGCGCGACGTCGAATGACGATGAGTTGGTCAATGCCATGCGTTCGACCGTCCCGAGATCGATCCCCTCGACGAACGCACGCCACAGGTCTTGAAGATGCAGCGGCGCCTTGTACCGCGCGACACGCGTGATGACTTCGGACGCCTTCACCAGCGCGTTGTCCGACTTGTACGGCATCGATCCGTGGCCGGGCGTGCCCTTCACGCGAAGCCGCGTCCACTGGGAGCCCTTTTCCGCGCTCATGATCGGGAGCTTCGTGCCCTTCCCCATCGGGAAGCGGGCCCCGCCGAACTCCGTGACCAGGAAGTCGCTCTTCACATCGTCCCAAGCGTTCTCGGTGAGCCACTGCGCGCCGTGCGTGCCGAGCGCCTCTTCGTCGGCGACGGCGGAGTAGATGAACGTGCCCTTCGGCCGGAATCCGCTCGTGAGGAGATGCCGCACCGCGACGGCCATCGAGGCCGTGACATCGAGCATGTCGACTGCGCCGCGGCCCCACACCTCGCCGTCGATGAGCTCCGCGCCGAACGGATCGTGCCGCCAACCTGATCTGGTCACCGGCACGACGTCGGTGTGTCCCATGAAGTGGAGCGTCGGCGCTTTTGGATCGCTGCCTTCGATGCGCAGTACGAGACTCCCGCGACCTGGTTGCGGCTCGTATCGCTTGATCTCGACGCCGGGCGTTTGTAGGTAGCTCGCCAGAGTGTCGGCGCTCCGGAGCTCGTGCCCGGACGCGAGCGTGCCGTCGTTCACGCACTCGTTGCGGATGAGGTGTTGCAGGAGGTCGGTCGTCTCCTCCACCAGGCTCGCCACGACGCAGACTCTAGTCCAGCTCGACGCCGTGCGAGAGCGCGCTGACGTAGCGCACCCGCTCGGCGATGAGCCGCACGATCTCGCGGTAAGGCCGGCGGAGCATCTGCTCCATCTTCTCCTCGCGAGCAGGGTCGCCCGCGGCGCGAAGCGGCGCGATCACGAGCCCCCAGCGCCCGACGACGTTGATCGCGTAGGCGCGCTCTAGCTCGGGCATCGAGAGGCGATGACCCGCATCACGCAGGCCGTCGTGCGTCGCGGCGAGGCAAGCCGCGGTGAGGGCACGGGGGTCGAGTGGATCACCCTGGTAGAAGAGGCTCGCGGCGACCAGCGTCGCGACGTCCGCCGCCAGCGGCGCGAGGCCCACGAATGCCCAATCGATCGCGACGGTCTCGACTTGGCCGCGTGCGGTCCGGCTCATCAGGTTGCCGCGGAATGCATCGAGATGGGCGAGCGTCAGTGGCAGCCGGTCGAGAGCGTCCCACCACCGGTCGCGTTCGCCCCAAAGCCGTCGCAGCTCTTCGCGCGCGCCGGGGTCGAACAGCTCGATGACGGTCGGCTGCGCCCAGACATGGTCCGCCGTGAGGATCGCGGGCATGGTCCGGCTGAAGTACGTGCTCCATGACCGCACCCAGTCACGCGACAGCCACTCGTGCGACGGGAGCTCGCGCCCGGCGTGGTACTCGCCTCCGAGACGGCCGAGATGTCGCGCGGCGAGCGCGTAGCGCGCGATGTCCCACTGGACCGTGTCGTCAACGACGTGCTCGAGCCAGATCCACAGCGTGCCTTCGTGGCGCTCGACCCCGAAACAGCGAGGTGCCGCAAGACCATCGGGCAGCGTCTCGAGCAGCCCGGAGGCGTAGGCCTCGCCCTCGCGGTCCCAGCGCAGCGTGTCGAGCAGCATCCTGCGACGGTCAGAGTCCGCTTGTGCCAGCTCCGCGTCGCTCGGAGCGCGGCAGATCTTGAGAACTGCGGACCATCCCTGTGAGCTCCCGTCAGTTTCGGCCGTGCCCGTCACGCGAAAGATTCCCTGCGACACCGGGTTGAAGACGGTGTAGCCCACAGGCGTGACCGTCCAGTCGACGACCGCGTCGACCGGATGCCCGAGCGCACCCGCGGCAACTGAGGCTAGTCGCGCGCTATCGAGCTCCGGCCGCGCAGGCCCTGCCACGCCTCTCCCGTTAGGCCGGCGTCGCCTGCCGCGCGAGCTCCTTGCGCACGAGTTTGGTCGCCTCGACGACCACGCGGCACTTCTCCTCAGACTCATCGACGGACCGGGTCTTCAGTCCGCAGTCCGGATGTGGCAGCAGCCGCTCCTTCGACACGTACCGCAGGCCCTTGCGGATCCCCTCGGCGGCGACCGCGACGGTCTCGGTCTCGTGCGTGTGCACGTCGACGATGCCGATCGCCAGCTCCTTCGTGAACGGGTCTTTATCGAAGAGCTCGAGCCACCGGTACCCGTAGTTCGCCATCGCGAGGTCGAGCTGATCCACGGGAAGCTCGAGCACCTTGGGATAGATCGCGGCGAAGTCGCCGTAGCAGATGTGCGAGACCGTCTTCGCGTTGAGGTTCTGCGTGACCACACCCATCGCCTCGATGGCGATCTCGATCTCCTCGGGCCGCGCGTGGATAGCGGGCTCGTCGATCTGGATGTACTGCGCGCCGGCGGCTTGCAGATCCTCCGCCTCTTGGCGCACCACCTCAGCGAGGGCGAGCGCGGCATCACGGCGTGTCTTGTACGCCTCGTTGTAGGACCAGTCGAGCATCGTGTATGGCCCCGTGAGCATTCCCTTCACGGGCCTGTCGGTGAGCGACTGCGCGAAGCGGAACCAATCGACGGTCATCGGCTTCGGTCGCGCGACCTTCGAAGCGATGATCGGCTTGTGGTAGTAGCGGTTGCCATACGAGCGCACGAGGCCGCCGAGGCGGAAGCCCTCGAGACGCTCGGCGAAGTAGGCGACCATGTCGCCGCGGTACATCTCGCCGTCGACGAGGATGTCGAGGTCAAGGCGCTCCTGGCGGCGGATCCACTCCTCGGTGGCCTTGCGCTCGAGCTCGGTCAGCTCGGACTCGCCGAGTTTCCCGCGCGCGTTCGCATTCCGTGCCTTCTGCAAATAGTCGGGCTTGCCGAACGAGCCGACGCTCGTCGTGAGCAGCACCTGATCGTTCATGCCTTTACTCCCCCGATCGCGTGCACCGCTGAGACCAGTGCTTTCAGTTTTTCTACGGCGATGTCGTGCGGCAGGTATTCCAGCCCCGTCGTCGGAGCGAGCCAGAGGTACTCCGCCGGGATGCGCTTCAGCGCCGTCTCGATGAGACCGACGAGCTCCCGCTCGGTCTCCACGCGGGTGTTCCGCGCGTCGACGATGCCGAGGACCACGGTCTGGCGAACTTCGGTGAGCTTTTCGAGCACGTGCGTGTCGCGGCTGCGGACGTCGATGCCGATCTGGGCGACGGGAAAGGCGGCGAGCGCGTCCAGAAGCGGATCGGCCGGAAAGAAATAGGTCTGGAGCGCGAGCGGTACGCCGGCCGCAGCGAGGCGCTCGATCGCGGCGCGCGCGATGGCAAAGTGCTCCGGGTGCGCGACGAGCGCCGGCTCCTCGACATCGACGAGGGTCGCTCCGGCCGCTCCCAGCCCGCGGATCTCCGCCGCGATCGCATCGGCGACCGCGAGCGTCCGCTCCTCGAGCGAGCGGTAATGGCTGTCCTCGGACACGAGCGTCGCGAACGTGAGCGGACCGCAGACCGCCGCCTTGAGCTCACCGCGAGCCTCACGGCGCGCGAATTCGAAGTCTCGCACGAGGGTCTTGCCGTCGGTCGCGATCGGTCCGGTGATGACCGGCTGCCGGAAGTAGGTGTTGTTGTCGTAGAAGCGCTCGAGCGATCCGCGTTCGCACCCTTTCCAAGCGCGCGCGAATGGAGCGAGCAGATCGTCCCAGCGGATCTGTCCGTCGTTGATCACGTCGACGCCCGCCCAATTGAGTTCGCCGATCGCCCATCGCGTGCTCTCATCGAGCACCGCGGAGAGTCCGTCGGCGTCGAGCTCGCCGCGGTCGTGGCGATGCAGCGCGCGTCGCAGGTCCTGGTGTTCGTCGGAGATCTTTGGGTATGCGCCGATGACGGTCGTCTTCACGAGTTCGACTCCTTTAGCTTCGGTCGTGGCAAAAGGCCTGCGCGCTCCGCCACCAGTGGAACGGCTTCGGGCCATTCGATCGCATAGAGGTGGACACCGTGCACGCCAGGAAGCGCGCGGAGAGATTTCGCCATCGCAACTGCGATCGCGATCCCTTCCTGCTCCGCGTCGGCGGCCTTCTTGAGCCGGTCGATGATCTCAGGGCCAAGCACGACGCCCGGCACGCGTGCGAAACGCTCGGCTTGCTCAGGGGACCGAAGGACCAAGACGCCCGCGATGACCGAGGCCTCGCGCGCCCCACCAACGCGACGCAGCTCCGCGAGCCACTGACTGAACGTGGCGAGATCGAAGACCGGCTGTGTCTGGAGGAAGTCGGCGCCGGCGTTGATCTTGGCCACCGTCTTTTCGAGATCCGCGGTCATCGGCTTGATGAACGGCGACGCCGTCGCGCCGATGAAGAGCTGCGGCGCTTGACGGATCTCGTCGCCCGACAGGAACTTGTGCTCATCGCGCATGGTGACGGCCATTTTTACGAGACCAATACCGTCAAGATCCTTCACGTGCACGGCATCCGGGTGATTTCCGTATTTCGGGTCGTCGCCGCTCATGAACAGGAAGTTGGACAGGCCGAGCGCAGCGGCCCCGAGCACATCGCCCTGCAACGCGATGCGGTTTCGGTCGCGGCCGACGACCTGAACGATCGGCTCTACCCCGACCTCGCGGACGAGCAATGCGGCGGGGATCGCCGCCATCGCCGCGACCGCGTGGTTGCTGTCGGTGACGTTGACCGCGTCGACGTTCCCCTTGAGGACGCCGGCACGTCGTTTCACCGCCGTCGGCGAGGCGCTCTTGGGCGGATTGAGCTCGGCGGTCACGACGAACTC
>Ga0068857_100003612_pt1 | contig 12955 bp, 10 predicted proteins | sample KBSCornC72_FD_66591 | JGI IMG/M metagenome (GOLD analysis project Ga0068857, IMG submission 66591) | Corn rhizosphere microbial communities from Kellogg Biological Station, Michigan, USA - KBS Corn C7-2 | ecosystem: Host-associated > Plants > Roots > Rhizosphere > Soil ...
GGCGTCGGCACGCGCATCGCGTAGCCGTCGAGCTTGCCTTTCAAGTCCGGCATCACCAGGCCGATGGCCTTGGCGGCGCCGGTGCTGGTCGGAATCATATTGATCGCGGCAGCCCGCGCGCGGCGCAGGTCCTTGTGCGGAAAATCCAGCACCGGCTGGTCGTTGGTATAGCTGTGGATGGTGGTCATCGAGCCTTTCTCGATACCAAACTTCTCGTGCAGCACCTTCGCCACCGGCGCCAGACAATTCGTGGTACAGGACGCGTTCGAAATCACGTTGTGCTTGGCTGCATCGTAAGATCCGTCGTTCACGCCCAGCACGATGGTAATGTCTTCGTTTTTCCCCGGCGCCGAAATCACCACCTTCTTCACGGTTCCACGCAGGTGCTTGCCGGCATCTTTCGCGTCGGTGAAGCGCCCGGTCGATTCCACCACTACTTGCGCGCCCACGCCCGGCCAATCGATCTCGGCGGGATCCTTGATCGCGAAAATCTTGATGCGCTTGCCGTTGACCACAATGGCGTCAGCTTCCAGCTGCACATCGCCCTTCAGGGGGCCGAGCGTCGAGTCGTACTTCAACAGATGCGCGAGCGTTTTAGGATCGGTCAAGTCGTTCGCGGCGACGATTTCAATATTCGGGTTGTGCAGTGCCGCCCGAACTACATTTCTTCCAATGCGGCCGAAGCCGTTGATTCCTACTTTGATGGCCATAATCCTCTTTGGTAGTGAGTTAGATGCTTCTCTTCATTTGAATTGTTACTTCGAAAATTTCCCAGCGGCCCCCGGCTAATCGTGGCGCAGTTCGCGCTGGACCTCCGCGACTACCTGGTCGCGGCCACTGTTCTGCAAATCGTTGCGCAGCCGGCGCAGCGCCACGCCGACGATATCGCGATGGTGCAGGCGCGAACCCAACTGCTCCGCTTCACTCAGGTTCAGCCAGATGTCGTGCAAGAGTTCTACGTCCTCCGGCCACAACCGCGGGGGATGCGGCCCCAGGTTGACGAAGGTCGACGGGCGGTCCGGACTGATCACTTCGAGCGAGAAAGCATGCCGCGGTTCCGGCAGCTTCTCCCAAGCCCGCCCGATCCGGCGCGCGAGTTCGTCCGAGGCCATGTGGGTACTGACGCCCGTTACCAGGCGCGATGCCCGCAGCCGGCTGGCGGTATCCGCCATCGCGTCGAAGGGATTTACGGCCGGCACCACCAGCAGCTCCACTCCCTTGCCTTCCTTCTCCGCCACCTCCACTACGTGACTGAACAGTTCCTTTTCGTAGTCGCTGAAGATCTGATTGTCCGCGAGTTCATATTCGCCGGCGCCGGTCGAAATGGGGCGTACCGTCATCACCACGATGTCGTAGCGGCGTAAATTAGTTTTTTCGAGCACGCGCTTCAGGTGCTCCATGCGATGGTAGTCCCGCACGGCCACCAGGATGCAGCCGGGCCGGGCATGCAAGCTGCCGCCGTCGATGTGGGCCTGGTGATCCAGGTTGAACTGCTCCATTCCCTTGGGCTCAGTCTGCTTGCGGCGCAGATTGACCTTCTCGGAAATCGTGAAAATCACAAACAAGCCCAGCGTAAATCCTACGCCGTACTTAGTCGCGACTTGCTTGGTGAACAGGTTGGCTATAGCGACGGCGCCCAGCACCAGCGTGGTAAGTCCCAGGCCGACTGGGATCTCATGGCCGCCGATCCGGAAATTCAACGGTACTTTGTATTCCTGATCGGTGCGCTGGAAACGCAGCACGGTGACGCCCAGCGCCTTCATGAAGAAGCTCCACACCACGCCGAAGGCGTAGGCTTCGGCCAGGATCGTCATATCGCCGCGGCTATAAACAATCGTAGCCAGCTGCAGCAGCGTGATCATGTTGATCATGCGGAAAGTGGTGCCGTAGCGCTTGTGAGGTTCGCGAAACCAGGGGACCAGAACGTGGTCCTCGGCCACCCGGTTCAGCACGCCATTCGCGCCGATGATCGAGGTATTGACCGCGCCCGACAAAATCAGTCCGCCGACAATCACCACGAAGATGTGGAAGCCCAGCCGCAGCAGATAAGGCCCACTGAGGCTCATGGCCAGGCCGCCGATCAGATTGTTGATGTACATCGGCCGGACGTTATCGGGGATGATCATCACCGCGAACAGCGAAATCACGCCCGTGCAGAGCACCGCGTACCAGCAGGTGATATTCGCCGCGATTTTCAGGTTCTTCATCTTGGGCGAGGCAATCTCGCGATACACCTGCGCCAGGGTTTCAAATCCGCTCATCGAGAGCAGCGAATGTCCGAAGGCGATGATGATCACCACCATCGGAATCTGCATCCAGAACGTGCCTTTGAGCCAGCCCTCGGCGCTATCGGAGAACACCAAGTTCGAAGGTTTGGGCGCGGGCGGGAGATGCCAGTTCTTGGTCAGCAGCAGCGTAATGGGGCACCAGATCAGCAGAATACCTACCATAACGGTGGTGATTTGCATGATACGCAGCGCCTTGCCGCTGGATTCATGCACGCCCTTGATATTCTGCCACCAGAAATAAATGGTGATCAGAATACCCGCGCCCGCCGCGAACAGGTTCACATCTATTCGATAATCCTGGTGCAGCAAGCCGCCGATTTCATTCAGCAGCGCTCCCAGATATTGCCCTGCGCTCACCACGCTGATGGGCCCGGTGAGGATGTAATCGAACACCAGCGCGGAGACCGACAGCTTGGCCATCACCGGACCCATGCTGTCGTGAACTACCACGTAGACGCCGCCGCGCACGTACATGCTGCAGCTTTCCAGATATACGCTGCGCACCGCGAAGCTGAACAGCATCACCGCCAGCACGAACCAAGGCGCGGCCTTTCCCACCGCCGCTTCCGCCGCGCCGCCCGCGTAAAACATGGAAGAGGCAAGATCGCTGAGGACGATGGATGCGCCGCGCCAGAAACTAATGAAGGAAAGAGCTACTGTGGTCGCGACGACGACTTTAGGATTCGTCAGCGCCGCAGCCAGCCGGCCATCTTGTGAAGACATCTATATCAACTCTATTCTAAGGCTTTCAGCCGGCACCGCGCCGCTCGCGAAGGCAGCGTTAAAGTCCCTCGTGGAGACGAGCCGCGAGGAAAGCGGGCAAGCCCGCGGCCCGTATCTTGGCCGCCGCCCGGTCGACGTCGTAGACCACGCGGCGAAACTCCACCGTGCGCTCCTCCGGTGAGTATACCGCGTACGCCGCGCGCGGGTCACCATCTCTCGGCTGCCCCACTGATCCGGGATTCACCAGGTAATAATAATCCGGCTCGAGTTCGAGAGTGCGCTTCGCCGGAAGAGGTCCCGTCGTCCGGCGAGCCAGCCGGAACCCGCCCTGCTTATGTGTGTGGCCGAAAAAAGTGAGCGGCGCTCCCAGGCAGGGCAGCAGCGGCGCGGCATCCGAAACGGCGATCACGTATTCGTCTTCGTCGGCCGGCGAGCCGTGCACCAGCTCAACTCCCTGGTAAGGCAGTGGACCGCGCGGCAGGGCGTTCAGGTACTCGCGATTTTCCGGGAGCAGCGCGCGGCGGGTCCAATGCGTCGAGATCTGCGCCGTGGGATTGAAGGTTTCAATGGTATCGAAGCCGGTGGGATCTTCGGCCGCGCTGGCCCGGTCGTGATTGCCGCGGATTACGATGTCTACATTTTCGCGGACCCACTCCACAATCGCATTTGGATCCGCGCCGTAGCCCACCAGATCTCCGAGGCACAAAATACGGTCGTAGCGCCCGCGGGCATCGTCGAGAACCGCCTGCAAGGCCTCCAGGTTCGAGTGAAGGTCGCTCAAGATCAGGAACGGCATAAACGCACCAGCGACACTTCGGGCGGAGCTCCCAGCCGCGCCGGTACGGCAATGGTCCCAATACCGCGTGAAACGAAAATGGAAGCCGGGCCGCGGCGGTAGACGCCGTCCACATAAGGGGTGTAAAACCGGCCGGGGTTCAGTTCGGCGCTCAGCAGTTCCAGCCGGATCTGCCCGCCGTGGGTGTGGCCCGAAATCGTCAAATCGTAGCCTTGGCGCGCCGCCACTGGAAACACATCCGGGTTATGTGAGAGCAGCACGTTCAACGCGCCGGGGGCCACCAGCTTTTCAGCACCGACCAGATAACGCCGGTGGAGCCGCTGATAGTCGACGCCCACCAGGTTAAGGATGGCTTTGCCAAAGCGCAGCGGCGCGGCGGCCAAACGAAGGAACCGCATTCCGCGGCGTGCGCCTTCGCGTTCCACATAGGCCTCGGCGTTGGCGTAAATCTCATGATTTCCCATGCAGCCGAAAACCCCGGCGGCAGCGCGGAGCTGCGCCAGAATATCCAGGCAATCATCCAGCGGATCGCGAAACGTGGTGATCAGATCGCCGGTCACCAGTGCGATGTGCGCACGGGTTTCATTGGCCATATCGACGGCGCGCTGGAGCTCGGCGCGGCTCAGAAAAGGGCTGAGATGGATGTCTGTTAATTGCACCAGCCGTAACCCGTCCAGTTCGGGCGCAAGGTTTGGGATCTCTAGTTTCTGCTCGCGCAGGAATAGTTGATGGCGCTCGACAAATGCGCCGTAGGCCAGCGCGGCGGGCGGCGCCGCAAATACCGCAGCGTAGGCGGTCTGGAGGAAACGTCTCCGCGCAGGGCTGTGGCCTGAAACCATGCGCGAAGCGATCCACAGCGCGAAGTATCCCCCCAGCCAGCACAGCGAAAGCATGGCCCAGGTGATCGCCAGGCCGGTTCCCCAACCGATCCACCAACCGGAAAAATGCCGGGCCACGCGGTGAAAGCGCAGCAGAAACGCTAGCAGGGAAGCGGCCATCGACAGCGCGCCCGCGGCAGCTATCAAAATCTTGGTTCGGCGGCTGGCCCCGGCCGCCCGCCAGCCGATAAGCCAGGCCACGCCGGCAATCTGGCCCAGCAGGGAGACGATCAACACGAACAAATCGGGTAACGCTCGCAGCAGACGATCTAGCACCATTTCCATCTTATCGGCTCCATCTCAATGACGGCTTACTCTACAATCAAAAGATGTCCTTAGTAGTGGTGGGCTCGGTGGCTTACGACGGCGTCGAAACGCCAAATGGCCGCGTGGAGCGAATGCTGGGCGGGGCCGCGACTTACATCGCGCTTTCCGCCAGCTATTTTACGCAGGCGCGCATCGTGGCCGTGGTGGGCGACGATTTCGCGGACGCGGATACGGATCTGCTCGCCAGCCGCGGCATCGACCTGGAGGGGCTGGAACGCGTGCCGGGAAAGACTTTCTTTTGGGCCGGCAAATACACCGATGACATGAACGACCGGGTCACGCTGACCACCGACCTCAACGTATTTGCGGATTTTAAACCCAAGCTCCCGGAGAGCTATCAGAATGCGCGCTATCTGGTGCTGGGCAATATCCAGCCTAGCTTGCAGCGCAGCGTTCGCGAGCAGATGAAGCACGTGCGCCTGGCCGGCGGCGACACCATGAACTACTGGATCAGCGATTTTCGCGGGGAGCTGCTGGAGACGATCCGCCATTGGGATTTCCTGCTCATCAACGATCACGAAGCCCGGCTGCTTGCGGGCGAGAACAATCTGCGCAAGGCCGCCGATAAGATTCTGGACATGGGGCCGCATACTTTGGTGATCAAGCGCGGCGAATACGGCGCCATGCTGTTCCGCCACGACTCTTATTTCATCGTGCCCGGGTATTTGCTCGAGAACGTTTTCGATCCCACCGGCGCGGGCGACTCTTTCGCCGGCGGCTTCATCGGCTATCTGGCCGAACACGGCTTCAGCCTGGAAGGCGACTACATCAGCCGCGGCATGCTCAGCCGCGCGGTGATTTACGGGTCCGTTATGGGAAGCTTCTGCTGCGAACGCTTCGGCGTGGAGCGCTTCCGCACGCTCACGCGTGAAGAAATCGATGCCCGATTTGAAGAGTTCCGCAAGTTCACCTCGTTCTAATCCGCAAGAAATGGCCGGAGCGATGCCGATGCTGGTTCTGCTTCTGGCGGCCATTAGTGCGGCCGGAGTGCTGTGGTGCTCCTCGCGCGGGTACACGTTATATTACGGAGACGCCGAGGCGCATCTGAATATCGCGCGCCGCATTCTGGATTCGCGAACTCCCGGCCCGGAACAGCTGGGCACGGTTTGGTTGCCATTGCCGCACCTGCTGATGATTCCTTTCGTAATTCGGGATAGCTGGTGGCGCAGTGGCCTGGCGGGCGCGGTCCCGTCGGCGGCCAGCTTCGTAATTGCAGGCGCATTTCTGTTCGCCGCCGCTCGGCGTTTGTATCTTTCGGCTGCCGCCGGAGTGGCTGCGGCGCTGCTGTTCGCGCTGAATCCGAACATTTTGTACCTGCAATCCATCCCCATGACCGAAGCTCTGTTTGCGGCATCGCTCGCCGCGCTGCTGTGGGCCACGATCTGGTTCCGCTCCACGCAGTCGATTTGGGCGGTGCTGGCGGCTGCCGCGGCTTCGAACGCCGCATCGCTCACGCGTTACGAGGGATGGTTCCTGATTCCCTTCGTTGCAGTGTACTTTCTGCTAACCGCGCGCCGGAAATCCTTTGCGCTGATCTTCGCGATCCTGGCGGCGCTGGGGCCGCTGGCGTGGCTGGCGCATAATCAGTATTACTATTCAAACGCGCTGGAGTTTTATAGCGGCGAAGGATCTGCCCAAGCGATTTACGCCGGGGAACTGGCCGCCGGCGGGGCCCGCTATCCCGGCGATCATAACTGGCGCCTGGCGATCGAATATTACTTCACGGCCGTCAGATTGACGCAGGGCTGGACTCTGGTCCTATTGAGTGCGCTGGGAGCGGCTGCGGCGATGGCAAAAAAGATCTGGTGGCCGCTGCTCCTGCTGGCCCTTCCCCCCGCCTTTTACGTGTGGAGCATCCATTCCTCCGGCACGCCGCTGTTTGTGCCGACGCTGTGGCCGTTCAGTTGGTACAACACGCGCTATGCTCTGGCTGCATTGCCGCTGACCGCGTTCGCCGCCGCCGGCCTGGTCGCGCTGCTGCCGGCGAAGTTGCAGGCCGCCGGGGCCGGAGCGTTGGTATTGGCGATCGCAGCCTTCTGGACGCTTGCGGGCGCGCCGGTCTGCTGGAAGGAATCCACCGTGAACTCAGTCGCGCGCCGGGCCTGGACGGAGCAAGCCGCGGCCTACCTCGCCAGCCACTACCAGCCGGGCGACGGCATCATCTATTCTTTTGGCGACCTGACCGGCGTCCTTCGCGAGGCCGGCATTCCCCTGCGAGAAGGGCTGCATCAGGGCAACCGCCCCAGTTGGGACGCCGCAGTCCTGCGCCCCGATCTTTTTTTTCACGAAGAATGGGCGCTGGCGATTGCAGGAGATAAAATTGCGGAGGCAGTCGCGAGAGTCGGAGTGCGCGGCCCGCACTATCGATTGATGAAGCGGATTAAGGTAGAAGGAGCGCCCGCGATCGAGATCTATCGGCGGCAATGGACCGGTCCCCATGAAGATCCCATTTACTAAAGCCCACGGCGCGCACAACGATTTCCTGCTGACCTGGCGCGACCAGTTGCCGGCGGGGCTGGCCGATATGGCCAGCGTCGCTATCGCGATTTGCGATCGCCATACGGGGGTGGGCGCGGATGGGTGGCTGCTGGTCTCGCGGAGCTCCGGAGTTAGGGAAAACGCCACCGAAGACGCGGCCATCGAGCTATGGAATTCCGACGGCAGCCGCAGTGAGATCTCGGGCAACGGCACGCGCTGCGCCGCTGCCCTATTGCTGGAATCGAACCCCGCGGGAACCGAGGTGCGCATTGGCACCGGGGCCGGCCTCAAGCATTTGCGGCTGCTCGCGCGCGACGGGCGCCAGTTCACTTTCGAGATGAAGATGGGCGCGGCCGCAATCGAAGAACTGCACGCGTCGATCGAGGGCCGCGATTGCACGATCCTCAACGTCGGCAATCCGCAGTGCGTTTTCTTTGTCGACAATTTCGATTTCGACTGGCAGGCTTTAGGCGCGCGCGTCGAGCGCCATCCGCGATTTCCGAACCGCACCAATGTCTCCTTCGTGCGCGTGGTGGATGGCCAAACCGTAGCCGGCCACAACTTGGACGTCCGCTTTTTTGAACGCGGCGCGGGCGAAACCATGAGTTCGGGAACCGGATCGACTGGTGCAGCCGCGGCCGCTGTCGCGCGCGGCTTGGCCGAGACTCCGGTGCGCGTGTTGACGCCCGCGGGTGCGCTTGATTTACGCTGGGAACAAGATAACATCCTGCTGGCCGGCCCAGCCGAACTGGTAGCCGCAGGCGAGTTTTTCTGGAAGGGGAATTAATCCAAGTGAGTCATTTCGATGATCTTCAGAGGAAGATCGAATCTAAAACCGCGCACGTAGGCGTTGTAGGACTGGGCTACGTGGGCCTGCCCTTGGCCGTCGAGTTCGCCGCCGCCGGTTTCACCGTGACAGGAATCGACATCGATGCGAAAAAGATCGCGGCGCTGAATCGCGGCGAGTCCTACATTCAGGACATCCCGGCTTCGGTGCTGGCTCCGCTGGCGAAGTCGGGTAAGATCAAGGCCACTACCGATTTCAGCGCCGCGGCCGCAATGGATACCGTTAACATCTGCGTGCCTACTCCGCTGCGCAAAACCAAAGATCCCGACATGAGCTACATCGTCAATGCCTGCCAGGAGATCGCAAAGTATTTCCATCCGGGCATGCTAGTTATTCTTGAATCCACCACTTACCCTGGCACCACCAACGAACTGATGCTGCCCATGTTCGAGCGGCCCGGCTTGAAAGTGGGCGAAGACTTCTTCCTGTGTTTTTCGCCGGAGCGCGTGGATCCCGGCAACGTTAATTTCCAGACTCGCAATATTCCCAAGGTCGTCGGCGGCATCACGCCGGCGTGCACCCAGATCGGCGCGATCTTCTACCGGCAGGCGCTCGAAACCGTGATTCCGGTAGGCTCGACGCGGGTGGCCGAAATGGTGAAGCTGCTCGAAAACACTTTCCGCATGATCAATATCGGACTTGTGAACGAAATGGCGATGCTCTGCGACCGCATGGGCATCGACGTGTGGGAAGTGATCGATGCGGCTGCCACCAAGCCTTTCGGCTTCATGCCGTTTTATCCCGGGCCTGGCTTGGGCGGCCATTGCATTCCCATCGACCCGTTCTACCTGTCATGGAAAACCAAGCAGGCGGGCATCGAGGCGCGCTTCATCGAACTGGCCGGCTATATCAATGGCAACATGCCGCACTTCGTGGTGGATAAAATTCAGAACGCTCTGAACGATTGCGCCAAGCCGCTCAAGGGCTCCCGCGTGCATCTGATGGGCGTGGCTTACAAGCGCGGGATAGACGATGTTCGCGAGTCGCCGGCGCTGGACATCATTCACCTGCTGGGCAAGCGCGGCGCCAGCGTGACCTACAGCGATCCGTTTGTGCCCCAGCTTCATGCGGACGGCGTCGTGCCCGAAATGGCGGCTATCGATGCGGATCAAGGGGCAGCCGAGGCTGACTGTGTGGTGATCGTCACCGATCACAAAGATTTCGATTATTCGCGCATTGTAGAACGCTCGAAGCTGATCGTGGACACGCGCAACGCGCTGAAAGGCAACCGATCCGCGAAGATTGTACGGCTGTGACGTGACGCGCGAGGCGGCTAACGCTTCGAACGCACTTCTTTAAGGCGGGCCAGCAACGGCGCGGAAAGCGTCTGTTCGATTTGCCGCGTAATCAGCCCGGCGTGATCCAGGTCCTGAACGTGCACCTGATCTTTCAGGCGGTAGCTGGTGAGTTTCATATGCACCAGATCCACAACGGGTGCGATCATAAAGCCTCGCGGCGACTGTTCCGGAAGCGAAAAAGGTACCACCTCAACGTCGTCGGACCTTACCCGCTCGCCTGCGAAGAGCAAGTGAATCGCCGCAATCGCGTTGGGGTTATTCGCGTCCACAAACATATCGACGCCCGCCACGTGCCGAAAGGTGAAACCGTAGGGTTCGAGGGCCGCCCGAATCGCATCCAGGTTCTTGCGGTCAATGGCGACATCCACATCCTTGGTCAGCCTGGCGGCCATCGGATCCCGGGCATCGACGTGCACGAAAACCGCCAGCCCGCCGACCACCCGGTAGGGAATGGCCGCCGCCTCCAGAGCCGAAGCGAACCGCTTGGTGACATCGAAGATCTTTTCCACTGCGTCTTCGAAAATGGTGTTGGCCAGCACGGTTTTATCTCCTCATTTTAGCGCCGCGAATTCTTGCTTTGCCTGCGCGAGTGCCGGGAGACCGGCGTCGACGCCCCGGGAGAGCGCCAAGAAATCCTGGTACGACTTCCGGGCCTGGACCGGGTCTCCTTCGGCCGCCCAGGCCCGGCCCAATGCCAGATAAGCAATGGCGAAGTTGGGATCGACGTCAATCGCGTGCCGAAAGAAGCCAACGGACGCGCGGCTGTTCCCCTGCCTGCGCTGGGCCCTTCCCAACGCGTAGGCCTGGAGCGCCGGAAGCGATGCGGTGGTCATCTTATGCAGGCTGGGTTCCAGCTGCTGAATTGAACTTCGCGGCTCGCCCAGTGTGAGGCGGATTCCGGCGGCGGCTTTCGCGACCGCGTCCAGCACTTGCTCGCGGCCTTCGGCCTGCACTTGTTCGCGAGCAAGCGTCGAGCCGATTTGGCAATTGACGGCCTGAACCGTGATGGCGAACGTCTTGCCCAGGTCAACAATCGCGCCGCTGATCATTGCCTTCTGGCCTTCGCGTACGCAGATGTCGTGGGCGATCACATTGGTCATGCGAGTCTCCGGCACGCGGCCCATCGCCTGCAGATCCTCCCGCACGCGCTCGTCACTCATGATCTTGAGGAACGACGACTGCTCCAGCTGGATCGCTAGCGCGGCGCGCAGCGTGCCATCGAAAATCGCGTCGCCCGTGGCGTTGCCGAAATCTCCCAGCACCAGTACGTCTTTATCTGAGAGCTTCTGATAGGACGGGAACTGCATTACCAGCAGAACCAGCCCCAGGATCAACATCAGAACCGCCACCGCTCCGATCAGGTATTCGCGACGGAACGCCCCGCCCCGCGGCACGGCGACCAGCGCCTGTTTTAGTTCGCCGGCCGATTGCCAGCGCTGGGCGGGATCGGGTTCCAGGCATTTCCGCAGAACGGTTTCAAGCGCCGGGGGTTGAATCGGGCGCCTGTCTTCGGGGATCGCCCGGCCCATCAGCATTTCGTACAGCAGGGCGCCGAACGCGTGGACATCGGAGCGCGGATCGTCCTCCACGTCAGCCTTTGCGAGGCCCAAATCCAGCACCTTGATACCTTGGTGCGTCACCAAAACGTTCGACGGCTTCAGATCGCCATGCATGACGCCGCGCTGGTGCGCGTAGTCCAGCGCGTCACAGATCTCGTGCGAAAAGCGCAACGTTTCTGGCAGCGAGAGCGGCCCTTTTAGCGGGACGCCCTCGACCAGTTCAAGCGCCAGATAGTTCGGCCCAACTTCGTAGAGCGCGCGAATGTGCGGGTGATTGAAGGCGGCCGCGGCGCGGGCTGCGCGCGCGAAGTTTTCGGGGAACGGAGCGGCTGAAATTTCAATCGCGACATCGCACTGCCGCAGCGTGTCGAGCGCCCGGTACACTTCGCCCCTAGCCCCGGCCCCGAGCGGCGCCAGGATCTCATACGGGCCCAGGCGATCGCCGGCGGCCAGCGCCATGATGGAAACTACTTGCCGAAGTACGACTGATCGAAGGTGATCGAGGCCTTATCGCGGATGGCCTCCACGCTTTTTTGCGCCATTTCCGGCCCCACTTTATCGGCGATCTCGTTCTTCACATCATCCATTTTCTTGGTGTCGTGCTTGGTCACCTGGATGATGTGATAGCCGAACTGAGTCTTCACCGGCTCGCTGACTTCGTTCACCTTCAGGGTGAACGCGGCTTCGTCAAACGGTGGAACCATGCGCCCACGGGTAAACTCGCCCAGCGACCCGCCGTTGGCTCCGGAACCAACATCGTCGGACTCGGCCTTGGCCAGCGCCGTGAAGTCGCCGCCCGCAACGATCTTGGCGCGCAGATCTTTGGCTTTAGCCAGCGCCTCTTCATCGGTCAGATCCTTCTGGCCCTCCTTCAGCGCCACCGGTGAGCCTTTCATGCGAATCAGGATGTGGCGCGCCGAAACGGTTTCCCACTCATTCTTGTGACCGTCGTAATAGGCCTGCAAGTCGGCAGGCGACGGCTTGGTATCCTTCGAGATTTGCTGAAACAGCAGTCCGGCTATCAGTTGATCGTCGCGCATCGCAAGCTGCGTTTTGGCCTCCGGCGTCTGATCGATCTTCAGCCGGCGGGCTTCCTGCGCTAAGGCCTTCAGCTCGGCCAATTGCTCGGCTAGTTGCCGCTTGGCTTGTGGACTATCGGCCGCGCCACGGCGCTCCGGAGGCATCTGCGAAACAATCTGGTTGAAAATCTGCTCAAACTCCGCTTTGGTAATCTTTTCGCTGCCGATGGTCAGCACCACGGTGTCGGCTGAGACGGCGCTTGCGGCGGCAGCGGGAGTAGCGGCAGGAGCAGCGGTGGCACCGGCCGGCTGAGGCGCCGGGGTGGTTGCGGGCGGCTTGGCGGGTGTTGCGGCAGGTGTTGCGGATTTGGTCTGCCCCCAGGCGAACGTTGCCAGAAGGAGGCCGGTAAAGAGGAAGGAAATTCTCATAACCTACAGGATAGCAGGGGCTACAATGGCTAGCGATGGACCTTCTCTTCTATAGTGTCGATGCCGGGATTGCGCGCATTACCCTGAATCGTCCGGAAAAGCGCAACGCGCTGAACCCTGAGTTGGTCGCGGCGCTGCGCCATGCGCTGGCCAGTTCGTCGCAGGACCCTGCGGTGCGGGCGGTGGTGATCGCCGGAACCGGCAGGGACTTCTGCGCGGGGCTTGACCTGGTGGGTCTCGACGCCGGTAACGGAGCCGATGCACTGCAGCATCTTGAATCAGCGCAGCGTCTGGCCGACGTGCTGCTGGCGAT
>Ga0068857_100003615_pt1 | contig 12952 bp, 15 predicted proteins | sample KBSCornC72_FD_66591 | JGI IMG/M metagenome (GOLD analysis project Ga0068857, IMG submission 66591) | Corn rhizosphere microbial communities from Kellogg Biological Station, Michigan, USA - KBS Corn C7-2 | ecosystem: Host-associated > Plants > Roots > Rhizosphere > Soil ...
CCAGGCAGAACGGATAGCGGCGCACGTAAGCCGGCATGTAGGTGCGCCGGTCCCACTTACCGTCCGCCATGACGAACAGATTCTGTCCCTCGTGCATGCCGAGGATGACCATCGACGTAAACCCGAGTTCGCCGGCCCTGCGCACGAACACGATCGGGTAGTCGCGTACCGCCGCCAGAAACTCGGCCACGCTGATCGGAACCGCGTGCAGGTTGTGGCAGAAGGAGGGCGCCTCCCCTGACTCGGGCAGACGCAGACGCGCGCTGCGGTCCAACGGAACCACGCGCTTGTAGCCGTAGGGTGTTTCGCTCAGATTCACGCGACCTCTACCTGGTTGCTGTTCTATGCCTGGCCCGATCGATTACAGCAGCAGGCGTGCCAGCCCGGGTGGAACTGACGAAGGCACCGTGACCCGGGTCGTCGCTGAGACGCGGTATCGGATGGGTCTCGACCGCGCTTTCCATCCCTTGCGCCGCACGGTGAGGTCAATTTACTGCCTGATTAATTGGGTATATGATAAGCACCGGCCCGCTACTGGTACTGGTATCGGGCGTACGCCACGTGTCTTGAATTATTTGTTGGCGCTTTGAGTATTCGTTTTGCGCTGCCGGCCTTGCATGCCGGATAGCGAACGCCTTGGGATGGTTCGGGTCCTCCGGGCCGTGCCCGCAACCGTGGGGACGTAGCTCAGCTGGGAGAGCGTCGCGTTCGCAATGCGAAGGTCGGGAGTTCGATCCTCCTCGTCTCCACCACCCTGACTGTTAAGCCGCGGTGAAAACGGCAGTTTCTAGCTCAATTGTGTACCGAACTGGACTCCCTGCTCGGGGATCGTTTGAACGGGATTAGGTCGTTGCGGCCTCCTGTGTTCCTAACGACCTCACGTTCAACCCGACCCCGCCCGCGTGTTTACAGCTTAGCGTCCTTCAGCGAACGTGCCGGTCCAAGAACTCGTCCATCTGCGTTCGCTTTTCGTTGACCCGTTGGCGTGTCAGCCGTACGGCTTCGAATCGATCAGGTTTCGGATAACCGCCTGCGGCCATCTTCGCAACAACAGCGCTAACGACACCGTCCAATTCAAGGGTGGTGTCACGTAACTTATCTGAAATTTCCTGCCATTGGGCATGCAGATTACTCATGTCCTGTTCTCCTTCTAATGCTCGCTGGCGTGAAGTCTTACACGGCTACAGAAGAGGTCCGTCAGTGACCCACTCAAAGCGCTCGCGCATACGTGCCGCGATGACTCGGAAGAACTCCGGGTCGGGGACGTGATTGTAGGCTGCGCCATTCAGTGGCGCGGCGCAAGCTTTCTTTGTGCCTGATCCCCTTACTTACGGGAGTGTCGCTAGCAGACAATTGACCCGGTATACTGTGTATCCGTACAGTACGCCGGATGCATCTCGAGGTTACTCCCCTGTTTGACAAAGGCCGTCGCCTGTCCAAGGACGAGCTAAAGCACGTCGTGCCCGTCCGAGGCGACGTGACCATCGGAGCCGTAAGCTGGAACGGTCGAACCGTCTACGAAGCCACCGTGCTTGAAGGCAAGAATCACCTGCTGCCACGGCTGATCGAGCCCACCGTGACGGGCGTCGCCACCATCGCGATGCACATCGAGGGGTTTGAGCCGAACAAGTCGCCGCTCGGTTGGGTCTACTACAGGCAGTGCTGGCTGTGCCGGGAGCACAACCGCTGAGACATATCACCTGCTGAAGTACCGCTCGTATTCCTTGAGTCAGTCGGGCACTAGGGAAAGCCTCTGCGCCTCATCCAGCGCAGCTGTTTGGCGCTGCTGTCGGCGCAGAAGTTAGGCATCGCCTGCCCGGTCCATTGGCTGCGACTGTGCGCAAAAATGGAACTTCACTTCATTGATCGGCACGAGATCGGAATCGCCGTTTCCTTCCTTCTGGTGCTCTGGCATGCTCGCGTTTGTTCGCATCTCGATCTTGAGCTCAACAGCTCCGGACGCTAGCGACGCAGCTGCGAGCTCCCACAAGGTGGGGAATGTCCCCTCCAAATTGCCGGTCGAGAGATAGAAGAGCGGATCAAAGCTATCGTCCAGCAGATCGTCATCCGTCTCTGGCCTTTTGTAGTACTGGAGTTGAGCCACGATCTTCTGACCTTCCACATCCAGTGCGTCTCGCGGTGGGTCACTGTATACGACGCACTCGAACCTAACTCCGCGGTACCTTGCCTTAGCTTCGTCGCGATACTCGTGATACGACACAACGACTCCTGCTATAGATATCGACCGCGATCCATCGAGGCTTACGCTCAGACTCACCACCCGACCATCTGCCCAGATTTTTGTCATGGTCATATCAGTCGGCAGAATCGCTGTCTCTCTGCGTTCGTGAAGCTTCATGTGTCTACGCCGCGATGCCTAACCGCCCATGCTAACCGGGTACCCGACAGGGAGCCCAGCGAAGCTGTTGGGCGCTCCGGTTCAGCGTGATATTACCGGCGTGTTCGAAAGAGGAGTTCACGAAATGACAGAGTTTCCATAAGACTTTCCTCGGACCCGAAGAGCGAGAACGCGGTAATGTTGTATTGTTCCAGCCGCTTGAGGACTTTCTCTCTCTCTGAGGCAGGAATGTTGAACTTCCAAAGTTCGTCTTGATCTTCTCTATTCCCCGCGAAGGCGTCCTCATGATGCGCGTAAGCATGCTCGCCATCTCGATGTATCGTGCAAATCGTGTACTGACTCTGCTGCTGAAAGTGTCGGCGATGACTGCGAACGTAGGGACCAAGACCCGTAATTTCCGGCGCATTGCTTGATCCAGACTTGTGTCCTACCGTGTACTCACAGTAAGCGTAGATAGAGACGGCGGACGCTGTGGAGCAGACGTCCCGAAAGGCGAAGTATGCCGCCACGTAGGGAGAGCGCGTCCAATCTAGCAGAGGCGAGGGGAAACCGTGGTGACGAAGATAGACGAAGTACTCGTAGGCGGGAAACTTACCAGGCGGTAGCAGGCCCTCCTCTCCGATATCTTTCTCATACTCAGACAAGGACGGTATCTTTTTCCAAGTCGCTCCAGTGAAGGTTTCTATTTGCGGCTTCGCTGCACAGAGAACTCTGTAGTACTCCTTCATCGTCAGCAAACGCCGCGTATGGCGTTCCAGCGTGGTAATAAGACGCCATGAGCTGTCGGATTGACCGCGAAATAAGTATTCCGAAATGTAGCTATTTGTCGCGCTCAGACGCGCCGCTCGCTCGCTCCCGAGTTGCGAGACGCGTGCCTCGAATTCTTCCCAGTATCGTAGGTCGGCCTCTTCCATCCTTGAAGGTACTAGCGTTGCACGGGGCTACCGCCGGCGAAGAACCGCGGATTTAGACTAACTTTCGAACTAACCACGACGGTGCGTTGTGACATTGGGACCGAACCACTCGGTTGCACTGGAGATCAAACTGTCAAGGACGCTATGGTTTGACTGGGTGGCGTCAAGAGTAGAAATCGTGTACGGGTCGTTTCTTGAAGCGTCCTTCACTGATCCGCCAAGATGAAGTATCAAATCGTCGGCGCGAAGATGTCGATCGTGTTGTTGCGAGGTCACATAGAATCGATACAACGTAGGACGTTCTAGCGCAAGCAACTCAGATACAGCAACAATCTGGTCTCGGCTTTGCACATCTCGCCGGCTTCGAGGAGTGAGCACGGCTTTTTCGCTTGTGACTACGGTAATGGATGTCTTATCCCCGATGTCACACAGGTAACGATGGAACGCGTCTGCACTCAGATAAGGATCAAACAGATCAAGCCGCGTGGTGGCTCCCACGCACACTGCGCGGAGGCGCAAATAGGTCTTCAGCGGTGATTCAGCTGGCAGGATTACACCTGTGTCATCACAGGGCACTCTACGAATTGCCGCCTGGACGCTACTGAGGTATTGGGCAAACTTTTTCTGAGCACCTTCCCTTAGTTCGGGGTGCTCGATCTCTGCGAGAAGGTCGGAGAAGCGTTTTGACCCGCTTAAGATAGTGTCGAGCTCAACACCAAAATCGTGCTTGCCGGGTCTACAGTAGCTCGTTGCCTGCTGCCGAAAATCGACCAAATCCTGCCGGAACTGAGAGCGAATATACGGAATCATCGGGTTCGGCTCCTCGGTGCCAAAGATCAATCGGCGGATAGGATCGACCAGTAATCCGAGGCTCGTCAAAAGTTCGTCCCGGTCCTCGACACGACTCCTCTCACTCATACTGCGTATCCTTACGCCGTTGTCCTCATACATTGACACAACCCTGCACGGACGCCGAACGTTGAATTAGCCGACCGTGGTGTCGGTCCTTAGCGCTAGTGGGCAGCTGTTCCGGACCGGGGTGAGCGGAGTCGTTGCCCAATTCTCGAACATTGTGAGCCGAATCCTTCATAACAGGAGGCAAGATGCCATGCGATGCCTTCTAGGGTCGAACGTGAACGAGTACTGGTACTCGTGGCGGGCGTTATCACTCGCCACAGTGGTTGATGGCGTAGGACAAAACTGCGCCAACGATGTCAGCGTTCCCGTCCGCCGCAAACCGAATCACCCTGGGCTTGCCCTTGTCGTCTGTTAAGCGTACCCCATCAGCATAGCAATTGATCTCGAGCAGTTTGTCGAGCTTCGAACTGAAGGACTTCGCATCACCTCGGAAAATGACGCGCTTGTTGGTGATGACTAGGTCACCCTCGCTGACAGGCATAACGGCCTTGTCGGTTACGATGTGACCACGATGGCTGCCGACTCGGTAAGACACGCCCTTCATTATTCGGAAGCTCACTCCTTGCGAACCACCTTCGTAACGGCGTCCTACGACTCGTTCTTCCAAAATACTTCCGCGTTCACGCCAGAAAGCGATTTCATCCTTCTGAAAGACTACGTTGGGCACCGCCACTCTAGGAAGATTGCCGCTCTGAATCTCTGTGAGGAGGCGCAGGTGCGCGAGGACCCTCTTTGACTTGGCAATATCAGCGTCTGGTATCTTAAGAAATCTCTGGAGCTTGTTTAGTTCTGACTCTTCGTCCGCCGAGATCTGTCCGTCACTCCGAGCAGCACGGAGCGCAGCTTCGTACGCCTGTACACGCACAGTCCTGATATCGTCTTGAGTAAGTTCCAGTTGCTTGTATCGCGAATGAAGCGCCTTCATCTCATCGTCAGTGAGCTTTCCGTCGGCTGCTGCGCGAAGAAGGTTATCGAGAAATTCCGTCTTGTCTTTCGCGTGCTGCCGCATCGCAGAGATCTTACCGGTAATAGCGCTCAGCAATCCCATTTGGACTCTCTGGGTCAGAGGACGGCACAGAAACCCGAAGAACTTGACGTAGGACCGCGTCCTATCGGGTTCGTCGTTGAAGGTCGCGCGGAGTTATGGCTGCGCGCCCGCAGTCACCTGCGCTCGGCAAACGGTAGCCTGGACGTAGCCACTCAGGGTCATCTTCGCGACGCGATAGGGATGGTCAAAGTCGGAGGTGACCGTCATCGAGAAGAAGGTTGCGACGATTTCGCTCGAACTTATGCCAGACTTATTAAAAGAGCTCTGTCCAGGCTGCACTAGCTCTCCGTTCATTCGTAGTGGCTCAGAGGTTGTGTTCAGGAACACAAACCCGCCCGGTCGACTATAAGGAAATGAGACATCGCTGGAGCAATACATCAACACGTCGACAAATCCGGGCAGTGAGAGGATCAGCGTTGTGGGGGGATCGCCGCCCGAGGAGGGGACACTTTCCAGCTCCAGGCGCGCAAGGATCGCATCACCAGTCTTGATCTGCAGTGCTTGAATCTGTTGCTGAAGCTGAGTGATCACGACAGTTTGGGCGTTTACCACGCCTTTAAGGCGGGCGATCGCCGTGTTCTGTGCCCCGTCTTGCTGTTGCAGCGTCTGCACGGCTTGCTGAAGAGCCGCCACTTGCGCCGGTATGCCTCCCTGGTCCGCATGAACTGGCGATAGGCGCAGACCCACAGCGGCAAATAGCACAGCGATTAGTGCAACGCGTATCTTCATCTTGGCCTCCTCCCCGTGAGTGCTAGTTGGTGCTCGACAATCTTAGGGCAACCGTGGGAGGCAGAATGTCAAATCTTCTGGCTGTTGTATCTCGTCAGCATAGACGGGACCAAATCTCTTGTCTTGTAGATCCCAGAAGCATCGAGACCGTTTGTCACGTGCGTGCTGATCGTGGCTACACGCCGAATCGCCTCGTACGCACGCTTCATCTGCGCCTCGACCTCTACCGCCCGCTGCGCAGCTTCTTCCAATGTCGTGTACTTGCTTTTCAGTACCTTGCCCGTCGATATGCAGCGCACACCAAACGGACGGCTCGCATATTCCGCTTTGCGCTCCAGGTACGCCGCTTTCGATTCCGCCTTTTCCTCTGGCTGTGCTCGAACCTCTTCGATCAACTCGTGGATGTTGGCGACCGCGGCCTCGACTACGTCCATGCGCCCGAGAGTCGACTCGATCGTCTGGTCGTGACCATTGGCGTGCTGTTCGAGGGCAGTCAGACGCATAGTCAGGTTGTCGATGGCGTCCTTCAGTTGCACGAGGGTGGGTTTGTTGCTGCTCATAGTCTTGCTCCTTCTGCGTAGACAATTGGAGATTACTGCGTCCTGCATCTCAATGAGCGAGTCGTACGTGACGCACTCAGAAACTTCATCTCGGTCTGACCGTGAGCCCTCATAGGTCTTGCTAGTCATAAGGCACTTCCTGAAAAGAGAACGCCCCAGAACGCCCGACTCGCGGGCATTCAAGGGCGTGAGTTGCTGCGAGTAGGCTGGATCTTGCGCCTCTCCTGCTACGTCCTACCTTGCGACCGTCATTTCACATTACCTTTCGCATCGGTCTGGTTTCCACACGGCATAGTTTGGCCAAAGCTTGCTTCAGGTCAACGTCCTTAAGTCCTAAGACTCGTAGAGTCCGCACTGGTAGTCGCGCTTACGCCGTTTGTGCGCGAAGTGGTGTCATGGTCGAGCGAGTTCACATCAATTGGGAGGCAAGAAAATGAGACCAAGAATGGCACGTCAAGTGTTTCTCCGGGGTGGAATTGCTCTGCTCCTCTTTGGCATAGTGGCTGCGATGTCGGGACCCTCGTCTGCTTGGGCGCAATCCCCAACCTCGGTACCGGGTCAAATCGCGGCTCTGGAAAAGCGACTCGGCCAACTAACAGCGGTGGTGAACTCGCAGAGCCAGTTGATCAGTTTGTTGCAGTTGCAGAACCAAGACCTCCAGGCGAAGCTCGGATGCATGTCCAAGACTGGCGATGAGGTGTTCTTTACCGGCTGCAACGTGCACATCGTCAGCGGCTCCGGTGCCACTGAGGAGGCTGTGAACGGGCTCGGCAACCTGATCATCGGCTATAACGAGGACGCCCCCGCCGTTCTCAGCTTCGCACCGCCCAGCATAAGAGGCGGCTCGCATAACCTTGTCATCGGCCCTGGGCATTCATACCCTAGCTATGGGGGGCTTGTTGCGGGACGCGTGAACTCCGTCACTGGTCCCAACGCCACCGTAAGTGGGGGTGTAAGCAACACCGCCAGCGGCCACTGGTCCAGCGTCAGTGGTGGTGAACAGAACAATGCGAGCGGGACGTACAGCACAGTGAGTGGGGCGTCGGCAATGTCGCAGGCGGAAACAGCTCCAGCGTGACTGGCGGCAGTCGCAATACCGCGAGCGCAAATGCCAGCAGCATCAGTGGTGGCAATGGTAATACCGCCAGCGCACCTGAAAGCAGCGTCAGCGGTGGATGGCTCAACGTAGCTAGCGGGTCATTCAGCAGCGTCAGCGGGGGTCAAAGCAACACCGCCGTCGGCCTGTACTCTAGCGTCAGTGGTGGGCAGAACCGGACCGCGCCTAACGACTTGAACTGGGCAGCTGGTGCACTTTCGCAGAGCCAATAATTTCGCCAACTAGCTGGCGGAGGGCAGCAAGCCGGTGGTCATGGTCGTTTCCTGAAAAGACGAAGGGCAGTGTGAGGACTTGATGGCCCGAATCACTGCCCCTCGTAAGTGCCGCGTTGCTGCTAGCTGCCCCGCATCGGTTACCCAAGCAACCCGGCGAAGTCCTTGCCGTGCGGTACCTGCTACCGGCGTCTACGTTTGGACGCTGGTTTTCTTCTGTTCTTAAAGACGCTTGCACTGGGCTTCAACGTCGCAAGAGAAACGATTGACCGGACAAGCGCTGCTCGCTCTGCAGCGATCTCGGCGCAGCGGGCGCAGGTATCGACGTCGAGCTTCCCCGTCAGCGCGCAGGTGTGTACGGTCCTGTTCATTTTCGCCCCTGCGTGAGCTTGGCTCGCGCCCCGATTCGAGCTAGAGCAAGCACCGTCTTAGTAGCTGCACGCGCAATTCGACTGCGCTCGTAGGCTGCACGGAGCACCTCAACAGGCAGCGACCTGAAATCGTTCGATGGGCTCACTTCGGTTCTCCTAAAAGAAAAGGGCAGGAGCCTCGTGGCTACTGCCCTCGGTGATAGTCCCGGGTGCTGCTAGATCAGTCGCTTTGCGCTACGTTGGCGTGAAATCGCGGAGGTTTGCGTGGCGCGCGTTGACTTAGTTGCTTGCGTTGCCGTCGAGGTTGGCGACGGATTTCTCCACCACGTCACCGATGCCGGTAACGTTTGGTGAGCGCTTTGTTTGGCTGGCACCGCAGAGCGAGCAAGTCCATAGGCGATACACGATGTAATCGCCCTTGTACTCCCACTTCGTTGGGTCCCACTTATGTTGACACGCCTGCTCGTCGATATCAGCCTCCGTTCTTAAGAGGTCACACTGCCGACCCATTTCCCATTTCAATAGCGGAACACCATCGGTGGCGTCTGCTTGTAAACCTCTCTCACACGCTCGTGCTTGTTGAATGCACGATAGACGATCACCGAGCCCGGGTCCTCACGATCTATCACAATCGACACGGTTAAGCGTTTCTCACCCGGCACTGACGCAAGCACATGCTCGGGTGTACGCCGACCATTGAGATCGTCAACGTGAATTGTCTTCGCTTCCATACGTGCTTCCGCTCTCTTAGGCGCATGCAGTCCACGCCCAACGCTGCGTGCAACTCAGACGACGAAGCATGCATTGCTGTATCCGGATGGCAGTCGCCATTCCTGAACGCTTTGTTAGCCTACGACAACGACAGCCTTGTAGCTAGCCCGCTTGGCCGGAGAACACCAGCTCGCAAGCCATGCCAGGGCATCAGCCTCAGAGGAAAACCTCTTACGCGTTAGTTCGCCAGTAGGCTTCTGCACAGCGATCGGGTTCACCTTAGTGCAAGCAGCCTTGCGGGCTTTGTAGCTTTCCTTAGCAGCGGCAGCGTTCTCGGGATCAGCACTCTGCTCGCTCTTGATGTGAGGCTTCGACTGCTTCGAAGAGGCGACCGTCGCGGTAAGCAGCAGACCCCCAAGCGCAGCCTGTGTCTGCGAGAGTGTGAGTGGTGAAGGTGTCTTCTTGGCTGCCTGCAATTCGGCGCGGCGAGTACGCATTGCGGCCATGTGATCAGGGCTGTGATTAACGGGCACCTTAGCGGCAACGGGCTTACCCTTCATCTGCGGGGTGTCGGTCTCACTCTGTGCACCTTTCCGTTTGCGTAGCTCGCTCATCACGTGACCAACCAGCTTGCGCACGTCATCGGTGGTGAGTAGGGCAATCGCTTCCGCGATATTGGCGAGAACGACAGCGCTGCCTTTCACTTCCGCTTGCAGCTCCGCTGCCATCCTGTCTGCAGATTCATCATTGCGCATCACCGGACTTGTTGCCTCTGCTTGCTTGCTCATGTACAGACTCCTTTCAAGGTTGGATTTGCTGCTGGGCTGGCGTGCCGGCTTGCGCTTGACGCGCGGCACGCGATTGTTCGCGTAGCTGTAGATGTGCGAGATCAGGCTCATTGCACACCCGTGAGGCTGGCTTCGATCTCGCTCCACGCGCCCGCGACTTCGGCACCGCACTCCTGATAGGTGACAAGCCAGTCGAGTCGCGCTTGCAGGAAACGCCTGTGCGCGTCAGTCGTGCGTTGCGTGAGGCAGAAGCGGGTCGCTTGGATCTCGTGCGTGAGCGAGGCTTGGGTCATGTGAACCATCGGTCAAATCCTCATGTGAATGCGCATGAAAGAGCAGGCTCGTGTGAACCCGCACTCAGATGCGGGCCGGTGAGCGTGCGTGCCATGCAGGCTGTCTGTTTAGGCACGGCCGGCCGGATCTGTGAGTGCCCGCCTGGGTTCGACGTGGTGCGGCCTACGCCGCCTGCAAACCTCGCCCTTCGTTCGGGTCACCGTGCTACTTGGGATGCGACCTGCTGGCACCCTGCCCACATCACGCATCCCGTGTCCCTGCTACGGGAGAGGCGTGCTGCCTGGGTATCGCCCAGTCGGCGTTTCGGCGCCGTACCCTATAAGCCGACCGGACCGTGCCAATCCGTCGTGCGCCAGAACGGCGTGCGCGGGATCAAGAGAGCTTCGCTCCGCATGCGCGGGCCTGTTCTCGCGGGCCACGGATTCAGTCGGCTGGCATGGAGTTTTCGAGGCGCGCACGCGAGGCCCGGCTGTCCAGCGCCAGGAAACTGACGGGAAGCGGCAGGCAAGCTGCAACGACTTGACGGACGATTGGAGACCGGCTAGCCGCGCACATACGGCTACGCGAACTCTGCACGATTGCGCAGGCCGCTCTGCGGTTAGTTGTGTGTGCCTATGGACGTGTGGACGCTAGGCCGCGAGTCATTCGCTCCCACGACTCTGCCAACGCGCGCCGCTCGTACCGCGGGTTAGGCTACCTATGCAGTGTGCATGCGTCCGTCTACCGGCCCAACCCAGGAATCGTGCACGCGCGTATGAGGGCGGAGTTCCGTAGGGACGACCCACACTCGGGTCTCAAGTCTGCGGGATTCGATCAGATGTCTGCGGGATTCGATCAGATCAATCGATACATCGTTCAGATAACCTGCTGTTATCGCAAGGTTTATCGTGCTGGACTGGACTCCCGGCCGGTGCCCGGTGGTCCGATTTCAACCGCTGCCACCCATGCGCGCCTCCAGCCATGCGTGATGTGGCTGCGCACATGCGAACCTACGAAACGCGTTCTTCGACGCGGGGGGGGCCAGGGGGTAGGGGGGCTCGATAGCAGGGATGCAAGCACCTTGGGAATCGCTCGATATTTTTCCGCTAAAAGGGTATCGAGCGTGAGTGCGTGCGGGGTGTCGAGCGTAGTGCATGCGGGGGTGCGTGCGGGTAGGCTGCGAGGCCCTGGACCAGAGCAGCTTAGCAGCTGAGGCAGAGAGGGGCTTACTGGAGGCACGTCGCTGCGCTCTAACCGGATACTGAGGTGTCCTAAGCGGTATCTGAGCGAGAGTGTAAGGATTTTTGTGTCTGTGAGCTGTACGTTACTCTTTGAAGGAGGAACGACGTATGGCAACGAACCCCAATGCGATCAAGCCTGAAGTGCTCGACGAGTTGTTGGCCGGGCGCGATCCGAAGACGCTGTTCGAATCTGAAGGCTTACTCGACGAGCTCAAGAAGGCGTTGGCCGAGCGGGTGCTCAATGCCGAGATGGACCACCATCTGGGCCAGGATCCCGAGCAAGCGGCCGGCAATCACCGCAACGGCAGCAGTTCCAAGACGGTTCTGACCGACAGCGGCAAGCTCGAGCTGTCGATTCCGCGCGATCGTCACGGACGTTTCGATCCGCAGCTCATCGCCAAGTACCAGCGCCGCTTCCCCGGCTTCGACCAGAAGGTGATCGCGCTCTACGCCCGCGGCCTGAGCACGCGCGAGATCCAGGCCCATTTGCGCGAACTGTACGGGGTGGAGATCTCTCCCGAGTTGGTCTCAGCGGTCACCGATGCGGTGCTCGACGAGGTCGCCGCCTGGCAGAACCGGCCGCTCGAGGCGAGCTACGCGATCGTGTTCTTCGACGCTCTACGGGTCAAGATTCGCGACGAAGGGGTGGTCAAGAACAAGGCGGTGTACCTGGCCATCGGCGTGCGCTGCTCGGGTCACAAGGAGATCCTGGGCCTTTGGATCGAACAGACCGAAGGGGCTAAGTTCTGGCTGCGCGTGATGAGCGAGATCCGCAACCGCGGCACCGGCGACATCCTGATCGCGGTGGTCGACGGTCTCAAGGGTTTCCCCGAGGCCATCTCGGCGGTGTTCCCCGACACCGTGGTGCAGACCTGCATCGTGCACCTGATCCGCTACTCGATGCAGTTCGCCTCATGGAAAGAGCGCAGGGCGATTGCCGGCGCGCTCAAGCCCATCTACAAGGCCGACAGTGCGGAACTCGCCAAGCAACGCCTGGACGACTTCGAGGCGAGTGCCTGGGGTGCCAAGTACCCGGCCATCGCGCAGTCCTGGCGACGCAACTGGGAGCAGGTCATTCCGTTCTTCGCCTTTGCCCCAGAGGTGCGCAAGATCGTCTACACCACCAACGCCATTGAGAGCCTGCACAGTCAGGTCAGAAAAGCGGTGCGCGGCCGCGGCCATTTCCCCAGCGACGAGGCGGCTAGCAAACTGATCTGGCTGGTGCTGCGAAACATCAGTGCCAAGTGGAAGTCGCCGCCGATCTACTGGCATGCCGCCAAGGCGCAGTTCGCTTTGCAGTTCCAAGACCGGTTTATCATCAGCGCGTGACCGTGAATCCCAATCCGCTCACACACAGAAATTCTGACACCCTCGGACAGACCGGTGCCCAGCTCTGCCAATACGTTCAACGCGGTGCTCACATCGATGCCGCCGATGCGGGTCAAGTCCACTCCAGCCCAGCGCACCATCGCGCCGCGTCCCGGTCGCTTCAATCAGCCTCTCAAGGGGGATGCCGCCGCAACGGCCGTAACCCAAGACTAGGCTCAGAAAGCGGGCCTAAAGCACCAGAGCGCTGTCGGTCTTCACCAGCATGGCTGCCCATCTTACACCCCGCCCTCAACCCTGTTTCTTCACCTCATCTTGCCTCGCCACCGCGCGGCATAACTGGGCTCAGGGCGAACGGAAGTTGGACTACTTCCCGCCCTGAAGT
>Ga0068857_100003617_pt1 | contig 12950 bp, 10 predicted proteins | sample KBSCornC72_FD_66591 | JGI IMG/M metagenome (GOLD analysis project Ga0068857, IMG submission 66591) | Corn rhizosphere microbial communities from Kellogg Biological Station, Michigan, USA - KBS Corn C7-2 | ecosystem: Host-associated > Plants > Roots > Rhizosphere > Soil ...
TCTCCGCCGTCGTCATGGCGCTTGCAGCGAACTTCGTGGCCGTTCCGCTCCTCGCCTTCGTCATTCTGCAAGTCATCGACCTTGATCGGGCGTACGCCATCGGTCTGGCTCTCGTGGCCGCGGCGGCTGGGGCGCCCATGATCATCACATTGACGCGACTATCCGGCGGGGATGTAGCGTTCAGCGCCGGACTGCTAGTGCTGCTGATCGTGGTCTCCATCGCCTATATGCCCCTCGTCGTTCCACGGCTCGCACCGGACGCCGAGGTCAGAGCGTGGGCGATCGCCGCTCCGCTCGTCCGCACCATGCTACTGCCGTTGGCGGCCGGACTACTGGTGAAGCGGCTCGGTTTCAGCACCGGCGCGATTCTGTCGCTCTTGCGTGTGGTTACGAATGCGTCGCTCGTCACGCTAGTGGTACTGACGGGCGCGCTCAATCTTCCGGTCGTGGTCGGCGTCGTCGGAACAGGCGCTCGCGTCCCTGCTGTTCATCGCGGGCGCCTTCACCATCGGATGGATCCTCGGCGGTGTATTCGGCGACCACCTCCGCGATGAGATGGCGCTCGGCACGTCACAGCGCAACTTCGCGGCTGCCCTCGTCGTTGCGACGCAGAGCTTCCAGGCACCGGGTGTCGTGGTCATGGCCGTGGTCGTGTCGCTCGCGACCATGGCGGTCCTGTTCCCGACTGCGAAGCTGCTCAACCGCCGCGCTCACCGGGGCCCAACGGTGGCGTGAACGAGACACCCGGGTCGCGTGCGCACGTTCGAATGAGGAGACCAAGCATGCCGTCGGATATCCCACGTCACGTGCTTCCGATTCCAGATCGACCCTACGCAGGACCCACCATGTACGACGCCCGAGATCCCGGTGCCAGGTACGATCCAATCGAGCCTTTGCGCCCGCCGGCCGGGGCTCCCAACATCCTGCTCATCCTGCTGGACGATGCCGGCTTTGGCTCGAACAGCGCGTTCGGTGGTCCCTGCCGGACGCCGACGTTCGAGCGGCTGGCTGCCGGCGGCCTCCGCTATCTCCGGTTCCACACGACGGCGATGTGCTCGCCCACCCGCCAGGCACTGCTGACCGGGCGCAACCACCATCAAGTGGGAATGGGAGCCGTGGCGGACATGGCATCCGCCGCGCCGGGGTACACGTCCCGGCGACCGAACACGGCCGCCACGACAGCGGAGATGTTGCGGCTCAATGGTTACTCGACGGCGCAGTTTGGGAAATGTCACGAGGTGCCAACGTGGGAGTGGAGCCCGATGGGACCGTTCGACCGGTGGCCGACGGGCAGCGGATTTGAATACTTCTACGGTTTCCTCGGTGGCGAGACGAACCAGTTCTATCCGAGTCTGATAGAGGGCACGACCCCGGTGACGCCTGACCGGACGCCCGCAGAGGGATACCATCTCACCGAGGATCTCGCCGAGAAAGCAGGACGGTGGCTAGGGCGGCAGCGCGCGCTCATGCCGGACAAGCCGTTCTTTCTCTACTTCGCGCCCGGTGCGACTCACGCACCGATCCACGTGCCGGCCGGCTGGCGCGATCGCTATCGCGGGGCATTCGACCAGGGGTGGGACAGGTTGCGCGAGGAGACGTCGGCGCGGCAGAAGCGTCTCGGCATCATCCCACCCGACTGCGAGCTCACCGCCCGTCCTGATGGTATTCCGGCCTGGAGTGACATTCCCGACGATATGAAGCCGGTGCTCACCAGACAGATGGAGCTCTATGCCGCGTTCCTAGAGCACACCGACCATTGGATAGGTGAGGTGATCACCACCATCGAGCGGCTCGGATCCCTCGACGACACGCTGATCTTCGTCATTACCGGCGACAACGGCGCGTCGGGTGAGGGTACGCTCAACGGTACCTGGAACGAGTCGCTGACCATGACCGGTATGGATCACGTCGAGACCCCAGAGTTTCTCCGTGAGCGTCTCGCATCATTTGGAACGCCAGAATCGTACCCGCAGTACTCCCTTGGCTGGGGCCATGCGATGAACACGCCGTATCAGTGGACCAAGCGCATTGCGTCGCACTGGGGCGGCACACGGAACGGCTTGATCGTCCACTGGCCTCGTCGAATCAAGGCCCGAGGCGAGATGCGCCATCAGTTCCACCACGTCATCGACGTCGCGCCGACCTTGCTCGCGGTCGCCGGCCTGCCTCAACCCCTGCTCGTCAACGGCGTTACCCAGCAGCCGATCGAAGGAGTGAGCATGGTGTACAGCTTCGACGAGCCAGACGCGCCGGACCGACACGAGACGCAGTACTTCGAAATACTAGGCAATCGCGGCATCTACCACAAGGGATGGACAGCCGTCGCCGCCCATAACCCTCCGGGCGCGGGATGGCCGCACCGGTCGCTCACTGATGCCGTCTGGGAACTCTACGACACGAGAACCGACTGGTCGCAAGCGCGCAATCTGGCGCACCAGCACCCCGACAAGCTGCGGGAGCTTCAACGGCTCTTCCTGATCGAGGCGGCCAGGCACAACGTGTTGCCGCTCGAGGATCGCGTGGCTGATCTGGCCAACCCTGATACGGCCGGCCGGCCGGTACTCGCTCGAGCCTGTCGGCAGCGGCTGTATCGCGGGGTCGGCCGGCTCAATGCCTTCTCTGTCATCAACATAAAGAACAAGTCCCACCGGGTGGCCGCCGAAATCCATGTGCCCCCAGGCGGCAGCGAGGGTGTCATCGTCGCGCAGGGCGGCTTTCCCGGGGGATGGTCACTGTACGTGAAGGACAGTCGTCCGAAGTACTGTTACAACTTCTACGGCGTCGATCTCTTTCACATCGAGAGCACCGAACGTGTGCCGCCGGGAACGCACAACGTGCGCATGGAGTTCCAGTACGACGGCAGTGGCCCGGCGAAGGGCGGAACCGTGACGCTGTTCATCGACGATCAGCCCGTAGGCGAGGGACGGGTGGAGCGAACTCAGCCGCTCCCCTTCGCGAGCGACGAGCCGCTCGAGATCGCCACCGACACCGGCTCCCCGGTGACGCGCGACTATTCCGTTCGCCGCTTCACTGGCGACGTCCACTGGGTGGACATCGAGATCCCTGAGGACGCGCCTGATTTTGATGACCAGATACCGGCCGAGCAGCGGCTCGAGGCCGCGCTCGTCAAGGAGTAGATCGCCTGGACTCTCAGAACCCTCGCGCGGCGTACGGAAGCAACATCCCCGACTTTCCAGAGGTGCCGCCGCCCGACGCGGAGTCAGCGGCGGTCGAACAGCCAGGCTTGCGCGAGCTACGCGAGGCCGTCGCAAACGCGCGGCGCCACCTGCCCGGTGGCCCATTCTTGCGCCGCGATACGATGGCGGGCCTCAGCCTCGCGGTCGCGAACGTGCCCGACGGGATGGCCAACGGCGTGCTCGTGGGCGTCAATCCGCTGTACGGCCTCTATGCCACGATGATGGGTCCCCTCGTGGGCGGTCTCTTGTCGAGCAGCCGCCTCATGGTGATCACGACCACCGCCGCTGCCTCGCTCACGGCTGGGCAATCGCTCGCCAGCGCTGCTGCCTCCGACCGAAGCAATGCCCTGTTCGTGCTGGTGCTGCTGGTTGGCGCATTCCAGGTGCTGTTCGGTGTCCTCCGCCTCGGCCGGCTCACGCGCTTCGTCTCGTATTCCGTGACGACCGGGTTCCTCGCCGGCATCTCTACGCTCCTGATCCTCAGCCAGATACCCACGGTTGCCGGGTACGCGGCGAGTGGCGGTAACCGTGTGACACAAGCGATCGACGTCTTCGTGCATTTCGCCGCCGTCAACCTGGCCGCGCTAGGCACGGGCGCGCTCACGCTGGTGCTCGCGCTGCTGCTCCCGCGAACCAGGATGAAGAGCTTCGGCCGCCTAGTCGCGGTGGTGATCCCTTCGCTGCTGGTCGCGCTGATCCGCGCCGACGTGCAGATAGTCTCCGATGTGGGACAGATCGCCGGGAACATTCCGACGCCACACATCCCACAGTTCACGCTGGTGGACCTGGTGAACGTGGTCACGGGTGCCTTGTCCGTGGCGATCGTGACGCTGGTACAGGGTGTCGGGGTCAGCCAAAGCGTGCCGAACCGAGATGGATCACGGACACGGATCTCCCAGGACTTCATCGCGCAAGGCGCCGCGAACCTGGCATGCGGCCTCTTCCGTGGGCTGCCGGTTGGCGGCTCTCTCAGCGCCACCGCAATCAACGTGATCTCGGGTGCCGCCACCCGGTGGGGATCCATCTTCGCGGGACTCTGGATGGCCGTAATCGTGGTCGGCGTGCCCAATCTCGTGGGGTTCATCGCGATGCCTGCACTTGGTGCACTCCTGATGGTCGCGGGCGCGAGCAGCTTGAAGCCGTCGGAGTTGGCCGCGCTTCGCAATGCGGGGTGGCCATCGGTGCTGGCCGGAGTCACCACCTACCTTGCCACGCTGTTCCTGCCCATTCAAGCGGCGGTCGGTCTGGGGGTAGTGCTCGCGGCGCTTCTCTTCCTCAGCCGCACCGCCAACGCGGTGACCATCGTCCAGCTGGTCAGGCATGCCGACGGGCGGATCGAGGAGCGCACGCCGCCCAGACAGCTGCTCGATCGCGCGATCACCGTCCTGGACGTCTACGGGGAACTGTTCTACGCCGGCGCGCGAACATTCGAGCGGCTGCTGCCGGTAGCCCGTGGGGCCGATCGCCCGGTGGCGATCGTGCGGCTACGAGGACGAGGCACCCTGGGGGCGACACTTACCGACGTGTTGGGACGCTACGCAGAGCAGCTCGCGGCGGCCAACGGCCGGCTGTACTTAACCGGCATCAGTGATGAGGCTCATCAGCAGATAGTCCGCTCTGACAAGTTGCGCGGCGCGGTTCGGGCCCACCAGGCGACCGCATTCGTCTTGGAGTCCACACGCGCTGCGGTGGCGGACGCACGAGCGTGGCTGACGTCCGGAGCGCACGGGCCTGGCTGAGGATGGCGCGAGCCGCGACCGTCACGAGGCTGACACGCGTTCAAAGCGCGGGACTCGAACTCACTCTTCCACTGGCCTCTCCCCCGCGCCTCGTAGCCAGTTGTTTGCGAGCTCGAGGGCCTCGCTGACCGACTCCCCAAGAACGGGGCGGGCCGGCACGAGAACGACCGCTCCTCCGATGTCCAGCTTGCCGGACCTTTGGAGCTGCGCAGCGACCGGATCGCTGACACCGGCCAGGTACAACCGTCCTCCCGTTTCGGCAAGTTCCCCCGCGTAGTCGGCGAGAACATCGATGAGCGTGGCGCCGACTCTGGGCCGCCCGCGCAACCTCAAGACAACGACCGGCCGCGATACACCCACCGGACTTGGCAGCACCTCCGCGAGCGTCCGTGCACCGGCAAAAAAGAGGCTGCCGTACACATCGAGCACGACCACCGCATGGCCCGCAAGCCGTGACGGCGGAGGCTCTTCCGCGAATCTGCCGTCGCCCAGGGACCTCAGTGCTCGAAGCGTGATGTCCGATGCCGAAGAGGACACGTACAACACGATTGTCAGAAGGACGCCAGCTGCGACCGCAATCGGAATCGACAAGAACAAGGTCGCCGCGAACGTCACGATGATGGCTAGGCGCGCGGATCCGCCTGTGCTCCAGATCGAGCGGGCCTCGCGGACATCCAGAGCGCTAATGCCAGACATGATCATCAGTGCGGCGAGCACGGTCATGGGAACCCGGCCCACCAGATCACGAGCCACGAGCACCACCACCAGCATCCACACGCCAGCAAGAATTCCGGCCCAGCGGCTGCGGGCACCGACCGCTACGTTCAACGCGGTTTGCCCGACCGAGCCGCCGGCCGGAATGCCCGACAACAGGCCACTCGCAACATTCGCCGCTCCTTGGGCTACGAGGTCGCGGGATGCGTTCACGGGAGTATCGTCGGGGTTGTCGACACTCTGGCTCACGCCGGCGCCTTGCACCGCGATGATTACGGCAATGGCGAACGCCGCTGTGACCAGCTCGGGTGTGAGGAGCGCCAGATTCGGCAAGGCCGGTGTCGGGATTCCGGGCGGAATGGGGCTGACGTCCGCGACTCGTTGGACATCTTCCCATTTGAACAACACCACCAAGAGCGACGGGACGACTAGCGCGATCACCGAGGAGACGTTTCCAACCGCCGTCCTCCCGAGTCCGAAAGCCAGTGCCAGAGCGATACTGCCCGTCACGATCGTGGTCATGCCGAACTCCGGCGCGCGAGCTAACAGATCAAGGAACTGCACCACCACGTTGCTGCCCTCGGCCTTGATTCCAACGAACGGCGCGGCCTGGTCGAGAATGAGCAGCATCGCGACGCCCGCGAGAAACCCAGTCATGACGGCATGCGAGACGAACCGGACGAGACGGCCGGCCCGGAGAAGACCGAATACCGCAAGCCACACACCGATCAGCGCGACCAACAAGAACAACGCTTGGTCCTGCTCGCCAGCCGGGTATCCGCCGATAACTCGCCCTGTCGCGAGCGCCGACGCACTAGTCGTGGCGATTTGCATCAGTTGTCCACTGGCTAGTGCGCTGCCGGCGATCGGTGCGGCGATGCTGGTATAGAGCCCGTACACGGGGTTCACACCGGCGAGCGTGGCCGACGCGAGCCCATCGGGGACACTGACGACGGCGTTGACGAAGCCGGCGACGATGTCCTTGCGGATAGCGTACCGGTCACATCGCGCGCGCGTCATGAACGCCATCCCGGTCGCGGCGGATGCCTTTGGTGGGGTCGATGCCAGGAACTTTGAAAGGCTGTAGGTCTGTCACCGTAAACCATTCCTGCAACCTGCACGTCAGCGGGCCCCAGTTCGTTGGCGTCGATCGGGTAACCCATACGTGGACGCCCCCTATTTCGCGCTCGCGCGATCGATGGTCCGACAACCGGAATCGGCGCCTCCATTTCGATCGTCGGCGAAATCGACCATATACCACAGCGATGCGGCACACGAGGCCCCTCCCGGGCGGGATGGCCATTGTCACTGGGCGATCGCGCGGCTGGACCGCGCCCCATCCAATCGCCGCCACCTGGTGAGGCTGAGCGGACACAGCTCTTCCCTAATCTTGCCGAGGCGCAACCGTCGTTGAGCGAAAAACCCAGATTCTGAGCATGCTTGCTGCGGCGCAACCCGTACAGCCACCGCAACCAAAAATCAGTTAGGAACCGGCTTTCTGGTTTGCCCAGACGGTTCAACTCTCACGGCTCTGCACGTAGTAGATGGAGCGAACTCAATAAGCGGTCAACTGCGCCAGACGGCCGGCGGTTCAGATGGCTGCGAGCTGCTCACCGCTGGCCCAGGCCATGGCGCTCCGCACGTATGGGTGGCCCACCTGCCGACGCTCGTCCCCAAGGACGAGACCTTCGTGGGGCACTTGTCACTCGAGCCGCGGTCTTTGAGGAGGGCCGTCGCTCCCCATCTTTGCCGACCAGCCGTCCCGCTGGTGTGTTGCGTGCTTCTGCGCGGCTCTCCGCGTTCGTGTCCGAACCGTGTCCAAACCGGCTTGTCGGGCGGCAGCAGACAGAAAGTTAAAGCCCTCGGAAGTTTTATCTTCCGAGGGCTTCCGGTGGTTGCGGGGGCTGGATTTGAACCAGCGACCTTTGGGTTATGAGGGGAAATCCAGCCACCACGACAACCAAGACGAGCCGACTCACACCAACGACGACACAGCTTTACCGAACCGTCTCGTTGTTCCCTTTCCGCTCATCTCGGTCGGTTTACTCCATAGTCGTTTCATAGCGCGCGAGGGCGCTCGGACGCTTCGATCGGGAGTCCCCTGCAGATCGAGATTCATACCTGATGGGATGGACTCCTCCCGCGACTTAAACGGCATCAACGTGCCACAGTCGCCTTGCGTCCACACTCGGCGTGGAAGGAGGAGTCGCGATGAATCGTACGACGATTGCGGTTGATGTGGCAAAGACGGTCTTTGAAGTCGCCGTGTCAGAGCACCCCGGCCAGGTCCGAGAGCGCCATCGGTTGTCGCGTGCGGGGTTTCGCCAGTTCCTCGCGGAGCGGCCGCCCGCGACCGTGATCATGGAAGCGTGTAGCTCAGCGCACCACTGGCCGCGGCAAGCTCAGAGCCGAGGGCATGAGGTCGTGCTCGTTCCACCGCATGCCGCTCGCCCATACGTTCTCCGCAACAAGACGGATCGCACGGATGCCAAAGGGCTGCTCGAGGCGTTCCGGAACGACGACCTTCGTCCGGTGCCCGTGAGATCGGAGACGCAGCAAGCGCTGGCCGCCCTCCATCGCCTCCGCTCGGCGTGGGCCGCCGCGCGCACCGCACGCCTCAATACTCTGCGCGAGATCCTTCGGGAGTTCGGCGTGCTGATCCCGGCGGGTGCTCATCATGTCGGGCCGCACGTTCGGGCCCTCCTCGAAGATGTCGATGCCGGCGTGCCTGGCTTGCTCCGCGTGGCACTCGGAGAAGCCATCCGGGAGATCGGCGAGCTCGAGGAGCGCATTCGTGCCATCGAGCGCCAATTGGCGACGGCCGCCGAACCGGCGTTGGTGGTCCGTCAACTGCGCACGATTCCCGGCATCCGCGTCTTGACCGCGACGGCTCTCGTGGCCGCGGTCGGCGATGTCCAGCGCTTCCCCTCCGCGCGGCACTTCGCGAGCTACCTCGGGCTCACGCCCCGCGAACATTCCTCGGGACAGCGTCGGCACCTTGGGGCAATCAGCAAGCAAGGCGATACCTACCTTCGAATGCTCTTCATCCACGGCGCGCGGTCGGTGCTGCACCACGCGAAGTCGAAGACCGCTCCGACGACGGACCGATTGCGGACGTGGGCATTGCAGGTCGAACGCCTTCGCGGCCACAACAAGGCGGCCGTGGCCCTGGCCAACAAGTTGGCGCGGATCGCCTGGGCGGTCTGGCGAAACGGCAACGACTTCGCCGCCGTGCCGGCGGTCTGACCCGCGTCACCCGCGTCACGAACGAGCTCACCCGAGGCTGCCACATGACACTGATGGCGAACCGGCTCTGACCGGCGCGAGGGAAAGCCTGCTAAGCCCGATGGCTGCTGAGGGCCGCTGTCACGATTGGCTCCCCGCGCGCGACTTCCATCATGGCCCGGAGCGTGAGCACTCCACACCAGAGGCCGGAGATACGACTGCAGTCTGAGCTGGCTGTCGCTTCGGATGTCGACAACGTGAGCTACAATCCGAACTCGCACGTCGGGAGCCGCCCGAGGGGAAGCCGATAAACACGGTGGCCATTAAAGGTCCGCGAACCCGATTGGCTCCCCACGGCGTTCAGCACACCCTCTTGCCTGAGGAGTCCAGATACGTGTTTACGGTCCGCCACGCGCTTTGCTCAACAGACCGCCAACGTTGCGAGCCAACTACCATAGCCGCGGGATTAGAATTCTCCCGCTGCGCGCACGTCCCGACTCGACGAGGCTTCACACTACCATCAGCCATTGCACGATGCATCGCCAGTGCTACGAACGCGACATTCACCGTGGCAAATAGACGTTCCGCGCGGGAATGGTTCCGCCCAGAAACATGATCCGTAGCGACCGAATACTCCTACAGGCCGAACAGTTCTCGTATCTTCGCAGCTAAAACCACAACGTCAATCGGCTTCTCCAACAAAACATCGAACCCGTGCATTCGCGCGGTCGAATACGCTTCGGGAAACCCGGTGATGGCGATCGCACGAAGTGTGCGCTCAGAACGGGTGCTACGTCGAATGCTACGAATTAGAGAAAGACCGTCTTCGCCGGGCATAGCCAGGTCCGAGATGAGCAGATCAACTCGCGTCGTCGTCAGCCACGTGGTCGCGGCGGCGACATTCCGCGCCCCTAGAGTCCGCGCGCGGCACACCTGAAGGACAGTTGTCAACAATTCGAGGTGATCATCGTTGTCTTCGACTACGAGGACAGTCTTCATACGCAGGTCTGGCGGCTCGAAAAGAGGCATAGCATGTAAGTAAACCTACGATTGAAGACAGTCACAATGTTAATGCACTAATATAGGATGTGCCGATGGCTTCGGACATCCCACGCGCGCGGCAGCGTTCTCACGAACCTGCGACGTCAACCAATGGTGGCTCGCGCGGCGGATACGATGTGTCGCGGCCGCACTTGATGGGGCTCACACGTCGCGCAGTCTGGAGCGGCACGGGCGGGAACGGCTCTCCGACAGTTCCGGTGAATGCCGCGACGTGTGGCAAGAAAGAGTGGCGCGAACGACGAGCATCGTCAGACGGCGGACTGCGATGAGGAAGGGAATTGGCGTCGTGAGCAGGCGGACAAGGATCGTCGAATATCCGCGAAGGCTTAACGATAAGGGTGTCGCGGCGTGCCTGGCCGACGGACGTCAACTACTCTTAGCCAGCGACTATGGCGACGCTCGCATTCGCCACCGCCGCTTTGACAACCGAGCGCCGTCTTGCGTTTGTGGGTTCCGGGAATTCTGATGCCTCCCTTTCCGGGAATTCTGATAGGTCGCTGAAGGCTCCGAGGTCACGCTCCTCCCGAGGTCGGCGGTCGCGCAACGCCGCCTCGGGAAGGGGGAGGAGTGATCGGAGCCATGGCACGGCATGAGATCCAGGTGCTGCGAGCAGTAGGCATGGCCCAGACGGCGGTGGCCGCGAGGACCGGGGTCTCGGTCCAGAGCGTCCGCCGGATCGAGCGGGAGAGGCCGGTGACGACGAGCCACACCCAGGCGCTGACCGCCGCGTGCGGGGTCGGGCGTCCCTCGCTCGCCGCGCCGTGGGGCGCGCGCGTGGAGACGTGGCTGGGCGAGGACCGCCGCCGGCCCGGCGTGGAATTGCTGCGCCGCGCGCGCGAAGCCGGCTATCAGGGCGGCAAGAGTGCCTTGTACGAGCTGATCCGCCGGCTGCGGGCCCCCGCGATCGCCCCGATGGTCCGCTTCGAGGGGGTGCCGGGCGAGTTCAGCCAGCATGACTTCGGCCACGTTGACGTGCGCTACACGTCGGGCGCGGTCGAGCGCATCCACTTCTTCGCGAGTCGGTTGAAGTGGAGTCGGATGGTCGACGTCGTGCTCGTGCCCGACGAGCGGGAAGAGACGCTGATCCGCGGCCTGCTGGCCGCCTTGGAGGGCTTCGGAGGCGTCCCGCTCGTCACGGTCTGGGACAATCCCAAGACCGTGGTGGTCTCGCGCACCGGGGACCGCATCGTCTGGAATCCGATCTTCGGCCAGGTGGCGCTCGACTACCGCTTCGCGCCGGAGCTGTGCTGGCCGCGCTCGGGCCAGCAGAAAGGCGCCGTCGAAAATCTGGTGGGCTGGGTCAAAGGCAGCTTCTTCAAGTGTCGCCGCTTCCACGACCGCGCGGATCTCGAGGCGCAGCTGGCCCAGTGGCTCCGCGAGGTCAACACCGGACGCCCGAGCCGCGCCACGGGGATAATTCCGGCGGTCCGCCTCGAACAGGAGCGCAGGCGGCTGCGCCCGCTGCCGATCGCGCCCGCGGCCTACGCGCTGACGATCCCGGTCGTCGTGACGGCCCGGGCCCGGGTGGTGTACGACGGACGTGAGTACTCGATGCCCCCGGAGACCATCGGCCAGCCCGCCACGCTGCAGCTCTACCGGGATCATGTCGAGCTGGTCACCCGCACGGGCTTGCGCATCCGGCACGCCGGGCGCCTCCCCCGCGGCCAGGTCAGCCTGCTGCCCGAGCACCGCGCCGCGATGCTCGGCGCCGTCCGGGGCCGTCGCGCGCGCCTGTACTACCAACGCCAGAGCCTGTGGGAGCTCGGCGCGGCGGCGGAGACGTGGCTCACCGAGCTGGTCCATCGGCGGCCCGCCCGCTGGGCGCTCGACGTCGAGCAGGGCTTTGCCCTCCTGCAGGAGCACGGACCCCAGCGGATCCTGGGCGCCTTCGCGCAGGGCGTGCGCCAGCGCGCCATCGGCGCCGAGTATGTGCGCGCCCACCTCACCGGCACCGCCGCCCAGGAGATCGCCGGATGAGCGCTTCACCCGGGACCGCCCAAGAAATGCACGGGCCCCGTGCCATCAGGATCGACGATCGTCGCTCGGGCCATACCTCAATATCCCCCCGCGCGCGGCGGTGCTCCTCGCTCGGCGAGGACCATCAGTGAGCCCCCCGGCCATCGACCTCGACGCCCTCCTCCGGCGCTTGCATCTGCCCACCGTCCGGCGCCTCTATCCTGACCTCGCCGAGCGGGCCGAGTCCGACGGGCTCAGCTACCGCGACTTCCTCGCCCTGCTGATCGCCGAGGAAGTGGCCCACCGCGCCCAGACCCGGATTCAGCGCTGCGTGCGGCGCGCCCGCTTCCCGTTCTTGAAAACCATCGAGGACTTTGATTTCACCTTCCAGGCCAGCATCCGCCTCGCCCTGCTCGGCAGCGTCCTCGGCCCCGAGCTCGTGACTCAGGGCCGCTGTCTCATCGCCAGCGGGCCGAGCGGCACCGGCAAGACCCATCTCGCCGTCGCCATCGCCTACCGCGCTATCCAGAATGGCTTCGAGGCGCGGTTCACCACGGCGACCGCCCTCATTGACGAGCTCTCCACGGCCACGCGCAAGGGCCGGCTCCGCCACGTCCTCCCGGCCTACACCCATCCCCACGTCCTCGTGATCGACGAGGTCGGCTATCTCAGCTATGGGCCTGATGCGGCTAACGTCCTCTTCCACGTCGTCAACGAGCGCTACCTGCATCAGCGCCCCATGATCTTCACGACTAACAAGCCGCTGAGCGCCTGGGGCCGGGTCCTCCACGACCCCGATCTCGCCCAGGCCATCCTCGACCGCGTGCTGGAGCGGGGGCGGCATCTCGAGCTGCGCGGCGCCTCCTATCGGACCCGGCATGCGAAACTTGACCTGACCCAGGACCCGGAGGCATCATCCCCAGCACCTACCAGAATTTCCGGAAATGGACTGCCAGAGTTTCCGGAACCCACAGCGTTGGCGGCCGTGACTTCCGGTGCTGTCGAGCTGGAAGCGCCCGAACTTGTAAATCTTCCCCGACCGGCTCACCGAGGCCTT
>Ga0068857_100003618_pt1 | contig 12947 bp, 7 predicted proteins | sample KBSCornC72_FD_66591 | JGI IMG/M metagenome (GOLD analysis project Ga0068857, IMG submission 66591) | Corn rhizosphere microbial communities from Kellogg Biological Station, Michigan, USA - KBS Corn C7-2 | ecosystem: Host-associated > Plants > Roots > Rhizosphere > Soil ...
AGGCGTCGGCCTCCTCGGTAAAACCCAGCTCCAGCAGGCTATCCAGCGTGAAGGCGGCATCGCGAAACCAGGTGAAACGATAGTCCCAGTTGCGATCGCCGCCAATACCGTCGGGCAGGCTGGTGGTTGGCGCGGCCACGATCGCCCCGGTTGGCGCGTAGGTCAGCAGCTTAAGGGCCAGCGCGGAGCGATGCACCTGCTCGCGCCAGCGTCCCTGATACCGGCACTGGCCGATCCAGCGCAGCCAGAAATTGCGCGTCTCCCGCAATTCTGCCTCGTATTCGCCCGCCACGATGCTATGTGGCCGCGACTGCTGATCCTGAGAACTATCGAGCAGGAAGCAGGCGATCTGACCTTCATTGAGCGTGAAGGTGGCTTCGACGCCGCCCTGACCATCGTTCTGCAATGGTACCGATGAGGAGAGCGCCAGTGTCAAGGTCGGGCTACAAAAGGCCGCGCCCAGCGAGTCGAGTTGCAATGTGTGCGAGTCGCGAGCATAATTAAAGGCAGGCCGACAGGCGAGCTTGAAGCTCAGGGTGCCGCGTACGATCTGCACAGAGCGCACCAGGTGATGCTCATGGAGTTCGCTGCCTTTTTTCTTAATCGGCATAAAATCGGTGATTTCGCCGATGCCAGCATTGGTCATGAAGCGCGTAATCAGAATGTTGGTTTCGGGAAAGTAGAGCTGCCTGGTCGTGATTTGCTGCTCTCCGGTAGGCGCGATACGAAACGAACCGCCTTTCTCAGCGTCCAGTAGCGCGGCGAAGATGCTGGGCGAATCGAAATCGGGTAGACAACACCAATCGATCGAGCCGTTTCTGCCGACCAGCGCGACGGTATAGAGGTCGCCGATCATGCCATACGCCTCAATCGGCAAATAGCGCGTCTCCGTGGAAGATGTGGCTGGCTTTGGTTGTGTTTTGAGCATGGCTTTGTCCCTTACTGGCGCGCCTTTCCCCGCCAATGGATGCGCTTTCAGATAGCTTCTCTTTTCAGTATAAGCAGGTGAGCAGAATCAGGTGGTAGGACCCCGTATCTGGTGGAGGCAATGGCTTCCGCACGAATCACCGTTATTATTAGCAGCAGGGCGGGCAATACCTGATCATCTCCACCGGTTAAGGGAGCGCTATCACCTTATCTGGCAAATCCCTATTCAAAGAGTAAACCTGCCTCAGATATGTATTGATGACATATCTGAGGCAGGTTTGATTTACACGACCAAAATCATCCCATTGGCCGCTCTATCGTACCTTCGCAGCGACTCCCACCACTTCGCGCACAACATCCTTGATATGCGAGGAGGTCAGGCCGTAGAGTTCTTTGAGGATCGAGGGCGCGCCGTGCTCGATATAGCGATCTGGGAAACCGATCACGCGCACATCGATGTCCTTGAGATTGTGCGCCTCCAGCAGTTCCAGGACCGCGCTCCCAAAGCCGCCAGCCGCCATGTGATCCTCGACGGTCACGATGCGGCGCGTGCTCTTCGCCAACTGCAGAATCATCTCCTCGTCGAGCGGCTTGGCCCAACGCGCGTTGACGACGGCGGCGCGAATTCCCTCATCAGCCAGCTCGCGTGCTGCTTGCACAGCCTGCTCAACGGGCGAACCATAGGCCAGGATCGCGCAATCTTGCTTTTCGGCCTGCGCTAGCGTCGCAGGGCTGAGCAGTTCAGCTTTGCCAACCTCTAATTTGCGCAGTTCTTTATCCAGCGGTACGCCCAGAGCTTTGCCGCGTGGATAGCGCAGGCTGACCGGACCATCCAGGTAGATAGCGGTATAGAGCATGTGGCGTAGCTCGTTCTCGTCTTTGGGAGCCATAACCTTCATATTGGGCAGAACGCGCATAAACGCGATATCGAACAGGCCGTGTTGCGTGGGACCATCTTCGCCAACCACCCCGGCGCGGTCCATCGCAAAGACTACGTGGAGATCCTGCACACAGACGTCATGGAAAACCTGGTCGAAGGCACGCTGCATAAAGGTCGAGTAGATGGCCGCGACCGGTTTCATGCCACCCGTCGCCAGGCCAGCCGCGAAGGTGATCGCGTGCTGCTCGGCAATACCCACGTCAAAATAGCGTTCTGGGAAACGCTGGCGCAGTTTCTTCAGACCGGTCCCTTCAGCCATCGCGGCGGTAATGCCCACGACAGACGGGTCTTTTTCGGCGATCTCAACCAGGGCATTCGCAAAGATTTCGGTATAGCTCGGCGGATCGCCTGCGTTCTTCTTAATCTCGCCCGTCGTGTAGTCAAAAGCACCGGGACCATGCCACTTGGTCGCGTCCTTCTCGGCGAACTCCCAGCCTTTGCCCTTTTTCGTCACAACCTGCACAATCACCGGCCCCTCGACACACTTGATATTCTCGAACACATCGAGCATCAGAGGCAGATTGTGGCCGTCAAAAGGACCGAAGAACTTAAAGCCAAGCTCCTCGAAAATCATGCCGCTTTTGCTGTGCATGACGAAATTTTTGAAGCTGACTTCGGCGCGGCCAGCGGCTTCGCGAGCCTTATCGCCGACGACCGGCAGACGTTCAATCGACCCTTTGGCCATCTCGCGCAAACGGCGATAACTGCGCGACGTCTCCATGTGGCGCACCTTGCCCAGATAGTGATGGAGCGCGCCGACGTTATCGGAGATGGATTTATCGTTATCGTTGAGAACGATGATCAGATCTTTCTTGAGGCTCCCGGCGTTATTCATCGCTTCCAGGGCCATCCCACCGGTCAGCGCGCCATCGCCAATAATGGCCACGACCTTCGAGTGCTCGCCTTTGAGATCGCGCGCGACCGCCATACCGAGAGCTGCCGAAATAGAGGTACTGGCGTGGCTGGCTCCAAAGGTATCGTAAGGGCTTTCATCGCGCCGCAAATAGCCGGAGAGACCGCCAAACTGGCGCATCGTGTGAAAACGCTCACGTCTGCCGGTGAGCAATTTATGGACATATGCCTGATGCCCAATATCCCAAACCAGGAGATCACGCGGGGTATCGAAAGCAGTGTGCAAAGCTATCGTCAGCTCAACTACGCCAAGATTAGGGGCCAGATGCCCGCCGTGAGCCGCGACCTTTTCGATAATCTCATGTCGAATCTCTTCGGCCAACTGGCTCATCTGCACTTCACTCAGTGAACGCAACTGCTCAGGGCCATCGATGGTGTCAAGAATCCTCGCCAATTACTTTCCTCCAATGTGTTTGGGCATCCCGGCCAAATGCCTTGTGCCATACGCGACTACGCGAGAGTCGCATTGTCAGATCACGTTTGTTCTATCATTCACCCCTCTGGCAACCTACCAGAGCGGACCACAAGCGTCGTTGCCCAGGAATAGAATTTTTCTCCGCACCCAAAGCGGAGCAGCCATAAAGAATGAGTTCTACCTTATTATAGGAGTCTTTGCCCAGCCTGCCAACACCTCACAGAAAAAAATCATGCACATGAGGGGTTGACAAGCCTTGAATCGGCTTCTCAAGCCGTCTTAATCCTATCTTACCATACCTTGACAGAGAAACGCTTTCTTCTTATCATACACCCTGGAGGTACCGTCTACGCGCTTGATCTTTGGCAGATGGTACAGTTGCTTACGGTTGCACCAGCTGATAATACTAGCGATGATGTATATGGCCCGCAACGGGTCACATGGAAAAAGGTGGAGTTATGACAAGGAAAGACAGCGACAAAGATTCAGAGCGACCACATTACTATTCTCAATTCTGGCTGGATATCGCAGCAGGGCGTAGAGAGATCGGTGGTCCCAAACCGGAGGAGGCAGAGGCCGAGATAGAAGCGCCTGAGCCAACTCCGGCCCGCAAAACTTCGCGCAGCAGCGCGCGCGCGACCGCCGTGGTCGAGCCGGTAGTCGAAGAAGAGGAAGAGGAATTCGAGCAAGAGGAGGAGGTTGAAGAGAGCGAGCTGCCCAATATCGTCCTCGATGAAGCCGAGGAACCAGAAGAAGAGGCAGTCGAGGAGGTCTACGAGGAAGAAGAACCAGAAGAAGAGGAGTTTTACGGCGAAGAGGAGGAGGAGGAGGAAGAGGAGGAAGATTGGGGTCGAGGCCGTAAGAAAGCCAAGCCTGGCCGTCAGGCTGCTAAACCGGTCAAGAAGCCCAAACGCGAGACACGGCGCGGCTATTAATTATCACACAGGCATCCTTTTTGCGGAAAATGCGTCTGGTGCATTTTCCGCAAAAAGGATGCCTTTTAACTAATCTCTACGGATAGATGCCGCGCGCCTGGGTGGCTTCGGCAACACGCGCGATAGCCAGCATGTTCGCGGCCAGGCGCAGATCGCAGGAACACTGGTCGGCTTTGGTAGCCACGGCGTCGAAGGCGCGATTCATGATCATCTCCAGCTTCTGCGTGATCTCCTCGACACCCCAGAAGAAGCTCTGCAAATCCTGCACCCACTCAAAGTAGCTGACGGTCACGCCACCCGCGTTGGCCAGGACATCCGGCACGATCGTCACGCCTTTCTCAAAGAGAATTTTATCCGCGCCGGGACTGGTCGGGCCGTTCGCGGCCTCGGCGATGATGCGCGCCTGAATGCGATCGGCGTTGGCGGCGGTAATCACACCCTCAGTAGCTGCCGGAATGAGAATATCGCAGGGAACTTCAAGCACATCCTGCACGCCGATTTTGTCGGCATCGGGCACGGCGATCACGCTCCCACGCTCCTGCTTCTGGCGCAGGACGGCGGCGGGATCAAGACCAGCGCTGTTGTAGATGCCGCCCCTGGTATCGCTGACCGCGACAATCTTGCAGCCCTCGTTGTGAAAGAGGCGAGCGGCGATCGCGCCCGCGTTGCCATAGCCCTGTACCGCGACGCGCGCCCCCTTCAGGGACATACCCACGCGCTCGGTGGCCCGGCGCGTGACAAAGAGCACGCCGGTCGCGGTCGCGTCGTTGCGTCCTTCGCTACCGCCGATGGAGAGTGGTTTGCCGGTCACAACGGCGGGAATCGAATAACCGCCATGCATCGAATAGGTATCCATAATCCAGGCCATGACCTGGGAATTGGTGTTGACATCGGGGGCGGGAATATCGCTGTGGGGGCCAATAATAATCGCAATTTCGGTCGTATAGCGGCGCGTCAGACGTTCAAGTTCGCTGGGACTCATGCCTTTGGGATCACAGATCACGCCGCCTTTCGCACCGCCATAAGGGATACCGACGACCGCGCACTTCCATGTCATCCACATCGCCAGGGCTTTTACTTCATCCAGCGTCACCTGCGGGCTGTAACGAATACCGCCTTTGGCCGGGCCGCGATTGACGTTGTGCTGCACCCGGTAGCCGGTAAACGTCTTGATCCGCCCGTTGTCGAGCCTGACGGGGAAGTTGACCGCCAGTTCGCGTTTGGGCTTACGCAAAATCTCGCGCATGTCCTCGGAGAGCGCCAGTTTGTCGGCTGCTGCCTCAAATTGTTGAACCGCCATGTGATAAGGGTTGAGGGAATGACCTTCTTCTGCATGCATCATTGCACGTTTTCCTTTCTGCGTAGAATCTACGAAACCAACAGAAAACAGCGTTCCCGCTGGCCAGAAGAGGTGTTTGTCCTCTTCTGACCTCTATTCGACGGCAGTCAGGACTTCACAGGAGGCGAGGGTGCAGCGTCAACTATCCATGGTTTACGCTTCCGTCCCTTCGTCCAGCTTCGCCAGCAACATCGTACGCACGATATCTGCTCTGGCCTGACCGCGAGTCTGCTTCATCACCTGACCAATCAGGGCCTGTACAGCATTCATTTTACCAGCGCGATAATCCGCGACCACTTTAGCATTGTTGGCGATCACCCCGGCTACGATGCCTTCCAGAGCCGCTGTATCACTGATAGGCGGAGCAAAACCTTTCTCTTTGACGATCTCTTCAGGCATCTTGCCGCTGGCAAAAGCCTCTTCAACCACCTCTTTCGCCTGTTTGCCAGTAATCCGCTCTTGATCAAGCAAATCTAACAGGTTGGCTGCGGCTGCGGGCACAAGCGGACAATCCTGCACGGAGACGTTCGCGGCCTTGAGCAGACGCGCCACGTCGTTGAGCACAAGAATGCTGGCGGCTTTCGCCCGCGCCTTGCGACCTTTACTCTGCGAAACAGCCACGACGCGCTCAAAGTAGTCACCGAGAGCTTTATCTTCGGTCAGAATATTGGCATCGTGCACGGGCAGACCGTATTCGCGCATGTAGCGCTGGCGGCGCGCGTCGGGCAGTTCTGGAAGATGCGCGCGGATATCCTCGACCCAGCTCTTGCTGATGACCAGCGGCGGCAGATCAGGTTCGGGGAAGTAGCGATAATCGTGCGCCTCTTCTTTGCTGCGCTGCGAAACGGTGATCCCTTTCGTCTCAACCCACCCGCGTGTCTCCTGGCTGATGGTCTCGCCCGCCCGCACCGCTGCAATCTGGCGCTGCGCCTCGTAGATGAGCGCGCGCTCAACGGCGCGGAAGCTATTCATATTCTTAATCTCGACCTTGGCCCCAAGCTCCTGCTGACCGCGTGGGCGAACCGAGATATTGGCATCACAGCGCAAACTCCCCTCTTCCATGCGCCCGGAGGAGACGCCCAGGTAGACCAGCATTTCGCGCAACTTTTGCATATAGAGCCGCGCCTCTTCGGGATCGCGCATATCCGGCTCGCTGACAATCTCCATCAACGGCGTGCCAGCACGATTGATGTCCACCAGGCTATAGCCGTCGTGGTGCAACAAACGCGCGGTATCCTCTTCGAGATGGACGCGGGTAATGCCGATCTTTTTTGCCTGCCCATCGTGCTCGATCGCCAGGAAACCGTCATTGCTCAAAGGAATATCGTATTGCGAAATCTGATAGCCCTTCATCAAATCGGGATAGGGATAATTCTTGCGGTCGAATTTTGAATATTCCGGGATCGAGCAATTCAGCGCCAGGGCGGTCATCACCGTATAGGCCACCGCCTGCTGATTAATTACCGGCAGCACGCCCGGCATGCCCATACACACGGGACACACGTGCGTATTGGGGGCCGCGTTCGCGTAATCGGTGCTACAGGAACAGAACATCTTACTGCGCGTCAATAATTGGGAATGCACTTCAAGGCCGATCACCACCTCAAAGTCCGTCTCTACGAGGGCATCGATAGCCATTTTCTCCTACCTCATCTCATCTATAAATGGTGCGTTGCGTATTTTTTCTGTGATATTTGTAAGTCTAGCTGTTTCCTGGGCGATAGTCAATGGGAAAATCTCACTTGTAGGGCCTGTTGGCAATTTGAGCAAAATAGAGTATACTAAAGCGTACCAAAAGCAACGGATGGCGGTCAGGGCGGCTGAAAGCGTGCCAACCCTTTGTTCAGAGAAATATGGACGGTGTGTCCGTTTATCTGTGTGTATGAAGCACTGATACACGGGTAGGAGAAATAAAAACAATGTCCTTCATTAACAGGTTCAAGCGTGAGATCAACTGCAAAATTGTCTATTACGGGATTGGTCTCTGTGGTAAAACGACAAATCTGCATTACATTCACAAGGCGGTCAACCCCAACGACGTTGGCAAAATGGTCTCGATCGACACCGAGACGGAACGCACGCTGTATTTCGACCTGCTCCCCCTCGATTTAGGGAAAGTTTACGGCTATCAGATTCGCTTCCAACTCTACACGGTGCCTGGCCAGGTGCTCTATCAACAAACGAGAATCGCGGTCCTGCGCAATGCCGACTGCGTGGTCTTTGTCGCCGATTCCCAGGCCAGCAAGCTCAAAGAGAACCTGGAGAGCTGGAACGAACTGCAGGAACAGCTACGGCGCATGGGCAAAAACGTAGCAGAGTTCCCGCTGGTCATGCAATGGAATAAACGCGACCTCACAGATATTCTCCCCGTCTCCGTGCTTGAACAATACCTGAATCCCTACCGTGTCCCTAGTTTTGAATCGGCTGCGGTGCATGGCCGAGGAGTGGTCGAGACGCTCAAGGTCTCGGTCAACCGGACGTTGAAGAGCCTCGACCCGCTGTAGAAATTTCTTTTTCATAATCTGGCGCGGCCTCTTGCATGTTCGATCTCAACCGAGCGTGCAAGGGGCCGCGCTCCATTCACAATGGTATGAGCAAACTTCGCATCACAGCCAGATCGCGAGCAGTTCTTTGCCGCTTTTCGCATCGAGAAAGACGTAGAGATCGTGGCGCGCGCTGGCAGCATGGGGATCGGCGGACGTATCGGGAGATGGGCCGGAGACTTTTGTATAGTGGACGAGCCAGGCAGGTACATCGTGAAAGCTGGCGGCTGAATTGTTTCCCCGATAGCTGAAGAGCGTATAGCTGGCCGTCACACCGCCATTGTGAGCCGCCGCCTCTGGCTCCATCTGGTTGACCAGCAGAAGCGCTTGCTGGCGCGTCAAACTTGGCTCCTGACCCTGAGCTGGATCGGAAAGCGTGATCCCGGCGGCTACCAACGGATCGGCTGGTGCGTTGGTGGGGTGCGGAAAGGTGAAAGAGACGAGGGATGGGCTGAACTGGTGCAGGAACAACCAGAGAAAGCCGAGGCTCGCGACGAGGATCAATGCGCCACCGGCGACAGCCGAAAATCGGCGCGAGGCTGCCTGTGGCGCGCCTTTGCGCCTGGACGCCACCTTTGGCCGCCTCGTGTTGTATACCCCCATCCGCTCGTTCGCCTTTCTTCCCGCACCGGGACCGTATTGCTTGTTCAGACTCGACCCGTAGTATAGCCGAATGCGCGGCGAAAGACAATCCTGGACCGAGGCGCGGGCCAGCAGGGAGCATTCTCTAGCGAGCGTTCAGTAATCCCAGTTCGCGGGCGCGGGCGACGGCCTGTGTGCGATTGCGCGCGTCCAGCTTGCCCAGGATATTCTTCACATGGCGTTTGGCCGTGTTCGGCGCAATTATCAGTTGTGCCGCGATCTCTTGATTGGACGCACCGGAGGCCAGCAGATCAAGCACCTCTTTCTCGCGAGAACTCAATGGTTCGGCGAGCGCGGCGCGAATAGGAGGCAAGAGTTGCTGTGGGTCATTCTCGCGTGCCGGCCCGTCGTTGCTAGTAATGGCAGTGAGCAGCGAACGTACATATGTAGAAGTGGATGATTTCTGCACTGGCAAGCGAGTCAGCAGACGCGCCATCGGCTCTCCCTCGTTAGCGAAGAGACGGATAAAGCCTGCAGGTTCGGCCAGTCCCACCGCACGCTTTAAGGTCGCCAGCGCCTCCCGTGTCTCGCCCTGAATCTGCAATGCCAGAGATTTGAGGATGAGGATTTCGATGACCCGCCCATTAAAATTGAGCCGCTCATACGTCGTCTGAAAGTCATCAAGCAGGGCGAGCATTGGCGCGAGAGAAACCTCGGCAGGATAGGCGCGCCCTTGAGCGATGCGCAAACGAACCAGGGACATAGACTTATAAAAGATCATATCCGGCTCCTGGGGCGCATCACCCTCGCGCTGCCAACTGAGCACCATATATTCCTCGATCTCCATCTTCTGGGGCAACGTTTCAGGCGAACTGGCGGCCCACAAATCGCTCTGTTTTGAACAGAGCATCGCCTCGTCTACCCTGTCCTGGCGCAACAAAAAACGCAGACGCCTCACGGCGGCCATCTCTACGAATTCACGGGATGGATGAGGTGCCTGGAGAGCCTCCAGGCTTTTTTCAATGGCGTGCAAAAGTTTCTCGGCAGCCTGATAATCGCCTTTGGCCTGCAAAATATCTAACTGGATAAAATGACAGTAGAGGCTAATCTCCCTGACAAGAAATTTCTTTTCCAGCGTCAGAGCCTGCTGAATATAGTTTTCGGCATCGTCCAAACGGTTCCATTCAAGCAGAAGCCTGGCATAGCCTGTACAGAGCCAGGTGGTCAGTTCCAGTGGCCCCCATTGATGGAAACGCAACGTCTGCAGCAAACGCTGATAGAGCTGCGCGATCTTGTGTAGTTCGCCCCGCACCTCGTACATCTCTATCAGGCTCACCATGCCGATAAGGTTCAGAAAGTGGAAGTCTTTGGCATGAGTCAGCTCACCAGCCTCGCTTAAAATACGCTCGGCTGAGGCAAAATCACCGCTCAACCTCCGAGCTGTTCCTCTGCCCAGCGTGATACAGAGCGAGGCCAGGTTTCGCAAATGCGTTGCATCGGCGGGCAACATTTGCAACGTCTGCTCAGCGATCTCGATCACTCCCTCGGCATTTCTCTGGCCCAGCGCCTGCATAATGAGCAGGAAGTTTAAATTCGCCTGGGCCTCAATCTGGTCGCCCTGCTCATGATCGGGCGCGTGCTCATGGAAACGCTGATGCAATTGCATGACCGTTCGCCCCACCTGGCCAGGCTCCCTGTTATCATCGACAAGCGAAACCCAGAGATGGGCGACCTGGAGCAGCGGGCGACTGTTGATAATCTCCAGCGGCACCAGAGCCAGCCAGCGACCAAGGAGAGCGAATTCAACGTGCCCGATCAGCCTGCTCACCTGGCGCTCCAGCAAAGGGACCGCGCGCGTAAAATCACCCGCCCGCAAAGCATATTCGCACGCTTCATACATCATCGCATGCTGCTCATACCAGATGCTAGCACGCGCACAAAGTTGGGGATAGAGAGCCGGTTCGTGCCGTGTGAGCTGATGGCGCAAGCTCTCGGCAAAAAGCGCGTGATAGCGATACCACTCACCCACATCGTCAAGCGCGCTGACAAAGAGATTTGCCCGGCGCAAATCTTCAAGCACGGCCTGGCCATCATTTTCTCCGGTCACAGCATCGCAGAGCGAGCCGTTCAAGCGTTCAAGCACGCTGGTGCGCAAAAGAAAGGTGCGCACGCGCGGAGGCTGGTGTGCCAGAATTTCCTCACTGACATATTCCAGGATATAGCGATGGTTGCCCTGAAAACCCTGCAAGAAGGTTTCGGCATCAGTTCTGCCACGCAGAGCCAGCGCGGCCAACTGCACGCCAGCGATCCAGCCCTCAGTACGCTGCTCCAAACTATTGAACGCGTTCTCACCAAGCTCCAGCTCCATCGCGTGTAAGAACGACTTAACCTCAGCAGTGACAAAACGCAAGGTCTCGGCACGAATCTCACACAGATGCCCACGTGCGCGCAAACGAGCCAGGGGCAGCGGCGGATCGACGCGCGTCCCAAGCACCAGCCGGAGCTGATCGGGCAGATGCTCCAGGAAAAAGGTCAGCAGCGTATGCGCGGCCTCGTTCTCCAGTTCGTGATAATCGTCCAGCATCAGCGCGGTTTCCACCGAGAGCAGGCGGGCCAGGTCGTTGAGCAGCGAGGATAAAACATCTTCCAGGTTGGCAAGCGCGCCAGCCTCCAGCAACTTTTCCGCCTCGCAACCGATACGCTCATCAAGCGTGCGCAGCGCGGCCAGCAAATATGCGACAAAACGCGCAGGCTCACTATCCGCGCGTTCCAGGGAAAGCCAGGCCACAGAGATGGGCGTAGTCCGTGCCCACTCGGCTAGCAGCGTCGTCTTGCCGGAACCGGCTGGCGCGGAAACGAGCGTCAAAATAGACGCGCTGCTTCTCTCTAGCAACGCGACCAGGCGAGCGCGCGGCACATGCTGTACGGGCAGACGTGGCACGCGGAATTTTGTCTCCAGCAATAACTCGATCATCAGCAAGAATATACCATCTCTGTATAACCATCGGCCACAAACGTCTCTCTTCCTTATCTATACGGGAAAGCCCGCTCGTAAGTTGTTCACGCTGCAATCTTTCCTAATCAGAGATATTTTCATGGCAATTTTCATAGTGTTATGTTAAAAACGTTTTCACAGAATCCACGAAAAGCAGGCAAATACGAACGATTCTCCCTTCATTTACAGCAAATTTCGTCCAATTCTTCCATGAAAAAAAGCGCCAGAGTTTTTCATGAAAATGGGCGAAATCAAGCCTGAAAGCTTGACAAAGGATGAAACTCGACCTATACTTAGCTTGTCAGGTCGTCGCTTTTCCTGATAAACCTCTTATCTCGAAACGTTTTCATAGATTAAAATGATTCAAGACGCCATTATGTTGGCAAATTTGAAAACGTTTTTACTAGTAGAGAGCAAAAGTAGGCAGGTTATGGCAAATATAGTCGATGTCGCCAAACGCGCGGGTGTCTCAATCTCAACAGTTTCGCGCGTGCTCAATGGGCGAGATCATGTGAACGAGGATGTCATCGCCCGCGTTCGTCAGGCCGCCCAGGAGCTTCAGTATCAGCCAAGTCGGGCCGCTCGCGCCTTGCGGGCCAAGCAGACCACGATTATCGGCTTGCTGATCACCGACATCCAGAACCCGTTTTTCACCGCACTGGTGCGCGGGGTTGAAGATGTCGCGCAGCGCAATGGGTTTAGCCTGATTCTGTGTAACTCGGACGAAGATCCTCAGAAAGAGCGCCAGTATATTGAGGTGCTCTGTGCCGAGCGGGTCGCGGGCGCGATTATCACGCCCACGCGCGAGCAGCAACGGGCACTCAAGCTCTTCCAGGAGCACAATATTCCTATCGTCACCGTTGATCGCAAGGTGAAAGGTGACGAGATCGACGCAGTGCTGGTCGATAATCAGCGAGGTGCGCGCGAAGCGACCGCGCATCTGCTCGCCAACGGCTATCGGCGCATCGGCATCATTTCTGGTCCGCTCACCACGACCACCGGGCGCGAACGTCTCGAAGGCTATCGCCAGGCGTTACGCGAGGCCGGGATCGCCCACGATCCGGCGCTTGAGCGCGTGGGATCGTTCAAAGAAGAGAGCGGACGGCAACTCACCTACGAATTGTTAGACCTGGAGCAGCCAGTGGACGCGATCTTTGTCGCCAACAATCTCATGACGCTGGGCGCGCTGGCCGCGCTCAACGAGCGACACAAGCGCGTTCCCGCAGAGATTGGAGTTGTGGGCTTCGATGAGATGCAGTGGTCTTCGCTCAGCGCCATCTCGTTAACGACCGTGACGCAGCCGGTCTACGAGATCGGTAGTACAGCGGCTCTCCGGCTCTTTCAGCGTTTGCAAAATCC
>Ga0068857_100003619_pt1 | contig 12945 bp, 18 predicted proteins | sample KBSCornC72_FD_66591 | JGI IMG/M metagenome (GOLD analysis project Ga0068857, IMG submission 66591) | Corn rhizosphere microbial communities from Kellogg Biological Station, Michigan, USA - KBS Corn C7-2 | ecosystem: Host-associated > Plants > Roots > Rhizosphere > Soil ...
TGGGCAGGTCGTGCAATGGTTGGTCACAGCACCGGGGACAGAAAATTCCCTGAGGTGCTGGTCAAGCCTTTGACCGCGGGTAAGTACAGGCAGTGACGCCATACGCTCTTCGGCGTACGACCGTAGCAGCGTCGCCTTGGGGATGAGGGGGTTCTGTTGGCTGAGCCTCGTGAGGTCAGCAGCACCTTTGGGCGTCAGTGTGATCGTGATGCGCATGTAGATCGCGGCGCATCAAGAGAGTATTGCGCGGCAATCCTACTATTGCTTGAGGGGTGCGAACGTGCTCAGGTCGTTCGATGTCCCAAGACTTCAGAGGCGCGAAGAGGGTTCTCCTAACCTTGGCAGAGATCGAGCGAGGTCAATATCGCACCCGAAAGCGGGAGGTGGCGAACAAGCTCGTTAATGACTTCATCGAAGGTATCGCTGACCTCGATTTCGTTACTGCCCTACCGGCTGAAGATTCCGGATTCATTGTGGAAGACAAGGGCGTGGTGCGCTTCCAAAAGAACTCTGACGGGATCAAAGTATGGGCTCAGCATCCTCACGGGCACAAATCGTCCGCTGTCATGGAGGTCAAGCTCAGCTACGATTACGTTGACGAGGTATTCACGGCGACGGAGCGGGACGAGAGCATCGTCCCAGAGCCGGGCAAGCCCTACCCCAAGAAGGACGTGATGACGGCCATGGCCGAAGCGGTGATCTTGGCACTCAAGGGGATTCCCTAATCAAGCCGCCTGAGTCACCCGATGCAGGATCTCCGCCACGCTCGTGAGGTGCCACGCCCTCGAGGTTCGTGGAGGTGGCCCCTCGTTAAGCCGGGCCGTGATGTCTCTGAGGGATGCGCCGGCTTCGCGGAGCGCCACCATCTGCTCGACGATCGCCTGCTCGGCTGGGTCGGCCTCGAGGTGGATCCCATCAGCGGCCAGCCTATATCCGTAGGGTATGCGGCCTGTGCGTTCGCCACGGGCCTTCTTGACGGCCAGGGCGGCGGTCGTCCTCTCAGCGATGTAGTCCCGCTCGAGGGCGCTCACGGCGGCCATCATCCGACGCTGGAACTTGCCGTTGGCCGTGTCGGCCTCGCTCGTCCCATCGGCGTAGGCGATTGCTCCGCCGTGCTTGTAGACTGCGTAGGACAGCGCCTCCGCCTGGGCGTCCCCCGCCCTGGTAAGCCTATCGGGCTTGGCCACGAACAGGAGAGTGGCCTTGGCCGCCTTCATGGCGCTCAGAGCCTCCAAGAGGGCCGGACGCCTCGTTAGGGGCAATGTCCCGCTCACTCCCTCATCGGCATGCCAGGATGTCACCTGGACGCCTCGGCGGAGGGCATCCCGGGTAATCATCTCCCGCTGAGCATCAATGCCCAATGTCTGATCATCCGTGCTAACTCGGAGATACCCAACGGCCTTGCTGTGTTCACCCTGCCTCTTAACCCGTCTCCGACTAGCCATGTTCAGTAGTCCCTTGTACTTGTACCGGGCGGTACCCGTACAACATGGCTATTGATAAACAGATCGTCAATCAGAAATCGGCGTCCGCAGCGAAGACTGCATTACGGATATGAGGCTCGGCGCTTTATGACCCGAGTCATTGCCTGCTCGGGCGCGCTTTGTGACTGTTGATGAGAACGAAGATCGGTCAGCCTTCGAGTTTGCCGGCCGGAGCTTCGGCCTCGGGCTTCGGGACAGCCTTATTGCGAGCCGCGATCGACTTGGTGATGTTGTAGATGCCGACTCCGGTAGCAATGCTGATAAACACCACTCCAGCCGCCACTGCCCTGCCGACATACTCCGCCGGCTGACCACGACCAGAGACCGTGAGAACCCGCTTTGAAACGTCGAGCGCCAGCTTGATGCTGTTTTGAGCCATCGCGGGAGGATATCCCCATCCTGAGCGTTTGACTACGGTTGAGCCTCGAGCTGGAGTGTGCTGGTGTGGGCGATCATGGCCCCTAAAAACACCAGAGAAGCGTTCGAAGTGCTCGTGGAAGTGTCGAAGTACATGCAGACGATAAGTTACGAGGAGCTTGCGATCGAGATCGGCAAGAAGACCAAGAACACTCCACCAGCCAATCTGAGCTTGAACTACCCACTAGGTCACATTCGTGACGAACTGTGTCGAAGGCATGGGATCCCATGGCTCAACGCTCTGGCTGTGGGTAAGCACAGCCATGTCCCTGGGGAGAGCTTCTTGCCTGAAGGGTCAAAGCTAGAACCCAAAGAGAGTTTGCTGTGGTGGAGAGGTATGGTGCTCCAAGTGCACGCCTATCCTTGGGAGACCGTGCCGCAAGAATGGAAGTCGTTTCTGGGGGACTGACCAAATGACCATAGCCAGGAGGGCCTATGGGGTGCTGGGGTCGGGGGGAATGACCATCAGTGACGCTGAGGACTTCCAGGCTCGTGCCCGCATTTTGACGACATTGCAAGTCGGTGCCTCGCATTACCGGGCGGATATCCGTGCCCAGCTCGAGAACGAGCTGGGGCATGTTGTTACCCAGGCCGAAGCCGACGTGCTGGTCAACGAGATGGCCGCTGCTGCTCTCGTGAGCGTGAACCGGGAACGAGTCTGGCTGTTCGGTCATCCGCTAGACCCACCTACTCCTGACCCTGGCCAACAGCAGACCGACGACCTCTTGAGGGATACGAGCCATCGTTGGGGTCGGTTGACCGATAGGTCGTTACAATGCAGCGCATGCCGTACGAGCTTGCCGTCCGACGCCCGATTGCCCCTCGACGGCTGCACAGGCGACCCGAACGCTCCGCGGCGGCCTCCGCCGGGTGAGATGCTTTGAGGGTGACTGACTCCTGAAATGAGTCAGTCACCCCTCCCAGAGCCGAATTTGGCTGCGACACGGGGTGACTGAGATCTGTGTCCAAACTCCCTAAGGGATATTAAATTTCACACTATATGGTCACTGTGCTTTTGAATTCTTTTCTCTCTACAGTAGTTGAAGATCTCAGTCCCCTCAGTCACCCAATGGCCTAAGCCTAGGGAATGATTGCCAAAAAGTGGGTGACGGAGTACCGAAAAGAGTCAGTCCCCCTCCGTCACCTCCGTCACCTCCGTCAGACGTTGTCCATGAGGGTGGCGGTGAGTTCGGCGTCGTCCATCGCCTCGACCAGGCGGAGGTGTTCGCCGCGCTCGACCAACTCGTGCAGTTCCTCTTTCGTGACGCACGGTGGCGGCATCTCCATCGGTGCCGCATCGAGTCCGCGGCCCCAATGCCGTCCGTTTTTGCGGGTGCCGGTCTCGATCCAGCCGATCGATCTCAGCACCCGTGCAGCTCGCAGGCTGTCATTACGATTTCGTCGCTCGACCGGCACCCCAAGCTGGCTGAGCAAGTCGGGCACTGTCACGGTCTCTAGGTACCGTACCGCCGTCTTCGCCGATTGCTCCCACGGATCGACCGTCTTGCGTTCGCTCTGCTGGGCTCCGCACAGCTGACGCTCGGCGTCCGTCACTGGATGCCAGGCCGCGCCCGAGCGGTACAGCGCCACCGCCTCAGCCCACAGCTGATCACGGTCAGCCAAGAGGGCGGCCGAATCAATCACCGTGCAGCGGACCGGGAGGAACCGACGGTTGGCATCGTCCGCCAGGTAGTCGTTACCGTCATTGATCGTTAAGGCGAATACGAGCCGGCGTTTGAGGCTCGTCCGCTTATTTGAGTACTTCGGCACGATGTCATCCGCCAAAAGTGTGATGAACGACTTGAGCGCACGGAAGCTGGCGCGGTTCAGGATATCGCCCTCCCCGAACTCATGGATCCAACTACCCTGCAGAGCCAGGGCGGCCTCTTTGCCACGAAGATCCCCCAAGTCGGCCTCCGAGAAATACTCGCCGCCGAGGATGCGAAGCGCCGTGCTCTTGCCGATGCCCTGGTCACCCTCCAGCACCAAAACATGGTCAGCCTGGCAGCCAGGACGGTAGGCCCTCGCCACGGCACTGATGAGCCACCACTTGCCGACATTTGCCGAATACTCGGACAGCTCGACTCCCAAATATTGGGAGAGCCATGAGCCCACTCGAGCAACACCGTCCCACGTGACGCTGCTCAAGTAGTCCGTCACTGGATTGACCGTCCGCTCGCTCGCCACCAGCAGACTGGCCGCTTTGATCTTGGGCAGATGCACGTCAAGGATGCCGGCCGTCTTAGCCAAGTAACCCGCCAACCTCAGCTCATCCACGTCCGACCAGGGATCGCCCACCCTCGTCTTAGAGCTGGCACCGTACTGCTCGATCCAAGGAGGCTCGCGCCGGAACACGATCGCCTGAGCCAGCTCATCGAAGCCCAACATTCCCTCGAGCCCAGGATCATTCCGCAGAGCCAGCTCGACATTTTCCACCGAGGGGCGGGGCTCACCCGATTTGCTCCGGTGCAGCTTGGAGAGCCACTCGGGCTCATCGTTCAGAGAGCGCGCAGAAATGCGCTCCCTGAACTCCTCCACAGCTTGCTTGAGCCCGGATTTGGTCAGGCCGAGCTTGAGAGCGACAATGGCGCTCAGCGTCGTCTCACCCGCCACACTGAGTGCGGCCACCGTGTACAAATCCCGAAGTGCATCACCGGCCTGGATGGCCCGCTCGACCTGGGGTCCCGTGATCGCCTGGAAGCGCGCTAGCGGATCCGCGCTCGCCTCGCAGCACCGCTGGAAGGTTTCCACGCATCCGATTTCGGGCACGATCCGTCGAGCCAAGTAGTCGTCCGGTCCTTGATCGTTGGCGCCCCAAATGACTCCGCGCTCGAGGTCCGAGTCTTGGGGATGGAAGTACGGGATCGTGGTCAACAGCACCTCCGCGCCCAAATCACTGAGCGCCCGCCAGACTCGAGCAGCACCAAGAGCCACGAGCGGATTGCTCGTCACGCCGGCGTCGAACACCACGTAGGCTCGACGCCCCCTCCACTCGATCCGCTGCAGCTCGGGATGCGCCACGATCTCGCCCAGCTCCTTGAGCGCGTCGCGGTCATGAGCGCCCGCAACGACGCCACCCAGGCCGATGGCCAGATGACCGTGCTGTGTAAGAGAGAGCGCTTTCAGCGGCGCCTCTACTATATAGAGAGACTGGGAGGTGTCGCCCGCCACCGCCATCACCTCTGGCGGGATGTACGGCGCCACGCTGACGCCCTGCGGGCATAGGTAGCGCGGGCACGTACCCGACTCCTCACCATGGTGGCTCCCCTCGATCGGCCCCGCCAGGGCAAACGTGGTCTCGTCCACACGGATGCGGTACCGAGGTTTGCCATCGAGCTGGGCTGGGTACGGCATGTAGATCCCAGTGACGGGCGGCATCTGCAGCCCCGGGAAAGTCTTGATGCCGCGCCTTTCGTCGCCCGCCTTCACGATTTTTAAGTCGATCGACCGCAAATCGTGGGTCAGTGCAAACTCAGGACTGATTCCGCGGGCGGCCAAAATGGCCCTGTGTTCCGCGCTCAATAGATCATTAATCGGTGTACTAGATTGCATTACTGTTACTCCTCCGAGGCCCAAGTCGAATCCTGGTGGACACTGACTTGGGCCTCGCCCTATTTCGGGGCAATAAAAGATTCCTGGTATTCAGACGGCATCCATCCATGCTTCGTGCCAGCTAGGTGGGTATGAACTCGAGTTCACAGCGCCTTTGATTTCCCGCAGTTCCACCACGGCCTCAAGTTCAGGATGGTTGGCCAAGAGCAAGCGCGCAAAACGTGAGATGAGATTATTGTTGAGTTTGTATTCGCCCGCGCCGACGACGCGGAGCTGCTCGATCCGTAGGAACCCCCATAAGTCTCTGAGGGAGATCCGTTTGCGGCCAGCTCGATACAACTCGAGAGCGATCGTCTCGAGCCTCTGATAGACATGGGGGTTAGCGCGGTGAAATTCTGCAAAATGCTCGTCGATTGACATGAAGCACCTGTGAAGTTGAGGGTGGGCATCATGTACATTTTCATCTGACCCTCAATTTGAGGGTTGTGGAGGACGCCCGTGGATTTGCACCAGCCCTGTGCCGCTTCGGTGGCGTCCTGCGTGTCAGTTTTCAGTCCATGTCGCTCATGGCGCCACCGCGTTTTGCGTCTTACGACGGCTAGGCTTACGAGTCTTGGGCTGCTCACCCAAGATGACCTGGTAACGAGTAGCGCGGGGCAATTTACCGATCCGCCATTCTTCGCCGGGCGATCGGTGGATTGCCACCTCCTCGACCCGCAGCTGTAGCCCGACCCCTTTGCGCAAAATCTCAGCTCGATAGGCCAAGTCCGCTGGATTGCTAGGGGTCAGGGGCTCGTATACAGCCAGCACGAGATGATCCTCCACGAGATCCGTACCGATCATCTTGATCTGAGTCCGCCAATCCGAGGGTACGGTGATCGCGGTCTCGAAATTGAAGACTCTGTAGTTGTCGCGCCCGTACTTTTTCCAGTGACCGAACGATTTGGTCACTGCTACGGATGGCCTGCCCCACATCACCTCCACATCATGTTCGCCGTCCGACGTGCTGATGGATCCATACCTAGTCAGCACGTCAAAGATGCGATGTTGAGCGCGCACCATTTTGGTGTGCAGCCACCGATCGACCATCCTGATCGCCGGGACGACTCTCGTGCTCGTGCGGTAGGACCGTAGCTTGGCTTGCCGCACCATTTCTGCCTGGATTTCTTTGGGTAGAGATGCCGGAATCCGCGTTACACCCAACATGGCGTAAGCGGTTACACGGATGTCCTTGAGTTTTGATTTTGCTTGCTTGCGGCAGTTTGCTGCAAGCCAACTGATGTTTGGCTTCTTTTGCATTGCGTTACTCCTTCTTGTCTTTCTTGATTTCAGGCGGATTGTTTTTCGATCAGCAGCTCAGGCTCGGCCGCCAGCACCTGCAGGCCGATCTCTGCAGCACGGGTCAGCACCCGATGCGGGCTAACGGCCTCGTGGTAGTGACGGCGCACCGTCTCGATTTGCTCGTGTGTGGTGTCGGTTGCGGTCAGGCTGACTGAGTGTCTTGCGGTCATGTTGTTTCTTCCTTTCACCTATTGCGTGCGCATAAGTGGATCCGTGCAGTGCGTGCACGGTAGATACACCGACCCGATAGCCCGACGAGGGCGATAGCCCGAAAAAACCCACCCGAATCCCCTTGAAAACAAGGCCAGAAATAAATCGCACTACTGATGACGATTTTTTCGGCCCCACCTGCCCCGACGACGAACTTTCAGTAAACCGTGAAACTCTTGGGGGTGAAGTTGGTAGTCATCTTGGTATCAAGATGGCCTGCCGCAGCCTAATTGGGCTGCGCGGCGAATCTTACAATTTACCGAGGGCGTAAAGGTGAGCGACCTTGGCAGTATCCCTATCGACCTTTTGCAGGAGTTCGTAGGTAAACCCCTCCTCATTCATCTGACCTGCCGCCCAGCAAACCAGCACCTTGCCGGCGATCATCATGATCTGAGCCGTGTCCGCATCGCTCAGACTGGCGACTCCTTGGGCGTCGTCCCTCGCACGATTTGCCAGTTCGAGGATGTGACCGAGCACAAACATGGTCTTATTGCGACCGTGCTCATCTTGGGATTGGTTGAGGGTGGAGACGGAGTTGTTGTTGGACTTGTTCGACTTCGATTTGCGATGTGACATTGTTTGTCTCTTATGTTGTGGGATGGTGGGCGCAGCTCTCCCGATGCGAGCGGCGCTCGATTTGTACGATTGGGATGCCCAGGCTTCGCCTCTTGCGGGGCGGGCTGCTCAGGGTCGGGATGTTGGGTTCGGGGGTAGTACGGGGCGCTACTTTTGAAATTAAGAAGATTCAGCAGCCGCGGCGAATTCGGCCTACGGGCCAGGAACCGTCCGCTCTCCAGGCGTAAACCTGGTCCAAGTGGCGGACAACCTCGTAACCCGCCTGGCGGATGCTGGGGATCGCGGCGTCGAGTTGTTCTTGGGTGGGGAGGGCGTCGTCCAAATCCCCCGTGAGGTTCCAGCAAATTTCTTCGCCGGATTCGACACCGTCCACGCTGTTTTTGATGTGAGCAACGATCGCTTCGGTTTTCATCTGTGCAGATCCTGCCCACGAAAGGAAGCGCCGTCCATGACAGCGCTGATCCAGCCAGAATCCCGCGAAAACTATTTAGCGTAGCGCCTCCGCACTCCAGACCGGCAAGTAGCGCGGGTGGACTCGCCCCTCCTGACCCGCGCAGAGGCCGCCGCATACCTGCGGATCGGCCAGCGCACTTTTGATGGGCGGGTCCGGCCTCTCTTGACGGCCGTGAGGATCGGCGCTCGGTTGCTCTTCCATCGTGAGGACCTCGACGCATGGGTAGACTCGCTGAGGGCTGGCGCCTCCGTCTCCCGCCCGGCCACAAAACGTATCTCGTCCGTTTCCGTGTCAACGGCGTGCGTGGCGAACGATCCACGGGCTGCAGCGATCCGGAGCAGGCTGCAATTGAGGCCGCCCGTATCTACGCAGATCAAGTCCAGCGAGCCCCTCAAAAGATCAAGCGCGTAGCTCGTGGTGACGCCCCGCCGCTGCTCGATCTGATCAGCAATTGGCTCGCCACTGACAGCACGCTCGATCCCAGCACGGCACTCGTGTGGGAGTCGTATGGACGGCACTGGCTACGTCACTGGCAGACCATGGCCGACGTGACCGATCTCACCGTGGAGGAGTACCGCAATCAACGCCTACGAGCCGTGCTCGCTCAGACGGTTCGCAAGGAGCTGGGGGCGCTCAAGAGGTTCCTCGTGTGGTGCCACGATCGGCATTTCATCCCTCGTGAGATCACGATGCCAGGTGTCTCGAGCAAGGTGACCGGCACCGCGCACCCTAAGCGGCGGCGCGTTGCCGCGGACGAGCTATCGCCCGATCAGATCGAGCGCATCATCGAGGCGCTGCCTGAGTGGTCAAAATTGCCGAAGCGTCGGACGCCGGACGATGAACCCAAGCGATTCCCGATCCGTGCTCGCTTCAGGGTGCAGTACGAGACCGGCCTCCGGCCCAGCACCATCCAGGCCCTCTCAGTTCCTGAGCACTACAGCCCTGGCCAGGACTTCTTGAACATCACGGCCGACGTGGACAAGGTCCGGTGGGCTCGACAGGTGCCCCTCACCACGAAGGCCAGAGCCGCTCTGGATGCGATCTGCCCCCCGAAAGGGATCATATTCGGGGGGCACGATCTCCGTGAAGCCATCCACAGAGCCGCCAAGACAGTGCTGCCCGAGGCGGCTGCTAAGCGATTCGCGGGCGCGCACCTACGGTCAGCCAGGGTTACCCACCTCCTGGAGGCTACGGGCGATTTGCCAGGCGTTCAGTTCGCCGCGGGCCACCGGCAAGCCTCGACCACGGCCAAATACGCACGCCCATCGGAGCGGGCGGCCCGCTCGATGTTGGCCAAGCTAGAGGCTATTGGGGGGCAATCGGCGAATTCGGGGGGCAAACCGAACAATAAGCCGAAAAATCAGAAGAAAAAACCTAATGATTCCGGTGCGAAGGAGAGGACTTGAACCTCCATGGGAGTTACCCCGCTAGCACCTCAAGCTACTTGATTCATCGGAATCATTGAGGAATTTGGCGAAGAAAGCGCACAGAATTGCATCGATTTGCGGGCAGTTGCATCCCATTGGGGGGCAATTCGGGGGGCAGTTGCCGAAGACCGGACGAAGCGTACAACTGAACGCATGAGCGAAGCTGCCGACTCGCACTACCCCGTTCCGATGAGCCAAGTGTTGAGCCTCCTTGGCTTGGCCCGTCAATACAACATGGCGCCCGATGGCCAACGTGAAATGGTTGCCGTGATCTACCCGAAGCTTCGGCCGTACCTCCTCGAGATCCTGCACGGCGTCATCACCCCCGACGTGAACACGCCGGAGACGTTGATCTCGCCGCATTAGGTTGTCAGTAGAACATCCTCGCCAGCTCCGTGAGGCCGCTGTAGATCGTGCCGATCAGAACGACGGCGAGGCCCATGTACCCATCGGGCAGGCCGTCGGGGATCTGCTTGAGCATCAACTCCTTTGTCTTGGCATTCTCGCTAGACTGTTTGGCCAGTTCAGAATCAAGGCGTTTGTTGAACTGCTCGAAACGACCGTCATGAACGTTGCGGAGTTCATCGAGTCGCCTATTCGTCGCGACTAGCTCCTGTTCCATCCGAATAATTCGAGTTTCGAGCGTCCGCTCCGCTGAAGTGATAGTCGGCTGACCAACATGACCAGTAGCAGCGATGCCCATTGGCGAGATTGTCACGGACACACGACCGCTGACAGCTCTAGGGCGTCTCAGACTGCTGCCCCAAGACAACACTTGATCCCAAAATGTGGGCCGCTCAAACAGTTTGGCGGTTTCGTTCAAGCCTCGAAAGACGAGACCGCCGCCGAACACTTGGAGGATGGTGCCGTGCCATCGCAGCCAAACCTCAGCGGCATCCTTGTTCCCGTGAGGGTATAGCAAGAAAGGCACAAGCGCGCTGACCAGCACGATCCAAACGCGCCGTGGCTCGACAACGAATTTATTGACGTAGTAGTTGGACATCAGTTTTCGCAGCCACAGCGTTGGAGACGGAGCAGGAGGAGGCACTCCGCATAGTCGCAGCATTGCCGATTCCTCCCCTCAGGATCACTTCACCGAATATTTCCGCCCGCGCTTCTGCCCAACAAATTTGATCGCCTTCTGCTCGATCAACTTGCTGATCGGCAACGCTAGTTCGCTCGTTTCCATCCCAAGAGCCGCACCCAACTGTTCGGCCCCCTGGGACGGATTCTTTTTCAGGAACGCCAAGATCGTTGCTCCCTGAGCCTCGATCTCTTCAGCCGTCCGCTTACCGCCCTTCTTCCGTTTCGCAGGGAGCGCTTTTGCGGTTGACGTTGCTGAGATGCCTCGTGGCTTCGGCCCGGGCTTGCTTCGCCCGCCGCCGCTGATGCCACCACCGCCTGCGATGGCGAAAGCTTGTGCCGCTTCTTCGGCAATCGCCTGACGAAGGTTGACGACAAATTCTTGGATGAGTGAATCGATTTTCGACATGAACGGGAACCTAGTCGGCACCCTCAACCCATGTCTAGTCCAGCTGCCATAAGTTCACGGCGCCTGGGTTTTTCTCGGGTATTTCTTCACCCACCCCCTCTCGACCCTACGCGTTTTGAGCCACTCGGAAATTAAATTTGCCGAGTTGATTGCTTTCAGCTCGGTTCCATTTGTGCCCCCGCAATGTCGGGCACGAAGGGATTCCCGATGGCAAAGCGCAAAACCAAGAAGCGTCCACTATCCGACAAGGCGATCGTCAAGAAGATCAAGGCGGTCACGAGTGCGATCAAACGGTCAGCCAAGACGGCCGTCGTCAAGATGATCATCCGGTGCACCGCGCTCGTCTTGGTGACAGCATGCGGTAGCTCCGCACCCGCACCCCAGCTGATGGTTGATGCGGGCCACGATGCGGGCCAGGCCGGTGCAGCTGTCATCATCGAGGCAGCTGCTGGCGAAGGAGGAGCGGCATCGATTGTTGACGCTGGTGCTGCATCACTCCCCGATGGAGGTGCAGGCGGAGACGCCATCATCACCACGAGTGAAGCGGGCGCCGCTGGCCAGGCTGATGCGGGGCCGCCGGTTGATCCGCTCTGTCCTGAGGGCATCTGGGCGCTCTGTGATGGGCTCGACGCCGACGGCCAGCCCTTGGGCTACGGCTACGCCTGCCAGGTCGACCAACATTACGGGCAGCACTATCAATTTGCCTGCAACTATTATTGCGACGATGACGACGCCTGGGGGACGATCGTGCCGGATCGTCAGACCCGTTGTGAAAAGGCGGGCGGAAAGTGCCATTGCCTGGGCCTGGGCCCCGCCGATGCGGGCGATGCGGGCGACGGTGCCTGCAGCAACCGCTACGAATGCAGCCCCAGTCCCGACACCACGTACGTGGACGCTGGATGATCCATTTGTTGGATCGCTGAGGTGTTACTCCTCTAGGCGTCTAGGCCCTCGTCAGCATGGTGCTGGCGGGGGCCTAGTCTTATTTGGGCCTTCATCCGGCTTTCAGAGTCTTCAGCACGATACCAGCGATGGTAATGGCAGTTGTATCCCGCCGCTCCGGCGTGACCACGCACGCTGCGAACATTTCCTGTTCTTGTTCATGCCAAACACCCGCAAACGATAGCTTCACCGTATACCGCACAGGGGCAGCGTTGGAGCAGTAGATCGCAAGCACCAATTCATAGTCCGCTGGGGCAAGCTCGGGCGACTGAGCAAACAATTCCCGTTGCACTTCCACGCGCAGCACCGAGGAATCAGGTTGACGCGGTCTCTGCGCTACCCGAAAGAAGTCTGCGATGGCAGTTTGCCCGGGCAGGATGGTAACGCGCTCGTCAGGGCGTGCACTCCATTTTAAACCAGCGGGCGCCCAAGTGGTAACCGAGTTGAATCGCTTGGATGCGTCTGTCTTCTTGACCGATTCGACCTCCACTTCGACATTCTCGGCAGAGCCGCTGCCTTCGTTCTTCACTCCAAAACGGAAATAGTAGAGCGGCACTATTGGGTCCGCCGTGTGGGTCTTGTGGTTGTACGGATTGCCTTCGCGAAAGACGGCAACCAGCTTGGGGCCAAAGAAAGTTCGCTTCACCAGCTCGCTGAACCACGGCACGACCAGGGCGATCACCCCCAACGCTATCGTGGCCGCGACCATGAACCAGTCTTCGTGCTGCTGAATTATTATCTGATCCCCGACAAGCATCGGCGGAGCATCCCGCACGCTCGGGCAGCAGATCAACCCCTCATGTGGATGACCCTGGAAATCAGTGAGTGGCGTCCCAAATCGCCTTAGCCACGGCCCCGATCGTAACCAGCGCGCCAACGATCGGCCCCACAATCCGCACCCACTTGGGCTTCCTCACCATGGAGGGCGGCTCCGAGTCGTCATGGGTCGACACCCTCACGGTGCTACCAGGCTGGGCGATGATGTTGACGCTGCTATCGGCGTCGTCGTCATCCCCGTAGTCCGGCAGGTTCCGGATCCGATCACCCAAA